>Ga0075364_10001224_pt1 | contig 13813 bp, 13 predicted proteins | sample EndMetdeltDD1764_FD_71517 | JGI IMG/M metagenome (GOLD analysis project Ga0075364, IMG submission 71517) | Populus endosphere microbial communities from Tennessee, USA - Endosphere MetaG P. deltoides DD176-4 | ecosystem: Host-associated > Plants > Roots > Endosphere | place: USA: Tennessee... | reverse complement strand
TGCCGCCGATCCTCCAGGCCGTCGCCGTGGTCATCGCATTCGCGGTGGTCGTGGTGGTCATCCTGCTTCTCGTCGACATCGCACCGCGCAGAGGGACGGTCTACACCGTCATCCGCCTGGCGATGTGCCTGCTCATCCCGCTCGCGGTGATGTGGTTCTTCAACTCCTACTACTGGGCGATGGGAGTCGCGGTCGCCGTCGGCGCACTGTTCTTCTTCCTCGATTACCGCTCCCGCGACGGCGCGGGCTACCTGATCCAGCTGGTGGCCTTCATGGCCCCGGCGATGCTGCTTCTCCTGGCCGGGCTGATCCTGCCGTCGATCCAGACGGTGTACGCGTCGTTCTGGAACTCGACGGGCCAGAACTTCGTCGGCTTCTCGAACTATCTCTGGATCTTCACGCAGGCCGACGGCGTCAGTTCGGTGGTCAACACCATCGTCTGGGTGCTGCTGGTCCCGACGCTGTCCACTCTGATCGGCCTCGCCTATGCCGTGTTCATCGACAAGACCCGCGGCGAGAAGATCTACAAGCTCCTGGTGTTCATGCCGATGGCGATCTCGTTCGTCGGCGCGAGCATCATCTGGCGCTTCGTCTACGCCTACCGCGGTGGCGAGTTCGAGCAGATCGGGCTCCTCAACCAGATCCTGGTCTGGTTCGGCGGGCAGCCGCAGCAGTTCCTGCTGAACGGTCCGTGGAACAACCTGGCCCTCATCGTGGTGCTGATCTGGGTGCAGACCGGTTTCGCGATGGTCGTGCTCTCGGCATCCATCAAGGGCGTGCCGGCCGAGCTGCTGGAAGCCGCCGAACTCGACGGCGCCAACGCCTGGGAGCGCTTCTGGTCGGTGACGATCCCCTCGATCCGACCGGCGCTCATCGTCGTGCTGACCACCATCTCGATCGCCTCGCTGAAGGTCTTCGACATCGTCCGCACGATGACCGGTGGCAACTACGGCACGTCGGTGCTCGCGAACGAGATGTACACCCAGTTCTCGAAGTTCGAGGCGGGACGCAGTGCTGCGCTCTCCGTCATCCTGTTCATCCTGGTGCTGCCGATCGTCATCTACAACGCGCGCCAGATCAAGAAGCAGCGGGAGATCCGATGACCGACACCGTGAAGTCAGAGACCCCGGCCAGCACGAGGGCGATCACGACCGGTCAGAGGTTCGAAGCCTCGGCCGGGCGCGCACGCAAGCGGCTCAGCCGGCCATGGGCGACCGTCGCGTCGATCGTCATCGCCGTGATGTGGACCATCCCGACCGTCGGGCTGTTCATCTCGTCGTTCCGCGAACGCGAGGCGATCGAGACGACCGGCTGGTGGACGTTCTTCACCAACCCGCAGCTGACCCTCGACAACTACGCGGCCGTGCTGCAGTCCGGCACGACGCAGCTCACGATCCTGGAGTCCTTCTTCAACTCGATCGTGATCACGATCCCGGCCACGATCATCCCCCTGATGATCGCGGCGATGGCGGCGTACGCCTTCTCGTGGATCGACTTCAAGGGCCGCAACGCGCTGTTCATCTTCGTGTTCGCGCTGCAGATCGTGCCGATCCAGATGGCGCTGGTCCCGCTGCTGTCGTCGTTCTCGCGAGGCATCAACCTGTTCGGACTCCAGGTGACCCTGGGGCTCGACGTCGCGGGTGGCTATGCGCAGGTCTGGTTCGCGCACACGATGTTCGCGCTGCCGCTGGCGATCTACCTGCTGCACAACTTCATGTCGGAGATCCCCGGTGAGATCATCGAGGCCGCGCGGGTCGACGGCGCCTCACGCGGGCAGATCTTCTTCCGCGTGGTGCTGCCGCTGACGATGCCGGCGATCGCGTCGGTCGCGATCTTCCAGTTCCTCTGGGTATGGAACGACCTGATCGTCGCGTTGGTGTTCGCCGACGGCGCCGCCTCGCCGATCACGAAGGTGCTCGCCGAGATCACCGGTCGTGGCGAGGGCTGGTACCTGCTGACGGCCGGGGCGTTCGTGTCGATCATCGTGCCGCTGATCGTGTTCTTCGCGCTGCAGCGGTTCTTCGTCCGCGGGCTCCTGGCCGGGTCTACGAAGGGCTGATGCGACGGATGCCGCGGGTGGTGCAACACTGTGCCATCCGCGGCATCCGTCCCCGTACCCTGAAGTCATGAAGTACGCAGACTCGATCGTCGACCTCGTCGGCGACACGCCCCTCGTGAAGCTCCAGCACGTCACCGAGGGCGTCGTCTGCACGGTGCTCGTGAAGCTCGAGTACATGAATCCGGGCGGCTCGTCGAAGGACCGCATCGCCTCGCGCATCATCGATGCCGCAGAGGCCGCAGGCGACCTGAAGCCCGGCGGCACGATCGTCGAGCCCACCAGCGGCAACACGGGCGTCGGGCTCGCTCTCGTCGCTCAGCAGCGCGGGTACGCCTGCGTGTTCGTGGTCCCCGACAAGGTCGGCGACGACAAGATCGACGTGCTGCGCGCCTACGGCGCCGAGGTCGTCGTGACGCCGACGTCGGTGGCACCCGACAGCCCCGAGTCGTATTACAGCGTGAGCGACCGGCTCACCCGCGAGATCCCCGGGGCCTTCAAGCCGAACCAGTACGAGAACCCGAACGGTCCGCGCAGCCACTACGAGACCACCGGTCCCGAGATCTGGCGCGACACCGACGGAACCGTCACGCACTTCGTGGCCGGCGTCGGCACCGGCGGCACGATCACCGGGACCGGCCGATTCCTCCGCGAGGTGTCGGAAGAGCGGGTGCGCATCATCGGGGTCGACCCGGAGGGCAGCGTCTACAGCGGCGGCACCGGACGTCCGTACCTCGTCGAGGGGGTAGGCGAGGACATCTGGCCCGGCTCGTACGACCCGACCGTGCCGCACGAGATCGTGGCGGTGAGCGACGCCGAGTCGTTCGCGATGACGCGTCGGCTCGCGCGCGAAGAGGGCATCCTCGTCGGAGGGTCCAGCGGCATGGCCGTCGTCGGCGCCCTGCGCGTCGCGCGCGACCTGCCCGCGGATGCCGTGATGGTGGTGCTCCTCCCGGACGGCGGTCGCGGCTACCTCGGCAAGATCTTCAACGACGGGTGGATGCGCTCGTACGGCTTCAGCGAGGTGGAGGAGGGGGAGACGGTCGCCGACGTGCTCGCCGCTCGCACCGCGCGTGCGGCGCAGGGCGCGGGGGGCGGCATTCCGGATCTCGTGCACGCCCATCCGACCGACACCGTGCTCGAAGCGATCGGGATGATGACCGAGTACGGCGTCTCGCAGCTGGTCGTGCTCAGCGCCGAGCCCCCGGTGATGATGGGCGAGGTCGTCGGCACGGTCGACGAGAAGGGGCTGCTCGACCTGCTGTTCCGCGGTGAGGCGCAGCCGACGGATGCGCTCGGCACGCATGTGGGAGCGCGGCTGCCGCTGGTCGGCATCCACGCCTCGGTGGCGCAGGCGCGCGCTGCGCTCGCCGACGCCGACGCGCTGCTCGTGACCGAAGACGGCAAGCCGCACACGGTGCTCACCCGCCAGGACCTGCTCTCGTATCTGTCCCGCTGACGCGCGGCGTAACAGGCCCGGCCGCCGCCCTGAGGCGGGTCGTAGGCTGAGGTAATGCCCGAGCACTCCTTCGCCACCCGCGCCATCCACGCCGGCCAGGCAGCCGATCCCGTCACCGGGGCGATCATCCCGCCGATCTACCAGGCGTCCACGCATGTGCAGGACGGCGTGGGAGGCCTGCGCCAGGGGTTCGAGTACAACCGCTCGGGCAACCCCACGCGCTCGTCGCTCGAGACGCAGCTCGCCGCGCTCGAGGGCGGCGTGAGCGCCCTCTCGTTCGCCTCGGGCCTCTCGGCGGAGGACGCGCTGCTGCGCGGCATCCTGAAGCCGGGAGACCATGTGCTGCTCGGCAACGACGTGTACGGCGGCACGTACCGCCTGCTCACGAAGGTGCACGCCGCATGGGGCATCGAGACGACCACGGTCGAGCTCGCCGACGTCGACGCGATCCGAGCGGCGATCCGTCCCGAGACGAAGATCGTGTGGCTGGAGACGCCGAGCAACCCGCTGCTCAAGATCGTCGACATCGCGCAGATCGCCGAGATCGCGCACGCCGCGGGCCTCATCCTCGTCGTGGACAACACATTCGCCTCCCCGGCGCTGCAGCAGCCGCTCTCGCTGGGGGCCGACTTCGTCGTGCACTCGACCACGAAGTATCTCGGCGGACACTCCGACGTGCTCGGCGGCGCGGTCGTCTTCGGCGACGACCGGTACTACGACCAGATCAAGTTCCAGCAGTTCGCGGTGGGCGCGGTCTCCGCACCCCTTGACGCCTGGCTCACCACCCGCGGCATCAAGACCCTGGCCGTGCGGATGCGGCAGCACTCCGAGAACGCGCAGGCGATCGCGGAATGGGCGACGAGTCGGCCCGAGTTCTCCGAGGTGTTCTATCCGGGCCTCGCCTCGCACCCCGGGCACGAGATCGCGGCGGCCCAGATGAGCGGATTCGGCGGGATGCTGTCGCTCGGACTCGCCGCCGGGGGAGACGCCGCCAAGGCCTTCGTCGAGAGCACGGAGCTGTTCCAGCTCGCCGAGTCGCTCGGCGGCGTGGAGTCGCTGATCGGATACCCGCCCGACATGACCCATGCGTCGGTGCGCGGAACAGCACTCGCGGTGCCGGAGAACGTCGTGCGCCTCTCGGTCGGCATCGAGGATGTGGGCGACCTCATCGCGGATCTCGAGCAGGGTCTCGCGCGCGTCGGTCGCTGAGCCGGTAACATGGAGGGCTTCCCCGGTCGAATCGTTTCGATCTCGCGCGCCCCAGCCTGACCTCCGGAAGGACCGTCGTGTCCGACGCTCCACGCACTGATTCCATCCCGACGACCCCGCAGCCCGAGCCCACGGCCACCGGCAGCATCCGCACCCCCACCGGCACCCTCCGCACCGTGACGGGCAGCATCCGCACGTCCACGGCGACCGGTGCGATCCGCACGCTGGGAAGCAATCCGGCGACCGCGCCGATCATGCTGCACCCGGGCGATGCCATCTCGTTGGGCCGTCGCACCCTCTACATCATCCTTCTCGGCGCCCTCACGGCGCTCGGTCCCTTCACGATCGACCTGTACCTGCCGGCGTTCCCGGTGCTCGAGCAAGACTTCCAGACCACTTCGGCCGCGATCCAGCTCACGCTCACCGGCACGATGATCGGCTTCGCGGTCGGCCAGCTCGTGGTCGGGCCCCTCAGCGACAAGGTCGGGCGTAGATTCCCGTTGATCGCCGTCACCGCGCTGCACGTGCTCGCGAGCGTCGCGGCCGCGTTCGCGCCCGACCTCGGCCTGCTCAGTGCCGCGCGCGTGCTGATGGGCATCGGCGCGGCGGCCGGCGGTGTCGTGGCCATGGCCATCGTGCGCGACCTGTTCGGCGGACGCCGTCTGGTCGTGATGCTGTCGCGGCTCGCGCTCGTGTCGGGCGTCGCCCCGGTGATCGCGCCGCTGATCGGCTCGTGGCTGCTGACGCTCATGCCCTGGCGGGGCATCTTCGTGGTGCTCGCCGCCTACGGCGTGATCATGCTGCTGTCGGCGATCGTGTTCATCCCCGAGACCCTCCCCGTCGCACGCCGTCAGGGTGCTCGCGGCGGCTCGACGATGCTGCAGCGCTACAAGTCGGTGCTCTCGGACCGCGTGTTCATCGGCGTGCTCATCATCGGCGGCATGAGCTTCTCGGGACTGTTCTCGTACCTCTCCGCCTCGCCCTTCCTGTTCCAGGAGACGCACGGTCTCGACGCGCAGCAGTACGGTCTGCTGTTCGCGGTCAACTCCCTCGGCGTGGTCACGGGCGTGCAGGTCGCGTCGCGACTGGCCGCGCGCTTCGGGCCGCAGTGGGTGCTGGCGTACTCGACGGCGATCCTGCTGCTCGCGGGTTCCGCGATCATCGTCACCGATCAGCTCGGCCTCGGACTCTGGGGCACCGTCGTGCCGCTCTTCGTGTTCATGACCGCCTGCGGGTTCACCTTCCCCAACGTGCAGGTGCTGGCGCTCGACCGCCACGGCAAGGCCGCCGGCACCGCAGCGTCGATCCTCGGTGCCGTCAACTTCGGTGTCGCCGGCCTCATCTCCCCGGTCGTCGGCTGGATCTCGCGGGATGCCGGGATCACGGCGACCACCATGGCCTCCGTGATGGTCGGCTGTGCCGTGATCGGCATCCTCGCGCTGTGGTTGGTCGTGCGGCCCCGCACCGTGGGGATGCTCACTCCCTGACATTCAGCTCGCGTCGGCCATGATGGAACGATGAACAGATGGATGCTGCTGTGGTGGGGCGTGGGCTGCCTCGCCGTCGCGACCGTTCTCGGGGTGGTGGTCGCGCTCCGTTACGACCAGACACCGGGCTTCGATCGCTGGTGGAACGAGATGATCGCCGGCATCCGGGGCGACGTGATGTACGCCTTCGCGCTCGCCATGAACTGGATCGGCGGCGGGTGGGTCGCGATCATCGCCGTTCCCGTCGTCGTGATCGTGGCGCTGCTGCTCGCGCGTCGCTGGCGCGGCGCGGTCTTCGCCGCGGTCTGCTTCGTGGCGAGTGCCGGTGCGGTGCAGCTGCTCAAGCAGCTGTTCGGCCGGGCACGGCCGGAGGACATGCTGGTCGTCAGCGACTACGGCTCCTTCCCCTCGGGACACGCGGCGAACGCGGCGACGATCGCCATGGTGGCGTGGGTGCTCTTCCCGAGGGTCTGGACGGCGATCCTCGGAGCGGTCTGGGTCATCGCCATGGCGCTGTCGCGCACCTTCCTCTCCGTCCACTGGGCGAGCGACACCCTCGGCGGGGCGCTCATCGGCGCCGGCGTCGTGCTGGTCCTCGCGGCCGCGCTGCTGCCCTGGGTGCGGCGGCGACGCGAGGAGGCCGTCGAGGTACAGACGGTCTGACGCGCCGATAGGCTGACGGGGCCCGCGTTCAGAGGAGACCCCGTGTCGAGCATCCGTCCGTTTCGTCCGTCCGACCGCACAGCCGTCTCCGAGATCTGCGTGAAGACAGCCGACGCCGGCAACGATGCGACCGGCATCCTCTCGGACGACTCGCTCTGGGGCGACCTGTTCGTGGTTCCCTACGTCGAGCGGCATCCGGATCTCGCCTGGGTGGTGGAGACCGAGGACGGACGCACCATCGGCTACATCGTGGCGACCGACGACACCGACGCCTTCTACGCCTGGTTCCGTGACGAGTGGTGGCCGACGCTGCAGGAGCGCTTCCCGCGTGCGGAAGAACCCGCCACCCGCGAAGAGAAGATGATCGAGTACGGCTACGAGCGGATGCCGGGCATCGAGCCGAACGCCGCCGAGTACCCCGCGCACCTGCACATCGACCTGCTGCCCGAGACGCAGGGTCAGGGCCTCGGACGCCGGCTGATGGAGACGCTCTTCGCTGAGCTCGCCCGCCGCGGAGTGCGAGGTCTGCACCTCGGCATCGACCCGGCCAACACCGGAGCGGCCTCGTTCTACGAACGGCTGGGAATGGAGCGGCTGCCCGGTGCCGGGCACATGTACGGCGTGCAGTTCGGGGCGGCCGAGGGTCATGTCGGAGAAGCCACCTAGAATCGTGCTCTCGGCCGGAGGAAGGAATCGCCGGCATGGGAAGACCGGGAAAGATGCTCTCTGCGAACTACGACATGAGGTCGCAGGAATCGTCGATTCTGGCCGCGATGCGCAGCGGGCCGCTGCAGTCCCTCACCGAGCGGGAGCTCGGGCTGCGAGAACAGGCGGTCACCGTCTACCCGCACGCTCTGCAGAGGCGGGTGTGGGCATGGGTGCGATTCGGCCCCGACTCGATCCGGGTCGCGGCGAAGCTGATGCGCTCCACGTCTGCGGCGGCGGGCATCGAGTTCCGCGCCAGCGAGAAGGTCTTCCGGTGCTGGGTGTGGGGCAATGCTGTGGTCGCGCAGGACGAAGCCGAGTGAGCGGTATGAGCACGGCGAAACGATGAAGGCCCCGGTTCCTCAAGGGAATCAGGGCCTTCGGTCGTGGCGGTGACGGCGGGATTCGAACCCGCGGTTGCTTGCACAACACACGCTTTCCAAGCGTGCTCCTTCGGCCGCTCGGACACGTCACCAGGAACAACCTGTTCATCTTATCCGATCGGGCGGGCGCCGCGTGACCGGGGCTCTGCGGCGGGGATCTCCTCGATGCTCCGAGAGGCGGGCAGAGGCGGCGTCGCTGAAATATTGCATTCGATGGAGTAATGCTTTTATCCTCAGGTGAGGACGTAAAGTCCTCGTATGGGGATGCAAGAGAGTCGACCGGATGAGGTCTTCGATGCCTCCTCGGCGCAACTTCTGGGGGACGAATGGGCATGGGATCAGCAAGGTCGACGGGGCGACGCGACCGGATCATGCGACCTGCCGACTTCGTCACAGCGCCGGGATCGCCACGAACTCCTCCGGTCGACTCCCTCCCGTCCCCGCGGGTCGGCAGCTGATGCGCGAAGACGGACGGCCGGCCGAAGCAGAGATCGTCGGAGCGCGGGCGCTCCGCGAATGGATCACGGGGGAGCGTGACGAATACTCGCGAGTCTTTCTCGTCGACGGCGGAGCCGCGACCGCAGGCGTCGCCGAGGTCGCCGGACGCGACGACGTCATTCTTCTGCCGGAGGCCGGTGAGCCGTACGGAGGGCTCGGCCGCGCAGTCCGCTACAGCGGTGCGTGGGAGGAGATCGGCGACGAGCTGTTCTTCGGGACTCGGGCGGTAGAGCTCCAGGACTACGTCGCTGCGGCATTCGTCCAGATCGTCGGACCGACAGCCGTGTGCTTCACCAGCGCCGCCGGGTGGCACGCGTTCCTGGTCGACGCGGACATCGCTCGGGACACGGGCGTGTTCCCCTCGGCGTTGATCGACCCACGCGTCATCCTCGCCGGCCGCACCGCCCTCGCCCGGCCCGGTGAGCCCATGACCCCCACCGCGATCAGGGTGCGTTCCGACGGCAGAGTGAGCGTCGGCGTCAGAGGCGAAGTCATCGGCAGTGTCGACGACCTGCCCACATTGCTCACGATCCCGCTGCCGCGCGTCGCGGCGTTGGGCGGCATAGCGGCGCGCGAGGAGCTCACCGCTGATCTGACGTGCCGGGAATGGATCGAGCGGTACCTCGACGCCACCGACCTCATCAAGATGCTCCGCTTTGCGAACGGGGCGGCCAAGCTGTCGGGTTTCGGATGGTCCCTCGTCGAGGACGGCCTCGCAGACGCGCAACCGCTGACGGCCGATCCATTCCTGCTCGAGACCTGTGACGGCTTCCTGCTGGCCGACATCAGAACTCTTCGTCGCCAACTGCTGTCGCCGGTCACGGCCAGGGTGGTCGCCGTCATCCAGACCTCGAGCGCGCCGGAGGTCGCTACCGAGCGCGTGAGCCGCCTGCTGGGGACGCCGCCGGAAGAAGCGAACCGGCTGTGCCTCGATGCTGTCGGCGCACTCGATGTCCGATTCGGCAGGCGCGCTGGCGCCTCCCGCCTGGCACAGGGAATCCACGGATGAGCGCTCCGCACGCACTGTGGGCGTCCATGCTCCCGGCAGACACCACCTTCTCGGAAGACCGAGTGGCCGTCGGCGCCACGGGACACCGTGTCGAGTTCGCGGACGGGTCTTCGCGTCTCTGCGCGACGAGCGGATTGTGGAACGCGCCCCTCGGCTTCGGGAACCCGGCGGTTCTCGATGCCGTGAGCAGAGCCACGCGCGATGCGTCGTATCTCACCCTGTTCAGAGCGCCGCATCGGTACGCGGAAGCCGCCGCCGAGGCTCTCGTCGAGCTCGCGGGCCCCGCGAGCTACAGCAGAGTGGTCTTCTCGACCTCGGGCGGGGCGGCCAACGATGCCGCGATGAAGCTGGCACGCCAGTACTGGTCGCAGAGAGGAGCCGGGTCTCGCTCGCTCGTCGTGGGCCTGAGAGGCAGCTACCACGGCACGATGTACGGCTCCCACGCGCTGAGCGGGGACGACCTCCTTCAATCCGTCTATTCCGTCGACCGTCGGTCGGTGAGACACGTGTCGCACGACGATGACGGAGAACAACTCGAGAAGCTGCTGAAGCACGAAGGCAACAGAGTCGCTGCGGTCGTCGTCGAGCCGGTGCTGGGCAGTGGAGCGCGCCCGCTCTCCGATGCGTTCGTGGATCGCCTGCTCGCTCTGCGCGAGGAGTACGGGTTCCTGATCGTCGCGGACGAGGTCGCGACGGGCTTCGGCCGCACCGGAACGATGCTCGCCACGGATGCATGGGCCGTTGCGCCCGACGTGCTCATCCTCTCGAAAGCGCTGACCAACGGCGCCATGGGGGCTGCCGCGTTACTCGTGGGATCTCGTGTCGCATCCGCGTTCGTGCGAGGTGGGTGGACCTTCGTGCACGGCGAGACGCAGGCGGGAACACCGGCGTGCGCCGCGGCCATCATCGCGGTGCTCGAGGAGCTGCACCGTATCGACGTGGAGTCGACCGTACGAGCGCTCGCCACCGACCTGTGGGATGTGGCGACGTCGTTGAGGTCGGATGGTGCGGTCACAGAGGTGACCGGACGCGGCTGCTTCATCGGACTCGGGCTTCGCAACCAGGACGACGGTCTCCTCTCCGCGCCGGAGATCCTTCGCATCGTCTCCTCCATCGCGGAGAACGGCGTTCTGGTGCAGCCGGGCCCCAGCTCCATCGAGCTGATCCCGGCCTACGGATTCACTGCGGCGGAGCTTCGCGAAGTGGATGCGGCTGTGCGCGCGGGCTTGGCGCACGCGGACGAGGTGCCGGCATGATGTCGGAGTTCACGGGGCGGGTTCCGACTCTCTGGCACGGGCGAGGGGTCGCGCGTCAGATGACGAAGCGCCTGACCGCCGGGCGCGAGACCCTGGTGATCGCGGATTCCGCGATCGAGGTCCCCGTTCTGGCGGAAGGCGCTGCCAGAACGGTGCAGGTCGACGCGCCCTCGGCCGACGTCACGACGGTCGTCACGATCGCGCGGGAGATCGTTCGCCGGCCGCCGAGCGTCATCATCGCGATCGGTGGAGGAACTGTTCTCGACGCCGCCAAGATCGCCGCCCTCGCGCTCGCCGGGGGGCGCGTCTTCGACTACGCCATCGGACACGCATCGAGGTTCGCACTGACACTGCTGCCTGATGCTCCACCGCCCGTGGACATCGTCGCCGTGTCGACGACGCTCGGCACTTCGTCGGAGACGAACAGCGTCGGCATCCTCAAGAACGACAACGGCTACCGGCTCATCGTCGGGCGCTCCCTGCGACCGCGCCACGCCATCATCGATCCTGACAATCTGAGCACTCTCACGCCTGCCGCAGTGCGAGAGGGGGCGATGGAGGCGTTCCTCCGTCTCGCCGGCGCATCGACGAGCGCGCGGAGGAGCACGAGGGCGAACGGCGATGCCGCCGCCCTCGGCAGGGCGCTTCTGGAGACGGCCGCCGGCGACACGTCCTCCCCCGCGGGGAGGTTGCGCCTCGCGCGTCTGAGCGCCGCGACTCAACGCACCGCCGCACTGCGAGGGCATGACCCGTACAGTGCTCGTCACTGGTACGTGGCGAACGAGGTGGCGTTCCTGCTGGCGGTTCGCAAGATGGTCGCCACGGCGGCCATCATCGCTGCCGTCTGGCGTCGAATCTGCGCGGGAGACTCCCGGTGGGGAGACCGGAGGAGTCTCGAAGACTTCTGGGCGAGGTGTGCGAGCGGCCTGGCGTTGCCCTCCGACCCGTCGGCCGGTATCGCGGCGCTCGTCGAGCGTTGGGCGATCCCCCGTCCGCCGTCACCCACCGCCCACGATATCCGCCGCATCTCGATGGCGACGGAGACGTCCTGGGGAGATCGCTACCCGATGCTCCCCCATCTGGTGGCCGAGGATTTCTGCGATGTGCTCCGTGACTCCCACTGGAGCTCGCAGCCGGTCGGCGCGGCACGGCACGCCGACCTTCGAACCCGGTGGGAAGGAGGTGAATCGAAATGAACGATTGTGTGGACAAGCAGATCCGGTTCCAGGAACTGGAGGAGATGGACGCCCCCAGTTGGGAGAGCTTCTACCAGGGCGCGATCAGCGCGCTGATACTCATCGGTATCGGCGCGGCCGCGGCGACCTGATCCGACGGCCGGAACACCTGGAGCGACGAAAGGAGGTGAGCATGCAGACTGCAGCACCGAAGCTCGAGTTCACGGAACTCGAGGCCATGGAGGCGCTGAACGACACCGATGATTTCATGCGCGGCTTCGCCGTGGGTGTGATCATCGGCATTCTCGCTCTGACATAGAAGAGCATTCGCAAGGTTGACCCCGGAGGTATGAATTGCAGACGGATTCGCTGAACTTCATCGAACTCGAACAGATCGACGCACCGCTCGAATGGTGGGAGCACGCGAGCTACATCATCGCCATCATCGGCGGTGCGGCAGCCATCGCGACCTGAACATCGGGTGCGGGCGAGACATCGCGCCCGCACCCGATGCCTCTCCCTGAAAGGTGATGTGAATGTCACGAATGATTACCGACGCCATGGTGGTGCGACTCGACATCGCGGGTGCGGTCCCCCAGGAGCAGGACCTGTACGCCGGGGCAGGCGCCGAATTCTACGAACGACTCGTCGGGCCCGATCGGGCCGAGATCCGCGAAGTGCTGGCGCTCGCGAGAGAGTCCGCAGATCCGATTCTCGACATTGCCGCGGGTGGCGGGAGGCTGACGATCCCGCTGGTGAGATCCGGCAGACGAGTGACCGCGATCGATCTCTCCGACGACATGCTCAGCCACCTTCGGCGCGCGTTGCCCGACCACCCGATGCTGGAGTGCGTCGTCGCGGACATGCGCGACTTCGCGCTGCCCGGTCGCTACGGCCTCGTCGTCATCGGTGCCACCTCCATCACCCTCCTCGATCGTGCGGGGAGGTCGCTTCTCTACGCGAATGTGCGACGCCACCTGGCAGCTGACGGCATCTTCGCCTTCACCGTCGCGGGAGGAGCCGCTGCCGAGACCCTCACGGAGTCGAGAGACCAGGAGATCAGCGTGGCGGGGCCCGACGGAGACGAGACCTACTTCTTCTCGCAGCAGATGGAAGAGGAGGGCGCAGCACGCGTCGTCAACTGGGTTCGTGCCTCCGACGTGAGGGCGGGAGGCGAGGTCACCGTGCTCACCAGCCGCCTGCGGGTGCTCGACCACGAGATCCTCTCGCGGGAACTCGTCGAAGCCGGTTTCGCCGAGCCGGCGGTCATCTCTGTGCGAACGCACCGTGGCTCGGACATCCTCCTCCTCAGGACATCATGGGCGGGATCTCAGGAAGCGCGGGACGGCGATGCCGCTGACTAAGCTCATCCACCGACGAAACCCGCCGGATGCCGCTCCGCTCAAGGCCGACGCGCGGCCGCTTCTCGCCGCAGGCGTCGCCTTCGAGGGAGCACCCGATGAAGCGGTATGGATCGCGATGCTGCACGGAGTGCCGTCGTCGAGGGTCTCGCGGGCGGTCGCCGAACTGCTGACGGCGATGAACGGCGAGACCGCGCTCCGCGATCTCCACCAGCGCTTCGCCGCGTCCGAATCGTGGGAGAGCTTTCTGCAGCTGGTCCAGCGCTTCCGTGCCAACGGACTCCTCGATGGAGACCTCACGCTCCCGCCGGGCAGGATGTCGTACCGGCCCCCGTTCACCGTGCAGTTCGCGACGCTGCGTGCGCCCGGCATCTTCGGCCGTCTGGACCGGTTGATCGCCCCGCTCTCCCGCAGAATCGCTCTCATTCCAGCGGCTGCCCTGCTCTGCCTGGGGCTGGTCGCCGCGGCCCTCCAAGCGCGAGAGCTGCGGAATGTTCTGACTATGCCGGTGTCGCTGCCCGGTCTCGTCGGTCTCCTCGTCGCACTCTCGAT
>Ga0075364_10001223_pt1 | contig 13814 bp, 15 predicted proteins | sample EndMetdeltDD1764_FD_71517 | JGI IMG/M metagenome (GOLD analysis project Ga0075364, IMG submission 71517) | Populus endosphere microbial communities from Tennessee, USA - Endosphere MetaG P. deltoides DD176-4 | ecosystem: Host-associated > Plants > Roots > Endosphere | place: USA: Tennessee... | reverse complement strand
GGCCGTCCCGCCTATCGCCTCGCGCTGCAGACCCGCGAGCAGCACATCCGTCGCGAGAAGGCGACGTCGAACATCTGCACCGCACAGGTGTTGCTGGCCGTCGCCGCCTCGATGTATGCGGTCTACCACGGACCCGACGGGCTCCGGAAGATCGCCGCGGACGTCAACGCGTCAGCATCGCTCCTGGCGGCGGGCCTGCGCGCCGGGGGAGTGCAGGTCGCGGACGGCGACTTCTTCGACACCGTCATCGCCACGGTCCCGAGTGCTGCCGAGGGGGTTGTCGCCGCGGCACGCGAGTCCGGCGTCCACCTGCGGCTGGTCGATGAGGATCACGTCGGCATCTCCACCAACGAGTCGACGACCCGTCAGCACCTCGAGGCCGTGTGGAGCGCCTTCGGTGTCGACGGTGTCGACGACGCGCCCGCATCCCTGCCGATCGACCTGCTGCGGACCGACGAGATCTTGACCCACCCCGTCTTCCACGAGCACCGCAGCGAGACGCAGATGCTGCGCTACCTCAAGAAGCTCAGCGATCGCGACTACGCCCTCGACCGCGGCATGATCCCGCTCGGCTCGTGCACCATGAAGCTCAACGCGACAGCCGAGATGGAGCCCATCAGCTGGCCCGGTTTCGCCGATCTGCACCCCTTCGTTCCGGCCGAGGACGCCGCGGGCATGATCGAACTGGTCGAGACGCTCGAGGGCTGGCTTGCCGAGGTCACGGGCTACGCAGCCGTGTCCATTCAGCCGAATGCCGGATCACAGGGCGAATTCGCCGGGCTGTTGGCGATCCGGGCGTACCATCTGAGCCGCGGCGACAACCATCGCAACGTCTGCTTGATCCCAAGCTCCGCGCACGGCACCAACGCAGCTTCGGCCGTCATGGCCGGTATGCGAGTGGTCCTGGTCAAGTCGACGGATCAGGGCGAGGTCGACCTGGCAGACCTCCGCGCGCAGTGCGAGGCCCACGCCGACGACCTCTCGGCGATCATGGTGACCTACCCGTCGACGCACGGTGTCTACGAGCACGGCATCACCGAGCTGTGCGAGATCGTCCACGCGCACGGTGGCCAGGTGTACGTCGACGGAGCCAACCTCAACGCTTTGTTAGGCCACGCCCAGCCGGGTGTCTTCGGCGGCGATGTCTCACACCTCAACCTGCACAAGACGTTCTGCATCCCGCACGGCGGCGGGGGCCCGGGAGTCGGACCGGTCGCGGTCGCCGAACACTTGGTGCCGTTTCTGCCGACGCACCCGTTGCATCCGGTCGAGAGCAAGCGTGCGGGAGTCGGAGCGATCAGTGCCGCGCCCTACGGATCGGCAGGCATCCTGCCGATCCCCTACGCCTACATCGCCATGATGGGAGCCGAGGGCCTGACAGATGCGACGTCGGTCGCCGTGCTGTCGGCGAACTACATCGCCAAGCGGCTCGAGAGCGCCTTCCCGGTGCTCTATTCGGGAGACAACGACCTCGTCGCGCACGAATGCATCCTCGATCTGCGACCGCTGACCAAGGCGGCCGGACTCAGTATCGACGACGTCGCGAAGCGTCTCATCGACTACGGCTTCCACGCACCGACGATGAGCTTCCCGGTGCCCGGCACCCTGATGGTCGAGCCGACGGAGTCTGAAGACCTCGCCGAACTCGACCGCTTCTGCGATGCGATGCTCGCCATCCGCTCCGAGATCGACCAGGTGGTGGCAGGCCATTGGCCGGTCGGCGACAATCCGCTGGTTCACGCCCCGCACACGATGCGCACGCTGCTCGACTGGCAGCACGCGTACGACATCGGCACGGGCGCTTTTCCGGCCGGCTCGGTCGATGACAAGTACTGGCCGCCGGTAGGCCGCATCGATCAGGCCTACGGCGACCGTAACCTGGCCTGCTCGTGCCCGCCGGTGGAGGCGTTCGCCGAATAGTCCGGGCATCACTACGATCGTCGACATGACGGGGGATGAGTCGAGGTGGCGGCATGTGCTGGGGTGGATCGCCGGGCGATCGTTGCGCCAGATCGTCCTCGCCGTCGGCGCCGTGATCCTGCTGGCCTCAGGAGCTTTCGGCGGTCTGCGGCAAGCCGAGCCCGACCAGCGGGGAGCACTCACGCTCGGCGAGCCGCGCGACGCCGCACCCGTCCGATTGACGGTGAAGGGTGTCTACTGGGCTGATGACCTGGGTGAGGCGATCGGACCCAGTGACTTCGGGCGGTACCTGCTGGTGATCGCTGACGTCAGCAGCGGCCACGATGCGTCCCTCGACTCGTTTGTCGTGCGCGAGACGCTCCGGCTCAACCGACTCGATCAGCTGGCCAAGAACACGCTGTCTCGGGTGCCGGTGCGCAGTGAGGACGCTGATCCGCAGGTCATCGTGACGGACGACCGCGTGCGGCTCGCCGAGCTGGGGCCGGGCCTCACCTACGAGGTCGCCTTCATCTGGGAGCAGCAGATCTCCGAACCCCTGCCGACTTCGATCGAGCTGCAGACCTGGTCGCACCAGTTCCGTCAGAGTTCCTTGGACGATCAGGAGAACTGGTTCGGCCGCTCTCCCGATGCCACAGGCCGCTTTGCGGTCACGAAGTTCGGCGCATCATGAGGTGGCCGCATGTGTCGAGGTCGCAGCTCGGCACCGGGAGCCTCGTTGTGGCGGCGCTGGCTGTCGGGCAGGCGCTCAACGACCGTCTGCCTGACAGTTCCGATGCAAGTCGCCTGTTCGAGCGGCCGGTCGCGATCGGCGAGACGGTCGAGTTACGTACGGGCGACCTCACGCCGCGCTCGGTCGAGGGAGCGACCTCGATCCTGCGCAGTATCGGGTCGAGCATCCGGTCGCCAGGCCTCGCTGTCGTCGTGTCATTCGACTTTGTCTCGCGGCAGGTCTCGTCGAGCATCCGATACGGCGAGCTGCGGGACGGCTCGGGTCGCGTCACGGTCTTCGGCCCGTCCGGAGACCGTAACGAGGTGACGTGCAGCGGCGGCCCGGTTGGCATCGTCGTGCATTGCACCGCGGTGGTCGAGGCCGACCCCGAAACCCTGCCCGGCTCGGTGCTCGGTTTGGCCGGTGACGAGCTGGATCCGCGGTTCGACGACATGGCGGTGATCGATCTCGACATCACGGCGGCGGACGTGCGCGCCTGGCAGGAGAGCGAGGAGCTCGAGGTTGACGTGTACGAGGTGGCGGGCCTGTGACGGGGCATGGTGTGCGGACGTGGTGGCGTCGCGAGCGCGTCGCGATCTTGCTGTTACCGGTGGTGCTGGTGGCAGCGGTTGCCGCGAGCAGCTCGCGCATCGACACGTATTGGTGGCAGAAGGGATTCCACGAGCAGGCGTCGCGCGATGCCACTGGCGTGGCCATGATCGACGACGAGTACGACGACGGCTTCCTCCGCTACCCGATCCGAGCGAAGGTCTCCGTTGTCACGGCGCAGGTGGTGACAGAGCTGCCCGACGCCGACCGGCCCCTGCGCGTGCCTGCCGGCGCAGAGCTCTGGGAGGTGAAACTGCGTTGGTCGGCCGATCCGGACGTGTCGCTGACGGGGTGCAAGGTCGCCCTGGTCGACGATCGGGAACGACGCTTCGACGCCACCCGGTCCAGCTTCGAGGCGGGCACGACCGTTCCTCTGCAGGCGTGTGTCCCTGACGAGGCCCCGGGTCCACAGCCGACGTACGGCAGCACGAAGGCACCGGCCGTCGCTTCGGGCGAGGTGGCGCGGCCTGCCAGTTGGCAGACCCGCGTCTACATCGTGACACCCGAGGACGCCGAGCCCACAGCCGTTCGGGTGTGGTGGCTGCTGCCTCGCTACGCCGAGCTGCCGCTCGACTGACCGGCATCCACGTCTACCGCCCGCAGCTCCCGTCGTCGCACGATGCGATCGATGGCAGCGGCGAGCAGCCCCACCAACAAGAGGTTGTAGACACCGGTCGACAGCAGGTCGAGGTACGGCAGGAAGGCCAGCGCGTCGTCCCGCGCGACGGGTCCCACCACCGCCCGCCACAGCTCCACCATCAGGCTGCCAGCCTGGCGAGCGATGATAAACACGAGGCAGAAAAGCAACATCGGCACAAGTCCGCCGACTGCGAGGAGCCGCAAACCGTTGCCGAGCCCGGAGAACCGACCGCGGATGTCCGCGGTGGCCTCGTGACCCACACGACGCACGGCGGACGGCACCCGTTTGAGCCGCTCCTCTGCGGCGAAACGGCGACGGCGCTGCGCTGGGCTCTCGATCCGCTGACCCAGGGCGACCGCGCCTACCGTGAGCCAGGCGATCGGGATGACCAGGACCGCGTCGGCATCGGTCAGTAGATGACCGATCGAGTCAGCAAGTGTCTGGAGTGGACTACCCAGTGGGCCGACGATGTCGATCAGTTCGCTCCAGCGGTCGTCGACCCACTCGACGAATCGCCGATCCATGACCCAGTCCCAGACACGGCCCTGGTAGCGGGTGAACTGACTGGCCAAGAGGAACAACCAGATGACCTCGACGTAGGCCGCCACCAGCCCCCACAACCCGTGTCGAGTGGGCAGCTCGAGACGGCTGATCAGGTGTCGTAACAGCAGCGCTACGGCGATGATGCCGATCAGCAACGCGCCGTCGGCGATGACGATGCGGTTGCTCGCATCAGGACCCTCGCCGTAGACGGCACCGGCGTTCCCGAACAGCTCGTCGTAGGCGGCTTCGTTCACGAACTGCCGCAGATCTTCCTTGAGGTACCCCTGGGCTGCGTAGACCGTCAGGAACGGAATCAACGCACCGGTCAGCAGGCCCAGGAAGGGGCCGGCCCCGCGAACGGGCCCGACCCCGCCGAACGATGCCCACGTCATTCCGGACGCGACAGTTCGCAGCATCAGGATGATGGCGGTCAGCGTCGCCATCGGAGCCAGCGGGAGGACGAACCCGGCCAGGGTGCGGTGGCTGTCGCTGAGCTCTACGGACGCCCAGAGCAGGGCGTTGCGCGCGGCGGCACCGGTCAAGTAGATCAGTGCGAGCGTCGGCAGATGCACCAACGCGAGCCGTAACCCGATCAGGACAACCGAGACCGCGTCGGTGAGGGACTCCCGGATCGTCGTCACGACTGGAATCGTAGACGACAGGGCGCCCGACCGGGTGACGTCAGACGGCTATCGTCGCGACGGGGGCCGAGGTCGGTTGGGCGGAGCCGCCTTCGGGCTCGACGGTCACCGCCACCCTGTCTGCCCCCGCGACACCCTTCATGATCATCTGCCCGTTGGTGGTGAAGGTGCCCTGTGAGGTCGGGCCGGAGTGGTCGATCATCCACACCTGGTAGACCTTGCCTGCGCCGGGACTGGGAAGTCCCTTGGCGATGATGACAGCCGAGTCGGCGCTGGCCGAGGAGTACATCGTGACGGTGCCGCCGGTCTCGAAGGTCTTCGCGGAGCTCGCCACGTCGTCGGCAGACAGCACCGACGAGATCGCGACGTTCTGATCGTGCTCCTCGGCGGCGTTCTGGCGCTCGACAACGAACCCGCCGACGCCCACAGCTCCGACCAGGAAGGCGGCCGCTACGGCCAGACGCGGCAAGGAGCGGCGAAGTCCGCGGCGTTCCGCCAGGGCGGTGACGATAGGTCGCTCCTGCGGCGTGTTGCCGATCTCGGTGAGCAGCCGTTCGCGCAGCGCTGGGGGAGGGGTGTGGCTCACGGCATCGCCGAGCCGCACCGCCGTCGCCATGAAGCCGGCGATCTCGACCTGGCAGTCGACACACTGATCCAGATGGGTCTCGAACCGAGATCGTTCCTCGGCGTCGAGAGCGTCCAGCGCATACGGCGCCATCAGGGAGTGCAGATCGGTCGTCATGATGCCTCGACTCCCATGCAGTCGCGCAAACGGACGATTCCGTCGCGCATTCGGGTCTTGACGGTGGCGGTGTTGGCGTCGAGGGCTGTCGCGACCTCGGCGTACGTATACCCCTGGTAGTACGCCAGATTGACGGCTTCGCGTTGCAGTTCGGTGAGCCCGTCGAGACAACGCTTGACCTGTTCGTGCTCGAGCGTGATCGTGACGGTCTCTTCAACCTCGTCGAAGTCCGGGCCGCTCGACCAGTCGTACCGGTTCTCACGATTCGTCGCTGCTTGGTCGTGACGAACCGCGTCGACGGCGCGACGATGCGCCAGCGTCAGGACCCAGCTCTTGGCGTTGCCACGGGCCGGATCGAACCTGGCAGCGGACTGCCACAGCTGGATGAAGACTTCTTGGGCGACCTCTTCGGCGCGAGACGGGTCTCGGATCACGCGACGGGCCAGACCGAAAACGGAGGCGCCGAGGTCATCGTAGATCGCGGCGAAGGCATTCTCGTCGCCCCGACCGACCCGGACGAGGAGAGAGTTGAGATCAGTGGCGGCGTCGGATTCGGGCGCGGTGGCCAGTCTCAGCTGTGCGGCGGATGCCGACATCGTGCTCTCCCTTCCGAGAAGCTTCTTACGAACCATTCGCTGCCGCCTTGGGTCGGGATGGGTGAACATCGCCACAATCTCGGGCGTGTCCCGCTCGCCAGTCTAGTCGTGGAAGACTCTGTGTCGGACATCCTCACCGGCCCTGACTCCCCCCGGGGCCCAGAACAAAGGCACTGCGTGACCGATCCCGTCGCCTATGGCATCGCGATCCTCGCTACTGTCGTCGCGGCCTTCGCCGTGTGGCATATGGCTCTCAACCGGCAGGTCGGAAATCCGCTGTTCTACGCGGTCTGCGTCGTCGAGATCGTCCTCGTGGCGCTGCTGGTCGGCGGTTCGATCGCCCTTGCCCAGACATCACGTGACGTCGACGGCGTCCTGTTTGTCTCGTACCTCGTCACGATGGTGGTGATCCCGCCGGCCGCCATCGTGTGGGGCATTGCCGAGAAGTCCCGGTGGGGGACCGGGGTCGTCGTCGTCGCGATGCTGACGACGGCGGCGCTGTCGGTCCGCCTGCTCGGCATCTGGAAGGGCTCGTATGCCTGAACCTTCCGACACCTCGCACGGCTTCGGCCGTGTGCTCGTCGCGATCTACGCGGTCTTCGCGCTGGCGGCCTCAGCCCGTTCGGTGGTGCAACTCATCACCGAGGTCGAGGCCGACACGGTTGTGCCATATGGGCTTTCGGCCCTTGCGGGCATCGTCTACATCGTCGCGACGTACGCGCTGGCCACCAATCAGCGCCGGTTGGCATTGGTGACCATCGGGATCGAGCTGGTCGGCGTGCTCACGGTGGGTGTCCTGTCATGGGTGGACGCCGAGCTGTTCCCCGACCAGACCGTGTGGTCCGACTTCGGCCGGGGTTACGTGTTCATCCCCCTGCTGCTGCCCTTGGTGGGGTTCTGGTGGTTGCGCCGAAACCGCCGTCCCGCCTAGCTGAGCGGGTGATCGGCAGGGCAGATGCCCAGTGCCTCTGCGAGACTTCTGTACGACTCGACAGTCGGTTCGCCTGCGGCCAGCAGCTGGATGGCGACGTGATCGGCTCCGGCTGACAGATGTCCCTGCAGCAGTGCGCTCACCTGCTCCTCTGTGCCTTGCAGCACCAGATCGTCGATCAGCCGATCGCTGCCGCCGTCCACCATCTCTTCGTCGTGGAACCCGAGCTTGCGCAGATTGTTGCGGTAGTTCACCCGCTGCAGGTACGGATGGTCGACTACCGGGCGCGCCACGGCTCGGGTCGCCTGCCGGTCGGCACCGAGCACAACCTTCTGTTCCGGAGCCAGCAACGGGGCGGGTCCCAACAACTGCCGGGCATGCTCGGTGTGCGACGGCGTCGTGAGGTAGGGATGGGCGCCCAGGGAGCGCCGTCCGGACAACCGCACCATGTCGTCGCCGAGGGCGGCGAGAACGCGTCGCTCCTGGGGGACGCCCAATTCGTCGAGGCGGTCCACATAATGCTTGACGGCTGTGTAGGGCTTGTCGTACACCTGCGGATTGGACTCGCGATGGCCAGCGCCGACACCCAGGATGAACCTACCCGGATAGCGCTCTTCGAGCCGGTGGTACGACTGCGCGATGGCGTCGGCGTCGGTCGACCACACGTTGACGATCCCAGTCGCCACGAAGACCGTGCTGGTCGCCTCGAGCATGCTTTCGGCGACCTGTAGATCGTTGTCCTTGGATCCACCGATCCACAAGGTCCCGAAGCCGAAGGACTCCAGGTGCTTCGCCAGCGCCGGAGACCAGGTGTTCTCGACCTTCCATATCCCGTAGCGCGACAGCTGGTCCTTCATGATTCTCCTCGGCTGGTTCGGTCTCGCTCCGACGCGGACGCTGTCAGAATCGTATTCAATCGACGGCAGATGGCAACCAATGGGGCGATAGCCTGACGACGTCCCCGACGACCGTGATGGCCGGCGAGGTGGCACCCGCTTGGCGAGCAGCATCGGCCAAAGCGGTCAGGGTGGCCACCGTCACGCGCTGCTGGGGCGTGCAACCGCGCTCGACGATAGCCGCAGGCGTGTCTGGCCTGTGACCACCGGCGATCAGCTCGGCGCACGTCTCGGCGAGCCGCTTGACACCCATCAACATCACCAGGGTGTGGGCGCCGGAATGGGGGAGTGCACCGATCTCCTCATGACCCGTCACGACGGTGAAGCCCCGCGACACGCCACGATGGGTGACCGGAATGCCGGCGGCCGCCGCGACCGCGATGGCGCTGGTGACACCAGGCACGACCTCGACCTCGATGCCCGCCTCGCGGCAGGCGATGAGTTCTTCGCCGCCGCGACCGAAGACGTATGGATCCCCGCCCTTGAGGCGGACGACGATCTTGCCCTGACGCGCACGGTCGATCAGCAGCGCATTGATCTCGTGCTGGGGGATGGGGTGGTGGTCGGGCATCTTGCCGACGTCGATGACCTCGACGTCGCCGTCCAGTTCGGCGAGCAGAGAGTGGGGCGCCAGCCGGTCGACCACGACGACGTCGGCCTCGGCGAGCAGCCGGCGACCGCGTGTTGTCAGCAGCCCTGGATCTCCGGGACCGCCACCGACCAGCGCGACGAAGCCCTCGGGGTGATGCGTGCGATGGCGCATCGGCAGGTCACCTGCCTGCAGCGCGGCCGCGACCCCGTCGCGTAGTGATGAGGCACGGCCGGCGTCACCTCCGCCACTGACGGCGACGATGACGTCGTCGACCCGGGCGACCGCTGGTGCCCATGCGGTCGCGTGCTCCGGGTCGCCGCCCTTGAGGCACCAGATCTGAGCTGCCTCGGCGTCCGCGGCGACGAGGTCGTCGACGGGGGAGTGCGTGGCGGTCTGCACCAGCCACGCGCCGTCGAGATCGCCCGAGACATAGGTGCGCCGGATCCACTCGACGTCACCGCGCCCGATGGACGAGGCGAGCGACTCCGAGACATCCGGGGACACCACGACCACCCGTGCCCCGGCATCGACAAGGGTCAGGCTGCGGCGCGTGGCCACGTGGCCTCCGCCGACCACCAGGACCTTGCGGCCGGTGACCCTCAACGTCAGGGGCAGACTGCCTCCAGCGGTCATGCAGAGGCGGTCGCGGCGCCAACCTCGGCCACGGTGTCGAGAAGGGCGTCGCCCACCATGCCTGCCGCGAGCGTGCCACCGTCCTGCGCATCCACCAACAGGAACGCACCCGTGTCGCGCGAGTGCAGATACTCCTCGGCCGGGATCGGCGACGCGAGTCGGAGGGTCACGTGGCCGATGTCGTTGAGCCCGAGCGACTGCGCCGGCAGGAGCTGTGCGTGGTCGAGATCAAGCTTTCCGCCGATCGCCTTGACCATGGCCTGGACCGTCCGCGTGCCGTGTTTCAGCAGCACCTTCGTACCGGGAACAAGCGAGTGGTCGGCGAGCCACGCCACCGTGCCATCGATGTCTTGCGTGACGGCCGGGACGCTGCGCGAGGTCGCGATCAGGTCGCCGCGCGAGATGTCGATGTCGTCGGCGAGCCGGATTGTCACCGACTGCGGCGCGAACGCCTCGTCGAGCGACACACCGGCGAAGTCGATGCCGACGACGGTGCTGCTGCGACCGCTCGGCTGCACCGTGACGGCGTCACCGACACGCACGAGTCCCGACGTGATCTGACCCGCGTAGCCGCGGTAGTCGCGAAACTCGTCGCCGGCAGCCTGCTGCGGGCGTATGACAAGCTGCACCGGGAACCGCAGCGGCTCCGACTGAGGGCTTCCGACGGGGGAGAGCTGCTCGAGAAATGCCAGCAGGCTCGGTCCGTCGTACCACGGAGTCCGGTCGGAACGGTCGACGACATTGTCGCCGTCGAGGGCCGACACCGGGATCGTGGCCACGTCGAAGAGGCCGAGGCTGCGGGCCGAGGCCAACACCTCGTCGGAGACGCGGGTGTAGATGGCTTCGTCGAAGTCGACCAGGTCGATCTTGTTGACCACCACGACAACGTGCGGAACACGCAGCAGCGACGCGACGGCGAGGTGCCGCCGGGTCTGCTCCTGGATGCCGTGTCGCACGTCGACCAGCAGCACCACGACGTCGGCGGTGCTTGCGCCCGTGACGGTGTTGCGGGTGTACTGCACGTGGCCTGGGCAGTCGGCCAGGATGAACGAGCGCTCGGCCGTCGCGAAGTAGCGGTATGCCACATCGATCGTAATGCCCTGTTCGCGCTCGGACCGCAGGCCGTCGGTCAGCAGGGCCAGGTCGGCGGAGGCGAGACCGCGGTCTCGACTGACCCGCTCGACGGCGTCGAATTGATCGGCGAGGACGGACTTCGAGTCGTACAGGAGTCGTCCGACGAGGGTGGACTTGCCGTCGTCGACCGAGCCGGCCGTTGCCAGCCGCAGGAGGGTCCTCATCAGAAGTAGCCTTCCTTCTTGCGATCTTCCATGGCCGCCTCAGAGGCGCGGTCGTCCGCGCGGGTGGCACCCCGCTCGGTCAGGCGGGTGGCAGCGACCTCGATGATGACGTCCTCGACGGTGGTCGCATCGCTCTCGACGGCGCCGGTGCACGACGCGTCGCCGACCGTGCGATAGCGGACCTGCCGCTTCTGGACGACCTCGCCCTCGCGGGGCTGGGAGACGTCGCTGACGCTGATCAGCATCCCGTCGCGCTCGAACACCTCACGCTGGTGCGCGTAGTACAGCTCGGGAAGGGCGATGCCCTCGGCGCCGATGTACTGCCAGACGTCGAGCTCGGTCCAGTTGCTGAGCGGGAAGACACGGACATGCTCGCCGGGGCGGTGCCGTCCGTTGTAGAGGTTCCAGAGTTCGGGCCGCTGGTTGCGGGGGTCCCACTGACCGAATTCGTCACGCAGGCTGAACACACGTTCCTTGGCGCGTGCCTTCTCCTCATCGCGCCGACCGCCGCCGAATACCGCATCGAACTTGTTGCTGGTGATGCCGTCGAGAAGCGGTTGCGTCTGGAGCTGGTTGCGGGTGCCGTCACTCCGCTCGCGCAGACGTCCGTCGTCGATGTAGTCCTGTACTGACGCCACCACCAGACGGAGCCCGAGTCGTTCAACGGTGGCGTCCCGGAAGGCAAGCACCTCGGGGAAGTTATGACCCGTGTCGACGTGCATGACCGGGAACGGGACGGGCGACGGCCAGAATGCCTTGGTCGCGAGGTGCAGCATCACAACGGAGTCCTTGCCGCCGGAGAACAGCAGCACGGGGCGCTCGAACTCGGCCGCGACCTCACGGATGATGTGGATCGCCTCGGATTCCAGCCACTGCAGCTGGGTGAGACGGCGTTCGTCGGTCAGAGTCATCAGTGCCTTGTCGTTCGGTGCCTGGAGCGGGAGGGAGCCGGGCAAGTTCAGGTGTGCAGACCGCATTCGGTCTTGTCGAGGCCGGCCCAACGACCTGCGCGAGGATCCTCGCCCGGGGCGACGCGACGGGTGCAGGTGGCGCAGCCGATGGACGGATACCCATCGTTGACCAGCGGATTGACGATAACGCCGTTGTCGTCGGCGTAGGCCAGCACCTCGTCGAACGTCCAGGCGGCGAGGGGATTGACCTTGACCAGGCCGTTCTTCTCGTCCCAGGTGATGAAGGGGGTGTTCGCGCGGGTGGGGCCCTCGTCGCGGCGCACACCGGTGATCCAGACCTCGTAGCCCTGCAGCGTTCGGTGCAGAGGCTCGACCTTACGCATGTCGCAGCACAAGGCGGGGTCGCGCTCGTACAGTCTCTCGCCGAACTCGGCATCCTGCTGTGCGACGGTGCGCTGCGGGGTGACGTCGACGATCGACAGTTTCATCGACGCCTCGACGGCATCGCGAGTGCCGATGGTCTCAGCGAAGTGGTAGCCGGTCTCGAGGAACAGGGTGTCTACCCACGGCAGATGCTTGGCCACAACATCGGGCAGGACGGCGTCGGCCATGGAGCACGCCACAGCGGTGCGGTAGCCGAACTCTTCGGCGACCCAGGCCAGCACGGTGTCGCCGTCGGTGTCAGCCAGACGCTCCTGAGCCGCTTCGGCGATCGCCCGTAGTTCGTCGTTGCTGCGACGGGGGGCGAGCAGTGCCTCGCGGTCGGCCAGGTGCGTGGTGCGTTCCTCGTCGTGGGCGATCTGCTGCTGTCGGCGCTCTGCGAGCGTCAGGACGGCTTCGGTCATGTCGTCAGCACCTCTCCGGACCTGGAATCGTGCCATGGTCGTCACCGTCCAGGATAGGTCGGCCCGGCCTCGGCGTCGTCGTCGGTCGATCCTCGTCCAGATGTCGGAACACTAATCAGTGACAGGAGTCACACGCTAGAACCTCAGCGGTTTGCCGCGGACCGGCCGGGGTACTTCCACCTGGAAGGTGGCCATCGCCACCGTAGAGAAGGGACACATCATGGCTTTCATCCTGTGGATCATCGCGGTCGCCATCGCGATCTACGGCATCCTGCGCCTCGTGCGCGGTGACATCCTGATCGGCATCATCCTGCTGATCGTCGCGGCCGCAGTCGGACCGGGCGGTTACAGCATCTTCAAGTAGCGTCACCACCATGAAGGGCCGCGCCACGGCGCGGCCCTTCGTCATTTCTGCGCGGAGTCGTAGGCTCCTCCCATGGCCCGGTTCATCGACATCCACCCCGAGAATCCACAGCAACGAGCGGTTGATCAGGCAACGGGGATCATCGCCGACGGGGGGCTCATCGCCTACCCGACTGACTCTGGTTACGCCCTGGGGGCGCAGATCGGCAACAAGGAGGCCCTCGACCGCATCAGGGCCATCCGCGCGCTCGACGACAAGCATCACTTCACGCTGGTGTGCAAGGACTTTTCACAGCTCGGCCAGTTCGTGCACGTCGACAACGCGATCTTCCGCGCCGTCAAGAACGCGACTCCGGGGCCTTACACGTTCATTCTTCCCGCGACGCGGGAGGTTCCGCGCAGGCTGTTGCACGACAAGAAGAAGACCGTGGGAGTGCGAATACCCGACAACAAAGTGGTCAGTGCTCTGCTCGCCACCCTGGGGGAGCCGTTGTTGTCGACGACCCTGATCCTGCCGGGCAGCTCCGAGGCCATGACAACGGCCTGGGAGATCGCTGAAGAGCTCGACGGGCGCATCGAGGCCGTCATCGAGTCCGGCGAGGATGTCATCCCTCAGCCGACCACGGTGATCGACTTCTCCGACGGCTACGCCGAGATCATCCGCGTAGGCGCAGGCGACCCGACGCCGTTCGAGTAGATGCAGCGTGTGACACCAGAACGCCAGGTGTCGTGACGGCGATGACCACGATGCCGGCGAGCATCAGCTGGGTCGGGGTCAACGTCTTCAGCGCCATCGTGCTCAGCAGGGGAGCGGCGAAGCCGATGTACGTCAGGCTGTAGAAGACGGCGTTGAGGGTGCCGAGGTCATCGGGATGGGCGAGCGATTCGATGGTCGTCAGACCGCCGACCAGGATCAGCCCGTACGCGACGCCCAGCAGCATCGCG
>Ga0075364_10001222_pt1 | contig 13820 bp, 18 predicted proteins | sample EndMetdeltDD1764_FD_71517 | JGI IMG/M metagenome (GOLD analysis project Ga0075364, IMG submission 71517) | Populus endosphere microbial communities from Tennessee, USA - Endosphere MetaG P. deltoides DD176-4 | ecosystem: Host-associated > Plants > Roots > Endosphere | place: USA: Tennessee... | reverse complement strand
TACGACCCGTGGATCGATCAGACGCCGCTGCGGATCTACACCGCCGAGCAACTCGCCGAACGCGCCTCGGCGGAGAACGCGGATGTGCTTGTCATCGAGAGTGATTCGGTCAGCGGCCCGGTTTTCGACTTGCCGCTGCGGGCCGTCGCATCGACGCGCGGCGACCCGAACAACGTCGACGTCCCCGGCGCCACCGGTGCGGGCATCCCTGTGCTCTACACCCCTGGCCGCAATGCCGACGCCGTCGCCGAAATGACGATCGCCCTGCTCTTCGCGGCAACGCGGCAGGTGTTGCCCGCAGACGCGGACGTCAGGGCGGGGCAGGTGTTTCGCGACGGCACCATCCCCTATCAACGGTTCAGGGCGTGGGAGATCGCCGGGCAAACGGCAGGGCTGGTCGGTCTCGGCGCCGTCGCCAGGGCCCTGAGGTGGCGCCTCGAAGGGCTCGGCGTCAAAGTCATCGCCTACGACCCGTACAACGACGAGGCGCGCCACAGCCTCGACGAGCTACTCGCCGAGGCCGACATCGTCTCGCTGCACGCGCCGGTCACCGACGACACGGTCGGGATGATCGGCGCTGAGCAATTCGCGGCGATGCGCGATGGCGCCGTGTTCCTCAACACCGCCAGGGCGCAACTGCACGACACCGACGCCCTCGTCGACGCCCTGCGCAGCGGCAAGGTCGCAGCCGCCGGTCTGGACCACTTCGTCGGCGAATGGCTGCCGACCGATCACCCGCTGGTGAGCATGCCCAACGTCGTCCTGACGCCCCATATCGGCGGGGCCACGTGGAACACTGAGGCACGGCAGGCGCAGATCGTCGCCGACGGCCTCGAGGCACTCCTGGCCGGACGCACACCCGCCCATATCGTCAACCCGGAGGTGCTGGCCACATGAGGTTCGTCGAGAACCCGGAGGCCGCGGTGCTGGCCGCGGCCAAGGACATGTTGCGGCGTGGCCTGGTCGAAGGAACGGCCGGCAACATCTCTGCCCGTCGCGAGGACGGCAACCTCGTCATCACGCCGTCGTCGGTCGACTACGCGGAGATGGCGCTCGACGATCTGGTGCTGGTCGACCCTGTCGGTGCGGTGGTGTCTGCCAAGGACGGTCGTTCACCGTCGAGCGAGATGCAACTTCACCTGGCCTGCTATCAGGCGTTTGACGACATCGGCAGCGTGATCCACAGCCATCCGGTGTGGGCGACCATGTTCGCCGTCGCCCGTCAGCCCATCCCGGCATCAGTCGACGAGTTCGCGGTGTATTGCGGCGGGGAGATTCGCTGCGCCGAGTACGCCGCATCGGGCTCACCCGATGTCGGCACCAACGCGGTCAAGGCGCTGGAGGGCCGGGCGGCCGCGTTGATCGCCAATCACGGCCTGGTGGCGGTGGCCGCGCGGCCCGACAAGGCCCTGCACGTGACGGCACTCGTGGAGCGGACCGCCCAGATCGTCTGGGGTGCACGGGCTCTCGGCGGTCCAGTGCCCATCCCCGATGAGGTCAACACGAACTTCGCCGCTGTCTACGGCTATCTACGCCAGAACCCGATGTAGGTGGCCCGCTGCCGCGTCGATGAGGATTTCGGCCGCTGATCGTGCGTGGATCATTGGCGCGGTGTCGTTGAGCGACGTGGCCAACGCCAGTGCGCCCTCGAAGAGCACGGCGAGTTGATGCCCCAACTGGTAGGGATCTGCGGCACCGGCTTCCGCTGCCGCGTCGGTCAGGCGCGCGATGAACTGCAGCTTGTGTTCATGGACGATGTCGTGAATACCCAGCATCTCGCCAGCAGCCTCGACGGCTGCGTTGTGAAACGGGCAACCGCGGAAGCGATCGACGGGCGGGCCGTCGAAGATCGCCAATAACCGGTTACGTGCGGTCGCGCCCGGGGTGTCGAGGGCCCGCTCGTAACGGATCCCGCCGGTGTCGTTGATCCGACGTAGATACTGCTCGACCAGGTCGTTCTTGCTTGGAAAGTGCCGGTAAAGCGTGCGCTTCGAAACCTGCGCTTCCTCGGCGACGCGTTCAACGCCGGTCGCGTGGACCCCCTCGCGATAAAACAGGTTCTCTGCGGCGTCCAGGATCCGCTCGCTGGGCGACGCGGTGTCTGCACCGTTCATAGCCCTTACAAGTACACCGATCGGTGCGTGTATTCCTATCTTTCCAGGAAAATAGTCACAGCTAGGAATACTGATCGGTTTACCTCGGTTATCTCGTGCATCAGCTCAAGACCCCACGAGTAATAGAGGCGACGACCATGACCGACACCAACGAGTTGTTCCTGATCACCGGTGCCACCGGCAACACGGGCTCACATACCGTGCGCCTGTTGCGCGAACGCGGTCTCCGCGTGCGCGCGTTTGTCCATACGCTCGATGACCGCGCCGCGCGGCTGGGTGAATTGGGCGCCGAGGTCGTGCAAGGCGACCTGTTGGACTTTCCCTCGGTCAGCGCGGCGACGGCGGGAGTGACGGCGGCGTACTTCAACTACCCCGTCGCTCCCGGTTTGGTGGAGGCCACCGCGAACTTCGTGCAGGCGGCCAGCGAGGCCGGCGTGCACTCAGTCGTCAACATGTCGCAGATCTCGGCGCGCAGGGAAGCCAAGAGCGACGCCGCGCGCCACCATTGGGTCGCCGAGCGGCTGCTGGACCGCAGCGCGCTGGTCACCACCCATCTGCGGCCGACCTTCTTCACGTTCTTCATGAACATGTTCTGGATCCGCGACAACGACGAAGGGATCTACCGGCTGCCCTTCGCCGATGGTCGCCACGCCCCCATCGACGCCGCCGATCAAGCCCATGTCATCGCCGCCATCCTGCAGAACCCCGATCCGCATGACCGTCAGGTCTACCCGCTGTTCGGCGCCAAAGAACTCAACTGGCATGAAATCGCAGCGAAAGTCCAAGCGACCCTGGAGATCCCGGTGCGCTACGAGCCCATCGACATTCCGACGTTCGCTGCCGGCCTGACCGCCGGCGGCGCCTCGCCGTTCTTCGTCCAGCACATCAGCAGCGTGGCACAGGACTACCGCGACGGGGTCTTCGCCGGGGAAAACAACCTCGTCGAGGTGATCGGCGGAGTCAAGCCCATCACCGTCGAGGACTACGTCGCGGCCACCCGCTCCCGCTTCGACACCAACGGACGCCCTCGTCGGTGAGCTCGAGGCCGCTCCGTCGTCAGGCCGGGCGGGTGGCGCGGTAGAACGTGAGCTGTCCGATGAAGCGATTTCGCCGCGTGCCGACCTCCGCGCACTCAAACCCCGCAGACCGGAGCAATCGCGGAATCGCGTCGCCGAGGTTGCCTGCGGCATGGGGATTGTCCTTCGTCCACCGCGCCGCCAAGCCATGGTGGGCGGTGCTGTGCCCACCGATGTCGACAATGTGCAGCCTGCCGCCGGGACGCAGGACACGGTGCAACTCCGCCAGCGCACCGGCCTTCACGTCTTCGTCCAAGTGATGCAGCATCATCGACGACAGCGCCCGATCGAATTCGCCGTCTGCGAACGGCAGCTCTTGCGCATAGGCGCGCTCGAAGCGAATTCCTGGCAGTCCGCGTGCTTTTCGTTGTGCCCGAGCCAGCGCCAACGGGTCGGGGTCGGTGCCGACTACGTCCGCGCCCGGCGCGGCGCGCTTGGCGCGGACGGTGACGTTACCGGTGCCGCAACCGATCTCCAGGACGTGCGCCCCATCGGCGAGTTCGGCCTGCGCGACGAGCTCGTCGTAGACCCCGCCCATGCCCAGCACGCGGGTCAGCAGGTCGTAGAACGGAAGCAACGCGTCCTTTCCGAAGGCGGGGATGTAATCGTGTCGGGTAACGGAATTTGGACGATGTTCGGTCATGTACTCCATCGTGAGCCCGTACTGCCCATCGATGTTGGGTGATCATCGGGAGAAGTTGGACTATCTTTGGTGACATGGCCCAGGCATCTCGGTTAGTGCGTCACCGCGACGGCCTGCCCGTCTATCAATACCGTGCCGATTCGGACACCCCTCCGGTTTCGATCATCAGGGCGAACGACGTTCTCGAACATCGCGCGCACATTCACGAATTTCCCGTCCTGTGGTATGCCCACACGGCTGGGCTGGTCTACGTGGTCGCGCCCGGTGCCGTAATCGACCCGGCACAGGTGCTCCACCGAGACATCGGAGTCGGCGTGTTCTTCGATCCCGCCGCTCTCGATGGCGATGGGCGTTCGCCGTGGCCCGCGTGGCGGGTTCACCCGCTGCTGTTTCCGTTCGTGCACGGGCAGTCGAGCGGGCTGCTTCAACTGAAGGTACCCGCGGAGCGGCAGCCGGTGTGGGACAGCGTGATCCACGCGATCGAGACTGAACTGGCCGGCAGGCAGGAGGGCTATCGGCAGGCGGCACTGGCACAGCTGACGCTTCTGCTGATCGATATCGCACGCCTGGCCGGCGACGTGGTGGGTGACTTGAAGCGCAGCGGCGAGCCCCTGCTGGCCGACGTGTTCACGGTGATCGACCGTCGTCTCGCCGAGCCACTGTCGCTGCGGGATGTGGCGCACGAACTCGGCATGACACCGGGACATCTGACCACCGTCGTGCGCCGCCGGACCGGACGCACGGTGCAGGACTGGATCATCGAGCGCCGCATGGCCGAAGCCCGTAGCTTGCTGGCCGATACCCAGCTGCCCGTCGGGGAGATCGCCCGCCGGGTTGGGATGTCCGATCCTGGCTACTTCAGTAGGTTGTTCCGCCGCACCCATGGCACATCGCCGCGCCAATGGCGCGGCCGGTCGGCCTAGCGGAGGTCGATGGCGACCTTGACCGCACCGGACTGCCGCTGATTCGCGATCGCCAGGAAAGCTTCGCGCCACTGCTCCAGCCGGAACGTGTGAGTCAGCATGGGGCGCAGGTCGACTCGTCCGTCGACGACGAGATCGAGGTAGTGCGCGATCGCGTGTTTTCGCTGACCGTCCACCTCCTCGACACCAAACGCGTTGGATCCGACCCAGTTGATCTCCTTGAAGTACAGCGGGCTCCACTCCCATCGCCCCGGCGCATGCACGCCCGCCTTCACCAGCGTTCCCCGCGCCTTCAGAACGCGGACACCCACCTCGAACGTCTCCGGCTTGCCGACGGTGTCATAGACCGCGTCGATCGGGCCGGGGTACGCCATCGGCAGCCCCTGCAACGGCTGCCGGAGCCGGCCACCGCCCCACGCGACGAGGTCCTCGATGACCGCAAGGCGGGGTTCGTGCGCAAGCACCTTGTCCGCGCCGAACCGGCGTGCCAACTCAGCCTGGGCGTCGAAGCGCGCCACCACCGCTACCGCCACCTGCGGGTACAGCGCGCGCAGAACCGCGACCGCACACAACCCCAGCGAACCCGCCCCGTAGACGAGGACCCGACCGGCCTGCGGAGGCGGATGCCGGGTGATCGCGTGCAGCGACACCGAGAACGGGTCGGCGAACACCGCGACCTCGTCGGGCACCGGATCCGGCACCGCGAACAGCATGCTGTCGTGGGCAGGCATCAGCTCGGCGTAGCCTCCGGTCACGTCGGCCGAAACCCCGGTGTGGATGCCCGGTTTGATGTCGCCGTCGGTGAAGCTCCAGCACAGGCTGTAGTCCCCGGTTTCGCATGCCGGACAACGGGGTTCGATGCCGCGTGGACCACACGACAACCACGGGTTGAGGACGACGCGCTGCCCGATCTCGAGTCCGCGCGCCATCGGACCCAGCGCCACCACGTCGGCGACGACTTCGTGACCCATCACTTGGGGAAACGAGCAGAACGCCGCCATCGCGTTGTCGGTGTCGCCCTCGCCGAAGTCGAGCAGGATCTGCTTGGAGTCCGAGCCGCAGATTCCGGTCAGCCGCGGCCGGGTGACCACCCAATCATCGTGCAGCGGTTGAGGATCCGGCACGTCTCGCAGGCCTACGGGCGAGTGGGCCAGGTTGCGGGTGAGCGTGTTGGAATCGTCGGGCACCTCGAACGGCTGGGGCGGCACGCCGAAGACCAGCGCCCTCATGACCGGGCCATACCGGCCGCTCCGGCGATGTACGTGTCGATGTCCGCGTTCTTGAGGTCGACGACCGCCTTCATGTCGGGCACGTAATGCTCGAACCCGTCACGGCCGAGGGCATCCAGGATGCCCTGTGCCACCTCCTCCGGACTGAACTTGGGGCCGTCATAGATGGGATCGTCGTTGCCGGGCTGGTCCCAGATCTCGGTGTCGACGGGCCCCGGCTCGATCAGTTTCACCGATATCCCGGTGCCGTGCAGATCGACAGCCATCGATTCGCTCCACCCGCAGAGGGCGAACTTGCTTGCACAGTAGGCGGATTCGTGAATGATCCCGAGCCTGCCGCCGACACTGGAGACGTTGACGATCATCCCCGTACCCCGCGCCAGCATCCTCGGCAGGACACTCAGGCTCAACCGCATCGGGGCGAAGAAGTTCACCCGCATGACGGTCTCCACCTCGAGCGGCTCCAGAGCCGTAACGGCCCGTCGCTTGGGTATTGCCGCGTTGTTGACGAGCACATCGATCCCGCCGAGCGCATCCCATGCCTCGACAGCCAGCCGGCCGATGGATGCGCTGTCGGCGAGGTCGGCCACACACATCGTCGAGTCGGGTGAGTACTCCCGGCAATCCGCGAGTACCTCGGCGAGCCGGTCGCGCCGACGGGCGATAAGGCCGACAACCGCTCCGTCCCTTGCGAGCGCGCGGGCCAGCGCGGCGCCGACACCGGACGAGGCGCCGGTGATCAGCACCCGCTTGCCAGCAGCCGAGAACGCCACAAATCGCAACGTACTGCGGTGATCACGACTAGAAGCGGTAATCCCCCAACCAGACCGCGCTGACACCGGTCAACGACCGCTCGGCCTGGCTGAACACCCCGGCCACCGAGCGGCCGAGCAGCGCGCCCACTGCTTCGGACAGCGACGCCGCGGCGGGCTGCGACGACGCCTTGGGCCGCAGCAGATCCATCAGCGACGAACCCGGATAGCCGGCAATGCGGACGTCGGCGTCGGGCTCCAGCCCGGCCAGCACCTTGGCCCGGGTGATCGCGGTGCGCAGCCCGCCGAGCTCGTCGACCAGGCCCCGCTCCAGCGCGTCCGCCCCGGTCCACACCCGGCCACGGGCCACCGCATCGACCGCCTCCACGCTGAGCTTGCGGCCCTCCGCGACGCGCTCGACGAAGTCGGTGTAGACCAGGTCGGCCTCCGCCTCGACCCGCGCGCGCTGCTCGTCGGTGAACGGCTTGTTGATGGACCACACATCGGCGTTCTCGTTGGTACGCACCGAATCCGAGCCGACGCCGAGCCGGTCCTTGAGCTCGCGGGCCACCAGCTTGCCGGCGATCACACCGATGGATCCGGTGATCGTGCCCGCATTGGCGACGATCGCGTCGGTGGACATCGACACGTAGTAACCGCCGGAGGTCGCGATCGCGCCCATCGACGCGACAACCGGCTTGCCGGCGTCACGCGCCCGGTTCACTTCTCGCCAAATGGTTTCCGATCCGGTGACCGAGCCGCCGGGGCTGTCGACCCGCAGCACAATCGCCGAAACCGAATCGTCGGCCGCCGCTTCGCGCAGTGCGGCAGTTATGGTGTCTGCGCCAGCGCTCGAGTTCCCGAACGGCAGCAGTTGCGGGCCGCCGCGGCCGCTGACAATCGGGCCGTGCAACGTCACGACGGCGATCGTCGGCTTGGACTTGCGGCCGGGGATGGACGGCACCTGCGGCCCGGGCCGGGAGGCCGTCGACTTGGCGTAGCGCGACAGATATAGCCGCGGCGTGTCGGAATCACTGTCGGCTTCGCCGATTTCCGGTGAAATATCCGGCGCGCCAACGAGTTCACCGATCCGCGCATAGGCCTCGTCTCGGAAACCGATGCGGTCGACCAGTCGTCCGGTGACTGCGTCGTCGCGCAGCAGCGGCGCCTTGTTGGCCAGCTCGTCAACCTCGGCGGGGTCGATGCGCCGGGACTCGGCGACCGCCTGCCACACCTGGCTGTGCAGGCTGTCCAGCAGCCGGCTGTCCGCCTCGCGGTGAGCATCGGTGTAGCGGTCCTGCGTGAAACGGTTTGCGGCCGACTTGTATTCGCCGCGGGCGATGTACTGCGGCTCGATGCCGGCCTTGTCGAGCGCGTCGCGAAGGAACAGCGCGTTGGTCGCGAAGCCGATCAGTCCGACCGTTCCGGACGACTGCATCCAGACCTCCCGGAACGCGGATGCCAGGTAGTAGGCGAGCGTGCCCGGATACGTCTCGGCCCACGCCAGCGACGGCTTCACGTCGCTGAAGGCGGTGATGGCCTCGCGCAGCTCCTGCACCGGGCCCGCGGCGGCCGCCGAAATCTGAACCCTGGCGATGAGCCCGGCCACCCGCGGGTCCTCGGCCGCGCGGTGAATGGCGGCGACTGCTTCGCGCAACAACAGTGGCCGACCACCGCCGGCGATCATCGCGAACGGATCGAAGCCGCCGGTTTCGTTTGGCACCGCCTGTAGATCCAGTTCGAGCACGCATCCGTTGGGCACTCCGTGGTGCCGGGCGGTGTCGACCCGCCGGGCCAGAGTGCGCACGTCGTCGGCGCTGGGGATACCGGACAGGAAAGCAAACATGATTCGAGCGTACCGACGCGAGGGTTTTCAGCCCTCCGGCGTCTGGATGAAGACGTCGACGCGCGCGATGCGGCCGTCGCCGTTGAGTTCGAAGACAAGCACCTCCGGGGTGCGCATGGGCTTCCCGTCCAACTCCACGGTTTCGCTGAGCTCGGCGTACGCGCGCCCGTCACTGACGTAGGTCACCCGGTCGAGCTTCATCGCATAACCCTTGAGCTTCGGCATCAGGTCGGCGATGAAGGCCATGTAGTCGTCCCGACCCGCAAACCGGTCCCGATACGGCCCGACGCGCACGATGTCGTCGGCAATGCATTCGTTGACCACGTCCCAGGCATGTGACGCGATGGCGTCGAGGTAGCGCTCGACGATGTCGGCCATCCGCTCATCACATCACGTCGGCGGCGGCGCCTACGGTGGTCGGATGAGGTTCTCCGTCTCAATTCCCCAGCGCGACACCGACCGCTTCGACGCGGCAGGCCTCACGAGCTATCTGGCCCGCGCCGAGGAACTCGGCTTCGAAGGCGGCTGGACGCTGGAGCAGGTCGTCGGGCCGTCACCCTTGATCGCCCCGATGGAGCTGTTGGCCTATGCCGCCGCGTGCACGACCCGGCTGCGGCTCGGTGTCGCGGTGCTCATCACGTCGCTGCACGATCCGCTCCAACTGGCGTCGGCGGTCACAGCCGTTGACCGGCTCAGCCACGGCAGGCTCGACCTCGGGGTCGCGCCAGGTGGCGGTTTCCGAAAATTCGAGGCGTTCGGCGTTGAGAGGTCCACGTTCATCAGCAGCTTCACCGAGGGGTTGGAGCTGATGAAGGCCGCGTGGTCCGATGAGCCGACCGTGACGTATCACGGCCGCTTCCGCGACGTCGACGGGTTGCCGTTCCAGCCCAAGCCCGTGCAGCGGCCGCATCCGCCAATCTGGTTCGGCGCCAACGCCCCTGCGGCGCTGGCCCGCGCGGTGCGCCTGGGTGATGCGTTCCTCGGCGCGGGCTCATCGACGACGCCGAGCTTCGTAGAAGCCGTGACGACCGTGCGACGCGAACTCGAGAAGCAGGACAAGGACCCGGCGGGTTTCACCATCGGCAAACGGGTCTACCTGATGGTCGACGACGACGCGGCCCGCGCCCGCGAACGGGTGCTCGCAGGACTGCACCGCATCTACGGCGAGATGCCCGGTATCGAGGCGGTTCCGGTGTCCGGCACCCCCGACGACGTGGTGCGTGGAGTCCGCGAGGTCATCGACGCCGGCGCCGAGATGGTCCTGCTGAACCCCGTTGGCGAGCACGTCGCGGAGGACCGTGAGCAAATGGAACGGCTTGCTGCAGACGTGATTCCGCTGCTCAGCTGACTCATAGATTTTGCCAAAAATTAGCTGTTTTAAGTTTCCGATCTTGGTGGTAAAACGGCAATATGATGGCGAAACTGAAATTCCTCGCCCCGCTGGTCATGGCGGGAGCGGCGGCTACGGCGATTGCCGCGGCGCCGATTGCAGCCGCAGAATCCTTCGCCGTGGCGACGGGCGCATCAAGCATCACCATCCCCCTGAGCCCCGGCGGTGACGGCTGTTACAACGGCGTCTGCGGCAGCGGCGACGCCGGCGGCGGCAGCGGGTGCACCCCCGAAGGCACCTGCGGCAGCGGCGGCCCCCTCGGCGGTGGCGGTTGTACTGCCGAGGGCGTGTGCGGCCACGGCGGCCCGTGGGGCGGCGGCGGCTGCGTGCCCGGCGTCGGCTGCTTCAACTGGGGGCAGTAGCCCCTAAGACGCATAAAGCCCCGCACGCCGAAGCGTGCGGGGCCAGATGCTCCGAGTTAAAGCTCGGTCGCGGAACCGCCTGCGGCGGTGATCTTTTCGCGCGCGCTGCCGCTGAACTTGTGCGCGGTGACGTTGACCTTGACGGTCAGCTTGCCGTCGGCAAGCACCTTCACCAACGAGTTCTTGCGCACCGCACCGGCGGCCACCAGCTCGTCGACACCCACGTCGCCGCCCTTGGGGAACAGCTTGTTGATGTCGCCGACGTTCACGACCTCGTACTCGGTGCGGAACCGGTTCTTGAATCCCTTGAGCTTGGGCAGCCGCATGTGGATCGGCATCTGCCCGCCTTCGAACGTCGCAGGGACGTTCTTGCGCGCCTTGGTGCCCTTCGTGCCGCGGCCTGCGGTCTTGCCCTTGGAGCCCTCACCGCGACCCACCCGGGTCTTTGCGGTCTTCGAGCCCGGTGCGGGCTTCAGGTCATGCAGCTTGATGGTCATGAGACTTCCTCAACCTGGACGAGGTGGTGGACCGCCTTGATGAGTCCACGGGTCTGCGCGTTGTCCTCACGAACCACCGACTGCCGGATCTTCCGGAGCCCGAGTGTCCGCAGGCTTTCGCGCTGGTTCCAGCGCGCACCGATGGTGCTACGCACCTGTGTGATCTTGAGCTCTGCCATGGTTACGCCGTTCCTTCACGTGCAGCCGCAACGGCGAGCGCCTCGGCCTCGCGCCGCTGCCGCAGCATGCTGGGCGGCGCGACATCCTCGATGGGCAGCCCGCGTCGGGCCGCCACCTCTTCGGGGCGCTGCAACATCTTCAGCGCGGCAACGGTGGCGTGCACCACGTTGATCGCGTTGTCGCTACCCAGCGACTTGGCCAGGATGTCGTGCACGCCAGCGCATTCCAGCACCGCACGTGCGGCGCCGCCTGCGATCACACCGGTACCGGGGCTGGCCGGTCGCAGCATCACCACGCCGGCTGCGGCCTCACCCTGCACGGGATGGACGATGGTGCCGCCGATCAGCGGAACGCGGAAGAAGCCCTTGCGCGCTTCCTCGACGCCCTTGGCGATCGCGGCAGGAACTTCCTTGGCCTTGCCGTAACCGACGCCGACCATGCCTTTACCGTCGCCGACGATGACCAGCGCGGTGAAGCTGAACCGCCGGCCGCCCTTGACCACCTTGGAAACGCGGTTGATCGCGACTACGCGCTCGATGTAGTTGCTCTTCTCCCCACCGTCGCGGCCGCCACGGCCGCCGCCGCGGTCGTCGCGACGACCCCGGCCGTCGCGGTCACCGCGTTGGGACCTGCCATCTGAGGTGCCTGGGCCGCCGGCACCAGATGTTGCCTGCTCGGCCATCATGCAATCCTTCCGTTGTTCTTCGTCATCAGAACTTCAGTCCGCCTTCGCGCGCCGCGTCGGCCAGCGCCGCGATGCGGCCGCCGTAGCTGTAGCCACCACGATCGAACACAACCGCGTCGATCCCTGCGGCCTTCGCGCGCTCCGCGATGAGCTGTCCTACCCGCACACTGTGGGCCTTCTTGTCGCCGTCGACGGCCCGCACATCGGCCTCGATCGAGGAGGCGGCGGCCAGCGTGGTGCCGGTGAGGTCGTCCACCAGCTGTACGTGGATGTGCCGCGCCGACCGGTTGACCACGAGGCGGGGGGTCTGGGCGTTACCCGAGATCTTCTTGCGCAGCCGGGCGTGCCGACGCAGTCGCGAGACGCGCCGGGCCTCGGACACGCTCTGCCCCACCGGCTTACGCGTCGCTGACTCTGTCTTTGTGGCCATGTCTACTTACCTGTCTTTCCGACCTTGCGGCGGATCTGCTCGCCCTCATAGCGAACGCCCTTGCCCTTGTACGGGTCCGGGCGGCGCAGGCGGCGGATGTTCGCCGAGATCTGGCCGACCTTCTGCTTGTCGATACCCGAGATCGAGAACTTGGTGGGCGTCTCCACCGCGAAGGTGATGCCCTCCGGCGCCTCGATCAGCACGGGATGGCTGTAGCCAAGCGAGAACTCGAGGGTGTTGCCCTTGAGCTGCACGCGGTAGCCGACGCCGAAGATCTCCATCTTGGTCGTGTAACCCTCGGTGACACCGGTGACCAGGTTGGCGACCAACGTGCGCGACAGCCCGTGCAGCGAGCGGTTGCGCCGCTCGTCGTCGGGCCTGGCCACCACGATGGCACCGTCCTCGTCGCGCGAAACGGTGATCGGCTCGGCGACCGCCAAATCGAGCGTGCCCTTCGGTCCCTTGACCGACACGTTCTGCCCATCGATCGTCACGTCAACCCCGCTGGGAATGACGACCGGCTGCTTTCCAATACGCGACATCGTTAGTTCTCCCTCACCACACGTAGGCGAGGACTTCGCCGCCCACGCCTTGTCGTGCTGCCTGACGGTCGGTGAGCAGACCCGACGACGTGGAGATGATCGCCACGCCGAGGCCACCGAGAACCCGGGGCAGGTTGGTCGATTTGGCGTACACCCGCAGGCCGGGCTTGGACACCCGGCGCAAGCCCGCGATGCTGCGTTCCCGGCTGGGGCCGTACTTCAGTTGCACCACCAGCGACTTGCCCACCCGAGCATCCTCGGTGCGGAAGTCGCTGATGTAGCCCTGCTCCTTCAGGATCTCGGCGATATTGGCCTTGATCTTCGAATGGGGCAGAGTCACCTCGTCGTGGTACGCCGAATTGGCGTTGCGCAGACGTGTCAAGAAGTCTGCGATCGGATCCGTCATAGTCATGACAGCCGGTTCACCTTCCTCGCGGCGGTTCCCCACTGGGTTCAATCCCTTTGGGGGCCTACCGCAACCTTTGTTGATGTGGACTGTGTGCTGTTACCAGCTGGACTTCTGTACACCGGGCAGCTCGCCGGCGTGCGCCATCTCGCGCAGGCAGATGCGGCAGAGCCCGAACTTGCGGTAAACCGCGTGCGGGCGACCGCACTTGTTGCACCGGGTGTAGCCGCGCACCTTGAACTTGGGCTTCTTGTTGGCCTTGTTGACCAGAGCCTTCTTTGCCATCTGTTCAGTTCTCCTTGAACGGAAAGCCCAGCGCCCGCAACAGCGCTCGTCCTTCGTCGTCGTTCGTCGCCGAGGTGACGACGGTGATGTCCATGCCACGGGGCCGATCAATGCTGTCCACGTCGATCTCGTGGAACACCGACTGCTCGTTCAGCCCGAAGGTGTAGTTGCCGGTGCCGTCGAACTGCTTGGGCGACAGGCCGCGGAAGTCACGGATACGCGGCAGCGCGATCGAGATCAGCCGGTCGAGGAACTCCCACATCCGATCACCGCGCAGCGTGACGCGCGCACCGATCGGCATGCCCTCGCGCAGCTTGAACTGGGCGATCGACTTGCGGGCCTTGCGGATCTCCGGCTTCTGTCCGGTGATCAGCGAGAGATCGTTGACTGCGCCGTTGATCAGCTTGGCGTCGCGGGCGGCGTCACCGACACCCATGTTCACGACGACCTTCACCACGCC
>Ga0075364_10001219_pt1 | contig 13835 bp, 16 predicted proteins | sample EndMetdeltDD1764_FD_71517 | JGI IMG/M metagenome (GOLD analysis project Ga0075364, IMG submission 71517) | Populus endosphere microbial communities from Tennessee, USA - Endosphere MetaG P. deltoides DD176-4 | ecosystem: Host-associated > Plants > Roots > Endosphere | place: USA: Tennessee... | reverse complement strand
TTGGATTGAGTCGCTGTGGTTTTCGATGGGCAGCGTCGCACCCCGCCGCGCGGCGACGGTCTGCACGTGAACGTCGGGGTAGCGTCGTATCCAGCTATCGAGTCGCGCGTCGATTAGGAGGACCGGCGCCTTGCGTAGCCGCCCTTCCTCCATCGCGCGGTGCACGACGGCGTCGTTGTCCGGCTCGTCGTTTCGCACGGCAGCGATCCAACCGGTGTCTGTCTGGGGCGCCCCGCCACACCGGACGATCGCTACGGGGCAGTGCGCATGCTTGACAAGGGCTGCCGCGGTCGAGCCCAGCGGCAAGCGCGCACATGGTCCCTTTCCCTCTGATCCGACGCACACCAGCGCAGCCCTGCGGGATTCATCGATTAGCACACAGTCGGGGCGCCCGCGCACGACGGCGGTTTCGATGTGGACCGGCCTTCCGATGTCTTGGACGGTCATCTCTGCCCGATATAGAGCCGATTCGGCGTGTTCGGCACCGGAGGTAACGGCGTCAACTCGCGAGCGGCACGTATGTTTCGCGACGCTGACGTATACGAAGCGCAGCGGGACACCGAGGTTGACGGCCTCGGCTACCGCCCAGGTGGCGGCGTCGAGTGCGGCTTTGGAGCCGTCGATGCCAACGACCACCGGCTGTGATCGGCCCTGCGTTGTCATTGCCATGGTCACGCCTTCGATCTTTTTCGCCGGGTGCGGCGGGAGGTTTACTGGAGTGCCACGGGCACGGTCATCGTCAGCACGACCAGCATCAGCACTAGTAGGAACCAGCCGGCGCCCTGCCAGATCCACCAGCGACCGCGTGCCCGCCAGAGCTGATGGGTACGGACGAACGCACCGAGGCCACCGAGTAGGAGAATCAGCGGGGAGCCGATCCCCAGCATGTTGCGTTGAACGCCGCCACATTGGGCTAGCGCCTCCTCGCCTGTCCCTGACTTGCAGCCACTCACCCACAGCAGTCCCAACACCAGGATCAGCATTGCGACAGCCACGACCACGCCGGCGAAGCGAACGGCGGCGGCGAACGTCCGCTTCGCTTGCTCTCCGTGCGAGCCGGACGACATGGTTGGAGTGTTCATAGTCCGACAACGTGCGAAACCGACTGCCGCGCAGTCGATGCGTCGATTGTCCGCGTACTTACCTCTGCCGGCGTATGTGGGAATGTGGTGGCGTTATGGTCGCCGCCGTCGCTGGCTGCCATGTGGTCTCCTTTCCCGTTCAGACCCTTGGAGGCCATTTCGGAAAGCTATTGGTTGAGCCGGAAGGGCTGGCCCGCAACGGTTTCGAGGGGTAGACCGCGAGGGTCGCCGGGGATCGGTGGTGTGTCCACATGCGGCGTCTCGCCGTTGGGTAGGCTGGCCGGTCCGATGCGCGTTGTGCCTGCTGCGTCTGGGTCCCCGGATGGTTGTGGGGTGGCTTTTTCCAAGAACCGCAGCAGCTCCACGGGGAAGGGAAGCACCAGGGTGGAGTTCTTCTCGGCGGCGACCTCGACGACGGTTTGTAGGAGCCGTAGTTGCAGCGCGGCCGGGTGTTCGGACATCACCTCGGCGGCCTGGGCGAGTTTTTCCGAGGCTTGCAGTTCGCCGTCGGCGGTGATGATCCGTGCCCGTCGTTCACGTTCGGCTTCGGCTTGGCGTGACATCGATCGCTTCATCGAATCGGGCAGCACGACGTCCTTGATTTCGACGCGGTCGATGTGGACTCCCCAGCCGAGTGCGGGGCTGTCGATCATCAACTCCATGCCCTGATTGAGCCCCTCGCGGTTGGAGAGCAGGTCGTCCAGGTCGCTTTTGCCGATGATCGAACGTAGCGATGTCTGGGCGACCTGGCCGATGGCGGACGTGTAGTCCTGCACGTCGACGGCCGCGCGCACGGGATCGGCGACATTGAAGTAGATGACGGCATCGACGCGGACGGTCACGTTGTCGCGGGTGATGCCGTCTTGGGCGGGGATGGGCATCGTGATGATCTGCATGTTGACCTTCTCGAGACGATCCGCGATCGGGATCAGCATCGTCAGTCCCGGTGCGCGAACGCCGGTTTGGACGCGGCCGAATCGGAAGACGACGCCTCGTTCGTATTGTTTGACGACGCGTAAGTTGGTTCCCAGCCAAAGCACACCAAGAAGGACCGCGGCTTCCAGAGCGTAGAGGGCGATCATTTTGTCCCCAGTTCTGCCCGAGCCTGGGTTGTCGATATTCGTTGATTGGCTCGGGCTCTAGATGTTGGTAGGTCGTCAGGTCGCTCGACGGCCGGCGTGGCGAACATGGTCGGGCGGGCGGTGGCAGTGTCGGCTGCCGCGGTGTGCGGCAGCGGCGCGCGCCTCTGGGTTCGAATTTCAGTCTCGTTGAGCATGCGTGGTCCCAGTAGCGCCATCCCCGTCAGCGCGGCCGCGGCCAGCAGCACTCTGGTCCTGGCCCGCTGACGGTGATCCGTAGCGGGTTGCGGCTCGACGCTGTTGAACAGCTGAACCAATTGCGGGCTGTGCCAGCGCAGCCGGCGCTCGATGTCGCGCAGGGCTTGGAGTTCGTCGTCACTGAGCACGCCGCACCTGCTCGACTTGCCCGACCATGACGCCGCCACCGCGTTCATGACCCAGACGGCGCAACGCCCCGCCTTCGGACTCCCAGCGCTGCTGCGCCAACAGTGCGAGTCGGCGATCCTGCGCTTCGCGCGGCCCGATTCCCAGCAATTCGTCGGGGGTCGACACATCGTCGGGCTTCGACGCCGTCATCACGGCCGTGTACGCGCGGGTTGGATTGGTGTAGGGGGGAACAACCAGCAGAACCAGCCTGCAGAACCCCTCGCCGATCAGCGACACTACGTTGGTCGAGGTGGTGCTGGAGCCCTCCAGGATGATGCTGCGTCCCCGAAACTCCATGCTCAATGCTGCTGGCGCCCAACCGGTCTCGTCGTAGATGACCCGGTCGACGGATCCCACCCGTGGCGCCAGGGCTGCAAGAAGGGGCGGAAGTTCAGTGTGCAGTTGATCGGTGCGGGGCCACCAAGCTCCTTGCACAGACCCGCAGGTCCGGTGGGCGGGCTTCAACCGCAATCGGAGATTGGCGATTGCCGGTCGGCGCGCTTGCTCGGTCTGGAAGGACTGTATTGGTGCGGACATGTGCGGCCTCCCGCCTGGGCTTGTGTGATGGATGGGGGCAGATGGTGTTTCCCTGCCTGGGTGGACTTCGAGTAATCAACTGTGCCGGAATCGTGTGCAGTCTCCAACGCGGTTGGCCGTGACGCCGCGGCTCGTGAGGTTCGACAGCACCCTTGCTGAGAACGAAGCACGCCCAGCGCCTTTGGATGCACTGGCACGAAGGTGAGTTCGCCCCCGCCCCAAGCCGCGGCGGCGTCAGCGCGATGGGCGCACCCAGTTCCTCGCCAGGGCAGCCCTTCGCCAAGACACGTGAGACGCCCTGCTCTTTATCGGGAGTCGATTCGGTCACAGATGCCACCCTCGGTCAGGTCGCCATCCGTCGATTGTGTGTGACGTCAGCGGTTCGAGGTGAGCACCGTTGTGAGTGGCTCGCCCGGCGGTGGGATCGCCAACCGCATCGTGGAGCCGCTGCATCGTCACGTCGAGGCGATGTGCGGCGTCGGCGGCATCGATAAGATCGTTGAGAAGTCGAGGTGGCACGGCGTGCTCGTGCTTGTGGTGGATCTTGTGCTCCAGGTTGGCCCACAAGTCCATCGCGATCGTTCTTATCTGTAGTTCGACAGGTACCCGTTCGACGCGGTCGCTCAGATAGACGGAGATCTCAAAGACAAGGTGAAAACTTTTGTAGCCGTTGGGCTTCGGGTGGGCGATGTAGTCCTCAACCTCGATAACGGTGAGGTCGGCCTGCCGGCTCAGCAAGGTGGCGATCCGATAGGTCTCCGAAATGAGGCCGCAGGTGACGCGGACCCCGGCAATATCGAGGATGTTGGTGCCGATGTCGTCGACGGTGAGCGGGCACCCGATGCGGCCGGCCTTACCCAGGATGCTGTCGAGCGATTTCACCCGGGAGGTGACTGCGCGGATCGGACAGTAGTGATCGGCGTGAGTGAGCTCGCCCTTGAGAATGTTGACCTTGGATGTCAGCGCGGAAATAGCCCACTGATACGGCAGCAGGAACCGTGCGAAGTCGGTGTGCGCAGGCGTGAACGCGGTCTGCGATAGCTCACCGACCACACCGTGGGCACCATCGACGATCATCTTCGCCTCTTCTCGCAACACTGCTAATATAAAGGAAGTATATCCGTTAAATATAAGAAGAGTAAGGGTGCTGGTGGGCGAAGAAACAGACTCCAAGGCCGGGCGCAGCCGGCGAGATCGCCTGCCGCGCAACCGGCAACGTGAACGAGTGCTCCAGATGGTGCGTGCGCACGGCGACGCGATTGACGCCGTGGAGCTCGCCTCGCGGATGGGGTTGCACGTCACCACGGTGCGCTTCCACCTGGACGCGTTGTGCGACGAGGGGGCGATCGAGCGCACCCGGATGAACCGGGACGGCGTCGGTCGTCCACGCACCGGATACCGCGCCGTCGAGGAGCGCCTGGACTATCGGATACTCGCCGAGATTCTCGCGATGGAGCTCGGAGAGACAGTGGAAGCACGCGCTCGTCGAGCCCAGCGCGTAGGAGTGCAGTGGGCCGGCCGGATCGCGGGTTCGCAGGACGAACCTGTTGCGGGCCAACAGGTTCCGGATACTGAGCAGGCGCGTGACCCGCTGGATCGAGGAGCGGCGCTGGCCACCGAGGTCTTCGACCGGATGGGGTTCGACCCCGAACTGGCTGCTGAATCCGAACCAATGGCATCGCTGTCGGCTGACAGCAAGCAGATCGTCGGACGCGAACGGGTCATTCGGCTGCGCGGCTGTCCGGTACGGGATTTGGCCCGAGCCCACCCCGAGGTGGGTTGCGGCATACACCTGGGATTGCTGCAAGGCCTACTCGACCACGCCGCGGCGGCCGGCGGAAAGCCCGGCATACGAACGCAAGGACTGTCTGCCAGACTCGACCCGTTCGTCGAGCCAGAACTGTGCATAGCCAGGTTGCACGCCTCGCGAAAATCCCCGCCGAAGACTGGCTAACCGGCCAGTTCTGTCAACGGCACGTCGAGGTCGGCCAGTTTCGATGGGTCGGGTTGCGCGCTGGAGCGCACCAGCGCCTCGATGGCGTCGGTGACATCCCATGTGTTGACGTTCATGCCGGCCAGCACTGTTCCGTCCTTCATCCAGAAGGCGATGTACTTGCCGCTGGTGATGTCGCCGCGGAAGACGACCTCGTCGTAGCCGTCGCGTGGCACGTAGCCGGAATACTCCATGCCGCTGTCGTATTGGTCGGAGAAGAAGTAGGGCACCTTGTCGTAGGCGGTGGGCGCGCCCATCATGTTCGCCGCCGCAATGGGTCCTTGGTTGAGGGCGGCCGACCAGTGTTCGAGGCGCAGGTGGGTGCCCAGCAGCGGGTAGTAGGCGTTGGCGACATCGCCGGCGGCGAATACGTCGGGGTCGATGGTGGCCAGGTACTCGTCGACGACGACGCCGTTGTCGACTCGCAGGCCCGCGGCCGCGGCCAACTCGATGTTGGGCCGAATGCCCACGCCGATGACCACCGCATCGGCCGCCACGACGTCGCCGTCGGCCAGGCGTACACCGCTCACTGTGTCGGCGGCGCCGATGATCTCGGCCACCCCGCTGCCGGGCCGCAGCTCGACACCGTGGGCGCGATGCAGGGCCGCGAACGTTTCAGCCACCTCCGCGCCGAGGACGGCCAGGAGCGGCAGCTTGTCGCGCTCAAGGAGAGTCACGTGACAACCGGCGGCGCGGGCGGCCGCCGCGGTCTCCAAGCCGATCCACCCGGCGCCGATGATCGCCACCCGCTGCGCAGATGCGAACGCGGCCTGCAGAGCGTCGCTGTCGGCGACTGTGCGCAGGTAATGCACACCGGGCAGCACGGCCCCGGGCACATCGAGGCGGCGAGGCGAAGACCCTGTCGCCAGCAGCAGCTTGTCGTAGCCGAGCGTTTCTCCCTGGGCTGTTCTCACTTGGTGTGCAGCGCGGTCGATTTCGGTGACTCGTGTGCCCAGACGCAGGTCGATGTCGTGGTCGGTGTGCCACTGGGCGGGGTGGATGTAGATCTTTTCCCGCTCGGTGCTGCCCAGCAGGTAGTCCTTCGACAGGGGCGGGCGGTCATAGGGTCGGTCGGCCTCATCGCCGATGAGGATGACGTTGCCGTCGAAACCGTTGGTGCGCAGCGCCTCAGCGGCCTTGGCGCCGGCCAGCCCGGCTCCCGCGATGACAAATGTCTGCTGTGCACTCATGTGCGTCTCCTTCTCGTTCTGCGGGCGGCGTCGTGTTCACGTGCGACCCGGCCGAATCCTGTTGCGGCGCTTGCTTCTCGCGCCACACCTCGTCGACTGTCCGCGCGAGGCGTCGATCGTCTGCACGCGTTTGGCGGGGGTCGCCGGAGGGGCGATCATTGCTGCGCTAGCTGGTGTGCTTTGGCGCGCAACGTGGTCAGCAGATCGGTGAATGACTGGTGGAACCCGGCGACGCCTTGGTCTTCGAGGGTGCGCCCGACATCGTCCATGTCGATCCCCATCGCGCGCAGGTCCTGCATGACGCGGGTCGCCTCAGCTAGATCGGTGTCGATGGTGCGGGCGACGGTGCCGTGCTCCTCGAATGCCGTGATGGTGGGCTCGGCCATCGTGTTGATCGTGTCGGGGCCGATGAGGCTGTCGACGTAGAAGGTGTCGGGGTAGTCGGGGTTCTTCGTCGATGTCGATGCCCACAATGGCGGTTGCGGGTGGGCGCCGAGGGCGGCCAGTTTCTCCCACCGCGGACCGGCGAATCGGTCCCGGAACATTTGGTAGGCCAGGCGTGCCTGCGCGATGCCGGCGCGTCCGCGCAGCGCCGCCGCGTCGGCGCCTCCGATGTGGTCCAACCGCTTGTCGACCTGGGTGTCGACTCGGCTGACGAAGAACGACGCCACACTGCGGACCGCCGCGAGAACACCCCCGCGTGCGGCCAACGTTTCGAGTCCGTCCAGATAGGCATCGATCACCTGCTCGTAGCGGGACAGGGAGAAGATGAGGGTGACGTTGATACTCAACCCGCTGCCGATCGTCGCTGCGATCGCCGGGATGCCCTCGGCGGTGGCGGGGATCTTCACTAGCAGGTTCGGGCGGGCGATGCGCTCGTGCAATCGGGTGGCCGCGGCGATCGTGGCCGCAGTGTCTCGCGCCAGCTCGGGGGCGACTTCGATGGATACAAAACCATCGCCGCCGCGGGAGTTGGCGTAGGTCGGACGCAGCACCGCCAGGGCGTCGGTGACGTCGTGCACGGCCAATTCCCAATAGGCATCCTCGACCGAATAGCCCGCGGCGGTGAGGGCGAAAAACTGTGCGTCATAAAGATCGGAGGCCCCGATGGCCTTGGCCAAGATCGTCGGATTGGCCGTCACCCCGCGTATCCCGTCGGCCACATAGGCGGCCAAGGTGCCGTCGCGCAGGTATGCGCGGGTGAGGTTGTCCAGCCAGGGGCTTTGCCGCTGTTCGGAGTAGAGCCGCTCGAGCCGGGTCATCACGCACACCCGCCTCGGTCGGCCCGCGTGGTGCGCACGGTCATCGTGTCGTGGGCGATGACCGGCGACATGATCAACGCAGTCATGGTGCTGACCGGTCAGGGGTTTCGCTGTCCGCGGGGACGGCCGGGTGGGGTCGGCGTCGGCGACGCGTGCGCGCCGACGGCTGCGCATCGTGTACCACCACACAGCACCGGTCAGGCGCCGGATCGAGTTCGGCGTGAGCACGCGGGTGACCACACCCTGCGATGACTCCCTCGACGAGGCGTAAGTTCAACCCGCACACCACGTCTCGGTGGTCGGCAGCGACCAAATGAAACGGGCAATTCCGGAGATCGATGCGGCCATCGTCATCGGCGTGGGGCAGGTAGCCACAGTTGCGCAGTGCGCCCACCACGCTTCCCCCGGTTTCGGCGCCGGCACACCGGCCGGCCTCGTGCGCGGCGCCGTTCACGGCCTGCTGCACCGCCCCGCTGGCGTCCTGCTCAACGGATGCCACGAGCAGGCGGGCGAGCAGTTCGTAATCCCGGGGCGGCACGCTGACGGTGATCTCTCGGGCGGCGCGGGTGTAGAGCTTGGCCGGGCGCCCAGCGCCCGGTCCCCCACGCCCAGCGGGCCGTTGGTAGCTGACGGTCAACAGGCCCGCATCGGCCAACTTGTCCAGGTGGTAGGCCGCCAGAGTGCGTCCGATCGACGCTGCCGCAGCGGCCTGCTCACGCGAAACCGGTCCGTCGCTTTCGATCACGTACTCGTACAACTGCCGCCGCAACGGGTCGTCCAGGTGACTCAAGCCGTTCAGTGCGGCCAGGTCTGCGAGGCGGTTGATGGGCATACGCCAACTCTAACACCAAAAAGTATTGACAAATAGGCATGAGCGGCAGATTCTAAAACTAGTTCTGATTGGTCTTACAAAAGGAGATTGCGATGACCGCTTCAGCGCTACCCGCCTCAGCCGCCCACGCCTCCTCCGGGGTACTACAGCGCGCCCGCTCCGATCCGGCCTACGCGGCGTTTCTGTTGCTGCGGATCGGATTCACGGTGTTACCGATCGTGTTTGGCCTCGACAAGTTCGCCAACGTGCTCACCAAGTGGGAGGTCTACCTGGCTCCGTGGATCGTGGACATTAGCCCGATCAGCGCGCACCAGGTGATGCTGGTGGTCGGGGTGATCGAGATCGTGGCCGGTGTCGCCGTGGCGATCAAGCCGCGATACGCCGCCTACGTCGTCGCCGCCTGGCTGGCCGGCATCATCGTCAACCTGCTGAGCTACCCCGGCTTCTACGACGTGGCGTTGCGTGACATCGGACTGCTGCTGGCCGCGCTCACACTCGCTCGACTGGCCGTTGTGTACGACCCGCCGTGGCATCGGCGAGCCGAATGGGTCACCGATCTGCCCGTCGCGTAGTCGACACGACCCCACCGTGCTCCCCTCCGTTCATCCGGCGCCACTACGCCTGCGACGGGTGAACGGAGGGATCCTCTCTCCGGAAGGAACCCGCCATGCATTCCACCGCGGCATTGCAACTCGTGCACGAATCACCACATCGGGATCTGGGCGCCGCGGAAGTCGCGGCCGCGGCATTCCTTCGGGCCCTGGGGATTTCACTGGATTCGGAAAGTCTTGCTGGCACACCCGCGCGGATGGCGCGCGGCTACGCCGAGCTGTTCACGCCGCGGACTTTCGATCTGACCACTTTTCCCAACGACGAGGGCTACGACGAACTCGTGATTTCTCGCAACCTGCCACTGCGGTCGGTGTGCGAGCACCACATGTTGCCCTTTGTCGGGATCGCCCACATCGGGTATCTGCCCGGCGAGCGGATCATCGGACTATCCAAGCTGGCCCGCGTCGCCGAGCACTTCGCCTGCCGACCCCAACGCCAGGAACGACTCACCAAGCAGATCGCCGACTGGCTCGACGCACAGTTGCGGCCCCGCGGTGTCGGCGTGGTCATCGAGGCCGAGCACACCTGCATGACCCTGCGAGGCGTGCAGGCCGCCGGATCGGCAACCATCACCTCCACACTTTTGGGCACCCTGCGCGAAGACCCGCGATCACGTCAAGAGTTCTTCGCGCTCACCGGCGCCAACACCTGACCAACAGGGAGATGTCATGACCCAACGACGAAACGTCAAGGCGCGCCGAATCTATGACCCGGCGCTGCCCGAAGATGGCGCCCGGGTCCTCGTCGATCGCATCTGGCCTCGCGGCGTGAGCAAAGCCCGCGCACAGCTCGACGAATGGTGCAAGGACATCGCTCCGTCCACCGAACTGCGCAAGTGGTACAGCCACGACCCTGCGCTGTTCGAGGAGTTCGCTCATCGCTACCGCGACGAGCTGAGCGAGCCCGCCCGCGCGGCCGCATTCGCGCATCTGCATGATTTGGCTAAGCAAGGAACGCTAACCCTGCTCACCGCCACCAAGAACGCCGATCTGAGTGAGGCCGCGGTCCTCGCCGATCTGGTCGGCTCGGGTCAACGCCGGCCCGTCGGCTGAGACCCACATGCCACCGACGGTTCAGCCCCCATCGAGCGACCTGACGAGGGAGCGGCCCGCCTCAATGACTATGCGCCGGTGAGATATTCATGTCGCCTGTGGCGCTTGCTCACGTCGCAACACGTACCACCCCGCGCAGCCGCGACGCGATCAACTCTCGCGGGAGCCGGCTCGGGCTGGGATAGGCGACGATGACCCTGCCGCGGTCGGGGTCGCAGCCCTCCACGAACGTCAACCCGTTCTCGGTGTATGTGTAGGTGGCCGGATCGTGGGCTCGCAGACGGCTGGTCACCCGCTCCAACTCGGCTTCGCTATCGGTGGCCCACATCAGGTATTCGATACCGATGGGGGCCAGTCGCGGCCGCCGAGACGGGCCCGCCGAGTGCAGGTAGATCTGAAATCCGTCCGGGGTCAACAGCAGCGCTGTGTCGGGTTCGCGCAGGGCGACCCTGCAGCAGAACACATCGCGATAGAAGCTCACCGATCGGTCCAAGTCGGCCACCCGCATGACTGTCGACGCGACGGCCGTTGTGACGCCACCGGTTTGGGTTGGTTCTGTCGCCTGCGTCATGCCCGCCACCTCGATCTATTTAGAGTAAAATACTCCTCTATAATAGCACTGCACGCTTGCAGCCGAAACTAGACTGAGCACGTCACAACCGCGAACTTCCGTCCAGCAGCGACGACCACTACCAGCGGTTAATTCCTTGCGGACAGCGGCAATTCGATTCGAGAGCGACAGTGATCGCGCGCCGGTGGTTCTTCGATCCCGGCGGAAGGTTGCACGGTGCGTCTGGGGTCCGCAATGTCTTCGTCGATGAGTTTCCCGTCGCAAAACGGTGTCACGTGCTGGCCGTGCTCATCCGCGGGAGGGGTTGTTCTCGCGTGCGGCCGGCGTTGTGCGATCTGCGGCCAGGTCGAAGTGTCCGTGGCGGCTGACGTGGGATTCTGCGCACATCCGCTCGGCCATGTGCGGGTAGTGCAGTTCGAAAGCGGGCCGCTCCGAGCGGATTCGGGGCAGTTCGGTGAAGTTGTGCCGTGGCGGCGGGCAGGTGGTGGCCCATTCCAGGGAGTTGCCGTACCCCCATGGGTCATCGACCACGACGACCTCGCCGAAGCGGTAACTCTTGAAGATGTTCCACACGAACGGCAGCATGGATGCCCCCAGGGTGAACGCACCGATCGTCGAGACGATGTTCAAGGTGGTGAACCCGTCGGTGGGCAGGTAGTCGGCGTAGCGCCGCGGCATGCCTTCGTTGCCGAGCCAGTGCTGCACCAAAAAGGTGGTGTGGAAACCGATGAGCGTCAGCCAGAAATGCAGCTTGCCCAGCCGCTCGTCGAGCAGGCGACCGGTCATCTTCGGGAACCAGAAGTAGATGCCGGCGTAGGTGGCGAACACGATCGTGCCGAACAGCACGTAATGGAAGTGCGCGACCAGGAAATAGGTGTCGGTGACGTGGAAGTCGATCGGCGGGCTGGCCAGCATGACCCCCGACAGACCGCCCAGCAAGAAGGTGAGCATGAATCCCACCGAGAACAGCATCGGTGTCTCAAACGTCAACTGGCCGTGCCACATTGTGCCAATCCAGTTGAAGAACTTGATCCCGGTCGGGATGGCGATCAGATACGACATGAATGAGAAGAAGGGCAGCAGCACGGCGCCGGTGGCGAACATGTGGTGGGCCCACACCGCCGTCGACAGGGCCGCGATGCTCACGGTCGCGTAAACCATGGTGGTGTAACCGAAGACCGGCTTGCGGCTGAACACCGGAACGATTTCGGTGATGATGCCGAAGAACGGGATCGCGACGATGTAGACCTCGGGGTGGCCGAAGAACCAGAACAGGTGCTGCCACAGGATCACTCCGCCGTTGGCCGGATCATAGATGTGACCGCCCAGGTGCCGGTCGAACGCCAACCCGAGCAGCGCGGCCGTCAGCAGCGGGAACGCGATCAGGATCATCACGCTGGTGACCAGGATGTTCCAGGTGAAGATCGGCATCCGAAACATCGTCATCCCTGGCGCGCGCATGCAGACCACGGTGGTGATCATGTTGACCGCACCAAGGATGGTGCCCAGGCCGGCGATGGCCAGGCCCATGATCCACAGATCGGCGCCCGCGCCGGGCGAATGCAGCGCATCGCTGAGCGGGGTGTAGGCGGTCCACCCGAAGTCGGCCGCGCCGCCCGGGGTGAGGAAACCGGCCACGGTGACCAGCGCGCCGAACAGATAGAGCCAGTAGCTGAGCGCGTTCAGGCGTGGGAACGCGACGTCGGGAGCGCCGATCTGAAGCGGCAGAATGCAATTGGCGAAACCGAACACGATCGGGGTCGCATACAGCAGCAGCATGATTGTGCCGTGCATAGTGAACAGCTGGTTGTACTGCTCGTTGGACAAGAACTGCAACCCCGGGGCGGCCAGCTCTGAGCGCATCAGCAGCGCCATCAATCCGCCGGCCATGAAGAAGCCGATCGAGGTGACCGTGTACATGATGCCCAACTGCTTGGGGTCGGTGGTTGTCACCAGCCGGTACACGAATGACCCCTTGACTCCCCGCAGCGGCGGGAACGGCCGAGTGGGTGTCCGTTCGACGACAGCACTCACGGTGTGCCCAGATCCGCTGGGCGCTGGGCCATCTCGTGCTCCATGTGTGCACCGCTTCCCAATCAAACCTCTATTTAACGGACTATAGCCCGTTAAATAGATTCGGGTAAGGGGCGCATGTTGTAAGCGCGCGGAGGCGGGCTAGGGCGTATAGCGGCTGAGGTGCACGATTTGCTCATCGAGCTGCAAAGCGCAACCGGCGCTACCGATCCCGATCATGCCCGGCCCGCCGGCACGCGAGACCGCCGGGCCGTCGCGCGTTCAGTCAGTCGACGACGTCGTCGCAGCCTTCCCTCTACCCCGTCGATGACGTGGTGTCAGAGCAGGCCGGCGAGGTCGGGCTCGGTGATTCGGACGATCCGGATCCGCCACAGTCTGTCGGCCTGGCTGCCGGCCAGATAGCGCCAGTCATAGGCACCGGGACGGTGGCGGGCGAACTCCTCGCGCAGGTGTATCGGGTCGTGGCTGTTGACGAGTACGAACGACTCACCGGCCGCCAGTTCGTCGAAGCGGGCGAAAATCATCGGGTGCCGTTGAGATTTGGGAACTTGGCGCACGTCGAGCTCGTCGGTGTCGGCCGCTGCATGCGGATCGTCGTAGAGGGTCATGGGCACATCCTATTCCTACAAGTGATAATTGGAGTAATGTCGTGGGCATGACCTACGTGATCGGAGCGCCGTGCGTGGACATCAAGGACCGTGCCTGCGTGGATGAGTGCCCGGTGGACTGCATCTACGAGGGGGCACGGATGCTCTACATCCACCCCGACGAGTGTGTCGACTGCGGCGCGTGCGAACCGGTATGCCCGGTGGAGGCGATCTACTACGAAGACGAGGTGCCCGAACCACTGCGGCCGTACATCGATGAGAACGTCAAGTTCTTCACCGACACCCTGCCCGGGCAGACCGATCCCCTGGGATCACCGGGAGGAGCCGCGAAACTCGGTGCCGTCGATGCCGACACCCCGATGGTGGCGGCACTGGCGCCGCAGGGCGACTGATGCCAACCGACGCAACCGCGCCCGCACCGGGGATGGGTCCCCCGGGCCGCCGAGACGTCATCTTGCAGTTGCTGCGGGCCTCGGCCCAGCCGCGCAGCATCGCCAGCGTCGCCGATGAACTCGGCGTGCACCCGAACACGGTCCGCTTTCACATCGACGCGCTGC
>Ga0075364_10001218_pt1 | contig 13836 bp, 13 predicted proteins | sample EndMetdeltDD1764_FD_71517 | JGI IMG/M metagenome (GOLD analysis project Ga0075364, IMG submission 71517) | Populus endosphere microbial communities from Tennessee, USA - Endosphere MetaG P. deltoides DD176-4 | ecosystem: Host-associated > Plants > Roots > Endosphere | place: USA: Tennessee... | reverse complement strand
AGAAACTGTCGAAGAAGTGCTTCAGCGCCCCGCTCATGTATCCGAAGTTGGCCGAGGTGCCCAAAAGGAAGCCATCGACGCCGTCGAGATCGTCGACCTTCACCTCCAGCGCCTCACGCACCCTGACGTCGACCCTCTCGATCTCGTCGCGCTGCGCACCGGCGATAACGGCGTCGGTCAGGCGCCGTGTTGTCGATGTGGGGGAGTGGTGCACGATCAGGAGTCGGGCCATGGCGCCACGGTACCGAGCGGGTCCGGCTCAGCACCCGCAGTCGTTCATGCATTACCCCCTGCACGTTTGTCACAATGTGCCTAACATCGCGTATGGAGTTCGAGACAGTCGCGCGGGCCATTCTCGGCAATATCGAGAAGGTTATCGACGGTAAGCCCGAGGCCGCCGAGGCCGCGCTCGTCGTGTTCCTCGCCGAGGGGCATCTGCTCATCGAGGACGTTCCCGGCGTCGGCAAGACCGTGCTGGCCAAGGCCTTGGGACGCTCCGTCAGCTGTTCGGTACGACGCATCCAGTTCACGCCCGACCTGCTGCCGTCCGACATCACGGGGGTCTCGGTCTACAACCAGGTCGATCGCGAGTTCGAGTTCAAGCCCGGAGCCGTGTTCGCCAACATCGTGATCGGCGACGAGATCAACCGCGCTTCGCCGAAGACGCAATCGGCTCTGCTCGAGGCGATGGAAGAACGACAGGTCACGGTGGACGGCACGACGTATCCGCTCGCCACCCCCTTCTCGGTCGTCGCGACCCAGAACCCGTTCGAGATGGAGGGCACCTACGCCCTGCCCGAAGCGCAGCGCGACCGGTTCATGGCCCGCATCTCGATGGGCTACCCGGACGCTGCCGCCGAGCTTGCGATGGTGCAGGGACGTGACGCCGACAATCCCTTCGACGGACTGACGCCGGTTGCGACGATCGACGACATCTCGGCCATGATCGCGATGGCCCGCGCCATCCACGTCTCGTCCGCGGTGGAGCGTTATGTCGTCGACATCGTCCAAGCGACTCGCACGCATCCCGATTTGCGGCTCGGAGCCAGCCCGCGCGCGACACTTCAGCTGATTCGCGCGGCCAAGGCGAGGGCAGCCGTCAAGGGACGCGACTTCGTGCTCCCCGACGACGTCGACGCCCTGGTACAGGTTGTCCTGCCGCACCGACTCATCGCGATGCGCGGGGTGGCGTCGGTCGAAGACGTCGTCGCCCGGATCGTGGCCGAGACGCCCGTCCCGGCCGGCGCGGTCCAGCAGAGCTGAGATGGGCGAGCGGGCCGGCCGGCTGCGACGAGTGGCGAGCTCGGTTGTCATCACACGTCGCGGTCTTGGGTTCGTCATGGGCGCGGTCGCGACGTTCATCGCAGCCGCTGCGTTGTCGTTGCCCGCGTTGCTCTACGCGACGGGACTGCTGCTCGGCCTAGTGCTGCTGTCGACGGGCTTCGTGCTGGTCGGACACTCGCGGGTTCACATCGAGCGATCGTTCGCGCCTCAGGTTGTCGCACCGGGGACGCTGTCGCGCGCGACGATCCGCATCACCAACCTGTCGGTGCTGCCCTGCCTCGAAGCCCGGTGGAGCGACCACCTTCCCCACGGCGTCTCCGGCGACTCGACTGGCACGCTGGCCGCCCTGGGCGGCAGTCGGAGCGGGGAATCCTGGGCGACCTTCTCCTACTCACTCCAGGGACTCCGCCGCGGCCGTCACGGCGTGGGGCCGTTGCGAGTCGACGTCCAAGACCCGTTCGGGCTGGTCTACCGGCGTCACTCGTTCGGCTCGGCCGAACCGCTGACGGTCCTGCCTCGGCGGGTCGACCTCCCGCCCATCTCGCCGCGGGGGACCAGCGATGACGGTGCGACGCGACCCGCACCCCAGAACGTCGGGGTCGGTGATGACGACATCATCGCCCGCACCTACTTGCCCGGCGACGCCCTCAAACGCATCCACTGGAAGGCCACCGCACACCGCGCCGAGCTCATGGTGCGGCAGGAGGAGCAGCAGGTCACGCCACGAGCTGTGGTGATCCTGGATGCCGAGCCGTCGAGCCAGGGCACCGCGCGCGACCGCAAGAACAGCTGGGAGCACTCGACGGCGTTCGAGTGGGCCGTCGTCGCGACTGCCTCGATCACCGCTCACCTGGTGCGCGCGGGGTACGTCGTCGCGCTCCAGTCGAACGGGTCGGCGGTCGACCGGTTGGTGGCCGAGAGCCAGGACAGTCTCGAGGACGCCATGGTCGACCTCGCCGAGGTCGAGCCGGAGCCACACGACCGGGTGGGGCGCTACGAGGCCGATGGTGCCGCCTTCATCGTCCTCGGGCGACTCACGTCCGAGCGCGCGCAGCACTGGGTCGCGGCGCTCTCGACATCGCGGACGGTCCTGGCCCTGGTCGCTCGTGGATCGTCGACCCAGGCGCTCGACGTGCTGGACGCCGCGCGCTGGAACGTCGTGGCCTGGTCGCCCGGCGACGACCTGACCGACGCGTGGAGCCGATTCGACGGGGAGCCAGCCGGTGCTGCGCGCTGACCCGGAGGCGCGGGTGCCGCTGCGCACCACGCGCGAGACGTGGTTCGACCACGCGGTGATCGCCCTGGCGCTCGTCCTGCTGCTGTCCGGCTTCGGGACGATCGTGGAAGGACGTGACTGGTGGATCACGACGATGCTTGTCGCCGTTCTGACCGGTTTGACCTGCGCCGGCCTGCGGGGGCTCGGCCTACGCCTGGTCGGGCCCTTTGCGATCGCCGTCGAGCTGCTCGCGATCTCCTGGATCTTCGTGCCCGAGACGCTGCTGTCGATCGTTCCGACGCCGCAGACCGTCTCTGGACTCGCCGAGCTCGCGTCGGTGGCGCGCGAGATCATCATCGAAGAGCGAGCACCCGTCGGGGCGGCGAAGCCCATCGTCCTGGTGGTCGCCGCCTCGTTCGGCCTGATCGTGATCGTCGCCGACGTCCTGCTGCAGCGGCGTCGGGCGGCTCCGCTGATCGGCCTGCTGCTGCTCGCGGTGTTCGCGACACCGGCTCTGATCTCTGGTGAGACGCCGTCCGTCTGGCTCTTCGTCGCAGTCGCCGGGCTCTGGCTGGTACTGCTGCGCTCGCGCACCGTGACGCCCGGCGCGACCCGGCGGGGAGCCGGACCGGCGCTCGTCCTCGGCGGCGCGGCGCTGGCCGCGGCTGTCGCGTTCCCGGTTGTCACCCCTGACATCAGCGCTGTGGCAGCGTCCTGGGGCAAGCCGCCGCCGACCGTGTTCGGCCGGGGCATCAACCCGATGCTCGAGCTGGGACAGAATCTGCGCCGCAACAGCACCGTCACGGCGCTCACGTACACCACGTCATTCGATGAGGCCCAATACCTGAAGGTCGCTACTCTCCACGACTTCACGGGGCGCACATGGCGTCCCACCAATATCTCCGGCATGACGGCTGAAGAGGGCGAGGAGGCCGTTCTGCCGGGTATCGAGATCGAACCGGGTCGCACCACGATCAGCATCGAGCAACTGCGCAGCTCGATGCTCCCCGTGCCATACCCGGCGCGGGAGGGCTCGGTCCGCGGTCTCGACGGCGGGTGGGTCTTCCGCAATCCCGGTCTCACGCTACTGTCGCGCGACGACGATCTGCGCGGTGAGACCTACACCGTCGAAAGCTTCGACGTGCGCCCCACCGCAGAACAGATGCGTGAACTCGACGCCGACATCGGCCGTGGCGTCGGCCCCTACCTCCAGCTGCCGGACGACATGCCGCCGGTCATCGCTCAGACCGCGGCCGAGATCACCGCCGACGCCGACACCGACTACGACCGCATGCTCGCTCTGCAAACGTATTTTCGCGGCGGTGGCTTCCGGTACTCCGAGACGGCGCCCGTCGCGGGCGACTACGACGGTAACGGAGTCGACGTGATCGCCGAGTTCCTCGACAAGAAGAGCGGCTACTGCGTGCATTTCTCGTCCGCGATGGCAGTCATGGCCCGCACGCTCGACATTCCCTCGCGCATCGCGGTGGGATATGCGCCCGGCTCAGCCGGGCCGGTCGAGGACGGCCAGACGGTCTACAACAACACCTCCGACGACCTGCACGCTTGGACCGAGATCTACTTCCGCGGTGCGGGGTGGGTGCGGTTCGATCCCACGACGAGCGTGGGTGACGCGACGGCGTTCGAGGAGCCTGTCGCCGACACGCCGAACACCGCACCGACCGAAACGCCGCCGCAGCAGCAGCCCGTGGCTCAGCAGGGTGCGGACCGCCTGGACGACACCTCGACGGCCGCCCAGGACGAGACGAGCACCGCCCCCCGCAGCGCGATCGTCACGGTCGCGGTGCTGGCGGTCTTCGGGTCGACACCGTGGATCGTCCGGTCGCTGCGCCGACGCTGGCGAACGAACAGAGGTCACACGGACGTCGAGCCGTTGTGGCGCGAGCTCGAGGATGTTGCGCGAGACCTACGCATCCCCGCTTCCGGCGCAGACACTCCCCGTGGCTTCGCCGGACGCCTGGCTCGGCGGCCGGGGGTCGACGCCGATTCCCTCGAGGCGCTGCTGCGTCGGGTCGAACAGGTGCGGTTCTCGCGCGGCGAGCAGCCGGCCGGTGACGGCGTCGCCGATCTCGGACGCGTCGTGACGTCTTTGCGGTCGGGTGCTTCGCGACGACGACGACTGCTCGCGGCGGTGCTCCCGCAGTCGCTCACCGGCCGGGCCCCGGTCATCCGGGTGGCCGAGCCGGGCACACTGGCGACATGACCGAGCGCGGTGACGATCGGCTGCGGGACGTCCTGATCGGGGGTCGTGAGCAGCGCGAGATCGTGATCGTCAACTACGACCCTGCCTGGACGCAGAGATACCAGCAGGAGCGGTTGCGTATCGTCTTGGCGCTCGGTGACCGGGTGCTGGCGATCGACCATATCGGCTCCACGAGCGTCCCCGGCCTGGCGGCGAAGCCGATCATCGACATCGATCTCACGGTGTCGGACCCGGCGGACGAGGCGGCGTACGTCCCGGACCTGGAGGCGACCGGATACGTGCTGAGGGTGCGCGAGCCAGGGCACCGCATGCTCCGCACACCTGAGCTGGACGTCCACCTGCATGTCTGCGCGCCCGGCAGCGACTGGGAGCAGCGCCACCTCGTCTTTCGCGACTGGCTCCGCGCCCATCCGGACGATCGTCAGCGCTACGAGGACGTCAAGCGCGACCTGGCGACGAGGCGGTGGGAGGACATGAACGACTACGCCGACGCCAAAACCGAGATCGTCGGCGAGATCATGCACCGCGCCACCGCGACGTCATAGGAGTCGATGGCCGGGGACCTCGATCCTTATGACGCCACCTCGGGGGAGGGCGGGGTGCCGTCGCCGAAGGGACGTCCGCCGAGCGCCTCGCGTCCGTGCGGCGTCAGCCAGACCGCCGGATCGGGACCCACCGGCACGATCTGCGTCGGGTTGATGTCGGTCTGCACCACGTAGTAGTGCTGCTTGATCTGTTCGAAGTCGATCGTCTCGCCGAAGCCCGGGGTCTGGTACAGGTCGCGCGCGTACGCCCACAGCACGGGCGTCTCGGTCAGCTTCTGGCGGCTGGCCTTGAAGTGCGAGTGGTAGACCGCGTCGAAGCGAGCCAGCGTCGTGAACAGGCGGACGTCGGCCTCCGTGATCGAGTCGCCCATCAGGAAGCGACGGTCGGCGAGTCGGGCCTCGAGCCAGTCGAGCGCCGTCCAGAGCCGATCGTAGGCGTCCTCGTACGCGGCCTGCGAGCCGGCGAAGCCGCACCGGTAGACCCCGTTGTTGACCTCGGTGAAGATCCGCTTCATGACGGTCTCCATCTCCGCGGCCACGTCGGCGGGCCACAGGTCGGGCGCTCCCTCGCGATGGAAGTCGGACCATTCGGTTGCGAAGTCGTGCGTGATCCACGGGAAGTCGTTGGTGACCACCTCGCCGGACGCGATCTCGACGATCGCCGGCACCGTGATGCCGCGCGGATAGTCGGGGTAGCGCTTGAGGTACGCCTCCTGGATGCGCTCGATGCCGAGCACCGGGTCGACTCCGCCCGGGTCGAGGTCGAACGTCCAACTGCGCTTGTCGTGCGTCGGGCCGCAATAGCCGATCGAGATGGCGTCTTCGAGCCCGAGCAGCCGCCGCACGATGATGGCACGGTTGGCCCACGGACACGCCCGAGCGACGATCAGCCGGTAGCGCCCCGCCTCGACGGGCCACGTCGGACGCCCCTCGGAAGAGCCATCGGTCGCTGAGCCTGTCGAAGGGTCGCGGACGATGCGGTCGGGGATGTAGTTCATGTCGCGGTCGAACTCCTGGCCGGCGTGCACGTAGGCGCCGGTGGTCGACTGATCGGTGCTCGCATCGCCGGTGCCGGTGGGGGAAGCCATGCTGATAGCCTAGGCGTGTGCTGCAGATCCGCTCGCTTCTTCTCTGCCGCGTCGAGGTCCTCTAGGTCGGACCCCTCGGCGCGGAGTTTGTCACGTCCCGGCCGCCAGCCCGACGAGCACACCAGACAGACACCGCGAGGACAACCGATGACCAGCTACGCCAACAGCCCCCAGCGCCCGAGCGGCATGCCGATCCAGCGCTACCAGCCGTTTCAGCCGATCGACCTGCCCGACCGCACCTGGCCGTCCACCGGCATCACGCAGGCACCGCGCTGGTGCGCGGTCGACTTGAGGGACGGCAATCAGGCCCTGATCGACCCGATGACCGCGCCCCGCAAACTGGCGATGTTCCAGTTGCTCGTCCGCATGGGCTACAAGGAGATCGAGGTCGGCTTCCCGAGCGCCAGCCAGACCGACTTCGACTTCGTCCGCCAGCTCATCGAGGGCGGGCACATCCCCGACGACGTCGTGATCCAGGTGCTGACACAGTGCCGTGAGTCGCTCATCGACCGCACCTTCGAGTCGCTGGTCGGCGCCAAGCAGGCCATCGTCCACTTCTACAACTCGACGTCGACGCTGCAGCGTCGGGTGGTGTTCGGCCTCGACAAGGACGGCATCACCGACATCGCGACGCAGGGCGCCCGGCTGTGCATGAAGTACGCCGAGATCCACACTCCCGACACGCAGATCTTCTACGAGTACTCCCCGGAGTCGTACACGGGCACCGAACTCGATTACGCCCTCGAGGTCTGCTCGGCCGTGATCGAGGTCATCAACCCGACTCCCGACTGGCCGCTCATCATCAACCTGCCGGCCACGGTCGAGATGGCGGTCCCGAACATCTATGCCGACTCGATCGAGTGGATGCACCGCAACCTGCCGCGGCGCGACAGCATCGTGTTGTCCCTGCACCCGCACAACGACCGCGGCACGGGCGTCGCGGCCGCCGAGTTGGGCTACATGGCAGGCGCCGACCGCATCGAGGGCTGCCTGTTCGGCAACGGCGAGCGCACCGGAAACGTGTGCCTGGTGACGCTGGGCCTCAATATGTTCAGCCAGGGCGTCGACCCGCAGATCGACTTCCACGACATCGACGAGATCCGGCGCACGGTCGAGTACTGCAACGAACTGCCCGTCCCCGAGCGCCACCCGTACGGAGGCGATCTGGTCTACACGGCGTTCAGCGGATCGCATCAGGACGCCATCAAGAAGGGCTTCGAGCACATGGCGGTCGACGCTGCCGCCGCCGGTGTCCGCGTCGACGATGCGCCGTGGGCTGTTCCGTACCTGCCGATCGATCCCAAGGATGTCGGACGCTCGTACGAGGCGGTCATCCGCGTCAACAGCCAGTCAGGCAAGGGTGGCGTTGCGTACATCCTCAAGAACGACCACCAGCTGGACCTACCTCGTCGCCTGCAGATCGAGTTCAGCCAGGTCGTTCAGCGGCTCACCGAGGGCGAGGCCGGCGAGATCGAGCCGGCCGAGATCTGGTCGGCGTTCCAGCGCGAATACCTCCAGCGCGATGAGCCGTACCGTCTCGAGAGCTTCAGCTCGATCACCGCGACCGACGGCAGCGACCAGCAGGTGGTCGAGCTGCGCGTGCGCGGTGAGGTGCGCGAGTTCAAGGGCGAGGGCAACGGTCCGGTCGCGGCGTTCATCGACGGCATGCGACAGGCCGGCGCCGACATCCGCCTGCTCGACTACTCCGAGCACGCTCTGTCGTCCGGTGGCGACGCGTTCGCGGCGTCCTACATCGAGTGTGACGTCGCGGGCGAGACCGTGTGGGGTGTCGGCATCCACGAGAACATCGTGACGGCGTCGCTGCGAGCCGTGGTGTCGGCAGCCAACCGCGCCGTCGCCCAGACCATCCCCGCCTGACCCGCTGGTCCGGCCCTCTGGGCCTGTCTCCTGCACATGGGGGACAGGCCCAGTGGCGTTGTGCCCAGAATGTCATCTGCTGTACCGGCCAGCCGGTACACAATAGAAACATTGTCGCGATATCCTTCCTGTGACGCCGGTCACACATCGGCGCGAGGGTGATCCGCGGCGCGATCCGCCGCGGTCGAAGGAGGATCCATGACGCGCATCATCAATCAGGTCGCGGTGTTCGGGCTCGGCAAGGTCGGCGAGCTGGTGGCTGACCTGCTGGGGGAGTCCGGCTTCAAGGTTGTCGGCCACGACATGGCTCCCCGTGACGACCATTCGTTCGAGGTCACAGCGCTAGACGTGCACGATGCGAGCCGGCTGCGGGATGCGCTTCGCGGCGTGGATGCCGTGGTCTCGTGCTTGCCGTACCACCTCAACATCGCGGTTGCCGAGGCGGCGTACGACGCTCAGGTCCACTACTTCGACCTCACGGAGGACGTCCCGACAACGAACCGTGTCATCGAGCTGGCAGCCGATCGGCCTGCGGCGGCCTTCGCGCCTCAGTGCGGACTCGCGCCCGGATTGATCGGCATCATCGGCGCCTCGATCGCCAAGACCTTCGACGAGATCCGCTCAATCGAGCTCAAGGTCGGCGCGCTGCCCCAGAACCCGACAGGCTTGCTGGGCTATGCGATCAACTGGTCGCCGGAGGGGGTGGTCAACGAGTACCTCAACGACTGCGAGGTACTGCGTCAGGGACACCGTCAGATGGTGCCGGCGATGACCGAGAAGGAACGGGTGTTCATCGGTGGCATCGAGCTCGAGGCGGCGCTGACGTCAGGCGGCCTCGGCACGATGTGCGAGACCTACGAGGGGTCGGTGCACCGTCTCGACTACAAGACCCTGCGCTATCCGGGGCATTTCGATCAGATGCACTTCCTGTTCGACGAGCTCAACCTGCGTGAGCGGCGCGACCTGGTCGGCCAGATGCTGGTCGACTCTAAGCCGCCGGTCAACGACGATGTCGTCTACATCCATGCTGCGGTCGAGGGCCGCAAGAACGGCCAGCCTTTCCGCGAGAACCATGTGCGGGCCTACAAGCCGCTCGACATCTCGGGACGCACCTGGCGGGCCATCTCATGGACGACGGCCGCCTCGGCAGTGAGCGTCGTGGAGTTGGTTGCCGACGGCATGCTGCCGAGCACGGGCTTCATCAAGCAGGAGGACATCACCCTTCAGGCCCTGTTCTCGACCCAGGCCGGTCGGCACTTCGCCGAACAGGGCAAGGTCTAACCACCCATGACCTCCGCGAGCGGTGACTGAGCCACCCGCCCGGGTGTCAGGTCCAGATGGCGGGGTGCGGACGGTCGCGCGGTTCGGATGGGAGTCGCTCCGCCACCTTGTCGGCGACCCGGCGTGCGGTCCACGCCGTCGCGGCGGCATCCAGTACATCGTCGACCGCGACACCCCGCCGGCGCTCGGTGACGACGTCGATGCCGTGCGCGGACAGCAGCGTCCTCCGCAGCGCCTCGCCGGCCGCCGTCGTCTTGCCGTCGACCAGCACACCACCGTTCATGGCCGCGAAGCACAGTTCTGGGTGCGACTCGACGACAGGTGCGGACGGGGACGTCATCAGCCAGTCCTGCACATCGCGGATCTTGGGGACGAGGTACCACGTCTGCTTGCTGAGGCCGAGCCCTAGCGCCGCGCGGTTGGCGGCATTGGCGGCCGAATAGTCTGCGGCTTCGAGCACGACTGCCGCCGGAGCGTTGAACACCGTCGAAGCCCGGCCGGGCAGCCGACGCCGGGCCAGTTGCTCCGCCAGACGCGTGGAGTCGTGGGGCAACTGGATCGGGATGTCGATCGCGATGGCCTCGACCGGTCCGGCAGCAGCGACCAGCTCAGCGATCGTTTCGCGCACCAGAACGTCTGTGTGGCCGTCCCACAGCACGCCGACCCAGCCCAGCCTGCACCCGTCGACACCCAGCACGGCTCCCATGCTCAGCATCCTGTCACTGGAAACTGTCGGGGGCCCGCGGGAGAGTGGTGGGCATGAGTAGAGAGATGCAGGTGACCTTCGACTGTGCCGATCCGGCCGCGCTGGCCGTCTTCTGGGCCGAGGCGCTCGGCTACGAGGTTCAGCCCCCGCCCGCCGGGTTCGACACCTGGGAGGACGCGCTGCGGGCCTTCGGTGTCCCTGAGGCGGAGTGGAACTCCCGCTCGGCGATCGTGGCCGACGATGCGCCGCGGGTCTTCTTCCAGCGCGTCCCCGAGGGCAAGGAGGCCAAGAACCGCGTGCACCTCGACATTCGGGTGGCAGGGGCCCTCAGCGGCGACGAGAGGATGGCGGCGCTGGAGTCCGAGGCGACTCGGCTCGAAGCGGCCGGTGCCCGGCGTGCGTACCGCGTCGAGCCGGATGGCGGGATGGAGCACGGGTTCATCACGATGTACGACCCCGAGGGCAATGAGTTCTGCCTCGACTAAGCCATCTTCTAGTCTGTCGCTCATGACGAGAGCGCTCATGATGACCGCCAAGGGCCGACTCGCGATGGCGACGACCGCCATCGTGTTACTCACAGGCTGTGCTGGCGGCGACGGAGGGGGAGCCGATGTCGACGGACGCCCCAGTGCCGACGACATCGCCGCTTCGATCGAGGGCGGCACGTCTGGCCTCGGAGTCGCGCCGTCTCAAGCCGACTGCGCCGCGAAGGTTGTTGTCGACTCCGACATGTCGGACGGCGCCATCGCCGGCTACCTGCCGCCCGACCACCCGCGCTACCGCGAACTGCCGGACGGTCGGCTGAGTGACAGCGACCGTATGGCGTTCGACGAGGTGGTCGCCGCCCTCGAGACCGAGTGCGGTCTGCAGCAAGGCGCGGGCTGATCTGAGAGCGCGCCGTGAGCCACAAACGTCACTGCCGCACGGCACAATGGTCGGGTGAGCTCCTACCGCGACGTCGGCATCGTGCTGCGGGTCCACAAACTCGGTGAGGCCGACCGCATCATCACGTTGCTGACCCGCCAGCGCGGCATCGTGCGCGCCGTCGGCAAGGGCGTCCGCAAGACGACCTCGCGCTTCGGCGGTCGACTCGAGCCGTTTATGCACGTCGACCTCCAGCTGGCCGAGGGACGTTCACTCGACATCATCACGCAGGTCGAGACGGTCAACGCCTTCGCGAAAGATCTCGGCCTCGACTACGAGGCCTACACCGCCGGCACCGCGATGCTTGAGACCGCCGAGCGTCTGGTGCAGGAGGATGGCGAGCCGGCCGTCGCCCAGTTCCAGCTTCTGGTGGGTGCTCTGCGCGCCCTGCGTGAACGGATGATCGTCCCGGGTTTGATCCTCGACTCCTACCAGCTGCGGGCACTGTCGATCGCGGGCTACGCCCCGACGTTCGACGGTTGCGCACGGTGCGGCGAACCGGGCCCTCACCGCAACTTCCACGCCGCCTCGGGAGGGATGCTCTGCGCTGACTGCCGTGTCGCCGGTTCGGCCGCCCCCTCGCCGTTCACGGTCACGCTGCTGGCCGGGCTGCTCAGCGGTGACTGGCCCACCGTCGGGGCGTCCGACGACCGGTCGCGTCGCGAGGCCAGCAGCATCGTCAGCGCCTATCTCTCCTGGCACCTCGAACGGGGTCTCCGCTCGCTCAGTCACGTCGATCGATGAGGTGGTGACGGATGAGACGCTCCGTACGTCAGCCGGTCCCGCATGCTTCCGGGGCCACCGTCCCCGACATTCCGCTGGCCCAGGTGCCGCGTCACGTGGCGATTGTCATGGACGGCAATGGTCGCTGGGCCAAGCAGCGCGGACTACCGCGCACCGCGGGCCACGAGATGGGCGAGGCGGCGCTGTTCGACGTCGTCGAAGGAGCGATCGAGATCGGTGTCAAGGCCGTCTCCGCGTACGCCTTCTCGACCGAGAACTGGAAACGCTCGCCCGACGAGGTCCGGTTCCTGATGGGCTTCAACCGTGATGTCATCCGACGCCGCCGCGACGAGATGCACGAGCTGGGCGTCCGGGTCCGCTGGGCCGGACGTCGTCCGCGCCTGTGGCGCAGCGTCATCAACGAACTCGAGACGGCTGAGGAGCTCACCCGTGACAACGATGTCCTGACGCTGACGATGTGCGTCAACTACGGCGGTCGCGCCGAGATCGCCGATGCGGCGGCCGCGCTCGGGCGTGATGTGGCCGCCGGTCGGATCCATCCCGACAAGATCACCGAGAAGACCTTCGCGCGCTACCTCGACGAGCCCGATATGGAGGACGTGGACCTGTTCTGGCGCACCTCGGGCGAACAGCGCACCAGCAACTTCCTGCTGTGGCAGTCCGCGTACGCCGAGATGGTCTTCAGCGACATCGCCTGGCCCGATGTTGACCGCCGCGCACTGTGGGCCGCGATCGAGGAGTACGCGGCCCGCAACCGCCGCTACGGCAGCGCCTGACCCGCCGTCATCGCCGGCATCTCGGGCCACGCCGCCGTGCCGTCGAGGACGTCCTGGATCGTGGCGCGGAAGCCGGGGCAGCGGGTCACGTCGTGCGCCTCGCATTCGAAGGCGTGCACTGTCATGGCGCGTGACAGCTCCATCTCGCGCAGGCGCCGGTCCAGGTCGGCGATGTGCCCTTGCAGCACCGCGTGGCGTTGCGGTCCGTGGTCGTCGTCCAGCAGCACCCCGATCTGATCGAGTGTCATGCCCGCAGCCTTGCTGCGCAGGATGACGGCGATGCGCACGAGGTCGTCGTCGCCGTAGCGGCGCCGGTCGGCCCCGTCGCGCTCGGGCCGCAGAAGGCCCTTGTCCTCCCAATGTCGAAGCACGTGGGTGTCGAGCCCGAACTTGGCGGCGGTGTCGCCGATCGAGCGCAGCGTCGAGGTCTCGCGACTTGACTTCATGTCGACATGAACTCACATGCTGGGCATGACACGCAACCCACGACCACAGGAGATCAGCATGTACGACGTCATCGTCATCGGCGGCGGCCCCGCCGGCCTTCAGGCAGCCCTGACCCTCGGACGTATGCACCGCGAGGTGCTGCTCCTCGACTCGGGCGAGTACCGCAACGCGGCCGTCGAGCACGCCCACAACTACGTGACGCACGACGGCATCGCGCCCGCCGATTTCCGCCGTCTCGCGCGGGCAGACCTGGCCGCCTACCCCACGGTCGAAGTGCGCGAGCTGCGGGCCGACCGCATCGAGCGGGTGGGAGACGAGGTTGTTGTGCGCCTGGCAGGAGGGGTGACGGAGCGGTCGGCCGCCCTGGTGCTCGCCACCGGAGTGAGGGACGCGCTGCCGGACATCCCGGGTGTCCCTGAGGCGTGGGGCAGGGAGATCGCGCACTGCCCGTTCTGCCACGGTCACGAGTTCGCCGGCGGCACGGTCGCCCTCGCCGTCGAGGGTGCTCACGCCGAGCGGCTGACGGCGATGCTCGGGCGTATCGCGACCGACCTGGTGGACGTCCACGGACGCGTGCGGAGCGTCGCGCGGGTTGCCGGGGGCCTCGATCTGACCCTTGACGACGGCGGCACGCTCCACGTCGACGGGATGTTCATCGCCCCGACGTTCAGCCAGTCGGCCCCCTTCGCCGAGCAGCTCGGCCTCGAGCTCAACGAGTCGGGG
>Ga0075364_10001217_pt1 | contig 13841 bp, 10 predicted proteins | sample EndMetdeltDD1764_FD_71517 | JGI IMG/M metagenome (GOLD analysis project Ga0075364, IMG submission 71517) | Populus endosphere microbial communities from Tennessee, USA - Endosphere MetaG P. deltoides DD176-4 | ecosystem: Host-associated > Plants > Roots > Endosphere | place: USA: Tennessee... | reverse complement strand
GTGCTGAAGAAGATCCTGATCGCCAACCGTGGAGAGATCGCCGTCCGAGTCATTCGGGCCGCCCGAGAGCTGGGTATCGCCACCGTCGCGGTCTACTCCGAGCTCGACCGAAACGCGCTCCACGTCCGCCTCGCCGATGAGGCCTTCGCACTCGGCGGCCAGACCGCGGCGGAGAGCTACCTCAACACGGCAGCGATCATCGACGCGATCAAGCAGAGCGGCGCCGATGGTGTGCATCCCGGGTACGGATTCTTCAGCGAGAACCCCGACTTCATCCGCGCGATCACCGAGCTCGGAGTGGCCTTCATCGGCCCGCCGGCGTCGGCCGTCGACGTGATGGGCGACAAGGTCAGCAGCCGCAAGGCCGCGCTCGAAGGCGGCGCGCCGATCGTTCCCGGCACCACCGAGTTCGCCAAGAGCTCGCAGGAGATCACCGACTTCGGCAACACCAACGGCTGGCCGGTGGCGATCAAGGCCGCGTTCGGCGGTGGCGGCCGCGGGATGAAGGTCGTGCAATCCGCCGCCGAGGTGCAGGACGCGATGGACAGCGCGCAGCGCGAGGCCAAGGCGTACTTCGGTCGCGACGAGGTCTACGTCGAGCGCTACCTCACGTGGCCGCGCCACATCGAGGTCCAGCTCGTCGGCGATCAGCAGGGGAACGTCGTGTGGGTCAGCACCCGCGACTGCAGCGCGCAGCGGCGTCATCAGAAGCTTGTCGAGGAGGCCCCGGCGACGGCGCTGCCCGACGGCGTCGAGGAGGCGATGGGCCAGGCCGCGATCAAGGTCGCCAAGGCCGTCGGCTACTACAACGCCGGCACGGTCGAGTTCATCTACCAGGACGGCGAGTTCTTCTTCCTCGAGATGAACACCCGCCTCCAGGTCGAGCATCCCGTCAGCGAGGAGATCACGCGCATCGATCTCGTCGAGTGGCAGATCCGCGTCGCCAGCGGCGAGACCCTTCCGATGACGCAGGACGAAGTCGCGGCTCGTCGCAACGGGCACAGCATCGAGATCCGCATCAACGCCGAGAACCCGGCCGGCGGCAAGTTCCTGCCCAGCCCCGGAAGGATCACCAAGTTGTCGACCCCCGACGGGTTCGGCGTTCGCTTCGACGGCGGGTACGAGAGCGGCGACGAGATCAGCCAGTACTACGACAACCTCGTCGGCAAGCTGATCGTGTGGGGCAAGGACCGCGATACAGCGATCGCACGCACGATCCGGGCCCTGAACGAGATGGTCGTCGAGGGCGTCGCGACGACGATCCCTGCCGACATCGCGATCCTGCAGCACCCCGACTTCCAGGCGATGAAGCACAGCACCAAATGGGTCGAGGAAGTGCTCGACCTGAGCGGCATCGAGGCGCCCACGGCCCCTGCGCCGGCAGAGGGTGAGGACGCGGCTTCGCTGGTGCAGCGCAACACCACCGTCGAGGTCAACGGCAAGCGCTTCGACGTCAAGATGTGGGTGCCCGAGGGTCAGGCCGTCATCGCCGCGGCGGGCGGCAAACCCGCCGCCAAGAAGCCTGCTCGCGCTGCGGCCGCGGCAGGCGCAGCGGGCGGTGGCAGCGGCGATGTCACGGCGCCCATGCAGGGCACCATCGTCAAGATCCTGGTCGAGGTCGGCCAGGCAGTCGAGGCCGGTCAGGCCGTCGTCGTGCTCGAAGCGATGAAGATGGAGAACCAGATCGCGGCCGAGAAGAGCGGCACGGTCAAAGAGATCAAGGTCGCCGCCGGAGCCACGGTTGGTGCCGGCGACGTCGTGGTCGTCATCGCGTAGAGCGTCGCTTCGGCGGTGGGGCCTGCGCACTTCCGGCCTGCCACATCCGCCGCAGGGCGAGCAGCGTCTCGCTGAACGTTCCGACGCGGTAGCTGCCGGGTTCGACGAGCTCGCGCAACGAGTATCCGTCGTCGAGGGCGGCGATCATCGCCGCCGCGGCCTCCACCGACATCGGGGGGTCGCCGCCGAGCCGATCGAAGTCGGCCCGCACGATCGACTCGATCAGCTCGCGCCACCGCTGGCGCTGCATCGCCAAACGAGGCCTGTTGCGCGGATCGCGCAGCGCGTACAGCAGGTACTCCATGTGCAGCACCGAGGTCGCGCCGAGGACATCGTCGCGGCGTCGCTCCGGCGACTCGATCAGCCGGAGGTACTCGTCGACATCGACGGCCATGTTCCGCAACCGCTCCATCTCGACCAGGTCGGCCTCGACATGATCATCGATCATCGCCATGACCAGCTCGTCCTTGTTGGCGAAGTTCGAGTACAGCGCACCGCGGGTGAGACCGGCCTCGTCGCAGATGTCCTCGACCGACGCCGCGCCGATCCCCACCCGCTCGAACACCTGCGCAGCGGCCACGAAGAGGCGGCGACGCGTGTCGTCACGGCTGGGTCGGACACGAGGCCTTGACATTCCCATCAGCATACGCAAACGTACTGAATACAGAACTGTATCGAGATCGAGGGACCCATGACGATCGAGCCGAGCACCGAGCCGAACTCCGATGTCGATGTCGGGCCGAGCGCCGATGTCGATGCCGCGTCGAGATTCTTCGTCGAAGCCTTCGCCGACGAGAACCGGCGCAACCCGTATCCCCTGTACCAGCGCATGCGCGATCTCGGTCCGATCGTCTCCACCGGATCGAACATGCACCTCGCGTTCGGGCACGACGCCTGTTGGTCGATGGTCCGCAACCCACGTGGTAGCTCCGACGAACGTCGTGGTTCGAACCATCAGCGCGAGGCGTTGACCGATCCTCGACTCGCCAAGGCGATGGACAAACGTCCGTCGCTGGTGTTCCTCGATCCGCCGGACCACACCAGGCTGCGCGCGCTGGTGGCCGGGGCGTTCACTGCGCGTCGGATCGACGCGTTGCGCGATGACATCGGCACGGTTGCCAATCGGCTTGTCGGCGAGCTCGCGGCCGACGCCGGCGAGGGCGCACCGATCGACGTCATCGAGCGCTTCGCGTATCCCCTGCCGATCACCGTGATCTGCCGGATGCTCGGCATCCCGACTGCCGATCACGACCGGTTCCGACACTGGTCGCTCGCGATCACCAAGTCCGTCGATCCCGGGATCCTGCGCTCGGCCGACGACGAAGAAGCGATCGAGCGGGCCACGGCCGAGCTCAACGAGTACACGGCCGAGCTGCTTCGAGATCGGCGGATCAACCCGGCCGACGATCTCCTCAGCGACCTGATCGCGCAGACAGACGGTGACGACCACCTGCTCGACGACGAATTGATCGACCTCGTGGTCCTGTTGCTCGTCGCCGGCCACGAGACGACCGTCAACCTGATCGGTAATGGCTTGAGTGCGCTGTTCGAGCACCGCGACGAGATGAGGATCTGGCAACAGCACCCGGAGATCGGCGCGACCGCGGTCGACGAGCTGCTGCGCTACGACAGCCCGCTGCAGATGGTGCTGCGCATCGCACTCGACGACATGCGCATCGCTGACACTCGCATCGAGGCCGGCGACGAAGTGATCCTGATGCTCGGGGCCGCCAACCGCGATCCTGAGCTGTTCACCGAGCCCGATGGCCTCGACCTACGCCGCCACAACGCCGGCCGCCACATCGCCTTCGGGGGCGGCATCCACCACTGCCTCGGCGCCTCGCTGGCCCGCGCGGAAGGGGCGATCGCGATCGACACCCTGCTGCGCCGATTCCCCGACATCGCGCCGGCCGGCCCTGCGACGCTGCGCGGCACGTTCAACCTGCGCGGCCTCGAGCACCTGCCCGTGACGCTCGGCTGATCATCGCTCACGTGTTGGCATTGATCACGATCGTGCCGGCGGCGCGGTCGTGGAAGCCTTGGCGGCGCGGGTGCCAGAACGCCGTCGCGTAGACCACGAGGCTGAGCGCAGACCCGATGCTCGGGATCACTCCGGCCGCCAGCGGTATCAGGGCCCGGATCGCTGACGACGACCACAGCACCCGACCGCCGGTGTCGACGCGCACCACTCGGGTGCCGAGCGCGAACTTCCCCACGGTGCGACCCCACTGGCCGATCATCGCGAAGTCGTACGTGAACGCGGACAGCACGACGGCGAGGTTGATCACGAACTGCTTGTCGGCCAGATCGTCGGTCGATCGGATGCCGGAGATCAATGCAACGACGACGACGGGCACGGCGATGATCAGCTGATCGAGCAACTGCGCGAGCACCCGCCGCCACATCGGCGCAAGCATCACCCCGGCAGGAAGCCCGAGCGCCTGGTTGCGCCGGGCCTGGTCGAGTGCGTCCTGGTCGAAGCTCACCGGCCGCTCGTGTCTGCGGCGCGAGTCACTCGGCGGCCTCGGCCAGTGCTTCGGACAGCGCAGGATGCACGAGCAGGCTCTCGACGATGTCGCTGACCTTCAGGTGCGCCGTGACCGCGAGCGCGATCACGCTGATCAACTCGGCGGCGTGACGGCCGACGATCGAGCCACCGAGCACGACGCCGGTGGCGGGATCGGAGACGATCTTGACGAAGCCTCGCGAATCGTTGTTGATGAGGGCCTTCGGCGTCGCGCTGAACGGCACCTTGGTGACTCGGATCTTGCGTCCCTCGGCGAACGCCTCCGTCTCGGCCAATCCGACATCGGCGATCTCGGGCTCGGTGAAGATCGCCGAAGCGGCCTTGTCGTAGTCGAGGTGGCGGTGAGCCACCTTCTGCAGACCCATCACGTGTTCGGCCACCTTGCGACCCTGCATCGCCGCGACCGACGACAGCGGCAGCTTGCCGCTCACGTCGCCGGCCGCATAGATGTGGCCGACGTTGCTCTGGCAGTGACGGTTGATCGTGACGTACCCACCATCGGTCTGCACGCCGGCAGCCTCGAGGTCGAGATCGTCGGTGTTGGGTACAGACCCGATGGCGAGCACCGCGTGGCTGCTGCGCACGACGCGGCCGTCGTCGCAGCTGACCACCACCTCGTCGCCGACACGTTCGATCGACGTCGCCCGCGCACCCTTCAACAAGCGCACGCCGCGCTTGAGGAAGTCGTCCTCGAGCACCGACGCGACCTCGGGGTCCTTGTTCGGCAGAACCTGTTGACGGCTGACGACGAGCGTGACGGCGGCGCCGAACGACGAGAACATGTGCACGAACTCCACGCCGGTCACGCCGGAGCCGACGACGGTCATGCTCGACGGGAACTGCGTCGGCGGGTAGCAATCGCGGGTGGTGAGGATGCGGTCGCCGTCGGGGTGGCACCAGTCAGGGATGCGCGGCCGCGATCCGGTGGCGATGAGGATGGCGTCGGCGTCGAGGACTTCGGTGCTGCTGCCATCCGGCGCCGACGTCGTCACCTCGACGCGATGCGGATCGAGCAGGCGGGCCGTCCCGGCGATCATGCGCACGCTCTGGCTCTCCAGCAGACGCGTGATGTTGCGATGCAGGCGGCCCTTGATGTCTTCGATCCGCTCCGTCAGCGCCTCGATGTCGACCTCGACGTCCTGCTTCTCCAGGCCCATGCCACCGATCCGGCGGGTGAAGCTCATCGCCCCGCCGGTGGCGATCATCGTCTTCGACGGGATGCAGTCCCACAGGTGGGCGGCGCCGCCGACGACGTCGCGCTCGATCATGGTGACCTCAGCGCCGAGCCGGGCAGCATGGGTGGCCGCCGTGTTGCCCGCCGGGCCACCGCCGATGATCACGAATTTCGTCGCCACAGGCGCGAAGGCTACCGGTCGTCGTCGACCAACATGGTCGTCAACCCGATCGGAGCGTCGGTTGCGGTGCCGAGTGTGGTGCCCGTCGTCGCGTCACCGAGGGCAGGAGCATCGCTCGGCTTGACCGGCAGGTTGGGGCAGTACTTCGACGGGAATTGGAACTGATCCCGAGGCGATCCGACCCATTCGAAGTGCATGCCGTCGGATGTCAGGAAGTTGCCACCCCACGCGAAGTTGTGCTTGCGGAAGATCCGCACGACATCGCAGTTCATCGTCGGCACGGCACCCTGTGCGTTGGCGAGGGTGTTCGTGTCGAGCGCCGCTCCCCACGAATGGCGCGACAGGAAGCCGAGGGTGCCCGCCAGCCGGTTGAACCGCGGGTAGTAGCACCCGCCGGCGAGGTTGGCGTTGTCGACATCGATCTCGCCGGCGAGGCCTGCCGCGGCGACCTCGGTCAGCGCGGCTCGAAGATCGCTGCGGATCGTGAGATTGCACCGAGCACGAATCGGGATCGCGTCGATGAGCACCTCACGAGCGGGAGGCATGTGGGCAGCGACCCACGCGTTGTTGAGGGTGACGTCCACGCCGTTTGGTTCGAGGCGATAGCTGAACTCGCCGAGCAGCGACTTGACGATCGCTGTGTTGAGCCCTGAATCCGGATCGCGTGGGTCCCAGCTGTGCCGGATGCGCACATCCGGTTTGGCGGACAAACCTCCTGCGCTCAGTTGCTGTTCGAGCAGCTCTCGCGAACGGAATCCCCACACGACGATCCTGGTCTCGGTCGTCACGCCGATCGAATCGGCCTGGTCGGTGTTCATCAGGATCTCGGTGCCGCCGATGACATCGTCGTCGACGATCCTCCCGACGGCGAACGAGACGACCGGGCCCTGAGCCGAGACCATGTCGACGACATCGCCGACCTGGGCGCCGCGCAGATCTGCCGACGTGCGGCCCATGACGACAGCGCCCGACGAGAGCACGCCGGCGAGGTCGCGCCCCATCAGCTGCGCGATCGCGCTGGTCGGCATCGCCGTGACGCTCATCGGATAGTTGAACTCGGCCGCGGCCTGCTGCACGTAGCTCGCACCGCGGCGCACGGAGTGCATGCTGACGCTGGCGCCCCGACTGATCGCCCACGTGCCGTACGACGCCTGCGCCGCGGTGATCGTCTTGGCGATCACGTCAGCGTCGAGCTCGCTGCCACGGTTGACCACGGTGACGATGTCGGGCACCGAGAAGACCGCTTCCGCGCGGGCGGCTCCGGTGGCGGCGAGGCTGATCGTGACCGACGGCGCGACCGCGTGGGCAGAGGCGACGGTCGCGGCAAGCACCGCGACGGCGGCAAGCGTCCCCAAGCCCCGTTTCACTGCCCGAAGAGTACCGACCCGCTACGCCCGTGAACAGCCGCCCGTGAACAGCCGCCACATATGCACATGCCGGGAACGACCGGATTCGGCTACCGTGCAGGCCCTGTGAACGACTCCGCCGACCCGTCCGATCCCGAACCAGAGGCGGCCCCAGAGCTGCTCGGCGGCAGTGGATTGGCGGCGGAGAAGGCCAAGCGGTTGGGCAAGGTCGATGCCATCCGCGACGCCGGCATCGAGGCCTATCCATACCGGTTCGACCGCACTCACACGTTGGCCGAGCTGCGCGCCGCGCACGGCGCGATCGAACCCGGCACGGAGACCGACGTTCACGTCGCCGTCGCGGGACGGATGATGCTCAAGCGCGACGGCGGCAAGCTGATCTTCGCCGACCTGCGCGATCGCAGCGATCACATCCAGCTGTTCATCTCCAAAGCCGTCGTCGGCGACGACGCGTTCGCGGCGATCACCGACCTCGATCTCGGCGACTGGATCGGCGTCGAGGGCGTCGTGATGGCGACGCGCACCGGCGAGCTGAGCGTGAGGGTGCAGTCGTTCGTGCTGCTCGCCAAGGCGGTGCGGCCGATCCCCGACAAGTGGAAGGGGCTCACCGACACCGACACGCGGTTCCGGCAGCGGTACGCCGACCTGATCGTCAACGAGGATGCGCGCCGCAACTTCCGGATCCGTCACGCGATGATCTCCAGCTTCCGCAAGACGCTCACCGACCACGGCTACATCGAGGTCGAGACGCCGGTCCTGCACATGGAGGCCGGTGGCGCTCACGCGCGGCCGTTCGTCACCCACCACAACACGCTCGACATGCAGCTGTACCTGCGCATCGCCCTCGAGCTGCACCTCAAGCGGCTGATCGTCGGCGGCATGGAGCGGGTCTTCGAGATCGGGCGCATCTTCCGCAACGAGGGCATGAGCACCCGCCACAACCCCGAGTTCACGATGATGGAGTCGTACCAGGCGTTCGCCGACGTGACAGACATCATCGCCCTCACCGAGGAGCTGATCACCAACGCGGCCCGCGACGCGCTTGGCACGACCGTGGTCGAGCTCGCCGGCGAGATGGTCGATCTGGCCGAGCCGTGGCGGCAGGTTCGGATGATCGATCTCGTCAGCGAGGCGACCGGCGTCGAGGTGCACCCGTCACAGTCGCTCGAGCGGTTGCGCGAGCTGGCCGCCAAGTACGACGTGTCGGTCGCACCGCGATGGGGCACGGGGAAGATCATCGAGGAGCTGTTCGAGGCCACGTCCGAGCACACCCTCATCCGCCCGACGTTCGTCACCGGTCATCCGGTCGAGATCAGCCCGCTGGCCCGCACCGACCGCAACGATCCGTATCTCACCGAGCGGTTCGAGCTGTTCATGCTCGGTCGCGAGTTCGCCAACGGCTACTCCGAGCTCAACGATCCGGTCGAACAGCGCCTTCGCTTCGAGGACGAGCAGGCGGCCAAGGACGCCGGCGACGACGAAGCGACCGGAGTCGACGAGGACTACATCCGCGCGCTCGAGTACGGCATGCCGCCGACCGGCGGGCTCGGCGTCGGCATGGACCGCGTCGCGATGATGCTGGCAGGCGTGCAATCGATCAAAGAGGTCATCCTCTTCCCCACTCTGCGCCCGGAGGTGCTGTAGTCGTGAGCAACATCGCATGGGGTCGCGGGGTCGCGACGATCGCGGCAGACGGATCGGTGCTCGACACGTGGTATCCGCACCTCGGACTCGGTGAAACGCCGGATCCCGGACCGAATGGCGACGGGGTGGACGATCTGGCGGCACTGTGTCGCACCGACGAACTGCGGGGCGTGTCGACCGTCGGCGTGTCGCGTGAGATCGATCTCGACACCGCGCCGGCCGATGCCAGCGACGCGTATCTGCGTCTGCACCTGCTGTCGCACCGGCTGATGAAGCCGCGCACGATCAACCTCGACGGCATGTTCGGTGTGTTGACGAACGTCGCCTGGACGAGCCTCGGTCCCGTTCCGATCTCGACGGTCGACGCCGTGCGAGTGCGGGCGAGAGCTGCCGGCGTGCACCTCGCCGTGACGAGCGTCGACAAGTTTCCGCGCATGACCGACTACGTCGTGCCCAGTGGTGTGCGCATCGCCGACGCCGACCGGGTTCGGCTCGGCGCTCACCTCGCCGAGGGAACGACCGTGATGCACGAGGGCTTCGTCAACTTCAACGCGGGCACGCTCGGAGTCTCGATGGTGGAGGGGCGCATCGGTCAAGGCATCATCGTCGGCGACGGCAGCGACATTGGTGGCGGTGCGTCGATCATCGGCACGCTGTCCGGCGGCGGGACGGTGCAGGTGACGATCGGTGAGCGCTGCCTGCTCGGCGCCGAGGCCGGCATCGGCATCAGCCTCGGCGACGAATGCGTCGTCGAGGCCGGGCTGTTCGTGACTGCCGGAACGCTCGTGAAGCTGTTGCCGGAGGGCGAGGTCGTGAAGGCCCGCACGCTGCACGGTGCCGGCGGACTGCTCTACCGCCGCAACAGCCAGTCCGGCGCCGTCGAAGCCCTGCCCCGCTCGGTCAAGTGGGATGGCCTGAACAGCATCCTCCACAAGAACTAGATGCCTCGCTTGGCGCCTCTGTCGCTACCCGGCGCCTGCTCGCGGATAGCCCGCGCACCCCTCTGACACACTGAGCGCATGGGACGTAACAGTCAACAACGTCGCGCTCAGAGGAAGCGCCGCCAGGAACAGCAAGAGCGCCTGCAACAGCGCCAGCGTCCGGGCACCTCGGGGTCGTCACAGGCCTCCCGTCAGCCACCCGCCGGCAGGGGCGACTTCGGCGCCGAGCTGCAGGAGATGGTCCTCGCCACCGCCTGGATGGGCAACCACGCCGACGACAAGCTGCGATTCGAGCGGGGCGCCGCGCATCTCATCGCGATCGAGCTCGAGCCGGATCTCGACCGCCCCGTGAGCGATGCGATCTCCGGGATGCTGCAACGCCTGGTCGGCAACCTGCTCGAGGGTGGTTGGCAGCCGGCCGACATCGCCCACCTTGTCCGGCGACAGCGCACGGCACGTGCCCACCGCCTGGCCATCGCCTTGATCGCGGCCCAATCGCGTCAGCACGACGCCGCGACTCGGGCGCCACAGCCGTGGCTGAGCCAACTCGAGGACCTGGGTGTCTACGATCCTGCACGAGCGACGATCGTGGGCGGCCAGCCCGACGCGTTCGCACGGTGGTCGGCATCCGAGCGGTTGCACGCCGACGAGGTCATCACGATCTCGCTGCTCACGATGGCGACGCTGCTCAACGCTCCACGCCTGTCGTTCCTCATCGATCCACCATCGAAGTGGAGCGCGAGCAATCGCGGCAGTCTTCCCAGGCAGTCACCATCGGTTCCTATCGGTGATGTCGATGCCAAAGCGCTCAAGCTGATCCGCGCCCTGCTCGCCAAGGCCGAGGCAACCACGTTCGAGGCAGAGGCGGAGACGTTCACCGCCAAGGCCCAGGAGATGATGACCCGGCACTCGATCGACGCCGCCGTGCTGGCCTCGGCGAACAAGGGCAGCGGCGCCGGATCCGGCATCGAGTCGCGGCGTGTGCACATCGACAACCCATACGCCGACGAGAAGGCAACGTTCCTCTCGATCATCGCCGACGTCAACGGGGCGCGGGCGATCTGGTCGCCGGCCGCCGGCTTTGTCACCGTGATGGGCTTCCCGGTCGATCTGCACCTCACCGATCTGTTGTTCACGTCGTTGCTCGTGCAGGCCACGCACGCCGCGGCCGAGGCAACCGCCCGCGAGCGTCGGTCGCGCACGCCGTCGTACCGGCGGGCCTTCCTGCTGGCCTACGCATACCGCATCGGCGAACGGCTCGAGGCCGCCAAGCGGCAAACATCAGCCACGGCAGCCGAGGACTACGGCGAGTCGTTGCTGCCGATCCTGGCCGACAAGCAAGCGGCCGTCGACGCTGCATACGAGGAGGCCTTCCCGAACTCCACGCCGATGAAGGGACGCAGCCTCGATGCGGCGGGATACCACGCCGGGCGCGCCGCGGCCGAGCGCGCTCACATCGGCGCGGGTGAAGCCATCGCTCGCGGCGCGAGCTGATGGCACCGCAACCGTCGGTCACGCAGCTGCTGGCCGACCTGCGATCCGGCGCGCTGTCGTGCGCTGAGGTGACCGCGACGCATCTCGACCTGCTGCACGACGCCGATGCGGTCACCAATGCGGTCGCCTCCTTGGAAGACGAACGCGCCCTTGACGACGCGCACGCGCTCGACGCCTCACGGGCAGCCGGCGATCGGCTCGGCCCGCTGCACGGGCTACCGATCACGGTCAAGGACTGGATCGATGTCGAGGGCTTCGTGTGCGCGGGCGAGAGCAGGCGCCATCTCGATCGGCGTCCAACCGCCGATGCGTCCGTCGTCGCGCGCCTGCGAGCGGCAGGTGCGGTGGTGGTGGCAAAGACGAAGGCGTGGGGACCGGACGACCCGGAGGGACGAGTCCGCCACCCCGTCGCGGCCGATCGGTCGCCCGGGGGTTCGAGCACGGGCGAAGCTGTGGTCGTCGCCAGCGGTGCGTCGTTGCTGGGCATCGGCAGCGACTCCGGCGGAAGCATCCGCCTGCCGGCCGCGTGGTGTGGCGTGTACGGGTTCAAGCCCTCTGCCGGCCTCGTGCCGACGACCGGGCACTTTCCTCGGGTCGGCTCGTTGAGCGACGGCCGCACCCAGATCGGTCCCCTGTCGCGCGACCTCGCCGCGATCGAGCTCGTCGTGGCCATCATCGCCGGGCCGGACGGGCACGACGCGGGTGTCGTGCCCGTCGCCCTCCAGCAGCCATCGCTCACAACGCTTCGCGAGGGTTCCTTCGCCGTGCTTGCGCACGACGCGAGCTGGCCCGCGTCGGCGGCGATCACCGACGCCGTCGAGCACGCGGCAGCACACCTCGCGAGCGCGGGCCTGCAGCGCGTCGCGTGGGCCGGTCGCTGGCTCGACGACGCACTCGACATCACCCGTCGCTACTGGAATCGGTCGCAGCTGACGGGCGCAGAGGTCGCCCGGCAGCTATGGGATTGGGATCGCTTCCGCCGCCAATATCTGGAGGCCGCCGCGCACATCGACCTCCTGCTGTCGCCCACGACAGCCGACGTTGCGCCGCTGCACCGGCCGATCACCGGCGAGGACTTCGTCTTCACCCTGCCGGCCAGCCTCACCGGCTCACCCGCGATCGCCATCCCCCTCGGAGCCGACGACGCCGGGATGCCGTTGAGCGTGCAGGTCATCGGCCGCCCGTGGGAGGACCACCGGGTCCTCGCCGCGGCGCGCCTCATCCACGACGCGACGAGCTGACACCGGCCCAAAACCTCACAACGACTGTGCACGGAGGCAAGTACGTTGCGCCCATGGAGCGATCGGGACGCCGCGCGGAATGGCAGTCGATACCGCTGCGTGTCCGGGACGCGATCGATGCGATCGCCGGTTCGCCCGTCGTCAGCGCGAACAATCTCACGGGCGGTTTCTCGCCGGGTCCCGCCGCACGGTGCGAGCTGGCCGATGGACGGCGCGTGTTCATCAAGGCCTGCGGCGTGGAGCTCAACTCGTTTGCTCCTCGCCTACATCGACGTGAGGCCGCCGTGATGTCGGCGCTACCGGCGCGGCTGCCCGTGCCTCGACTCCTCGGCGTGCATGACGACGGGCAGTGGGTCGCGCTGGTCCTCGAACACATCGACGGCCGGATGCCGGTCGCGCCGCTGCCGGCCGACGACATCGCAGCAATCCTCCGCACGGTCGAGGTTCTGGCCGACATCGGTACACCGGCGCCGGATGCCGTCATCGCACCGGTCGGCAGGCACGAGGCTGCCAGCGGTCGGCCGTATCGGTGGCGCCTGATCGCGGCCGACCTGACCGGTCTCGACTCAGGCCTCGACGACTGGTCTCGCCGCAACCTCGACGCGCTGATCGAGCTCGAATCACCGTGGATCGACGCGGCTGCAGGCAACTCGCTGCTGCACGGCGACCTCCGCGCCGACAACGTCCTGATCACTCCGCACACCACATATGTCGTCGACTGGCCATCCGCGGCGGTCGGTGCGCCGTGGCTCGATCTGGTCGGGATGCTTCCTGCCCTGCACCTCGACGGCGCTCCGCCGCCCGGCGAGCTGTTCGACAGCCATCCCGTCGGCCGTCGCGCCGAGCCCGCGGCGGTCGACGCCTACCTGACCGCAATTCTCGGCTACTTCACCCACGAGTCGTTGCTGCCGCCACCGCTCGGCCTGCCGACGCTGCGCGCCTTCCAACGGGCGCAGGCCGAGGTCGGCCGGGCCTGGCTGCGCGAGCGCACCGGCCTGACCTGAAGTCCGCGGCGATTAGTAGTCAGACAGACCTTAATATGTTATAGTCAGAGTGACTACAAGGAGGTGACCAGATGGATGTGTTCAACAGGATCGCGTTCACGGTCTTCGATCAAGGTGTTTCGTGGGGAGAGCTGGTCGGTGACGTGACTGGCGTGATCTGCGTGTGGTGGCTGGTTCGCCAGGTGATCTGGAACTGGCCGATGGGGTTGATCAACAACGTGTTCTTCTTCGTCCTCTTTGCATCCACCCACCTGTACGCCAACGCAGTGCTGCAGATCGTGTTCTTCGTGCTGGGCGTCTACGGCTGGTGGCAGTGGGCGATCGGGCGCAAGAACCCGGATCGGCCCGAGCAGGTCGAGCTTCCGGTTCGCCGCACGACACGCACCGAGTGGCTCGTCATGGCGGCCGCCGTGGCGATCGCATGGCCGGCCGCATGGGCGTTCCTCGTCCACTACACCGACCCCGCCGAGCCGATGTGGGACAGCCTCACCC
>Ga0075364_10001216_pt1 | contig 13842 bp, 11 predicted proteins | sample EndMetdeltDD1764_FD_71517 | JGI IMG/M metagenome (GOLD analysis project Ga0075364, IMG submission 71517) | Populus endosphere microbial communities from Tennessee, USA - Endosphere MetaG P. deltoides DD176-4 | ecosystem: Host-associated > Plants > Roots > Endosphere | place: USA: Tennessee... | reverse complement strand
CTCCACCTACCGCGAGTTGCCGCCGGCTCGGTTCCCCGAGATCGTCCTCTGCCGTTGGGAACACACCGTCCCGTCCGGTTGCGGCGCGCTGCGACCGCGGATCATCCCCGATGCGTGCGCAGACATCATCGTGTCTGCCGATGGCGAGGCCGTGTTGGTCGGTCCGACAATGCACGCGGACTTTCCGTTGCTGGCGGGCGGCGCGCACATTCGCGGCATTCGGTTCCGAACCGAAGCGTTGGCGGCGGCGCTCGGCGTTCCCGGCTCGGAGATCCGAGACGCACAGGTGTCGCTCGATACGGTGCTGCCGCGCCGCGCCGTCGCCGAGATCGCCGACGCGGTTTGGGAAGGTCGTCACCCGATGTCGTTGCGGCCGGCGCAGGTCGACGGTCGAGTCCTGCGCGCCGTGCACCGACTGGCAACCGAGCCGTTGGTCGACATGGCCGCGTTGAGCCACGAGGTGAACGTCTCGACGCGGCATCTGCGCCGGCTGCTGATCGAGCACTCCGGTCTCGAGCCGCGGGCGATCAACCGAGTCGCACGTCTGCAACGTTTCGTACGAGAGGGCCAACACGCGTGGCCGTCGGTCAGCCTGTCAACCCTCGCCGCCACAGCCGGCTACTCCGACCAAGCACACATGACACGCGAGGTTCGCGAGCTGACGGGAACAACCCCGATGAACCTGCTCCGCGAACGTCGCGTCGCGTAGAAGCGGCTCGAGAAGCGAGTTGTACACTGCGCCGACCGGGGCAGGGAAAGGTGCCGGGAGATGAGTGACGACATATCCGGCATCGGGCGACCTCCGTCGTGGCAGCCGCCGACCCCGGGCGGCGAGCAACCTTCATTGCCGGACCCGCGTGCAGATGCTCACGGCGAATCGTCGGCACAGGGCGCATCCAAGCACCAACCCGACACCCAGCGTGCCGACTCCCACCATCCCGACACACAGCGGGCCGACACCCACTCGCCCCAGCCAGATGCACAGCGAGGTCTGCCGCGGACGCATGCGCGACGGTTGGGTCGTCGTGGGCCGGATCTGCAGCGGACGCGATCCGTCGAGCACGTCGCGAGGGGGACCCACACCGTTGTCAAGATCGCGGTCGGCGCTGCCGCAGTGGCGTTCATTGCGGCGCTCGTGTTGTTCGTCACCCGCGACGACACGCCGCGCGAAGCGGATCGCACCACAGGAGGAGCCTCGGCGCCGACTGCCGCGCCGAATACCGGAACGGCGGCCGGGGAAGCGTTGACCGGGGCCGTCGCCCTCAACAGCTCGACGACGATCCCGTTCACCGTCGACGCCGGCACGGTGTCCTACTTCGCCGCCGGTCCCGACTGCTCGGCCACCGGACTGCAGTGGATCGTCGAGGACTCCGCCGGCATCGCGCTCGCGAGCCCGGCTGTCATCTGTGGCGACATCGGCCGCGTCGAATTCCCCGCCTCTGGCGACTACCAGGTGCGCGTCTACTCGGATGGCACCGGCGACGGCGGCGAGTTCTCCGTCGTCCGGGAGGACTCACGTCCGGACCGCATACTCTCGATCGCCAGTGGGGAATCGGCCGACGGAGACATCGACCTGCCCGGCGCGCAAGACATCTACGAGTTCGAACCGGCCGCCGGAACCGTTGCCTACTTCGCGTCCGGTGACTGCGCGAGCAGCGGCCTGCAATGGGTCGTGGAGGACGAGAACGGTGCACCGGCCTCTGGGGCCGCGGTCGTGTGCAACGACGTCGGTCGCATCGACTTCCCGGCGTCGGGTCGCTACCGGATCCGTGTCTATTCCGTCGATGGTTCGACCGGCAAGTACCAGGTGGACTGGAAGCCGTCGCGTCCGGACCGGGCGCTCACGATCGGCAGCGGGGAGACAGCCTCGGGCGACATCGACCTGCCGGGGGCGCAGGATGTGTACGGGTTCGACGTCGATGCCGGCACCGTTGCCTATTTCGCGGCCGCACCGGATTGCTCGGAGAGCGACCGCTACTGGCTCGTCGAGGACGAAGCCGGCGCCGCTTTCACCAGTACGAGCGTGATCTGCGGTGACATCGGTCGCGTCGCGTTCCCCACCGCAGGTCACTTCCGCCTCCGCGTCTATTCCGTCGGCGGCGGGACCGGACGCTACGACGTCACGTGGATGACCAGTCGGCCGGACAAGCAACGCCCGTTGGTTGGCTCGGACGCCTCCGGCACGATCGATCTGCCAGGAAGCCGAGACATCTGGACGTTCACGGCCGCACCGGGGCAATCGGTGACGCTGACAGCCGACCCTGAGTGCGACGCCCAAGATCTGCGGTGGGTGTTGGAGGCGGCCGATGGCACGGCCGTCTCTCCACCGAGCCTGATGTGCAACGACATCGGCACCGTTGCGCTGCCGAGCGCCGGCGACTACCAGGTCGTCGTCTATTCGGACGGACCCCTCACCGACGACTACAGCTTCCACGCCGCCGCGGGCTGACGGCTGCCGCTCGAGGTGTCAGCCGCCGTGGCGCCTGAAGATGGTGATCTTGTCCTCGCCGATCGCGGCGCGCTTGCCGGGGTCGTCGATGCCGAGCCCTTCGGTGGGCGCGAGGCAGAGGATGCCGATCTTGCCCTCGTGCTCGTTGCGGTGGATCTTCAGCGCGGCCTCGCCGACGTCATCGAGCCCGTAGACCGCTGACAGGAGCGGCTGGATCTTGCCCTGGCTGACGAGCTTGTTCGCCGCCCACGCCTCTGCGTAGTTGGCGAAGTGGGAGGCGATCAACCGCTTCAGCTTCATCCAGAAATGACGGTTGTCGAACTCGACCATGTAGCCGCTCGTGGCCGCGCATGTGACGACAGTGCCGCCGCGCTTGCAGGCGAAGATCGACGCGCCCATCGTCTGCCGGCCGACGTGCTCGAACACGATGTCGGGGTCGTCGCCCGCCAGGGCGCGGACCTGCTTGCCGAAGCGGCGCCACTCGCTCTCGTCCTGTGTGTGTTCGTCGGACCAGAAGCGGTAGTTCTCGGCCTTGCGGTCGATCACCGCTTCCACGCCGAGCTCGTTGAGCAGCGCGGCCTTCTCCGGCGAGCTGACGATGCCGACGGGCGTGCCGCCCCCGTTGAGCACGTACTGCGTCGCGTAGCCGCCGATGCCGCCGGTCGCGCCCCAGATCAGAACCGTGTCGCCCTGCTTCATCCGCGCCGCGTTCTTGCCGACCAGCATCCGGTAGCTGGTGCTATTGCACAGTGCGTTGACCGCGGACTCCTCCCAGGTGAGATGAGTCGGCTTCGGCATCAGCTGGTTGGCCTTCACGATCGTCAGCTCGCCGAGGCCACCAAAGTTGGTCTCGAAGCCCCAGATCCGCTGGTTGTTGGCGAGCATGGAATCGTCGTGGGCTGACGGGTCTTGATCGTCGACGTGGTTGCAGTGCACGGTGACACGGTCGCCCGGCTTCCAGTTGCGCACCGCCGACCCGACCCGCAACACGACACCGGCCGCGTCGGACCCGACGACGTGGTACGGCAGCGCATGGCGGGCACCCCACTCGCTCTCCTTGCCGAGCCGGTCGAGGAACCCGAACGTCGGCAGCGGCTCGAAGATGCTCGTCCACACCGTGTTGAAGTTGATGCTGCTCGCCATCACCGCGACCACGGCCTCATCCGGCGCAATGTTCGGCAACGCGACCTCGCCGACGTGCAGGCTCTTGCGCGGATCTTTGTCTGCCGAGGCGATCCCCTCGAACATGGTCGCATCCTCGCGTCGCACGAACGCGGCGCGGTAGGACTCGGGGAGTGGCAGGCTCGCCAACTCGTCGCCGCCGGCACCCGCCTGGATCGCTTCGAGGATCTTCTGCATCCCGCCAATGTTACCGAACGGTAGGGACGGCGATCCAGGTGGCATCGGCACACGAGCCTGCCTTTGTCACGTATTCGACAAATTGCTCAACCCCCGCGGTTGTGGCACCGATACCGACAAATGGTGAAGCAGCGGACGTTGGGACGAACTGACCTGAGCGGTGAACGTGCTGCGCGACATCGCAGGCGGAGTGTGCTGTACGTCGATCAACCGACGGGCCATTCCGCGACTCCCTCAGGCAGCGCTGACCGAGGTCTGTCGCTGGTTGAGGTCCTCGTCACCATCGTACTGTTGGGGATCGGTGGCGTTGCCGTTCTGGGGGCGATGGCCGCAGCGGCGCACGGCTCCGCGGTGAACAAGTCGCAAGCCGGCGCGATCGTCTGGCTGCAGTCCGCAGCGGACTACATGGCCACGACGGCGTGGGCGTCGTGCACCGCTGGAACTGAGGCGTCGGTCACGGCCGCGTACGATGCACAACTCCATCTGGCCGCCGCGCCGCAGAGCCAGACCGGTTCTGACTCGACCATCAGCGTCGTCGCGCCCGTGCAGTTCTGGAACGGCACGGCCTTCAGCACGACGTGCACGCTGAACACCAAGCTGGAGCAGATCACATTGCAGGTGACACGCGGCGCCTACACGCACTCCCTTGTGATCGTGAAGAGCAATGTCTGAAAAGCGTCTAGATGTCGAGTGTTCTCGACACCGCGCAAATCGGGGCTTCACGCTCATCGAGCTCGTCGTTGTCATCACCATTGTCGGGGTCCTCGCCGTCGCGGCGTCCAACGCGATCATCGTGATTCTGCGAAACAATGTGTCGGTCAGCACACGAGTCGACGACAACCGGGACCTCATCGCCCTTGCAACATGGTTTCCTCAAGACGTCAACTCGACGCCCACGGCAAGCGCGTTGACTACCGCCGATGGCGACATTTCGTCACAGTGCACTGGTGGCACCGTCGGCACGCCGTTGGTCCGACTGACGTGGTCGGAGAAGCCAGGGACCAATACAACCGACACGTATCAAGTCAGCTATCAGGCGGTCAACTCGGGCGGGTCGACGACCATCAAGCGCGTCAGTTGCACGAACTTCGGGGTGGCGTCAATCGCGACGGCCTCAAAAGCCCTCCCACTCAAATCGGACGGAACGCTGCCACTCGCGGTCGACAAGTCTGGTTCGACCGTGACCTTGTCGGTCATCCAGCATCCGGGCGCGGCAAACCAGAACGTGGTCAAGATCAACGCTGTCAGCAAGAACCCGGCGACCGCCACCGTCGATACGCTTCCGCCCCCGCCACCTCCGCCAGCGATGGGTCTGAGCCTTGCCGTCGTCGACGCGGGATCCTCGGTTTCGGCCACGCTGTCCAACTTCCCTCCCGGCGAGCCGATCACGTTCTATATCGACAACCCGACCGCCAACAACCTGCTCACGCCCCCGGCAGCCGTCACAACGGACGGGGCCGGAGCGGCCACGTCTGGCGCAATGGTCATTCCGCTGAGCGCAACGAGGGGTGACCACAAGATCTGGGCCTACGGCTCGGACACCACAGCCAGTTACGCGGTCCAGTCGATCTACGTCAACAACGGCACCGTCATCCTCGCCGGCGGTGTCTCGAATCCGTCGATACTCGTGGGTGGGACCATCGACGTCGACCTCAGCGGGTTCGACATCAACGATTTGGTCACGCTGAAGGTCGACAACCTCACGGTCATCGGCGATCCTGCGGGAATTCTGATCAAGCAGAACACCAAGACGGAGACGATCACGATTCCCCAGGAATCGACGACCGGCGGTTTCCACACCATCTGGGCGATTGGTTCGACAGGCCGCCAGGCGTTCGCCCAGTTCTTCGTTCAGTCGACCTTTGCGCTGGCAAAGCCGACTGCTTACGAGAGCCGTCAAGACGACGTCTCCACACTGGCCTATGGACTTGCCAAGAACGAGACCGTCACCTACAGGCTTGACGCCAATGGCCCCACGCTCGGGGTGCACACCGCCGACGACAATGGCTTCGACACGGTGAAGCTGACCATTCCAGCGTTCACGACGCTCGGAGCACACGACATCTACGCGCTGCGTGCTGACGGCACGATCCTGACGACCCCTGTGCAGGTCATCGCGTCACCCCGCGAGTACGACGTGATCCCACTGACCTCGACGGTGACGGCCGGTTCCGCTGTGAGCCTGCAGCTGCAGGCGAAGCTGAACGGCGTAAACGACCCCTCGCTCGGCGGCGACACCAACGGCGACGGAATGCCGGATCCGGTGACGGTCACTATCACCATCACGGGTGCGGCCAACTCACCCAACGGAACAGCCCCGACCGGCCTCCCGACGACCGCCATCTTCACCAATGGCGTCGCCGTGATCTCGGTGCCTTTGGTGAACGCATCCCCGACGACGGTGGTGGTATCGAACACCGACATCAACTTCCCCCAGACCGGCACGAGCACGGCGGTGATTGTCAATGCTGCCGCCCCGCGTTCGCTGGCCTTTGCGACAGCCTGCCCTTCTCCGACGATCACCACCAAGTGGACGTCGGGTGTCGACGTGCTGGACGTGTACGGCAACCTCGCCAACGGTGTGCAGGTGACGCTGACGTTCTCGCCGGCAGTCGGCTCGTCGTCGAGCGTCAGCGCTCTCGACTTCTCAGGTTGGACAACCGTGACAGCAAACGCGTCGTACACGGCTGTCACCGACGCCAACGGTCGCACTCCCAGTTTCACGGCGACGGGACCAAAGGGCAACGCTCACAAACCGTCCACAAACGTGACTGCGGCCGCGAACGGCTACAGCGTGACCTGCGTGGTGAACTCATGACATCTCCCATTCGGCAGTTCTTGGTACGACGGGCGGTTCGGAAGGGCACTCGTCCGTCCAACTCGTCGGACAACGACTCCGGCTTGATCCTCCCCATGGCGTTGGTACTGACGACCGTGCTCGGCGGCGTGGTGGTTGCGATCGCGTCGTACACGACGGCTTCAACGCGCTACGGCCGCGCCGTCCAGGACAAGACCGATCGACTCGCTGCATCGGATGCCGGCATGCGGGTCGCACTCGAGAAGCTTCGAACCAGGACTGGGCCGACCTGCAGTTCGAGCCCGAGCACGTACTACACAACGACGGTCAATTCGAAAGCGGTGACGGTCAGCTGCCAGCGGACGCTGATGCTCGCCGACGAGGCTGCCCCGTTCGCGCTCGTGGTCACCGCGATTGGAGTCCCAGCCGGCACCTCCTCGTTGATCGCTCAAGGCACCAACGTCGCTTCGAACCCTCGCAAGATCGGCGGGAACATCTACCTGAACGTGCCCCCCGCCTCCCTCGACAAGCCCGTGCAAATCAAGGATGGAGACATCTGGTATCCAGCAATGTCGTGTCCGTCCACCGATCCGGTGTACAACAACCTGACGTTCGTCCCTGCCGACGAGCGGGGATTCAACTGCACGACCAGCAGCTGGCAGACGATACTCACTCCCACTGGCACCACCCCGGGCCCAGGAACCGAGGTACCACCGCTGCCCGCGGTCGCGAACGGCAATCCGAAAGTGGGCGGGAACCAGAACACCGACGGCTGTGTCGTTTTCGACCCGGGCACGTACACGAGCCCGCCAATCATCGGTGCCGGCACCGAGAACTTCTTCAAACCCGGCACGTACTACTTCAACTTCACCGGTGCCATCACCATCAAGAACGCGACGGTCATCGGCGGCGTGTCCGGCGCGGACGGCAGCGGTTCTTCGCCGGTTGCCCGCGAGCCTTCGTCGCTGACGTCGACTCGATGTCAGAGCGCAATCAATACCGCTTCTGCCGCCAACAAGGCACCGAACTACGGAGTTACATGGATCTTCGGCGGGAACAGCCGAATCTCGATCGACCCGAATGGCCTTCTCGAGCTGTTCAGGCCGCCGATGCTGACCGCAACGCAGAAGATGGTTCCGAGCATCGTTGCGCTGCAGAGCTCGGCAAGCGGATATAGCGCGAACACACTCGGAGCGATGGGATCTCCGTTGATCGACATGCAGGAGGGGTCCAACGACGGCATCGTGATTCACGGCGGCGTGTGGGCGCCGACAGCCTCAGTCATGCTCGGCAACGTCGCCCAGAGGGCGAACGGCCAGTTCATGGGAGGGCTCGTTGCCGCGATGCTGAACTTCCAGGCGGCTGCAAGCGCGGGCAACTTGAACATGAGCGTGCTGACGTATCCAGCGACGCGCAAGTACGTGGTCTCGTCCGTCGCGGACAACCTCACGACCACCAAGGTCGTCGCGACCGTGCGGGCTTCCACCGGATCGCTGGCGATCAACTCCTGGCGTGTGCAGTGACGGACTTCTGAGCCGTCCAACAGCTGATCAGTCGCGACCCTCGGCGACGACCTCACACTCCGCACCGAGGATCGCGTAGGTCGACAGGGCACGACGGTCTCTGGTCAAGAGCGGAACGCTCGCGTCGTGCGCCGCGAGAGCAACCAGCGGCCCAGCAAATCGAGCCTCGATCAGAGATGCGGCGTCGGATGGGTCGAGCCGTGCGTCGGCTGGCAGCCGCGTCAGAACGGAATACGTCTCCGCCAGCGAGTGACTCGTGAGGGTCAACTCTCGCTCGCGGACGTGTTCCCGCACGGCGTCGTGCGCTGGATGCGATTGCACCAGGAGAGGGACCGCTGCGCTCTATCGAGTCACCGACGACCGGAATCGATCAAGCCGAACAGCACATCATCAGTCACAACGGTGTCGGACTGCGCAACGAGCGCACCGTCCTCCATCACCAGCCGTGCCGTGCGCCCGCCTGGTACGAGGTGGAGAGCTCCGCCGTACACACTGACGTCGAGTGACATCCCAGCCTTCAGGCCGAGCGCGTCGCGTAAAGGCTTGGGCACGACAATTCGTCCTACAGAGTCGATCGTTGCCTCCACCGGGAGAGTTCTACCATTTGATTCCCAGTCATGGAACGGCATCCGCGCAGCGCGCCCCGTTACGGTGAGGCGAATGCGCCTGCGGACGATGCTGCTCACGATGCTCCTTCTCGGATCTGTCGCCCTCAGTGGGTGCGGATCATCGTCCGATGTCGAGATCGGCCGGTCGGACAACGAGGAGACCTCCGTGAATCCACCGACGACCGAGGCGGTGACGACGGAGGTGGACACGACCGAAGTTGAAACGACCGAGGTGGAGACCACGGTCGCGGAGACGGATCCAACCATCCCGTTGACGACGGACGTCGCCAACGAGGTCGTGTGCCCGAACGAGGACGGGTCGTCCTCGCCCGAAGAACAGTTCCCCGCCCCGCCACCGATGTGCATCGACCCGACCCGGACCTACACGGCGACGCTGACCACCAACATCGGCGTGATGACGCTGGCGCTCGACCCGGCAGCGGCGCCCCTCACCGTCAACAACTTCGTCTTCCTCGCCGACTACCACTACTACGACAACACGACATGCCACCGGATCATCCCCGGCTTCGTGATGCAGTGCGGCGACCCGACCGCGTCCGGCACCGGCGGGCCCGGGTACGAGTTTCCCGACGAGCTCCCTCAACCAGGGCAGTACCAGATCGGGTCGTTGGCGATGGCCAACGCCGGACCCGACACCAACGGCAGCCAGTTCTTCATCATCACCGGCGCTGACGGCGCGTCGCTGCAACCCGACTACAGCCTGTTCGGTCAAGTCACCGCCGGGCTCGATGTGCTCGCCGCGATCGACGCGCTCGGCAGCGAGTCGGGCGATCCGATCTCACCCGTCGACATCCAGAGCATCACGATCACCGTCAGCTGACCCCACCCCATTACCCACGGGTAGCAAGGTGGGCGTACGCTTGACGCGTTGGTGACCGCGTGGCGGTCTCGAGGGAAAGGCTGGCCATGGCTGGTTCATACATCGTTGCTGGAGCCCGTACGCCGATCGGGAAGATGAGCGGCGCGCTCGCCGGGTTCAGCGCCGCCGAACTGGGTGGCATCGCGATCAAGGCCGCGCTCGAGCGCGCCGGCGTCTCACCCGAAGAGGTCGAGCACGTGCTGATGGGCCAGGTGCTGATGGCCGGCCAGGGTCAAGTGCCGGCACGCCAGGCCGCGGCCAAGGCGGGCATCCCGATGAGCGTGCCGAGCGTGAACATCAACAAGGTCTGCTTGTCGGGCTTGAACACGATCTACCTCGCCGACCAGATGATCGCGGCCGGTGAGGCCGACATCGTCGTCGCCGGCGGCATGGAGAGCATGACCAACGCGCCGTACATCGCGGCCGGTGCTCGTGGCGGGTTCCGCTACGGCAACACCGAGCTCGCCGACGCGATCATCAAGGACGGCCTGTGGTGCGCGTTCGACCAGGTCCTCATGGGGCTCGGCACCGAGCGCTACACGAACGGCGAGATCAGCCGCGAGCAGCAGGACGACCTCGCGATGAAGAGCAACGTCCGCGCCGCGGCAGCGATCGAGGCCGGCCGCTTCGACGACGAGATCGTCGAGGTCACCATCCCCCAGCGCAAGGGCGATCCAGTGGTCGTCAAGCACGACGAGGGCGTGCGCGGCAACACGACGATGGAATCGCTCGCTGGTCTCAAGCCGGCGTTCGACAAGGAGGGCACGATCACCGCCGCCAATGCCTCGCAGATCAGCGACGGCGGCTCGGCAGTGATCGTCATGTCCGAGCGAGCCGTGCAGGCGCGTGGGGTGCAGCCACTCGGCCAGGTCGTCAGCTACGGCATGGTGGCCGGCCCGGACAACGCATCGCTGCTGCATCAGCCGAGCCGGGCGATCCTGAAAGCGCTCAAGCGCACCGACATCGGCGTCCACGACATCGACCTGTTCGAACTGAACGAGGCCTTCGCCGCGGTCGGCATCGCCTCGATGGCTGAACTCGGGATCACCGACGAGATCACGAACGTCAACGGCGGGGCGATCGCGCTCGGCCACCCGATCGGCATGAGCGGCAACCGTCTCGCCCTGACGGTGCTGCACGAGCTGAAGCGTCGCGGCGGCGGAATCGGAGCGGCAGCGCTGTGCGGCGGCGGCGGTCAGGGCGACGCGCTGATCGTTCGCACCGTCTGACACCGCGCACAGAAATCGCCGATGGTGTCTGACCTGGACTTCAGGCGGGAATGGGGTTTGGCAGGTGTCCTCCGAGCAGCCCTATCGCCGAATGACATGGCCGATATGTGTCGTTTTGATGTCGGAAAGGGTTGACATCTGCTCGCAATGATCGTAATGTAACTGCAACAAGTCAACGCCGCCGGGAACGGGCCTCCTACCCACCCGATGGCATCAAGAACTGAGGCACCACCTTTGTAGCTGGCCCGTCCGCCCGCTACCAGCTACAGGGGTGGTGCCTCAGCATTTTTCCCGGACGGTCGCCCGTGGCGAGGCGCTCACGAATTGAGAGCCACCATGGCCGCGGCGGTCGCGGCGACAGCCAGCCGGACGGACTTCGGTGCCAGCACCTCGACTTCGGCGCCGAGCGCCAGCAGCTGGTGTTGGGCGATCGCTTCGGACTCGACGGGAACATCGACGACCACCCAGCCCTGCGCATCGGGCGCTGACGCGGCGGCGAGCGCGTCGGGGACAGCTTCCGACAGGAGCACGCCGGGGAGGGCGCGACACCCACGGGGACTGAGGCGGAGCGTCACCGACGCGCGGAGGATCGCCCGGTCGAAGTCGCTGCTCGACGCCCGCCACCACACGGCGAGGTCGAAGCGCGGCGGCCGCTCGAACGACTCGTCGCGCATGGTCGCCCGCACGACCCGGCCGACTCGGTACGTGCGCACCGCCGAGCGATGCCGAGCGACCACGTACCACGTGCCCGCTTTGAGCACGAGACCGAGAGGATCGATCCGGCGCCGGACTTTGTGTGTCTGTCCGTAGACGATGTCGACCCGCCGCTGCGTCCACACCGCCTGGCCGATCTCCCCCAGCCACGGCACGCCTTCCTTGGCATGGAACCAACCCGGCACGTCGAGGTGGAATCGGTCGCGGATCTCGTTGGCCCGGCCTCGCCCATCTGCACTCAACCCGGCGAGCAACTTCAGTTCCGCGGACGCAAGCATCGCGTCGAGCCCGAGATCGGCGGCCACGCCGGGAATCGCCGACAGGACGAGGATCCCCGCTTCCGAGGCATTCATCCGATCGATACCCGACTGCCAGCCGTCGAGCAGCCGGACACCACCGTTGGGGCCGACCTCGGTCCACAACGGCACGCCCGCTGCTTGCAGGGCGGCAACATCGCGGTGCGCGGTGCGCTGCGACACCTCGGTCAGCGCCGCGAGCTCCGCCGTCGTCGTCGTGCGCACGGCTTCGAGATGGATCAGGATCGCGAGCAGCCGGCTGGAACGCATTGCCGCCAGCCTACGAACTGACCCTGACATGTTCTGTCAGGGTCAGCGGATGACACTGGCGGTATGTCCACGTGGAATCAGATCAGCGCAGAAGCACCCGAGTTGTCCGATCGAGTCAAGGCCGCGTTCGACTCGCACAAGCACAAGGTGATGGCGACGTTGCGCGCCGATGGATCACCACGTGTCAGTGGCACCGAGTTGGATTTCGCGGATGGCGAGCTGTGGATCGGCTCGATGCCCGGCGCGATGAAGGCGTTCGACCTGCAACGCGATCCGCGCTTCGCGATCCACAGCGCACCACTCGATCTGACGATGCAGGTCCCCGACGTCAAGATCGCCGGGCGCGCGATCGAGTTGACGGACGAGGACGAGAAGGCGGCGTGGGCGGCGGCCCGTCCGGAAGGCGTACCGCCCGGCCCGTTCCACCTCTTCCGCCTCGACATCAGCGAGGTCGTGTGCACCTCGGTTGCCGACGACAAGTTGACCGTCGAGTCCTGGCACCACAGCCGCGGCGTGTCACGAACAACCCGCTGACTGCTTGGAGTTCCGTCTGGGCGAACGAGCCGAGCGTGCGGAACGTCAGGACGACATCTCCCGGCGGCCTTCCATCGCCCGGCCGAGCGTCAGCTCGTCGGCGTACTCGAGGTCGCCGCCGACGGGAAGACCGCTGGCGATGCGCGTCACCTTGACATCGAACGGCTTGAGCATCCGCGCGATGTACAGCGCGGTGACCTCGCCCTCGGTGTTGGGGTTCGTGCAGAGGATGACCTCCTCGACGCCTTCGGGCTCGAGCCGGGCGAACAGCTCTTTCATCTTCAGCTGTTCGGGACCGATCCCGTCGAGCGGGCTCATCGCGCCGAGCAGGACGTGGTAGCGCCCGTGGAACTCGCCGGTCTTCTCGAGCGCAACGATGTCGCGGGATTCCTCGACGACGCACAGCAACTGACCGGTGCGGCGTTCATCGAGACAGATCGGGCACAGCTCGCCCTCGGCGAAGTTGAAGCAGCGCGAACAGAAGCGGACGCGGGCCTTGGCATCGACGATCGAGTGCGAGAGCCGGGCGACGTCGTCGTTGGGCGCCTTCAGCAGGTGGAAGGCGATGCGCTGCGCGGACTTCGGGCCGACGCCCGGCAGGCGACCGAGCTCGTCGATGAGGGCTTGGACCGGTTGGGTGTAGGAGGCCATCGATCAGATCCGTCAGCGCGGGTCTTCGAGGAACACAGAACCCGGGAACGCTTCGGCGAGCCGGTCTTCGGGAGACTTGACCGAACCCGGTGGCGCGTCGACGAGGTCGCTGATGTCGATGTCTTCGTCGGCGGCGGGTGGCGGCGTCACGGGCACGGACGCAGCCGAGGTGCCAGACCCCGACGGACGCAACGGCACCACCGTTGCCATGTTGCCGTCGTCGTGCGGCCCACCCGATGCATCGACGATCAGGCGCAGCGCGACAGCCGCACCGACCTGGGTGGAGATCGCCTTCTCGACATCGGCCTTGAAGTCCTCGCACCGCGAGCGATGGGTTTCGTTCGGTAACCCGAACTCGATCGCGCCGTCGCGCTCGCCGACGATGTGACCGGCCGAGAACAGCGCTCTGGCCATCGGCTTGAGGGTCGGCAGCACGCCGGCCTGCCAGCTCTGGGCGACGCGCGCCGCGATGCCCGCAGTGGTGGAACCGCCCGTCGGCCCGGCGGCAGCGGCAGGCGGAGCAGCGGCGGGC
>Ga0075364_10001213_pt1 | contig 13859 bp, 10 predicted proteins | sample EndMetdeltDD1764_FD_71517 | JGI IMG/M metagenome (GOLD analysis project Ga0075364, IMG submission 71517) | Populus endosphere microbial communities from Tennessee, USA - Endosphere MetaG P. deltoides DD176-4 | ecosystem: Host-associated > Plants > Roots > Endosphere | place: USA: Tennessee... | reverse complement strand
GCCTTGCCCTTGATGTCCCACAGCGCCTGATCGATGCCGGAAATGGCGGACATGTGAATGGCGCCACCGCGATAAAAACCACCGCGATACATGACCTGCCAATGGTCCTCGATCAGAAAGGGATCCTTGCCGATCAGGTAATCTTCCAGTTCGTGAACGGCTGCCTGCACCGTCAGCGCGCGGCCCTCCACGACCGGCTCGCCCCAGCCGACGATGCCCTCGTCGGTCTCGATCTTCAGGAACAACCAACGAGGCGGAACGATGTAAGTGGTCAGTTTGGTGATTTTCATGCGTCCAAACCCGTTTCCCGGCGAGCGCCGGAATTGCTGCAGGCGTCGACGGGTACGTTTCGATACATTTAAGCATACAAAACTCTGCATTCCGGTTCATGGATAAGCCGGATGGAACCTGCAACGCTACAGGATTTCAATATCTTCGTTCATGAGGGCGTATATTGATGCGCTCACGACGAAGCTAGATAAATCATACTTATTGTCAAACGGAATATGATGATTTGCCGCAGCGATGTTGTTTCGTGTGGACATCGCCGACGCTGATGCCGCAAAAAATCCGCGCCCCGTGAGGGACGCGGATATCGAGTTCGATGAATCGAGACGACTTAAAGCTTGTAGGCGGTCTTTGCCAGATTGTAGGCCAGTTCCCAAGCCAGTTCGTGAGCGTCGTCGATTTCCAGGCGATGTTCTGCAACAAGGCGGGCGAGGAAACCGCAATCGATGCGGCGCGCCACATCGTGACGGGCAGGGATCGACAGGAAAGCGCGGGTGTCGTCGTTAAAGCCGACCGTGTTGTAGAAACCGGCGGTTTCGGTCACCTGCTCGCGGTAGCGGCGAATGCCTTCCGGGCTGTCATGGAACCACCATGCCGGGCCCAGCCGCAATGCCGGATAATGTCCGGCCAGTGGCGCCAGTTCGCGGGAATAGGTGGTTTCGTCCAGCGTGAACAGGATCACGGTGAGGCGCGGGTCATTGCCGAACCGGTCGAGCAATGGCTTGATATTGCCGACGAAATCGGTCGCCTTCGGAATATCCGCGCCCTTGTCCTTGCCGTAACGGGTAAAGATCTGGTGGTTGTGGTCGCGGAACGAACCCGGATGGATTTGCATGACGAGGCCATCGGTCAGGCTCATCTTCGCCATTTCCGTCAGCATCTGACCGCGGAAAGTATCGGCCTCCTCAGGCGAAACCGCACCGCTGATCACACGCCGGTAAAGTGCTGCTGCGTCTTCATCGGAAAGATTGGCGGTGCGGGCCGTCGCATGACCGTGGTCGGTCGATGTGCAGCCAGCTACATCCTTGAAATACTGGCGACGGTTTTGCAGGGCTGCGAGGTATCCGGCGAATGTCGAAATATCGCTGCCGGCGATCCGGCCGAGTTCCTGCACGTTCTTCGCAAAATTCGGATATTCCGGATCAACCACGGCGTCCGGACGGAATGCCGAAACGACGCGGCCTTTCCAGCCACTTTCCGACAGCTTGCGGTGATGACGCAGATCGTCAAGAGCACTTTCGGTGGTGGCGATCACTTCGATATTGAAGCGTTCGAAAAGGGCGCGCGGCAGGAATTCGGGCCGCTGCAACGCTTCGGAAATATGGTCGTAATAACGGTCGGCGCTTTCAGCGGTCAGGCGTTCCTTGATGCCGAAAACCTCGGTGAATGCATGCGAGAGCCAGAGCCATGACGGTGTGCCGCGGAACAGATGAAAGTTCTGGGCAAAAATGTGCCAAATCTTGCGCTTGTCGGTTTCCACCTCGGTCCCGTCGATTGTCGGAATGCCGAGGCTTTCGAGCCGGATGCCCTGGCTGTAGAGCATGCGGTGAACGTAGTGATCGGGCGTGATGAAAAGGCTGGATGGGTCACCAAAGGGTGCGTTGTCCGCATACCATGAAGGTTCGGTGTGTCCGTGCGGGCTGACGATCGGCAGGTCGGCAACCTTTGCATAAAGGCTGCGTGCGATTTCCCTGGTGGCGGGAGCGTCGGGGAAAAGCCGATCCGGATGAAGTGAAAACGGTTTGGTCATTCGATTACCTTTCTAGACATGCCCGCCTCCCATGGCTGCGCATACCGTGATGCTGTCTGCGGTGCGGGCTCGTCACGCGACGATGACGGAAAACTACACACCGGCAAGGCTCAGTTGACGTCGTGCTCCGAGCGAGCCTTCGAGGCGCGGAGCACGAGCTTTCAGGTGTAATCCCGGGTGATGGGTACGGCGTCAGTTAGATGCCAAGTGGCGCGCCGGCGCAACCTGATCCTTTGCCGCAGCGACGGCTTGGGCATAAGCCATCATGAACGGGCCAACCCCCTTGGCATCGTCTGCCACGACCTCTTCAACAAGGTAATAGGCAGGAGAGCCGTCACGATAACGGTCGTTAAACGGACCAAGACCTGCAACAGCGCAAATGCCGGTGAGACGTGTTTGGCCATTTTCCTCGACAAGCCGGGTCCGGGCAAGGGTATCGACCGCTTTCTGCCCGGCGGCGACAAGCTTTTTCTGTTCTGTAGCCTCAAGATGCAGGCCGCCGCTGCGCAGAAGCGCGTAGGCAAACATGGCAGACGCGGAGGTCTCTTCGTAATTGCCTTCCAGATCAGGCGCATCGAGAACCTGGGCCCAGAGGCCGGACGGTTGCTGCCGTTCCGCGATCGCCGAAAGAACCGAGCCGGTTTGTTTTCTCAGCGCTACCGTTGCATAATCGTCCGGCAGGACCGAAAGAATATCGACCAGAGCCATCGCCTGCCAACCCATCGCGCGGGCCCACACGGCCGGTGATTTACCGGTCGCAGGATCAGACCATTTTTCGACTCGGCTGTCGTCATAACCATGCACGTGCATGCTTCCGCCCGTGGCCGTCAGCGCCAGAGCGGTCGATAGCTGCTGCAAGGCGTCGCTGATCCGGGAGGTCTCGCCGGTCGCCAGCGCATATTCGACCTGGAATGGCAGGCCCATGTAAAGACCATCCAGCCAGACCTGCGAATGATAGCGCTTCTTGTGCCAATAGTTGCCAGCCGGAATGCGCGGATGGGCGTCCAGTTGGCCGATCAGGCGCTTTGCTGCAGCCATGTAACGCGGGTCGCCAGTCTCGCGATCGAGAAACAGCAGGGCGCGGCCCGGCAGTATGTTGTCGATGTTGAACTCATCGGGCGTGTATCCGGCAAGGCTTCCGTCGGCACCGACCTGCGGCGCGATCAGACGCAGAATATGGTCCAGCCAACGACGTTCGCCGGTCGTTTTATAAAGCAGTTCCAGGCCTCGATAAACGCAGCCATCCTCATAGCACCATGAACCCTTTTTATAGGCTTGGTAGCGGCTGCAAAAATCCTCGAAATATTCAGTGGGTGTCATGATGCCGCCAATACGTTAGAGACAGAAATCGGGTCGGGAGAAAGTAGAGCCGGGTCGTCGCAATCGATCTGCGCGTGTTCGCAAAGAATGCCTTCGTGGCGCATGGCGCGAACATCATCGGCCATGATCGGTGGTGCAGCGACCGCTTTGGGATCATTCGAGTGGATGCGGAGATGGCGAATGCTGATGTTACGAACAGGCATTTCCGGCAATCCCAGAAATACGCCAGCCGCCAGAGCCAGACCGTAGACATCGACATCTTCGACAAAAATGCCGTCGATCAGAGGCGTGCCTTCCACAATGGGTGCAGCTTGCCGTGATTGAACCCAGTCCGCATGGCCGTCGGAATCGCAAAAATAATGCGCATTGGCCGATAATGGCACCAGAACGCCATCCATCTTTACCCGCCGCATCGTGATGCCGGTAATCGCTCCACCACGGCCGCGACGTGTCTTGAGGCGCAAGCCGCGATCCGTGCCGATCATCTCGCAGTCCTCGACGGTTACGTCATGAACGCCGCCGGACATTTCGGACCCGATGACAACGCCACCATGGCCGCGCTCCATCAGGCAATGCCGAATGTCCACCCTGCGGGTTTCGCTGAGATGATCCGCCTCGCCATTGGAACCGCGCTTACCGGCCTTGATGGCAATGCAGTCGTCTCCGACAGAAAAACGGACGCCTTCGACAAGCACATCGGTGCATCCCTCGGGATCGAAACCATCGGTATTGGGGCTGTCATGCGGCGCCTGAATATGCAGGCCGACGGCTTTCAGTCCTGCACATCCTTGCGGATGCACTGTCCAGGATGGGGCATTGCGGATGGTGAAGCCGAGAAGGGTTATATCCTTGCAGCCGATGAGATGCAGGCCACGTGGTCGCCGGGCACCCTCGTGGGTTTCCTTCGGCCATGTCCACCAGTCTCCGGCATTGCCTGATCCGTCCAGAACGCCCTTGCCTTCGATTGTCAGATGCGTGGCGCCGATTGCATGGACAGGCGCTGCAAAGCAATTCGCGGGAAGGCCTTCCCAGCTGCCGAGCGTCTGTCCGGCGTCGTCGCGCGCCGGCAGGATCGGCCAGCCATAGCGCAGGCTCGGCGCCCGAAGGACGGCACCTTCCGCCAGATGCAGCGTCATGTCGCTGCGCAGCGCCAGCGGGAATGTCGTCCACACGCCGGGGCCGATATAAAGAGTGCCACCGGCTGGTACATAGGTAAGAGCGGCACTCAGCTTGTCCGCATTGTTTTTAGCCGCAGCCAGATCGGTCAAAGCCGTATCGGCCACAAGCCCAAAATTTGCCGCGTTGACGACGCCCGCACAAACTCGCGTCTGAAAATGAAAATCGGCAAAACCTTCGACAGAAAGCCGATAGCGCGTATCCGTCTCAAGGCCATCGAATAATGTCACGACTTTTTCAGTCGCGCCTTGTTGCGAGGCCTCGCTGCTTCCGTCCTTGAATAGCTGCCAGGCAAGTGGTTGCAGCAGAGTGTAGCGCGCACCAGGCACAGGCAATCTTATCGCCGCGATCCGGCTGGAGATCGCAACTGCAATGGCTTTGTACATATTGTCTCTCTTGGGTAATTTGCCACCCGGCACTCTGCGAGGCCGGGTGGCGAGCGTCATAGGCGCTTAGTCGAACTTGGCGAGGGCGTCGTTCACGCCTTCGATGATCTGCTCTGCGGCTTCTTTTTCATCGATCTGCTCGTAGGCATATTCTTCGAGCGTATCGACAATGATGCCGCGGATAACCGGGTTTTCATTGTACGGCGAAATCGTCGGGCCGCTGGCCTTCATGACGATCGCGTTGGCTTCCCGTACTTCAGGTTCGCCGGCATTTGCCAGACGTGCCATGGCGGCCTTGGATGCCGGAATGCCACGCTGGGTCCCCATGATGTCGATGCCTTCAGGCTCGTTGAGCAGGCAATTGGTGATTTGCGCTGCTGCTTCCTGATTCTTCGAATTCTTGGAGATCGAGAAGACCATCGACGGCTTGCGGAAGACGCCATCGGTCACTGCATTGGCCACTTTCAACATCGGGAAGGGCTTCAGAACCTGACCTTCCTTCAGCGGATCAGCATATTTCGAATAGGTGGAATCCCATTCGTAGGATCCTGCAATCTTGCCTTCCGCCCAAGCCGGCTTTTCATAGAGGTTGACGTTGCCGTCAGCCGCTTCCTGCTTTTGCGAGCGGATTGCACCCGTTTCCACCAGCTTGCCGATGAAACCGATACCAGCTGCCAGTTCCTCAGGCGTCCAGGCAACACGGTTGGTTTTAGGGTCCACCATGTCCTTGCCGGTTGCCTGGGTGATGACCAGAGCCGTCAACAGATGTGCTGTCTCCTTCACAGCGTTCATCGTGTAATAATCCGGGCCAAGCTTTTCCTTGATCGCCTTGGTGGCTGTAAAGAACTCGTCCCAGGTGGTCGGTACTGCAACGCCGGCTTTTTCGAACGTCGTGGTGTTGAAGAAGAACACGCGACCAGACGTGGATGCAGACAGGCCCTGCAGCACGTCATTCGTCGAACCGGAGGCCAGATCTGCTTCCGTCCAGTTCGACAGGTCGATCCCCTTCAGCGTGCGCAGGTCGGCAAAACCTTTGCCGTCCTTCGAGAACAGCGGCAACCATGGCCAATTGACCTGCATGATGTCTGCTTCGGTCTTGCCGGCCAGCTGAGTGGTCAGCTTTTCCAGATAACCGTCAAAGCCGGTGAATTCGCCTTTTACGGTATGCCCATACTTGGCGCCGCAAGCTGCGATCGCCTTCTGGGTTGCGACGTGGCGGCTTTCACCACCCCACCACGACATGCGCAGTTCTGCTGCGCCTGCCGACGGTGCCATGGCAATAAGACCAAGCGCCGTGCCGGCCATAATGACCGATGATTTTAATATGCCCTTCATATGTCTGCCTCCTCATTAAAATTAGGCCGCGATGCTGCCTCCATGCAGCGAAACGTTGCGGCCATCCGATTTATCGAAAATGTGAAGCGTATTCGGGTCCGGACGCAGGCGGATAACATCCGACTGTCCCCGGGCTTCGAATTCTGCGGCGCCGACGACGCTGATCAGGCGGCGTCCCTCACAATCGGCGTGCATGTAGACTTCGTGGCCCATGAATTCTGCATTGACCAGTTTGGCCTGAAGTGCCGGTCCCTCGTTCACCAGCGAAAACTGCTGTGGCCGGATGCCGAGGACTGCCTGATTTGGTTGCCCCGAAAGCCTGCTGCCCAGCTGCTCGCCGAGTTGCAGACGCTGGCTACCCATAACGAACGCTCCTCCATCCATGGCGCCATCGATGAGGTTCATCTCCGGCGTGCCGATGAAGCCGGCAACGAAGAGGTTGGCCGGTGCGTTGTAGAGTTCCTTCGGGGTTGCGACCTGCATGATGTTGCCCGCCTGCATAACGCAGATACGGTCACCCATCGTCATCGCTTCCGTCTGGTCGTGCGTGACATAGATGACGGTCGGCGAACTGCCTTCAGCTTTCAGCTGACGATGCAGGTCGGTAATACGTACGCGCATCGAGGCGCGCAGCTTGGCGTCAAGGTTCGACAAAGGTTCGTCGAACAGGAAGACGCCCGGGTTTTTGATCAGCGCGCGACCGAGAGCGACACGCTGGGCCTGTCCACCCGAAAGCTGTTTTGGCAGACGATCGAGCAGGGGTTCGATTTCGAGAATTTCAGCAACCTTGTCGACGGCGGCTGCAATTTCGGCCTTCGGACGACCTGCAATACGCAGGCCGAACGACAGGTTGCCGCGAACCTTCATATGCGGGTAGAGCGCGTAGTTCTGGAAAACCATGGCGATCTGGCGTTTGCTCGGCGACAGATCGTTGACCCGTTCGCCGCCGATGTAAATGTCACCGGCCGTGATGTCTTCGAGACCGGCGATCATGCGCAGTGTCGTCGACTTGGCACAGCCGGACGGGCCGACGAGGACCATGAATTCACCGTCCTCGATGTCGAGGTTGATGCCGTGAACGACTTTGTTGGTCTTGTTGTAGACTTTATCGAGATTTTTCAGTTGAACGTTTGCCATATCAGCCCTTCCTGCCTCCCGCAGAAATCCCTTCGATGAAGTAGCGTTGCGCCGCAAAGAACACGACCAGTGCAGGTGTGATCGTCAGTACCGACATCGCCAGGATGCGGTTCCACTCGAAGGCTTCGGTTGTATCGATTGAGAGTTTGAGCGCGAGGCTCACCGGATATTTGTCGACGGACGAGATGTAGATCAGCGGTCCGAGGAAGTCGTTCATCGTCCACATGAACTGGAACAGGCAGACAGAAACCAGCGCCGGTCCAAGCATGGGAACAACGATATAGACCAGTGTCTGCAGACTGTTTGCGCCATCAACGCGGGCAGCTTCTTCCATGTCAGTCGGCAGCGAGCGCAGGAACTGCACAAGCATGAAGACAAAGAATGCGTCACCTGCGAGTGCGGAAGGCACCCAGAGCGGCAGAAAACTGTCCAGCCAACCCAAATCCCGGAAGAGAATATATTGCGGGATACGGGTCACGACGTTCGGCAGAAGCAGAATGGCGATGACCGATCCGAACAGGATCTTCTTGAACGGAAATTCGAAGCGGGCGAAGGCGTAAGCCACCATGGTGCAGGAAATCGCCGTGCCGATGACTTTCGGCAGGATGATCAGGAACGAATTCCAGAAAAACCGCCCGAACGTGTAGGGCGTAGAGGTCTCCCAGCCACGGACATAACCTTCAGTGGTCGGACTTTCCGGAAGGAAGCCGGCACCTGCGAAAATCTCCGAATTGGTCTTGAAGCTCGCGCCGACCAGCCAGATCAGCGGATAGAGCATCAGAAGACCGACGCCGAAAAGCAGAGCGTAACGAACGACGGCCGAGAGCAGATCCATGCGGGCGCGGCGTGCAGCTGCGGCTTCGTCTGAACTGCGTGTCGATGGGGTAGACATTTGGATGTCGGTCATGGCTCAGCTCCTCTTGTCGCCGGCGTAATAGACCCACTTCTTCGAGGACCAGAAGGCCACGATTGTGAGGACCATGATGATGGCGAAGAGCACCCAGGCAATCGCCGAGGCGTAGCCCATGTTGAACTTCTTGAACGCCTCTTCGTAGATGTAGAGAGGCAGGAGATAGGTGGATTTCAGCGGGCCGCCCTGAGTAATGATGTAGGGGCCGTTGAACTCCTGGAATGCCTGGACCATCTGCATGACGAGGTTGAAGAAGATCACCGGGGTCAGCAGCGGAAGCGTCACGAAGAAGAATGTCGTGACTTTGCCGGCGCCATCGATGGAAGCTGCTTCGTAAAGCGACTTGTCGATCGATTGCAGAGCGGCAAGGAAGATGACCATGGCCGAACCGAACTGCCAGCAACGCAGCAGCGTGATGGTGAACAGTGCGTTGGTCGGATCGCCGAACCAGTCCACCGGCGAAAAGCCGATGCCTGCAAGGATCATGTTGACGAGCCCTTCGCTTGCGAAGAGGTAGCGCCACAGAACCGCAATTGCGATCGAGCCGCCGAGAATTGACGGCACATAGAACGCGGTGCGGAAGAAGTTGATGAACTTCAGCTTGTAATTCAGGATCGCCGCGATGAAGAGCGCAAAAGCCAGCTTCAGCGGGACAGTGCTGAACACATAGATCAGCGTGACGGTCAGCGATTTATCAAAAGTACGGTCGCGGGTGAAAAGTCTTTCGTAATTGGAGAGACCAGTCCATTGCGGACTGCTCATCAAGTCATAGCTCGTAAAGCTCAGGTAAAGTGATGTCAGAAACGGTATGGCTGTGAAAACCACCAATCCGACCAGATAAGGCGCCAGATAGGCGTAGCCCAATAAGCGGTGAGACCTCATCTGTCGCCTCCGGGCGGCAAAAGCCGGCCTTTGACGGCAAATACATTTTTGTACAAATCTAATTCCTCCTCCAGCCAGAAAGTGCAAGGCTGTTATGCATCAGGCACTTAGCTATCAATCTAAACAAAGATCAATTTGCTCGTTAGAGCTGTAATGCTAGTGACATAATGTGATTTTCACACCAGAATGAATAAACAAACACGGGAAAAAAGATGGACGAAATTGAAGGTGGTATTCTTGCCAGTATCGCGCCATCGGCGCTGACGCTGAACCTGACGCGGGCGACCATCAAGATGGAGCATTCGCGCACCTGGAGGATCGATAAAATCAATCCGGTAGAGGATCTTGTCATCTGTCTTGAAGGAAGCGGCGAGTATGTCATCGAGGGCGAACGCCGCATCGTGGAGCCCGGAGATGCCATGCTGGTCCGGCGCGGCCAGCGTTTCCGCGGATGGAATCGCGGTGAGCAAAACTATCGAGGGATAGCCCAGCATTTCTCGCTGGATATCTATGGCAAACACGACCTCATTGCCCAGATGGAGCTGCGGCCGCAGGTCCGCCTCAAGAAGTGGTCTTTGCTGGAGCCACTGGTGCGACAATATAGACAGTCGGCTCCGCCATCATCCATTACGCTCAGCCAGCATCACCTCTTCATGTATCTGCTGATCGCCTATATCGAGGACGCCTTCATCGGCTGGCATCATAGCGCGGCCTATCAGGCAGAAGGCGCAGATGCTCTCGATCTGGCCGTCATGAAGGCTGTTGCAATGATTTCCGCCAATCCTCTCGATGGCGAGATCGCTGAAAAAGCTGTCGAGGCTTCGCCATTCAACGGCGACTATTTTCTGCGTGAGTTCAAGAAGCGTGTTGGCCAGACGCCGCGCAAATATCAGGAGCTCAAGCGGATGGAGAGGGCCATGCACTTTCTCGAGGCGGGCATGCCCGTTGCAGCCGCGGCCGCCGAAATAGGATATAGCGACCCCTATTATTTCTCGCGGATGTTCCGTCGCACCACCGGCCTCAGTCCCCGCGAGCATGTCAACCGCGTCAAGCGAAACCGCAATGGCGGACTGCTTCGCTTCGATGAGGCCGAGCAGCAGCGGCTGATGAACGAAACGGCATGACGCCCACCAGCGAAGGCTTAACAGGCATCCGATCTCAGGGATGTCGCGGGCTTGCGCCCAAGCGCGCGAGCACCTTGCCGGGAATGCCGTAATCCTTGATCACGTCCTCGCCATTGTGCAGGCCGCATGTCTCGCGATGCACGAAAAGCCCCCAGACAGCCTCCGCTGCTGCGTCGCAATGCCGCTCCAGCTCGATTTCTGGCAATCCACGTCTTTCAGCTTCATTCAGTGCAGCAATGGCTTGCTCGACGGCTGCGCCATGGCGCCCAAGCGCATACGCGCGCTCCGCCATCAATTCATATTCAAGCGTCGCCAGGCCGCTCATTGTCGGGTCCGAATGTCCGAAACTGCCGGGTGGGCGAACTGTCATCTCGATCTCCGTACTTGCAAAGCCAGGGGAGGGCTTCCAACGCGTTCAATATGGTTGCGCTCCCGGAAAACTTCGACCGGCGATATTGACGCACCTTGTTTCCGCTCACTAAGTCGCCATTCCGCGGCATGCGACGAACAATCGCAGGATGTATTGTTGGCATCATTAAATAATAAAAATCGTAAAATCGAACCAGATTTATTTTTACCGGCGAAAAAACGGAATTAGATGTCATGGAAATTTGAAAAAGAAAGATATTGCAAAGTATTTTTCCATGACGGACCACGTAATAATATTCTGAATGTCGATTTATTCTGCAATTAATCCACTGCATAAATTTAGTTTTTATAAAAATATAGCAGGTAGTATCGATTATTCTTTTAAATCGATTTAGGTTGATTTACGTCAATCACAAAAGACAACATTGACTCGCATTTTTGTCTTCCTTAGCCTCCCTCATGGATCCAGAGGACCGGTGCCCTTGAGGTGACCGGAGGGTCCTTGCAAGGAGGATATTTATGAACGTTGCAACAACGCATATTACCGCCGCCTCGCTTGATGATCGAGAAATCTCCCTGATCGACCGTTATTGGCGCGCCGCGAATTATCTATCCGTTGGCCAGATCTATCTTTTGGCCAATGCCATGTTGAAAGAACCGTTGAAGGCCGAGGATGTAAAGCCACGCCTTCTTGGCCACTGGGGCACAACCCCCGGCCTTAACTTCATCTACGCCCATCTCAACCGTATCATTAAGGCGCGTGACGCCAACATCATCTACATTTGCGGACCCGGGCACGGCGGGCCGGGCATGGTGGCAAACACCTATCTGGAAGGTTCCTATTCGGAAATCTATCCGGAAATCGGCGAAGACGAAGCCGGCATGCTGAAACTGTTCAAGCAGTTTTCGTTCCCGGGCGGCGTGCCGAGCCATGTCGCCCCGGAAACTCCCGGTTCTATCCACGAAGGCGGCGAGTTGGGTTATGCGCTCGTCCACGCCTTTGGTGCGGCATTCGACAACCCCGATCTCGTCGTTGCCTGCGTGGTTGGTGACGGTGAAGCTGAAACCGGCCCGCTGGCAACGGCATGGCATTCCAACAAGTTCCTGAACCCGCATACGGATGGCGTCGTTTTGCCCATCCTGCATCTGAACGGCTACAAGATCGCCAACCCGACAGTGCTTGCCCGCCTGTCGGACGAGGAGCTTGAAAACCTGTTCAAGGGTTATGGTTACGAGCCCTTCTTTGTTGAAGGTTCCGATCCAAAACTCATGCATCCGCAGATGGCCGGCGTGCTCGATACGGTTTTCGACCGTATTGCCAAGATCAAGGAACATGCGAAGGTCGATGCATCGGAGCGTCCGCGTTGGCCGATGATCATCCTGCGCAGCCCCAAGGGCTGGACAGGGCCGAAGAAAGTGGATGGCAAGGTCGTCGAGGGGCATTGGCGCGCGCACCAGGTGCCTGTTGCCGCATGCCGCGAAGACGACGAGCATCGCCGTATCCTCGAAGAATGGATGCGCAGCTATGACCCGGAAGATCTTTTCGAGGCCGATGGCAAGCTCAAGCCTGAACTGAAGGCACTGGCTCCGCGCGGCGAGCGTCGCATGGGCGCCAATCCGCATGCCAATGGCGGCCTGTTGCGCCGGGAACTGAAGACGCCGGACTTCCGCGATTATGCCGTTGCTGTTCCGTCACCGGGCAGTGTCGAAACCGGATCGACCAAAATCCTCGGTGACTATCTGCGTGACGTCATTCGTTACAATGCGGAGGAGAAGAATTTCCGCATCTTTGGTCCGGATGAAACCGCGTCGAACCGGCTCGGCAGTGTATTCGAAGCCACCGACAAGGTGTGGATGGCAGATACGGTTGAGACCGATGATCATCTCGCGCCGGAAGGCCGGGTGATGGAAGTCTTGAGCGAGCACATGTGCCAGGGCTGGCTGGAGGGCTATCTGCTCACAGGGCGACACGGTTTCTTCTCGTGCTACGAGGCCTTCATCCACATCATCGACTCGATGTTCAACCAGCATGCCAAGTGGATCAAGGTTTCCAGCCACTTGCCGTGGCGCAAGCCGATTTCATCGCTGAACTACCTCCTGACGTCTCACGTCTGGCGGCAGGACCATAACGGCTTCTCGCATCAGGATCCGGGCTTCATCGATCTTGTCGCCAACAAGAGTTCCGATATCGTCCGCGTCTATCTGCCGCCGGATGCAAACACTCTGCTCGTCATCGGCGACCATTGCCTGAAAACATGGGACCGCGTGAACGTCATCGTGGCCGGCAAACAGCCGGAACCGCAATGGCTGACGATCGAGGAAGCCGAGGTGCATTGCAAGGCAGGCATCGGCATCTGGGAATGGGCCGGCACCGAAGAAGGGCTGGACCCGGATATCGTCATGGCTTGCGCCGGTGACGTGCCGACCATGGAAACGCTGGCGGCCGTGGATTATCTGCGACAGATCCTGCCGCACCTACGCATCCGCGTGGTCAATGTCGTCAACCTGATGGCGCTGCAATCGCCGCAGCATCATCCGCATGGCATTTCGGACGAGATGTTCGACGACATCTTCACCAAGGACCGTCCGGTGGTCTTCGCCTATCACGGATATCCGTATCTCATCCACCGGCTGGTCTATAAGCGCACCAACCACCGCAACTTCCATGTTCGCGGTTTTGTGGAAGAGGGCACGACCACCACGCCGTTCGACATGGCCGTGATGAACGAACTCGATCGCTTCCATCTGGCAATCGAAGCAATCGAACGTCTGCCGGCGCTGAAGGATAAGGCGGCGGGCCTGATCGCCACGCTCAAGGAAAAGCTTAGCGCCCACAAGGCCTATGTGCACGAGCATGGTGACGACATGCCGGAAATCCGCGACTGGAAATGGCCTTATGCCAAGCCGGAACAGCCGGCAGCGGAATAAACAGCTACTCCGCCGCCCGAGTGATCGGGCGGCGGATTTTCCTTATCCTCAGGCGGCACGTCCGGCAGCCCTGCCGGAAAAGATGCAGCCGCCGAGGAATGTGCCTTCCAGCGCGCGATATCCGTGATATCCGCCACCGCCAAAACCGGCAGCCTCACCACATGCGTAAAGACCGACCAGCAGCTTGCCATCCTTGTTGAAAACCTGCCCGTCGAGATCGGTTTCCAGGCCGCCCAAAGTCTTACGCGTAAGAA
>Ga0075364_10001212_pt1 | contig 13864 bp, 10 predicted proteins | sample EndMetdeltDD1764_FD_71517 | JGI IMG/M metagenome (GOLD analysis project Ga0075364, IMG submission 71517) | Populus endosphere microbial communities from Tennessee, USA - Endosphere MetaG P. deltoides DD176-4 | ecosystem: Host-associated > Plants > Roots > Endosphere | place: USA: Tennessee... | reverse complement strand
ACGCACCTAAAAGACCAAGCGCCAATGAAGACGGAATTTCGTAAAGGCAACGGCAAGCTAAGTATCGTGGACGCGCATGTGAACAACCTGCAACATGTGAACGTCGACATCCCAACGGGGATATTCACGGTTATTACGGGTGTTGCTGGTTCGGGCAAAAGCTCGCTCATCAACCATGTATTCTTGAAGCAGCACCCCGATGCGATCGTCGTCGATCAATCAGCGGTCGGTGCCTCTAGCCGTTCCAATCCGGCAACCTATGTGGGCGTCATGGATGTCATCCGTAAAGCGTTCGCGAACGCCAACAAGGTTGACGCAGGCTTGTTTAGTTTTAATTCCAAAGGCGCGTGTGACAACTGCAAGGGCGCAGGCTTCCTCACGACCGATCTTGGTTTTCTTGATGACGCAAAAACGATTTGTGGCGTATGTAATGGCAAGCGTTTCAAGGATGAGGTACTTACGTATAAATACAATGGCAAGTCGATTACCGAAGTGCTAGAACTGACGATGGCCGAAGCAAATGAATTCTTCGACCTGCCAGAGATCGCCAAGAAACTGCAGGCCCTCAACGATGTCGGCCTAGAGTACTTGACGCTTGGCCAGCCGCTCAGCACGCTGTCGGGTGGAGAGTGTCAGCGCATAAAACTGGCGAGCGAGTTGCACAAAAAGGGAAGCGTGTATGTGCTCGACGAGCCAACGACGGGGCTTCATGTATCCGATATTACACGGCTGCATGCGCTGATCGACCGTTTGGTAAACGAGGGCAATACGGTCATTACGATCGAACACAACCTGGAGGTTATCCGTCAAGCAGATTGGATTATCGACTTAGGGCCAGAGGGCGGAGACAAAGGCGGCCAGATCATGTTCGAGGGAACGCCTGCCCAGTTGGTAGGCAGCAAGAAAGCGCTGATTTCTCGCTATTTATGATATTGAAGCATAGGCGGATTATGTGTATGCTGATAATAGCGTAATAGAGGTAAAACAAAGTGGCACGACTGCCTATACCGGGAAGTGATGAGGGTCAGTGGGGCCAGCTTCTTAACGACTTCTTGCTGCAGTCGCACGCCGCGGACGGTAGCCTTAGTCCTGGTGCCGTTAACGGCTCGGTAATCGCCGACAGTACGGTGACCGATAGCAAATTGTCGGTAAGCGGTGGCAGTGATGGCGATGTCCTCGTAAAAAAATCCGTGGCCTCCGGTGGTCTTGAATGGTCGGCGCCCGCATATAATCCATATCCACTCGAAGAGGGGTACGGGTTTCATTCGGCCAGTGCTTCGCCCGATGTCGCCAAGGGAACGAGCTGGTTTACGGGGTGGCACGTGCGAGTATGGGTACCGGCGCATAAAGCCATCCAAAAGGTGGGAATTTTTATTAGCGCGGCAGCGGCGGGGACGGCGACGTTCGCGGGGTTTGCCGTATATTCTGATGATGGGCAAACGCTTCTAGGACAGGCTACGAGCGGCTCGGCATTCCTCGTCGCGGGGCTTTCGGAAATCGTGCTTACTACGCCTGTTGCGGCGCAGGCAACGGGGCGATTCGTCCGCGTGCTCGTAACGAACAACTATTCGCCAACCTCGCCCGAATGCGCTTTCATGATAGAGGGCGGTCCTATCAACGGGGTTATACTGAACAGCGCGAGCGTTCGGAGCGCTTATTTCAGCCCGCTGGCATCATTTCCAGCATCGTTCGACCCTGCGACCGGAGCAGGTCTTGCTGGCTGGACACGTACTAACTACCTGCCGATCATTCTTTTGGGGTAGGTACTGTGCGATTATCCGCTCGAATCAGGGGCGTGTGCTGCTGGTAAAACCGTTTTATATTCATGAGTATACCCGACGGATTTCCGAAACGATCGAGCTGGCGCTGCAACAAACAAAAGGCGACGAGATTACGAGTTATCAGCATGCGGACGCAAAAGAGGTGGCAGGATTGATCTCGCCCTACTACAAGCAGTTCTGGCAAGAATATCTCGCGTCGGCAAAATAAAAAAAGAGCCAGCTGGAACGCCGGCTCTTTTTTATAGGTTAGTGGGTCGCTATGGGGTTTGTTTCAAGTTTTTGTGCCGGCTTTTTGTCTTCGCGAATGACGAACACGGCAATCAGGAAGGCGAGACCGGCAAAAATACTTGCCGCCAGAAAGGCGCTTTTGTCACCGTTAAGCAGCGCACTGACCGGTCCAAGATGGGCCGACCCAGCAGCTACCGAGGTGGCCACGCCAGACAAGATAGCAAGGCCTAGGGCTCCGCCCATTTGCTGCGAGGTATTAAGCATGCCTGAGGCAAGGCCCGCCTCGTTGGCTGGCACGCCGGAAGTAGCCGCGATATTGATGGTAATGAAACTCATACCCATACCTGCTGCCATCAAGATGATAGCTGGCAAAATCCCAATCCAGTAGCTGCTGCCGAGCGACAATTGGCTTAGCCATAGAAGGCCAGCGGCAAGGAAAAGGGTGCCGGCCATCAAGAACCGCTTGTAGCCGAACTTAGGAATCAGCCGGGGTACCGTGTTGGAAATGATTGCCAATGTCACCGGGAAAGGAAGGAATGCGATGCCTGTTTCGACCGGCGTGTACTGCATGACTGCCTGGATGTAGAGTGACAACAGGAAGAACATGCCGAGCATACTGGCCATTACGGGCGTCATCATGGCATTGGCGCCTGCGACGTTGCGAATCCTAAAGATAGACAGTGGCATTAACGGATGAGGCGCGCGCGATTCATTCCAGATGAACGCTGCCAAAAGAGCGGCGCTGACTCCTAGGAATCCGAACGTTTGGCCGCTCAGCCAGCCCCAGCTCGAGGCTTCGGTAAGCCCATACACGAGTGTCATCAGGCCGCTGGTGACGAGCGCTGCTCCGCGAAGGTCGAGATGACGGTGCGTAGCGGTTGATGCGTGGCGTGGCACGAACTTTGAAATACCGATGACGGCAAGAATACCGACGGGCACGTTTATAAAGAAGTTCCAGCGCCAGTTAAGGTACTCGGTGAGAAGCCCGCCGATTACCAGCCCGGCAGCGGCACCGCCGGCAGCTACGGCAGTCCAAACGCCAAGCGCCATGTTGCGCGCTTTGCCTTCGCGGAAGGTCGTGAGCACGATGGATAGCGCGCTTGGCGACATAAAGGCGGCGGTCATGCCCTGAAGGGCGCGTAGCACGATCAGCTCCGTCGGATTTTGTGCCAGTCCAATGAGGAGTGACGTGATGGTAAAGCCGACGATGCCTGTCAGGAGTACGCGGCGGCGGCCGAACAAGTCAGCGGCGCGGCCTCCGAGCAGTAGCGTGCCACCAAAGGTGAGCGCGTAGGCGGTAATGACCCATTGCAGTGTGCTTGGGTCGAATCCGAGCGTCTTTTGGATGGCGGGTAGTGCCACGTTCGCCACCGACGTATCGAGGACGACCATAAACTGCGCCAGTGCCAAAAGCCCAAGGACGATCATACGAGATCGTTGATTCATGAAGTTCCTTTCGTTAATTTACTTGAATACGTAAACTATCATAAATCCATATAGTTGATATAGTCAAGTAATTTGCAAAAAAATATTAAATACGTTAAAATGACCCTTATGAACGACGACCCATTGCGTGATAATTTGTACTGGATGCTGCTACAGGTGGCCTTCCGTTCCAAGCATGGGCTTATGAAATTAGCCGAAAAGCACGACCTGACCGTCGTGCAGCTGCATAGCCTTGGGGTAATGAACCCGGGCGAGCCTATTCCTATGAACATGTTGTCGAATCTTTTGCTGTGCGATGCGTCGAACGTCACGGGTATCGTGGACCGTTTGCTGTTGCAGGGCTATATCAAGCGCGAAGAAAACCCGAAAGATCGTCGAGTAAAGATGATTACGCTGACCGAAACGGGTGAATCGCTCCGCGCGACGCTTCTTGAGGCCATCGCCGCTTACGAACTTCCCGAGCTGAGCCGTCTTAGCGGGGAGCAGCGAGACCAACTGAAGGCGATGCTTGGCGTGATCCTTCGGCCGTCAGAGGCGTAAGCTCTTTTAATTTCCCTCAATCTGTGTTACAATAATAGAAAGGAACTGTCCCCGTTAGGGGCATTATTTTATGATAGACCACAAATTCATCCGCAACATCGCCATCATTGCGCACGTCGACCACGGAAAGACGACGCTGGTTGATGGGCTCTTGAAGCAGAGCAACACCTTCCGTGACAACCAAGCCGAAATGAGCCAGCAGCTGATCATGGACAGCGGCGACCAAGAGCACGAGCGGGGCATCACCATTACCGCCAAGCAAACCTCTATCTATCACGGTGACTACAAGATCAACATTATCGACACCCCTGGTCACGCCGATTTTTCCGGTGAAGTTGAGCGTACTCTCAACATGGCCGACGGCGTCCTTTTGATCGTCGACGCCCAGGAAGGCCCGATGCCACAAACGAAGTTCGTGCTTTCAAAGGCGCTAGAGCTGGGCTTGAAGCCGGTCGTCGTCATCAACAAGATTGACAAGCCGTCTCGCCGTATCGCAGAAGTAGAAGACGAAGTTTCCGACCTCTTTTTGGAACTTGCCGTCGATGACAGCCAGCTGCACTACCCGGTTTACTTTGCTATTGGCCGTGAAGGCAAGGCGTGGACGAGCGTCCCTGAAAACCCATCCGAGCACGCTGACCTTACGCCTATCTTCGAAGCGATTATCAGCGACATTCCTGCGCCGACCGTCGAACTCGAAAAACCATTGCAGCTACTCGTTACCTCGCTCCAATACGATTCTTTCCTTGGTAAGTACGCCATCGGTCGTATTACTCGCGGCAGCGTAAAAAAAGCACTGCCTGTCGCGCTTATCAAGCGTGATGGCACGGTAATCAACAGCAAAATCGATCGTATTTTTGGCTACCGTGGCCTTAACCGCGAAGAAATTACCGAAGCCGGTGCTGGCGACATCGTCGCGCTTACCGGTATTGCCGACGCGCACATCGGCGAGACTATCGCTGATAAAGAAACGCCCGAAGCCCTGCCGGTCATTGATATCGAAGCGCCAACGCTTAGCATGTATCTTGGCCCGAACACCAGCCCGATGAAGGGAAAAGAGGGTGAATTTAACACTAGCCGTCAAATTGGCGACCGCTTGAAGCGCGAGCTAGAGACCAACGTCAGCCTGCGGGTCGAGGAAAACGGCATTGGCTTCACTGTCAGTGGCCGTGGCGAGCTGCATCTTTCCGTATTGATCGAAACGATGCGCCGCGAAGGCTTTGAATTCGAAGTTGGCCGACCACAAGTAGTCACGGTCGTAGAAGATGGCGTCACGAAGGAGCCTGTCGAAGAACTGCTCGTCGAGGTCGCTCCGGAATTTGTCGGTGCGGTAAGCCAAGAGCTTGGCGCTCGTCGTGCGGTACTTGTGAAGCAGGAGCAAACCAGCAGCGGCACGGCACGAATCGAATACATCCTGCCAACGCGTGCGCTTATTGGCCTTCGTAACCTTCTGCTTACCGCGACGAAGGGTACGGTTATCATGAACACGTTGCCGCATGGCTACGAACCGCTTGGCTCCAAGCTGCCAAAAACCCGTAACGGCGCATTGGTCGCGACCGATCCAGGCGTCACGACGCCGTACGCGCTTGAAATGGCCGAGTCACGTGGCGAGCTGTTCGTTGGTCCTGGCACGACAGTGTATCCAGGTATGATCGTTGGTACGTACAATCGCCACGATGATCTTGAAATCAACGTTTGCAAGACCAAGCACCTCACTAACATGCGTAGTAGCAGTAGTGACGGCACCGTCCAACTGACGCCATTCACCGAGCTTTCGCTCGAGCAATGTATCGACTTCATCGAAGACGACGAGCTTCTTGAGGTAACGCCTAAGTCGCTCCGTCTCCGTAAGCGCCTGCTTGACCCCAACCAGCGCAAACGCGCCGCAAAACAGTAGCCCTCGCCAAAAACGTTATTACGAAACAGAATGGTGGGCCTGTTGATTTTATTACGCTGCAATTGCCACGCCTGCCATTGCACCACTTAAGCGTAACCACTATACTTACTACATAACCAAAAAATCCATATGAAAATACCAGGCGAAAACAAGCTGAAATCAACGATCGTCGCTGCGGCAGGCGGGTTAGTTCCGGTTCGGAAAAGTCCCGAGGAAGCGCTCGGCGAGTTGTTTCAGGACGTACAGAATCGTCGGGTATACGGCGACGGCAAAACGTTCGTCGATCTTATTCCGCGCCGCCGCATGAAGCAGATCCAGCAAGAATACTTGCTAGCAAAAGACGACCCTCAGTTTGATCTTCGGGATTTCGTTTCGCGGCATTTTTATGAATTCGGCCACTTCAAGGGTGCCTATCATACCGATATGACCATGACGCCGCGCGAGCATATCGCAGAGCTATGGCACGTGCTGGAGCGTAAGAACCGTCGTGACCGCGGTTCGCTCGTCGCGCTTCCGAACGCATATGTCGTTCCTGGCGGGCGGTTCAGCGAGCAGTTTTACTGGGACAGTTACTTCGTCATGCTGGGACTGGCCGCCGATAGCCGCTGGGATATGATAGAGGGTATGCTGAAAAACTACGCCTACATGATTCGTAAGTTCGGCTTTATCCCGACGGCTAACCGAACGTATTTTTTGAGTCGTAGCCAGCCGCCGTTCTTTTCGCAGATGATCAAGCTGCTTGCCCGGCACAAAGGCCGGACGCGGACGCTAGTAGAATATTTGCCGTACATGTTGCTTGAGTACAGGTTCTGGATGAAAGGCAAGCGCACGCTCGCAAGGCGCGAGCATAAAGCGCTGGCGCGTATCGCCGAAATGCCGAACGGCATTTTGTTGAACCGTTACTATGACAACAAAGCGACGCCACGCCCCGAATCGCTTCGCGAGGACGTCGTGACGGCGCAAGAGGCAACGGACCGCGAGTCGGACAGGCTGTATCTTCATCTTCGCGCTGGTGCCGAGTCGGGTTGGGACTTCAGCTCGCGCTGGTTTACCAACCCTAATGATATCCGGACCATCCATACGGCTGATATCGTCCCAGTCGATTTGAACAGCCTGCTTTACATGCTCGAAGAAACGATCGCCGAAACGTACCGCTTGCTGCGCCAGCCGTTACTTGCGCGCAAATTCCAAGAAGCAGCCGAACAGCGACGCAAGGGCGTGCTGGAATATTGCTGGAGTCATGCGGATGGATTTTTCGTTGATTATAACTTTCATCATGCTCAGCAAACTGGCCGGTTAACGCTCGCCGGCGTGTTTCCTCTGTACGCTAAAATGGCGACGTCCAAGCAGGCCGCAGCGGTCGCCGCGCGGCTCGAGCAAGACTTTCTGAAAAAAGGCGGCCTCGTGGCGACGCTGATAGAAACGGGGCAGCAGTGGGACGCACCCAATGGCTGGGCGCCGCTGCACTGGGTCGTTATCGAGGGGCTGCGCAACTACGGCCATCATCGCCTGGCTGACGAAATCAAGAAGCGTTGGATCGAGACCAACCTGCATGTTTTTCGCGAAAAAGGCAAAATGGTCGAAAAGTATGATGTTGTCAATCCGACTGCTCTTGGCGGCGGAGGCGAATATCCTTTGCAGGATGGTTTTGGTTGGACGAACGGCGTGCTGGCGGCACTCCTCAACGAAGATCGCCCGTTAACGTAGTTGGTCGACGATTTTTTCGGAGATAAACTTGACGCCCTTGATGAACGTCTTGGTTTTTGGCGGCGTGTTATAGATGGTGCTATGAAGCACGCGTTCGTAGTGGCTGACCATATTATCGAGCGTGAAGTTCTTTTCGACGTGCTGGCGACAGTCACGTCGTTTTATTTTGCCGATGTTCTCGATAGTATCGATCATCTCGGAGGTGTTCTCGACGATAAAGCCGGTCTTGCCGTCTGCGACCACCTCAGGAACGGAGCCGCGGCGGAAGGCGATAACAGGGGTGCCACACGACATAGCTTCGGCCATGGTGAGGCCGAACGGTTCTTCCCAGCGGATTGGCATAAGGAGAGCGGCGGCCTTTTGGTAGTATTTGGCAAGCTGGGTCTTGTCTATCTGGCCAAGGTAAAGAATGCGGTCGTTGAGATGCGGTTTGATGTGCTCGTCGAAGTACCATTGGTTAACCGGCGTGTACTGCCCGGTAAGAATAAGGCGGCGACCAGTTTGCAGGGCGACTTGCACGGCTTCTTTCACGCCTTTTTCGGGAACGATACGGCCGGCATATATAAGGTAATCTTCGGCCTCCTCGCTAAATGAAAAAAGATCGGTGTCGATACCATTGTAGATGGTGTCGGCGTAAGGGAGGTCGGGCGAATCTCGGCGCTGGCTGTTGCTGATAGAAATGAAATGCTGGTTCGATGACAGGTTCATTTCGATGACTTGCCGACGTTTGTCGTCAAGGAAGTCGTGGATCACGTAGAGGACGGGGACTTTTGGATAGAGTTTTGCGAACCCCATCGCGGACTCTGGGTGGTGAAACACGAGCGCGTCGAACTCGCCGGCCTTGGCACGCTCGAACATGTCACGTACCATGAACTGGTCGTACAGGCTGGGGAGATAATCTTGGAAGAGGTCGGTAGTCGCGATCATCTCGTATAGCTGTTGCGCGGTCGTCGCAAGCGGGCGGATGTTATTGGTCACGACCTTTACATTATTGTTGAGGTTGGTCCCCTCGGGGCCGAAAAAGGTTATCTCGTGGCCACGGGCACTTAGACCCTCGGCGATTGATATGGCGACTCCTGTTGGAGAGTAAGCGATGTCGTTCGGTACAGGTGAAGCCATAAAGGCTCTAACCATCATGGCAATTTTCATAAACTACATACTTCCATTGCTAACTTATCTATTATACCACGTATGCATAGACGGCATATATATTTTATTTTCTAGCACTAGTGGTGGGCTAGGCGGCGGGCACGATAACGACGGCTTCGTGGGGCTGCAAAACCAGCGGCTGATGAGTCAAGACATGGCGATCGGGACCCGGGGTGAGGCTCGATATGACCACCCGGCCGAGCGCGTGCTGCATATTGCCAACGAGAGGCGAGCTTTCGGTCTCGGAAAAATTGACCACGGTGACTACTTGGCCGTTATCGTGGCGGCTGGCGAAAGAAAGTATGCTTGGGTCGTCGGTGGGGAGTTCGGCATAGCTTCCTTTGCGGAGCGGGACTGACTCTTTACGAAAATGAAGCAGCGCGCGGTAAAGGGAAAAGAAGGAGCGTGGGCCCGAGGCCTGCAGGGCGAGGTTCTTGGCTTCGTAATCCGGGTCGATCGGCAGCCATAGGTCGACCGGCTGAGCCCTGGAAAAGCCTGCATTCGGCAGGACGTTCCAAAGCATAGGCGTTCGGGCGCCGTCCCGCTCGCCAAGCTCCGAGTCCCGGAGCCTTTCGGGCACGACAGCCACGTCGGTAAAACCGCCCTCCTCGCCGTTATAAATGAAATTCATGACTCTTGGGAGCGTCAGGTTAAGAACGGCTGCTGCTCTTGCCGCCCGTTCGCCTAGCCGCGAGGCGACCCGGGGTACGTCGTGGTTGCCGAGTACTTGGTTGCCAATAGCGCCTGGTGGCAAGCGGTCAAAGTAGTCACCAAGGAGCTGGCGATGAGTCGCGGCCTCCCACGGTGCGCGCAAGCGGGTGAAGTTGAACGAGCTGGTAGTCGCAGGTGCGACGCGGTCTACTTTTTGAAGATCCTTCTCATCCATCCAGCATTCCAGGATCATCCGTAGATCACGCCCCGCAAACTCCTCTTCGTCCAGTACGCCGGTGAGTTCTTGGAGGTACGGATAAAGCGTGGACGGATAATTGAGGCTGTAAAATTGCTCGTGTTGGTCGTGAGGGTTGTCCTTGCCTTCGACGTAGCGCGGATTGGGTGCTTCGTCCCTGAATTCGGGGTCCTTGCCCAGATGGTTGGCAACGTCTACCCGAAAGCCGTCTACACCTCGGCGTAACCAGGTGCGCATCACTTCTTTCATGGCCTCTCGGACTTCTGGGTTTTGCCAGTTAAGGTTAGGCTGTTCGGCGGCAAAGTCACGGAGGTAATATTGGTCGTTGACTTCGTCGAATTCCCAAGCCGATATGGGCGGCGTGTTCTCGCCGTCAGGGACAGTAAGCTCACCGCGGTTGCGGGCGCTGAGCTGCGGAATGGAAAAGACGCTCGACCAATTATTGGGTGGGCCGCCACCAGGCGCGGGGTCGTGCCAAATATACCAATCGCGTTTGGGGTTGTCCCGCGACGAACGGGCTTCTTGGAACCACGGGTGTTGATCGGAGGTGTGATTGGGCACCAAGTCGACCATGACACGCATGTCTGCCTCGTGGTAGGCGGCAATGAGCTCATGGAAGTCCTCGAGCGTGCCGAGCCGCGGGTCGATGCCCTCGTAGTCGGAGATATCGTAGCCGCCATCAACAAGGGGCGAGGGGTAGAACGGGGATATCCACACGGCGTCTACTCCTAGATCGGCCAGGTAATCGCGCCGTTCGATGATGCCGCGCAAGTTGCCCTGGCCACTGTATGCCTCACCCTTGTTTCGTACTTCTTTGAACGTGCGGGGATAAATTTGGTACACGCTGGCGCCTTCCCATGAGGTAGTGCGGCCAGGGTGTTCCATGCGGGCAACCATGATAACAACATGATAGCACAAGCAGTTTGCTACAATTGGTCTATGGCACGTTGGCAAGATGTAAATGGTATTTATCAGATTTATCCGCGCAGCTTCAAGGATTCCAACGGCGATGGTATTGGCGATTTAGTTGGAATTACCGAGAAGCTGGATTATATCAAGGGCGGCAAGCACTCGCTTGGTATTGATGCCATATGGATATCCCCCTTTTTCAAGTCGCCGATGGCTGACTTTGGGTACGATGTTGCCGACTACACGCAGGTAGACCCGCTCTTCGGTACGAACGACGATTTCGCGCTGCTACTAAAAGAAGCGCACCGCCGGGAAATAAAAGTCATGATCGACTACGTACCCAATCACACCTCCGATCAGCACGATTGGTTCGTGGAGTCGCGTGCCGGGCGTGACAGCGAAAAGCGTAGTTGGTACGTGTGGCGCGATCCCAAGCCCGACGGTTCGCCGCCTAACAATTGGCTCAGTGTTTTTGGCGGTTCGGCGTGGGAGTTCGACGAGCCGAGCGGGCAGTATTACCTGCATAGTTTTTTGAAGGAACAGCCCGACCTTAACTGGGATAACCCCGACGTGCGAAAGGCCATGACGGGCGTGCTTGATTTTTGGCTTTCCATGGGCGTTGACGGTATTCGAGCCGATGCCGTGCGCTGGCTGTCGAAAGACCTGGTCCTGCTTGAGGACAACCCGCCCAATCCTGACTATAAAAAAGGTGACGACCCCTATCATCAGCAGCTTCACCACCGCAGCAATTACGGCGACAGCCTGCATAAGTACCTGCACGAAATCGCGAAAACGGTGGCAAAATACCCCAACCGTATCGTGTTGTTCGAAGACTATATCGATACGCGGATGAACCGTGAGGCGCAGTACGTCAACATGTATTCCGTCTACCCGAAGGTGGCGGCGCCGTTCAACTTCGAGGGCATGAACACGGCCTATAGTGCGACTAACTTCCGTGAGTTCATCGATAACTTCGAAGACCTTTTGGGGAGCGATCTGCGACCGTTTTACTGCTTTAGCAACCACGACAAACCGAGGCTAGCCAGCCGGGTGGGCGAACCGCAGGCCAAGCTGATCGGCATGCTGCAGCTGACGCTTCCGGGGATTCCGGTGGTGTATTACGGCGACGAACTGGGAATGCAAGACGTGCGGATTCCGGCTAGCCGGGCGCGTGATCCGTTCGAGCGTAACGTCCCGGGTCTTGGTTTGGGTCGCGATCCGGAGCGGACGCCGATGCAGTGGTCGGCCGAGCGCAATGCGGGCTTCAGCCAAGCGAGACCTTGGCTGCCGGTAGCTGCCGATAGTACGAGCAGGAACGTGGACGTCGAGCTGCGGAATCCATACTCATCACTGGTGCTTTACAAGACTCTCTTGGAGCTACGACGGTCAAATGCCCTGCACACCGGAGAATATGTCGCATGGCCTGGTTCGACCGATAAGATCTTTGGCTATGTCCGAAAAAAAGGCCGGGAAGAACTTTTGGTTATTTTGAACATGTCGGGAGATGTCGTCGAATGTACGGACGGCGAGGGGAGCGTGCTGTATTCGACTCATCCGTCGGTCGAGTGGACCGAAAAAGGCATTTCGCTCGAAGCACACCAAGGCATCGTTATCCGTCGGAACCTTCACTAGAATATTTTCTTGTTCCTTAGCTCGTCCGGCAAAAAACCTTTGCCATGTTTAAAGTCCGCTTCCCACTTGTAGTCCTTGTTGTAGCCAAGGTCTTTCATGAGCTTGGTCGGAGCATTGCGCAGGTGTAGCGGCACGGGGCTGTCGGGGAATTGCCGGGCAAGAGCTTGGGCGCGGCCCATGGCATCGGTGGTTTGGCGGGATTTAGCTGACTTCGCTAGGGCCGTGGCTACGTGATATAGAATGTAGTTGCTTTCGGGCATCCCCACTCGCTCGACGGCCTGGAACGCGTTGAGCGCCAGCTGCAGGGCGCCGTTGCCAGCCAGGCCAATGTCTTCGCTGGCAAAAATAATCATGCGCCGTGCTATGAACTTGGGGTCTTCGCCGGCATCAATCATGCGAGCGAGGTAGTACAGCGTCGCATCGACGTCGCTGCCGCGCATGCTTTTTATGAAAGCGGATATGACGTTATAGTGCATCTCGCCTTTTTTGTCGTAGCCGGGCACGCGTCGTTGAGCGGCGGTCTTTACTGTTTCGGGCGTTACTTTTTCGCCCATGGAAAGCGCCAGCTCCAGGTTGCCCAGAGCTACTCGGGCATCACCGCCAGATAGCTCGGCAAGGTAGTCGAGGGCCTTCGGTGTCACGCGTTTGCTTGCCTTTAGTTCCTTAAGCGAGCGCTTGAGGATGTCGATGATCTCTTCTTTATCAAGCGGCTCCAGCACGAGCACGCGGCTTCGTGAAAGGAGTGGCGTGATGACCTCGAAGCTGGGGTTTTCGGTGGTTGCGCCAATGAGGGTGATGAGGCCCGACTCGACATGCGGCAGAAAGGCGTCTTGCTGGGCTTTGTTGAAACGGTGGATCTCGTCGACGAAAAGCAGCGTCCGAAGCTTGAGGTTCCAGTTTTGACGGGCATGCTCGATAACCTTCTCGACGTCTTTCTTGCCGCTAGTAACGGCTGAAAGCTCCACGAACTCCGCGTTGGTCTCGCGGGCGATAATACGCGCCAGCGTTGTTTTGCCGCTTCCGGGCGGCCCCCATAAAATAAGGCTGACCGGCTCTTTATTGCGTACGATTTGGCGCAGTATCTCGCCCTTGCCAAGCAAATGCGCCTGGCCGATTACCTCGTCCAGGTTGGTTGGTCGCATACGCTCTGCTAACGGCACTCTCTCCATGACCCTATTATAACGGATACGACTGACCCCAGGTGCATGTGAAGTTTATAACGGTAGTATGCTACAATAAATGCACATGGAACGAACAGCCATATTACTCCTTTTTGGCGGCGAATCGTCTGAGCACGATGTCTCTATATCTTCCGTTCGTAACGTCTACGCGGCGATCGACAACAACAAGTTCGTCGTGCATCTGGCATATATCGACCGGCAGGGAAAGTGGTGGCTTATCGATCGCCTTACGCAGGAAATCGACACGCACGGCGCGCCGCAACTGGTTCCGGTTATGGGGTCGGGCAGCTTCGTTACGATGCCAAGCGGCCGGGTGATCAAGCCGGATGTGATTTTGCCGATCCTGCACGGCAAGAACGGCGAAGATGGCAGCGTGCAAGGCCTTGCGCAGTTGCAGCATGTCCCAATCGTGGGCTGCGACATGACGGCTAGCGCTATTTGCATGGACAAGCTGGCGACGAAAGAAATCTTGATGACCGCGGGCATCAAC
>Ga0075364_10001211_pt1 | contig 13866 bp, 12 predicted proteins | sample EndMetdeltDD1764_FD_71517 | JGI IMG/M metagenome (GOLD analysis project Ga0075364, IMG submission 71517) | Populus endosphere microbial communities from Tennessee, USA - Endosphere MetaG P. deltoides DD176-4 | ecosystem: Host-associated > Plants > Roots > Endosphere | place: USA: Tennessee... | reverse complement strand
ACATCACCGCACAGGTCGCAGCGAAGTTCGACGACGGTGGCTCGGGCCGATCGGCCCGAGCCACCGTCGTCGAACTTCGCTGCGACCTGTGCGGTGATGTCGCGGCCGAGCGGATCCGGGCCCGTCAGGCCGCCGGCGTCGATCCGTCCGACGCCGACGAGGCCGTCGCCGCTCGCATGGCTGCTGCCTTCGACCCGTGGCCGGGGGCGATCTCGATCTCGACCGCCGGACCCGCGGCGGACTCGGGCAACGCTGCGGTGGAGGCGGTCGCTCGAGCGGTCCTCGTCGACGCGTCCTGAGGATCGGCGAGGTCGGCCGGCGCGCATGACCTTCGGCCCTGGGCCGGGACGGCCGGACCTGGTTGGGTCGAGCCATGCGACGAACCCTGGTCCGTGCTGCCGGCGCGTCCGCCGCGACCGCCGCCGCGCTGTGCACCTACGCCGTGGTGATCCGACCACGGTTGGCCACCTGGGGGGCCACGCCCGCCGAGGCGGACGAGCGCCTGCCCGGTGACGAACTGATCGCCGAGCCGGCCACGAGCACCACCCGGGCGATCACCATCGATGCGTCCGTCGGCGAGGTCTGGCCGTGGCTCGTGCAGATCGGCAGCGATCGAGGCGGGTGGTACTCCTACGACCGCCTCGAGCGGCTGGTGGGCGTCCCGGTGCACAGCACGGACGTGGTCCGCCCGGCGTGGCAGGGCCTGACCGAGGGCGACCTGGTGACGCTCGCACCCCCGGGCTGGATGGGCCTGCGGGACGGGTTCGTCATGCCCGTGGCCCGCCTCGCCCCGGACGAGCACATCGTGCTGCGCCAGGAACCGCCCCGGAGCCCGTGGAACGGGATCTGGTCGTTCCACCTCCGCCCTCGAGGCGATGACGGCTGCCGGCTGCTGATCCGGAGCCGGACCGCGGTGATGACAGGGGCCGGTCCCCTGGTCGCGGCGGGGGCGCCGGTCGGCGAGCTGGTCACCGCCATCATGGAGCGCGGGATGCTGCGGGGGATCAAGCGTCGAGCGGAGCACGAGCACGACTGATGTGCCGACCGGGACCGACGACAAACGCCGGAGGTCCCGGGCGTCGCGCGCCGCCGATCCGGGTCTTCGGACCCTGGCCACGGCCGCCCGGGAGGAGGAACGTCGACGGGTGGGCCGGTCGTGACGGCGTCGGCCGTTCGAGCGATCCGACTCGTCCTCGGTGGGGCACGTGACCCTCCGCCCCGACCGGACCCCACCCGATGGTCACGACGAAGGAGGAGATGGCCATGAACCACGTCGTTCACTGGGAGATCGGTGGTCGAGACCTCGATGCCCTTGCGGCGTTCTACGAGGAGCTCTTCGGGTGGAAGTCGTCGTCGTTCGACCCCGACTACCGCTTGGTCGAGGCGGACGAAGGGGTCGGTGGGGGACTGATGCGTTGCCGCGACGACATGCCGGCCTACGTCACGATCTACGTCGAGGTCGATGACCTGAGCGCGTCGCTCGCTGCTGCGGAGAGGCTCGGTGGCACGCCGCTGCTGCCGCCGACGCCCATCCCCGGCGTCGGGGAGTTCGCGCTCCTCAGCGACCCCGAAGGGAACACGATCGGGATCCTCCACCCCGCCTGACGGGACCGAACCCGACGACGCGAGCGTTCGGCGTGAACGGCCTGGTTCCAGCCCTGCTGATGGCCTTGGCCTTCGCCGTCACGAACGGGTTCCACGACGCCGCCAACGCGATCGCCGCACTGGTCGCGACCCGGGCGGCCCGACCCGGCCCGGCCGTGGTGCTGGCATCGGTGGGGAACGTCCTCGGACCGTTGGTGCTGGGCACTGCGGTGGCGGACACCGTCGCCGGGATCGTGACGGTGCCCGCGTCGGAGGCGGTGCCGGTGATCGCTGCCGCACTCACCGGTGCGGTGGCGTGGAACGTCGTCACGTGGCGGCTCGGGCTGCCGTCCAGCTCGAGCCACGCGCTCGTAGGCGGACTGGTCGGGGCCGGCGTGGCCGCGGACGGCGTCGGCGCGATCCGCTGGGGCGGGTTCGACGGCTGGCACCCTTTCGGGGTCGGCGGGGTGCTGCTCGCCCTGTTGCTCGCGCCGGTCGTCGCCTTCGGCGCCGCGCTCGCGGTGAGCGAGGCGTCTCGGCGAGCCCTCCGCCGGGCCCACGCGGCGGTGGCCACGCCGGTGCGACGGGGGGAGTGGTTGGCCTCTGGCGCGCTCGCCTTCAGCCACGGGTCGAACGACGCCGCCAAGACGATGGGGGTGGTCGCCGCGATGCTCGTCGCCGACGGACGCATCGCGTCGCTCACCGAGCTGCCCGCCTGGGTGCCGATCGCGAGCGGGATCGCGCTGACGGCGGGAACGGCGATGGGTGGCTGGCCGATCGTGCGCACCATCGGCCGGCGGATCTACCGCCTGCGCCCGCTCGACGGGCTGGTGAGCAGCTCGAGCTCGGCGCTGGTGATCCTGGCGTCATCGGTCGTCGGCGCGCCGGTGAGCACCACGCACGTCGTCTCGTCGTCGGTCGTCGGCGCGGGTGCGGGTCGCGGCCGTCGCCGACACGTCCACTGGCTCGTCGTCCGCGACATCGCGCTCGCCTGGTGCGTCACGCTCCCCGTTTCCGCGGCGCTGGGCGCCGCGCTGCTCCCGATCTGGAGGTGGTCGACGTGAGTCGATGGTTCCTACCCGACACGCCCGACGTGCTCGGGATGTTGCAGGCCCAGTCCGAGGTCACGGTCACCGGCATCGACGCGTTGGCCGCGTGGGCGGCCGGCGACGCCGACCAGGGCGACGTCGTCCGAGCGCGCGAACACGATGCGGATCGGCAGAAGCGACTGCTGCGTCGAACGCTGCGGGAGGCGTTCATGACCCCGATCGACGCCGAGGACCTCTACACCCTGTCCGAACGTCTCGACGCGGTGCTCAACGGCGCCAAGAACGCCGTGCGGGAGGCCGAGGTCATGGCCACCCCACCCGACGCCGCCCTGGCGGAGATGACCAGCCTGCTGGCGGCGGGCGTCCGCCACCTCGACGAGGGCATCCGAAGCCTCGCCCACGACGCCGACCGGGCGACCGAGGCCGCGGATGCCGCCATCAAGTGCCAGCGATCGATCGAGAAGGCCTACCGCAACGCGATGTCGGCGTTGCTCGCCTCCGACGACCTCCGCGAGCAGATGAGCCGACGCGAGCTGTACCGGCGCTGCGCGCGGCTCGGCGACGACGTCGTCGATGTCGCCGAGCGCGTCTGGTACGCCGTGGTCAAGGAGGGGTGATGTCCCCACCGTCCGTCTGAGACCGAACGGCCGGCGCCTGCCCTGCGCCCCCGCACCGGCAGGAGGTCGAGCGCCCGGACGGACCGGCGTCGTCGGATGCATGTCGAACATGGGTCCTGCCTACTTGGACCGGGCGCACCCCCGGGCGTATCGTTCGGCGCACATCGCCGCTGAAGAAGCGTCCGAGGTCGTCCGGGATCTTGGTCGCTCCGGGTGCCCGGCGCCTTCGTGGTCCCCGGGCGGGCTCCACGTTCGGCACGGCAGGGACGGAGGTCTGGGATGCGGTCCACGTCGGCCGAGCTGATCGACACGATGCTCGCCCTCATGCCCGACGCGGCGGTGGTGGTCGACGCCGACGGCGTGATCACCCACCTCAACGACTCGCTCTCGACGTTGTTCGGCCACCGGACCGAGGACCTGGTCGGCGCCCGCATCGAGGTGCTGATCCCCGAGCGGCTCCGATCGGTGCACCGCACGCACCGCGCCGGCTTCATCGAGGATCCTCGACCCCGAGCCATGGGTGCCGGCCTGTCCCTCTCCGGGCGCCGGGCTGACGGTTCGGAGTTCCCGGTCGACATCAGCCTGGCGCCCTTGGCCCTGTCCGACGAGGTCGCGACGGTGGCGTCGATCCGCGACGTGTCCGACCGGGCCGAGACCGAGGCCGCTCGTTCGCAGCTGGCCGCCATCGTCGAAGGCTCGGCCGATGCGATCTTCGCCCTCGGGCTCGACGGCACGATCGAGAGCTGGAACCCCGGGGCGGAGCGGACGCTCGGGATCGAGCGCGCCGATGCGCTCGGCCGCCACGTCAGCGTCCTGTTCGTCGGCGGCGAGTCGTTGGACTTCGAGGACCAGCTCGGTGCGGCGCTGGGCGGAACGACCATCGAATCTCGGGACACGGTCATGTGCGCCGGCGACGGCAAGGCTCTCCCGGTGGCCGTGGTCGTGTCGCCCCTCCGCTCGACCGGCCACGAGGTCACCGGGTTCTCGGTCGTGGCTCGTGACATCACCGAGCGCACACGCGCCGAGGTCGAGCTCCGCAGGCTGCTCGCCGAGGGCGCGCGCAACGCCCGGTGGCAGCAGATCACCGCCGAGATCCGCTTGCAGATCCTCAACGGCGCGTCCATCGAAGATGTCCTGCACCTGTCGACCGAGCGGTTGGACGAGCTGATCGACGCCAAGGGCGTCCTCACGATCCTGGGGGAGCCGAGACGGGTCGTCGCCTCGTCGGTGCTTGCCGCCAGCTCGTTCGACGATCTCGGTCCGGAGCACCTCCCCGACGCCGACGGCGACCTGCCCGAGCTGCGACGGTCAGGATCGATCGATCCTGCGCTGGTCGGTCTCCTGGGACCCCACGACCTGCTGCTCGTACCGATCGGCGCCGGGGACGATCGCGTCGGGTGCCTGCTGTGCGTGGTGGACGACGAGCCGCCCCCCTGGGCGATCGAGGCGGCGATCAGCTTCGCCGAGCAGATGGCGCTGGCGATCCGCCTCGACCGGACCCGGGAGGAGCGCGACACGCTCCTGATCGGGGACGAGCGCGGCCGGATCGCCCGTGATCTCCACGACGTGGTGATCCAACGCCTGTTCGCGTCGGGGTTGAGCGTGCAGAGCGTGATGCCGATGGTGCGCGACGAGCGCGCGGCGGCCCGGCTGGCCGAGATCGTGGACGAGCTCGACACCACCATCCGGGAGATCCGCACCACGATCTTCACGCTGGCCCCGCCCGCGCGTTCCAGTTCCGGCCTCCGGGCCCAGATCCTCGACCTCATCGACGAGAGCACCCGGTCGCTGGGCTACGAGGCGACGACCTACTTCAGCGGCCCGCTCGATACCGCAGCCGGCCCGGCCGACGTCAGCGCGGTCCTGGCGGTCATCCGTGAGGCCCTGGCCAACATCGCGCGCCACGCCCAGGCCCGTTCGGCCCGGGTCGAGGTGGCGGCCGCGGACGACCTCGAGGTGACCATCACCGACGACGGCGTCGGGATCGGCGACGTCGGACGCGAGAGCGGGTTGCGCAACCTCCGTCAGCGCGCCGAGGAGCTCGGCGGTTCGCTCCACCTCGGCCCCGGGCCGTCCTCGGGCACGGTCCTCACGTGGCGGATACCGATCCAGCGGACCTGACCACTCCTCGCCGCGCCCGCGCCAGGGGCCGACCTCGGCGGCGGCTACCACGCCCAGGGGGCTACGAGCGCACGACCCGCCCGAGGCGCCAGGTCGCCAGCGTGAGCAGGAGCGCGGCGCTGACGCCGAGCACCGCGAGCGAGCCGGCGATGGTGCCGAGGCCGCCGCCCTCGAAGCTGAGCGAGATCCAGGCATCCATGGCCCACGCGTGCGGCGTCAGGTGGCCGACCGCACGGAGCGCCGAAGGCACGATCTCGAGCGGCCACATGCAGCCGCCGAGCATCGCCAGGCCCATCGCGACCGGGATCGCCATGGCCGGGACCTGCTCGGGCTTGTGCGCGAGCGCGCCGACGAGGAGCCCGGCTCCGCTCGACAGGGCGGCGAAGGTGAGGACCAGCGCGGCGGCGGCCACCGGGTTCCCCCAGTCGACGCCGAAGACGAGGGCACCGACGCCCAGGATGAGGGCCGACTGGAGCAGGGCCACCGCGAACCGGGTCAGCCCCGCGCCTGCCACCACCGCCTTCACCGTGACCGGCGCGGCGAGCACGCGTCGGGTGACGCCGAGGCGTCGGCTCTCGACCAGGGCGGTGGCGCCGGTGAGCGAGTTGATGAACACGAAGAGGACGAGGTTGGACGGTGCCGTGTAGGCGTACGGGTTGCTCGAGCTCAACGTGGCTCGCCCCGTGGTCTCGACCTCGACGGTGACCGGGTCGAGTCGGACCTGGATCGCCTCGGCGACCGGAAGCAGCTCGCTGCGGTCGCGGCCGGTGCGGTCGGAGGCGAACCCAGCAGCGGCCACGGCCTGCCCCTCGCGCCCGACCACGGTGCCGACGAGGGTGGTGAGCGTCGAGGTGGAACCCTGCTTCTGATCGGTCAGCAGGTCCACGCCGGCGCCCTGGCCGCTGGCGAGCGCCGCGCCGTATCCCGCCGGGATCGACAACCCGCCCGCGAGCGCCTGCAGCCGGACGTCCTGGCGCATGGCGTCGTCCGACTCGTACGTCACGACCTCGACGGTGCCGCTGTCGCGCAGCGACCCGACGAGGTGGGCGGAGGCGTCGGAGCGGTCGAGGTCCACCACCCCGACCGGCACCTGCGACGAGTACCCACCGGACATCGCGCCGATCACCAGGATGATCACGACGGGCAGCACGACGATGAAGAAGAGGGACAGCCGATCGCGCACCAGCCGGTTGAGGTCGTTGCGCGCGATCACGCCGGCCGATCGCACGAACGACGGCGGCGCCACATCGGCACCGGTCGTCCTGCGGCTCCGGCTCACGCGAGGACCTTCGTGCGGATGGTGCGCATCCCGATCGCGGCGGTGATCAGCCCGATGGCGAGGAGCACGCCGACGGTGGGCAGCACGTCGACGACGCCGGCACCGCCGGCGCCGATGCGGGTGGCGGCGCGGAGGGCCCACCCGTTCGGGGTCAGCAGGGAGAGGGCCTGCAGCACCGGTGGCATCCCGGCGGGCTGGAAGAAGCTCCCGCCCAACAGGGCGAACACGAAGGCCACCACGGCGGTGATGCCATCGGCCTGCGCATCGGTCCGGGCGACCCCGGCGACCAGGGCGCTGATGCCCGCCACCGCGAACACCGTGGCCGCGAGCACGGCGGCGACGGCGGCGGGCTCGCCCCAGTCCGCGCCGAAGGCGACGGTGGTCACGAGCCAGATCGTGAGCAGGCTGGCGAAGCCGACGATCAGGACCGCGCCGGCCTTGCCCACGAGCACGGCGACGTCGGTCACCGGCGCGGCACGAACCCGCTGCAGCGTCCCGTCGCGCCGCTCGGTGATCAGGCTGCGGGCGGCGCCTCCCACCGTGAAGAACAGGAAGAGGATGCCCATCGAGGCACCGAAGTACGCGACCGGCGAGTAGCTGGCGCCGACATCCAGCTGGGCGAGGGTGATCGGGAGATCGACCTGCTGGCCGGCGCGGACGACCTCGTCGAGCGCGGCTGCGTCCATCGGCTGGTCCTGGGCGTCGAGGGTGGTGGCGATGGCGAGGGCGGCGGCACCGATCCGGACCGCGATGCCGTCGGCGATCGACGTCGCGACGTCGCCGGCGATCCGCTTGTCGGCGTCCATGATCACCCCCAACGACCCGGGAGCTCCGCCCGCCACGACGGCAGGCAGGCCCTCGGTGAACCCGTCGGGGACGATGATGATGGCGTCGACCGAGCCGGCGCCCAGATCGGCGCGTGCGGTCGGTTCGTCGGCGCGACGTTCGAGGTGCACGGGTGCGTCGTCGGGCACGCCGCTGACGAGCCCGTCCACGAGCGCGGCGGACGTGTCCGTGCCATCGAGATCGACGATCGCGATGGTGGCGTCGAACGAGAAGCCGCCACCGAAGGCGAGGCCGATGACCGCGGCCATGACCAGGGGGGTCACGATGCCCATGAGGATGGCGGTGCGATCGCGGACCCTGCGGCGCAGATCGAAGGCGGTGACGGTCGCAGCGACGCGGAGCGACGGAGGCGTGCGGCGGTCGCGGGTCGCGGGTCCGCCGAGCCCGCCCATCAGCCCGGATCCCGCAGCGCGCGGCCGGTGAGGTCGAGGAACACGGTCTCGAGGTCGGGTTCGACGACACCGATCGAGGTGAGCGAGATCCCGGCGCCGGCTGCGGCTTGCGTGACCGGTACGAGCGCGCGACCTGGGTTCGCCACGACGAGCTCGACGCGACCGGCGGCGGCGGTGGCGTGCTCGACCTCGTCGAGCCGGCGGCAGGCGGCGGCGAACGGCTCGAGGTCACCGGTGGCCTCGACGCGGATGCGGCTCCGCTCGTGCACCTGCCGCACCAGCTCGGCGGCCGTGCCCTCGGCGATCAGCCGGCCGTCGTCGATGATGCCGATCCGGTGGCACAGCCGCTCGGCCTCCTCCATGTAGTGCGTGGTGTACAGCACGCTGAGGCCGAGCCCGCCCAGCACCGAGATGCTGTCGAGGATGGCGTGGCGGCTCTGGGGGTCCACCCCGACGGTCGGTTCGTCGAGCACGAGCAGCTCGGGGCGGTGCAGCAGCGCCACGCCGATGTTGCACCGCCGCTTCATGCCTCCCGAGAAGCGGTCGATCCGGTCATCGGCCCGATCCGCCAGCCCGATGAGGTCGACGACCTCGGCGACCCGCGCCTCCAGCGCCCGGCGACGGAGGCCCTGGAGCCGCCCGAAGAACCGAAGGTTCTCGCGGGCGCTCAGGTCGGGGTACAGGGCGATGTCCTGGGGCACGTAGCCGATCAGCGCCTTGGCCATCCGGTCGTCGCCACCGATGCGGCGGCCGTCGATCTCCACCCTGCCTGCGTCGCTGCGCAGCAGGCCGCAGATCATCGAGATGGCGGTGGTCTTGCCGGCGCCGTTCGGGCCGAGGAGCCCGTAGGTCTCGCCACGCTCGATCTGCAACGAGAGGTCGTCGACGACCGTGCGGTCGCCGAACCGCTTGGTCAGGCCGTCGCAGTCGAGCATGGGTCCGTCCGGTCGCACCGACGACCGTGCGCCGGCGTCGGTCGCGGGTTGGTGCGCCACCGTCATGACCGGATCACCCATGGCAGCTCCTCCCTCGATCGAACGCCGCACGTGTCGATCGTGCGATCCCGGAGGGCTGAGGGGAAGGGCCGAAGGTCCCGGGCGCGTGACGGCCGCGTTCGGCGCCGATCGTGGAGGTCACCGGACCCGCCGGGCTCCGCGGGCCAAACTGGTGACCATGACGACGGTGTTCCTACTCGATGACCACGAGATCGTCCGCCGCGGCCTCCGCGACCTCTTCGAGGCGAACGGCCTGGAGGTCGTGGGGGAGGCCTCCACCGCCGGCGAGGCGATGCAGCGCATCCCCGCCACCCGACCCGAGGTCGCCGTCCTCGACGTGCGCCTGCCGGACGGGAACGGCGTCGAGGTCTGCCGCGACCTCCGATCCGCCAACCCGGACCTCAAGTGCCTGATGCTCACGTCGTTCTCGGACGACGAGGCGCTGTTCGACGCCATCATGGCCGGGGCGTCCGGCTACGCCCTGAAGGAGATCGGCAGCAACGACCTGGTCGACGCGGTGCGCCGCATCGCGGCAGGCGAGTCGCTCATCGATCCGGCCCTCAAGGCGACGGTGCTCGAGCGGCTCCAGCACCCCGACCCCGAGGACGAGAAGATCGCCGCGCTCACCGACCAGGAGCGACGCCTCCTCGACCTGCTGGCCCAAGGCCTGACCAACCGGCAGATCGCCGGCGAGATGTTCCTCGCCGAGAAGACGGTGAAGAACTACGTCTCCAACCTCCTGTCCAAGATGGGCATGGAGCGGCGTACCGAAGCCGCGGTCTACGCCGCCCGGCTGGAGGAGCGCCAGCGCCAGCAGCGCCGTTGAGCCCGGGCTCCTCCACGGGGCCAGATGTCGCGGGCCGCGGCCGCGATCGAACTCGGTGCTGCCGTGTCGGTCACGACGCCGTCGCGACGGTGGACCGCAACGCGAGCTCGTCGATCGTCGCGGTGATGCCGGCGGCGATCACCGCGACGTCATCCTCGGAACGCAGGTCGCCGGTGACGCCGAAGGACAACGTCCCGTCGTAGGAGAGGATCGCCGTCGCGGTCCGGAACCCGTGCGTGATGGGCACGAACGGGCGGTGCTCGAGCATGCGCCGGCCGAGGCAGTAGAGGGGGAACTGGGGTCCGGGCACGTTGGTCGTGACCGTGTCGAGAGAGCGCTGCGGGTGGTCTCGGCTGATGCGCATCAACGCGCGGCTGGTCGCGCCGACGAGCAGCGGCGGCAGGAGGTCGGCCGCGGAGACGATCGCTTCGCCGGCTTCGGCCATGTGCGACGCCTTGAGGTGGGCCGTCGCGGTCCGCACGACGTGGAGGCGCTCGACAGGATCGGCGACGCGGATCGGGAGCTCGTACAGGATCCCGGACACGTGGTTGTCCAGCGCCGGATCGTCGGCGAGGCGCACCGAAACGGGGATCAGGGTGCGGAGCGCGGCTGCGTCGACGTCGTCGCCGTTGGCGATCAGGAGGTCGCGGTAGCCGCCCGCCACTGCGGTGAGGACGACGTCGTTCACGGTGCCGCCGAAGGCAGATCGGATCTGCTTCACCTCAGCCAGCGACGAGGAGGCGTGGGCCCACGACCGTTGTGACCCGATGGTTCCGTCGATGGACGTCGCCGGCGTCGGCACGATCTGGCGCGCCAGTCGAGCGAGCCCGGTCGCCGCGTCGACGCCGTCCCGAACGGCTCGGCACGGGTTCCGGAGGAGCCCGGGGATCGTCCCGATCCGACCGACGGCGTCGTGGGCGAGCCCGCTCCAGGCGTCCAGCACCAGCTGCGCGCCGCTGGGCGCAGGTCGTGGATCCCACGGGGTGACCGGTCGTCGAGGCGTGTCGGGCTCGGTGTCGAGCAGCGCCTCCAGCAGGCCGACGCCGGCGACGCCGTCGACCATGCAGTGGTGGACCTTGGAGACGAGGGCCCAGCGGTCGTCCGGGAGGCCGCGGACGATCCAGACCTCCCACAGGGGCCGGGTGCGGTCGAGCTCCTGCGCCATCAGCCGTCCCATGAGGTCGCACAGCGCTCGGTCGGTCGGCTCCGCCAGCGCCGTCGCCCGCACGTGGTAGCCGAGCTCGAAGGTGGGGTCGTCGACCCACACCGGACGCCCGAGCCCGAGCGGCACCAGGTGCACCCGTTGGCGGTAGCGGGGGATCCGGTCCAACGCGGTCGCGAGCAGCTCCCGCACCTCGGCTTCGGTCGGTGGCGCCCCGTCGAAGACCGACATGCCCGCGATGTGCATGTGCGAGACGCCGTCCTCGAGGTCGAGGAACTCGGCGTCGAGCGAGCTCAGTCGGTCCATCGTGGGGTGCTCCTCCGCATCGGTTCGTCGAGATCGTCCGCGATCCTCCGGTGGCGCGACAGGGCCCTTGGTCCTCTTCCCACGCGGACGCCGGTCACGGCGCTCGTGCGCCCCGAGTCAGGACCTTCGACCCTGTGCGCGCCGGCGCGACGAGGGTTGGCTGGGACCATGGAGCTCGACCGCAACGGTCTCGAGGTGTTGGACCGCGATGCCTGCATCGCCCGCTTGGCGACCGTGGCAGTGGCCCGGATCGGGCTGTCGGTGCAGGCCCTGCCGGTGATCCTGCCCGTCAACTTCGTGATCGACGGCGACGACATCGTCATCCGGACGAACGCCGGGGCGAAGACCGAGTCAGCCATGCGGGGGTCGGTCGTCGCCGTCGAGGCGGACGAGTACGACCCGTTCGCCCACACGGGTTGGAGCGTGCTGGTGCGCGGCCGAAGCCGTGTCGTCGAGGATCCGCAGGAGATCGAGCGGCTGAGCCACCTCTGGGTCCGGGCGTGGGGCACGCCTCGAACCGATCGCTGGATCGCCATCTCGATGGAGGTCGTCACCGGCCGGTGCATCATCCACGACGCGCGTACGCGCCAGCCGGAGGCCGAGGCCGGTCCTGGCTCGGCGGCTACGGCTCCGCCGACGGTCGGCGCCGGGGCTCCGCTGCAGGAGCCGCTCGTGGCCGTTGCCTGGGAGGCCTGGGGGATGGTCCGGACCGATCACCACACCACCGCCGCCGACCCGCGCACGACCGCCGCCCATCCGCACCTCGGATGGCCGGCGAGCGCGGATCCGAGCCGGAAGCGACCAGAGGAGGATCGGTGACCCCGACGATCGAGACCCGACAGCTCACCAAGCGCTACCGCAAGGTGGTCGCCCTCGACTCGCTGGACCTCGAGATCGAGCCCGGGGAGGTGTTCGGCTACCTCGGGCCGAACGGCGCGGGGAAGTCCACCACCATCGCCATCCTGCTCGGGTTGATCCGCGCGTCGAGCGGATCCGCCAAGGTCTTCGGGCTCGACGTCCAGCGCGATGCCCCGGCCATCCACCGTCGCCTGGCCTACGTCCCCAGCGAGGCGAACCTGTGGCCGTCGCTCACCGGCGCCGAAGCGTTGCGGTTCCTCGGTGCGATCCACGGCTCGGTCGACGACGCCTACCGGCGCGACCTCATCGACCGGTTCGAGCTGACACCAGACCGCAAGATCCGGGCCCTGAGCCACGGCAACCGCCAGAAGGTGCTGCTGATCGCGGCGTTCGCCAGCCGGGCCGACCTGCTCCTGCTCGACGAACCGACGACCGGCCTCGATCCGCTGATGGAACAGGTCTTCCGCCAGTGCGTCCGCGACGCCCACGACCGGGGCCAGACCGTCCTGCTGTCGTCGCACGTGCTCAGCGAGGTCGAGGCGGTGTGCGACCGGGTCGCCATGCTCCGCTCGGGCCGGGTCATCGAGACCGGCCACATCGACGTGCTGCGGACCCTGGCTGCGGTGCAGGTGCGCGCCACCTTCGCCGGGCCCGTCCCCGACGTCAGCCGGCTCCCCGGCATCACCGACGTCCGGGTCGAAGGACGCTCCGTCCGGTGCGGCGTCACGGGATCGATGGAGCCGCTCCTGCGGGCGCTCGCCGCCGCCGGCGCCGAGCGGTTGACGACGCACGAGCCCTCGCTCGAAGAGGTGTTCGTCGAGCACTACGACCGGGGTGCGGCCATGGCCGGAGCGTTGCGGTGACCGCGCTGACGCTCCCGCCGCGCGCCACCGCGGCGGCGCCGTCGGCGCCGTCGGCTCGGACCGAGGTGCACATCGCGGCGCGCTCGTTCCACCAGGTCTGGAAGGGCGCCACCATCTGCGCCGTCGTCTTCGGCGTCACGGCCGCGTCGTCGGCGCTGACCTACGCCACCACCTTCCCCGACGTCGCCGCCCGGGCGGAGCTCGCGGCGGTCACCAGTGCCGATCGGGGGCTCACGGTCCTGGTGGGACCCACCGCCGACATCGGCACGGTCGGCGGCTACATGGTCTACAAGGGCTTCGCGTTCCTGACCACCATCGGCGCCGTGTGGGCGGTCCTGGCGGCGACGCGCCTGCTCCGCGGCGAAGAGGACGCCGGGCGTTGGCAGCTCGTGCTCGCGGGCAGCACCCGCGCTGGGCGGGCCACCGCGGCGACGATGGCCGCGCTCCTGTCGGCGGTGGCGGTCATCTTCGCCGGCACGTTCGCCATCGTCGCGGTCGCCGGCCGCAGCCCGGAGTTGGACTTCGGCGTCACGGACTCGGCGCTCTACGCCCTCAGCCTCGCGATGGCGCCCGCGGTCTTCGTCGCCGTCGGGGCGGTCGCCGCCCAGCTCGGGCGGACCCGCCGGGCGGCGACCGGGGTCGCCGTCGGCGTCGTCGGCCTCGCCTACGTCGTGCGCATGGTCGCCGACTCGGGCCCGGGGACGCACTGGCTGCGATGGGTGACGCCGTTCGGCTGGAGCGAGCTCGTCGCCCCGTTCACGGCGAACGACCTTCGACCCGTCGGGGTGGCGCTCGCGGCGACGATCGCCCTGGCGGCCACGGCGGTCGTGCTCGCCGGGCGGCGAGACGCCGGCTCCGGCCTGATCGCGACCCGTGACGCCGTCGCCCTCCGGCCGTTCGGGCTGCGCAGCGCGTTCGGGCTCGGGGTGCGGCTCGAGACGCCGGCCATCGTCGCGTGGTGCCTCGGC
>Ga0075364_10001209_pt1 | contig 13867 bp, 15 predicted proteins | sample EndMetdeltDD1764_FD_71517 | JGI IMG/M metagenome (GOLD analysis project Ga0075364, IMG submission 71517) | Populus endosphere microbial communities from Tennessee, USA - Endosphere MetaG P. deltoides DD176-4 | ecosystem: Host-associated > Plants > Roots > Endosphere | place: USA: Tennessee... | reverse complement strand
GCTGGTGGCCACCAGCAGGGCGTCGATCCGCCGGGCGCGGCGCACCCGCTCGATCTGGCGCAGGATCATCGGCGCCCCGGCCAGGGCTTTCAGCACCTTGCCCGGCAGTCGGGAGGAGCTCATCCGGGCCTGGAGGATGGCGAGGATCACCTTCGGCCTCGACTGGAGCGATTTCGGGTAAACCACGGTTAACGCGATTCAGCGTCTCGTACCCGTCCCGATCCGGAGCGTCCGATGTCCGCCCTCGCCAAGCCCATGGTCCCCTGGAGCCTGCCCGAGGCGGTGGTCGCCGACCTGATCCGCAAGGGCGTGCACGTCTTCGACACGCCGGTGGACCCGGCCCGCTGCGCCGAACTCCTCGAAGAGGTCCAGAAGCAGCGCCGGTTCGACGAGAGCCTGTTTCTCAGTGAGGCCGAGTTCGACGCGGAGCCGCAGCACACCGGCGTCAATCCAAGGCCGGGCCGAAACCTCCTGGAGCGCTTCCAGGGCCGCCTGGCCTTCGTCGAGCGCAGCCACCAGGTCACCGAGGCGCTCTGGACCCTGCTGGGCCCGGACTACCAGATCCTCGACCGCAAGCTGGTCTGCGGCGTGCCGGCCAGCGCCGTGCCCCGCTGGCTGCAGCGGCGCATCCACGGCAACCCGGTGAACAACCTCGGCGCCTATGTGCGGCCGCAATACCGCGACATGACCTATTTCTACGGCATCGACTTCCACCAGGACCTGATCGACCACAGGGACCGCGAGGCCGATTTCGTCACCCTCTACGTCTACCTGCACCCGGTGACCGAGGCCGACGCCCCGCTGCACGTGCTGGAGGGCAGCCACCGGATGGGCGGCTCGGTCTTTCCCCACGACCTCAAGCGCACCGGTCCCGACGCCTGGCGCTATCGCAACGGCGACCTGGGCGAGATGTTCGTCACCGAGGCCGTGCTGACCGGCGAGGCCGGCTTCTGCGCCCTGTGGCACGCCTGCACCCTGCACGGCACCCAGCCCGACGCCGCCGACCAGGCGCGGATCTCGCTGCGCTACCTGGTGGCCCGGGGCGCCGCCAAGGCCTGCGGCATCGACAGCGTCAACGCCACCCTCGCCGGGCCGCTCAGCCTGGACCACACCCGGGCCGACCTCGCCGCCGACGGCTCGGCCCAGATCAAGGGCAACAAGGTGCTGGGCGCCTAGGGGGGGCGCAGCCGTCCTGGCGCGCCCACGGTGGACTCGCCGGGACTTATGCTGCGAATGAATCCGCACGACGCCTTCATCGCTCATACGCCGAGACCCCATGCCTTCCATCGTCATCGCCATGCCCGCCGCGCAGTCCAACGTGAAGATGCACACCACCCAGACTGTGGTGGACACCGCCCTGGGTCTGCGCGCGGCGGGGCACGAGGCGCGCTTCGTCGCGGCCGAGTTCAGCGAGGTGGTATGGGCGCGGAATTTCCTCGCGTCCTGGGCGCTCAACAATGGCGCCGATCTTCTGTACTTCATTGATTCTGATATGTATTTTCCGCCCGAGGTGTCGCTCGCCCTGGTCGCTGCGGACAAGGACGTGATCGGCGCCGTCTATCCCCGGCGCCATGTCGACATGGACAAGCTGGTCGCCAATGCTCGGGCCATGCCAAACGCAAAGGCGACCGAAGTGCTCGGTCGCACGGTGGACTACTGCGTGCGCGTCCTCGATGGCGCGCTGCGCTTCACCGACGGGATCGCCGAAGCCGCGGGCGTGGGCATGGGCGCGGCGGTGATCAAGGCCAGCGTCCTCAGAGCCATGATCGACAGGCAGGCCGCGCCTCTGCTCCCCGACGACAAGGGGGTGGGCTTCCCCACCTACGGCTTCTTCGACCCGCTCGATGACGAGCGCGGCCACCCGCTTTCAGAGGACTTTTCCTTTTGCGCGCGCTGGCGTTCGCTGGGCGGCAAGGTCCACGTCATGGACGCCCCGCGGGTCGGCCACATCGGAACCTTCAATTTCCGCGGCAGCTACGCTGACGCCATGATCGCGCGGGCGCCCACCCCGCCGACCTGGACCGGCGGCGCGAGCATATCTTTCAAGCCCCGCTGACGCGCGACGGCTCGATCCGCTGGCCAGGGCCGACCGGCGTGTTCGCGCGTTGAGGTCGCGATGAACCTCGCCGCCCCCGCCTGGAGTCCCGTCGCAAAGATCCATCGGATCGGCGCCGAGCAGGAGCCGGTGGTGGTCATCGACGACTATGCGCGCGATCCGGACGCCATGGTCGAGGAGGCCGCCCGCCTGGACTTCCGACCCAACGGCGCCTTCTTCCCGGGCGTGCGGGCGAAGGCCCCCGACGCCCTGGCGCTCTCGATCCGCCAGAGCCTGGCCGGCATGATCCGCGAGGTCTTCGGCGTCACGGACGATCTCAACCGGATGGAGTGCTGGTGGTCGCTGCTGACCACCCCGCCGTCATCCTTGAGCCCGCACCAGCGCCTGCCGCACTTCGACGGCCTGGGGCCCCAGCGCATCGCCGTGCTGCATCACCTGGGGCGAGGCGAGGGGACCGCCACGGCCTTCTACCGCCACCGCGCCACCGGCTTCGAGACCATGACCGCCGCGCGGCTTCCCGCCTACAACGCAGCGGTCAACGCCGAGCTCGCTCGCCATGGCCTGCCGGCGGCCGCCTACGCCGATGACGGCGGCCCATCCTTCGAGCGGATCGCCGCCTTCGAGGCGCGCTTCAACCGCTTGCTGGTCTACCGGGGAAACACCCTGCACTCGGCCAATGTCGCGCCGGGCGTCGCGCTGCCGGCAGACCCGCGCCGGGGTCGGTTCAGCGTCAACAGCTTCATCTGGCTGGAGGCGCCTCAGGCCTTGACGAAATAGCCCCCGGGCGCGGAGGCCCAGCCGAACTTCTGGATGCGCGGCGGCCGGCCGTCGAAGAAGGCCTCCAGCGCCTCGCTCTCGCCCGGCCATTCGCGGATGGCGTACTCGTCCAGCAGCACCACTCCGCCGGTGAGGATCCGCGGCCAGAAGGCCTTCAGCGCCGCCAGCGTCGGCTCGTAGAGGTCCATGTCCAGGTGCAGCAGGGCCACCCGCAGGCCCGGATTGTCGGCCACATAGGCCGGCGCGGTCTCCCGCACGTCGCCGTCCACCAGCTCCACCCGCGCGCGGCCGGGGACGAAGCTGTCGGCGTTGAAGGCGTCCACCAGGGCGAAGAGGGTGTCGCGGAAGCTGGCCGGGTTCCAGCCCTCGGCGGTGTTGCCCACCCTGGCGTCCAGCCCGTCCTTGTCGGAGCGGTCGGCCAGGCCCTTGAAGTGGTCGAAGCCGAGCACCTTGCGGGTGCGGTCGCCCGGGCTGAAGGTTTCCAGGAAGCGCGCGAAGGAGAACAGGCTCGCGCCCTTGTAGACCCCGCACTCGACGATATCGCCGGGGATGTCGGCCACCAGCTTGAAGACCTCGTAGTGGGCGAAGGCCTTCATGAAGTGCATCCGCCGCCCGAAGGTCCCCAGGTTGGCGATCAGGTCGTGGTCGTCCAGGTGGCGCTTGAGCAGCGCGCGCAGGGTCTCGTCAGCCGGGATCATCTAGTCTTCCTCGAAGGCGATAAGCTCGGGGTGCAGGGCGGCGAAGGTCTCAAAGCCGTCCGCCCGGCGGTGGCGCCAGCCGCGCCGCGCGAGCTCGGGGTCCAGCAGGTCGCCAAAGCGCACCTGGATGGAATAGCGGTGGCGCGGCCCGGGATTGCGGCCCGAGCGATGGACCACGGTGTTGCGGAACATCAGCACATCGCCCGGCAGCAGCTCCGGCGTCGCCGCGCAGGCTTCGAAGCCCGCATGGAAGCGCTGCGGGATGAAGGCGTCGCGGGTGGCGAGCCTTAGCCCCTCGCCGTCGCGCTTGTAGCGGATCTCCACGGGATAGAGCGCCTGGGTGGCGAGCTGGGCGATCTCCACCCCGCCGTTGGCCGCGCCCGAGGGGGTCAGCGGCGTCCAGGCGGTCACCGAGTTGCGGCACAGGGCGTTGTAGGAAAAGTCCTGGTGCCAGCCAAAGCCGCGCCAGGGCTCGCTGGCCAGGTCCATGCGGAAGACCGCGTGCTGGAAGGGGCTGGCCAGCCGGCGCGCGCCCACCATCGCCTGGGCCGCCGCCGCCAGCGGCTGCGCCGTCACCAGGCGGCGGAACACCTCGGCGTCGCGGAAGGCGTCATAGACCGCGCCGAGCGCTCGGCGGTCGCGGACGACCAGGTCGTCCACCAGGGCGTCGAGGTCGCCTGGCCCATCGGCCCCGGCGGCGCGCAGCAGGTCGCACAGCGTCTCCACCGCCTCGGCGACCAGGGCCTTGGGCAGCAGGCCGCGGTGGGTCTGCACCGGTTCGGGGGCCGCGGCGGCGGGTTGGCGATTCGCACCCATGGCGACAGGGTCGCGGGGCGCGCGGGGAAGCGCAATGCGGCGCGGGGGATCAGCTCGCGGCGCTGCGGATCTGGCCCAAGAAGGCGCGGGCGGTCCGCTGGGCGCCCTGGCCGTCGCAGAGCTCGGCGCTGGCGCGCGCCAGGCTGCGGCGAAGCTCGGCGTCGCGCATCAGCCGCATCAGACCGCGATCGAACTGGGCCTCGAAGTCGCTGGCCCGCAAGTCCGCCACCAGGGCCGCGCCGCGCTCGGCCAGGGCCAGGGCCGCGGGGCGCTGGTTCTCGACGAGGATCACCTGCAGGGTCGGCAGGCCCAGCGTGCATCGCTCCCAGGTGGAGGATCCGGCCGCGCCCACCGCCACGTCGGCCTCCGCCGTCAGCCGGGCCATGTGCGGGGTGTCGACGTGCAACTGCACGCGGCTGTCGCGCTTGGCGATCTTCATCAGGCCGGGCAGGCTCGCCGCGTCCGAGCCCAGGACGACGTCCAGGCCCGTCTCGCCGATCCTGGGGCGCAGCCGCTCCAGCACGCGGGCGGTGATCCCGTCCAGGTCGGTCAGGCCCATGGCCACCAGCATCCGCTGCACCGGCTCGCCCCGCCAGGCGAGGGCCGTCTCGCGCAGGGCGGCGAATTCGGGCCGCACAGGGGCGAAGAGGGGGCCCAGCAGCAGGCGGGTCTCTGGCCCGATCAGGCCCGAATAGTCCTCGGCCTGGCGGGCTGGGCCGGAGTCGAGGACCAGATCCACGCCCAGCGGGCGGTCGGCCAGGTCGTCGATCGCCAGGGTCGGGCGGCCCTGGCCCATGGCCCGGTGGTCGCGCTCGGCAAGGCCGTAGTGATCGAACACCATGGCGTCGAAGGCTTCGGGGCCGATGGCGCGGGCCAGGTCCCGGGCCTCGCCGGAGGCCGCGGTGAGCCGCCGGGTCGCCGGCGCGAAGGCGTCCAGCACCGCCCCCGCGGCGGGGGGCCCGAGGAAGGCGGCCTCGCAGCCCTCCGCCTCCAGCGCGGCGGCGAGGGTGAGCGATCGCATCACATGGCCGCCGCCCACGCGGGCGCCGGCGTCGACGACGAACAGGATCCTTGGTCCGCTCATGCCCGCCCATCCCCCGCGACTGCGGCGGCTTTCGGGCGGCGGCGCTGAAAAGCGCGCGCGGCCCCCGCCTCAGTTAGAGGAATTCGACCTTGGTGATCTCGTAGGCCTTCACACCGCCAGGCGTTGTGACCTCGACCACGTCGCCGCTCTCCTTGCCGATGATGGCCCGGGCGATGGGCGAGGTGATGGAGACCTTGCCCTGCTTCACGTCGGCCTCGTGCTCGCCGACGATCTGGTAGCGGGCCGCTTCTTCGGTGTCCTCGTCGATCAGGGAGACGGTCGCCCCGAACTTCACCTGGCTGCCCGAAAGTCGGGAGACATCGATCACTTGGGCGCGGGCTATCTTGTCTTCGATCTCGGCGATGCGGCCTTCGATCCAGCCCTGGCGATCCTTGGCGGCATGGTACTCGGCGTTCTCGGAAAGGTCGCCATGAGCGCGCGCCTCTCCGATGGCGGCGATCACGGCTGGCCGCTCCAAGGTCTTCAAACGCTTGAGCTCTTCGTCGAGGGCCTGGTAGCCCCCGGCGGTCATCGGGACTTTTTCCATAGAGGTGATGACTCGGGTTCGCCCTAGTTGCAGTTCGACTCGTTTCCGGCCGCGGGCGCCGGCGACCGGGGGGATAAGACAATAGAATTGTGCGGCGCAAAACTCAAGGGCGCGGACCGCATTCCTTTCGGAGGCCCCTGATCTAGTCCCCTTCGCAGACGATCACCCCGCTCATCTCCTCCGGCGCGGGGGTCTCGAAGACCCCCTCCATGAATTCGAACATGTCCGGAGATACTTCGATCGCGAACGACTCGCCGCGGATGACATTGCGTTGCGCCACCCGCGCGCGGCGCACCTCGGCGGGCGCGGTGACGAAGTGCCATTGGATGGGCAGCTCGACCGCCTCGGCGATCTCCCGCACGCGGTCGCGGTCGGCCCGGCGCATCAGGCCGATGTCGAGGATCACCGGGGCGCCGGCGGCCAGGGTGGCCGCGGCGGTGGCCCAGATCTGCGCCTCGCAGCGGCCCACCCGCTCCATCATCCACGCGTATTCGATGGGGTCGGGGATATCGGGGCCGAAAAGCCGCGCCATCCAGTCGTCGAGGATGAAGGCGACGGCGCCGGTGCGACGGGCGTAGTCGTGGGCGTAGGTGGTCTTCCCCGCGCCCACCGGGCCGAAGATCACATTCAGGGTCGCAGTCATGGGCGACTCTTAGGCGAGGCGGCGCAAGGCTTCCAGGCCTCGTTCGCCGCCTGGCGGCGCTGCGGTTGGAGCGGGCGCATCCCGCGCAGACCCCTCACGCCGGCCCGCGGGCAAGCGGCGAGGGTGCGCGCGATGCGCCCGGACTCTCTTAGGCCGTGGTCCCGGCTACTTCAGGTAGCTGGGTGTCGAGCCCGTCTGCAGGATTCCATAGACAAGGCCGACCGCCAGAATGGCGATGGCGATGACCATCAGGACCCCGATCAGGTTCTCGAATTTTTGCGCCAGATGGCGGTTACGGTGCGGATGATGTTCAGTTTCGCGCTCGGTCGACATGCGTTGCCTCGCACTCCTCAGACAAGGACCAGGTCCGGATGGGACCAAGTTCTCGTAGGGCTGCGACGGGCGTCGCGCGGTGCGCTGAACGGCACTGTCAAAAACGCCGTCCAGGGCGTCGTGAACGCCGGCCTCAGCCGGACGATGCGGAAAATCTGCGCCTCGAATCCGCCACCGTCAACGCAACATTTTGACGTTCTTCAAAAAACGACGCCTAAGCGTAGCTTTGCAGCGGACGCACCTCGAGCGGCCCCTCGCTCATCGCCTTGATCGCCTGGGCGGCGGCCAGGGCGCCGGCGGTGGTGGTGAAGTAGGGGATCTTCATCATCAGGGCCGAGCGCCTGATCTCGAACGAATCGGCCAGGGACTGGCGGCCCTCGGTGGTGTTGAAGACCAGCTGGACCTCGCCGTTCTTCATGGCGTCCACGATGTGCGGCCGGCCTTCCAGCACCTTCTTCACCTGCTCCACCGGCAGGCCCTCGGCGGCCAGGAAGCTCGCCGTGCCGCTGGTGGCCAGGATGCGGAAGCCCTGGGCGACCATCAGGCGGACCGGCTCGACGATCCAGGGCTTGTCGCTGTCCTTCACCGAGATGAAGACGCAGCCGGTGTCGGGCAGGCGGGTGCCGCCGCCCAACTGGCTCTTGGCGAAGGCGCGGGCGAAGGCGGGCGCAAGGCCCTCGCCCGGCCGCACCCAGTCCAGGCCCATGACCTCGCCGGTGGAACGCATCTCCGGGCCCAGCACCGTGTCGACGCCGGCGAAGCGGGCGAAGGGGAACACCGCCTCCTTGACCGCGATGTGATCGTAGGGCGCGTCCTTCAGGTCGAAGCTCTTGAGGGTCTCGCCGGCCATCACCTTGGCGGCGATGGCGGCCAGCGGCCGGCCGATGGTCTTGGCGACGAAGGGCACCGTGCGGCTGGCGCGCGGATTGACCTCCAGGACGAAGATCCGCGGCGCGTCGGAGTGCGGCTCCTCGATGGCGAACTGCACGTTCATCAGCCCGCGCACGTTGAGGGCGAAGGCCATGGCCTCGGTCTGCTTCTTCAGCTCGGCGATGGTCTCGGGCTTGAGCGAGAAGGGCGGCAGGGAGCAGGCGCTGTCGCCCGAGTGCACCCCGGCCTCCTCGATGTGCTCCATGACCCCGGCCACGAACACCGTCTCGCCGTCGCACAGGGCGTCGACGTCCACCTCGGTGGCGCGCGAGAGGTACTGGTCGATCAGGACGGGCGAGTCGCCGGAGACCTGCACGGCGGTGCGGATGTAGCGATCGAGCTGCTCGTCGTCGCGGACGATCTCCATGGCCCGGCCGCCCAGCACATAGGAGGGCCGGATCACCACCGGGTAGCCGACCTTGTGCGCGCCCGCGAAGGCCTCGTCGCGGGAGCGGGCGATGGCGTTCACCGGCTGGGCGATCTTCAGGCGATGCAGCAGTTGCTGGAAGCGCTCGCGGTCCTCGGCCAGGTCGATGGCGTCGGGCGAGGTGCCCAGGATGGGAATCCCTGCGTCCTCCAGCGGCTGGGCCAGCTTCAGCGGCGTCTGGCCGCCGAACTGGACGATGACGCCCAGCAGGGTTCCGTTGGACCGTTCGACATCGATCAATTCCAGCACGTCCTCGGCCGTCAGCGGCTCGAAGTACAGGCGGTCGGAGGTGTCGTAGTCGGTGGAGACGGTCTCGGGGTTGCAGTTGACCATGATCGACTCGACGCCGATCTCGTCCAGGGCGAAGGCCGCGTGGCAGCAGCAGTAGTCGAACTCGATGCCCTGGCCGATGCGGTTGGGCCCGCCGCCCAGGATGATCGCCTTGCGGGCGGCCGACGGATCGCTCTCGCACTCGGGCGCCTGGCCGAGCGCGCCGGTCTCGTAGGTCGAATACATGTAGGGCGTCTCGGCCCGGAACTCGCCGGCGCAGGTGTCGATGCGCTTGAAGACCGGCCGAACCCCCAGGGCGCGGCGCTGTTCGCGAACCTTGGCCTCGCTGGCGTCGGTCAGCATGGCCAGGCGGGCGTCGGAGAAGCCCAGCGCCTTGAGCCGGCGAAATTCCGGGGCCTGGTCCGGCAGGCCCTTGGCCTGCACCAGGGCTTCCTCGCGCACCAGCTGTTCGATCTGGCGCAGGAACCAGGGCTCATAGGAACAGGCCGCCTGGATCTCCTCGCAGGTCAGGCCGTGGCGGAAGGCCTGGGCGATGACCCGCAGGCGGTCGGGGGTGGGCTGGCCCAGCGCCCGAAGGATCGCCGCGTGCCCCATCTCCGGGTCGGAGGCGTTCTCGATGACCACCTCGTCGAGGCCGGAAAGGCCTGTCTCCAGGCCGCGCAGCGCCTTCTGCAGGCTTTCGGCGAAGGTGCGGCCGATGGCCATCACCTCGCCCACCGACTTCATAGAGGTGGTCAGGGTGGCCTCGGCGCCCGGGTACTTCTCGAAGGCGAAGCGGGGGATCTTGGTGACGACGTAGTCGATGGAAGGCTCGAACGAGGCCGGCGTGGCGCCGGTGATGTCGTTCATCAGCTCATCGAGCGTGTAGCCGACCGCCAGGCGGGCGGCGACCTTGGCGATCGGAAAGCCGGTGGCCTTGGACGCCAGCGCCGAGGAGCGCGACACCCGCGGGTTCATCTCGATCACCACCATGCGCCCGTCCGCGGGGTTGACCGCGAACTGCACGTTGGAGCCGCCGGTCTCGACGCCGATCTCGCGCAGCACGGCGATCGAGGCCGCCCGCATGCGCTGGTATTCCTTGTCGGTGAGCGTCAGGGCCGGGGCGACGGTGATGGAATCGCCGGTGTGCACGCCCATCGGGTCGATGTTCTCGATGGAGCAGACGATGATGCAGTTGTCCGCCTTGTCGCGGACCACCTCCATCTCGAACTCCTTCCAGCCCAGCACGCTCTCCTCGATCAGCACCTCGGTGGTGGGGGAGAGGTCCAGGCCGCGCTCGACGATCTCGCGGAACTCCTCGACGTTGTAGGCGATGCCCCCGCCGGTGCCGGCCAGGGTGAAGGAGGGGCGGATGATGGCGGGAAGGCCCACCATCTCCAGGCCGACCAGCGCCTCTTCCATGGTGTGGGCGGCGTGGCTCTTGGGGCTCTCCAGGCCGATCGCGTCCATGGCGTCGCGGAATTTCTGGCGATCCTCGGCCTTGTCGATGACCTCGGCCTTGGCGCCGATCATCTCCACCCCGTACTTGGCCAGCACGCCCATCTGCTCGAGCGCCAGCGCGGTGTTCAGCGCGGTCTGGCCGCCCATGGTGGGCAGCAGGGCGTCGGGCCGCTCCTTCTCGATGATCTTCTCGACCATCTCGGGCGTGATCGGCTCGATGTAGGTGGCGTCGGCGACGTTGGGATCGGTCATGATCGTCGCCGGGTTGGAGTTCACCAGCACGATCCGGTAGCCCTCGGCCCGCAGCGCCTTGCAGGCCTGCACGCCCGAATAGTCGAACTCGCACGCCTGGCCGATGACGATGGGGCCCGCGCCGATGATCAGGATCGAGGAGATGTCGGTGCGTTTGGGCATTTCGTCTCGCGCGCAAGGGCGGCCGCGCGAGTCTCGCGCGCCGATATAGGTCAGACTGCAGGTTAAGGCGCCGCATTAGTGGGAAGGCGCGGAGCGCGCAAGGCGGATTGATCGCACCGTGTCGCTTTGCCCGGGCGCTTCGCCTCAGGTCCGGCCGGGGTAGTCGCGGCTCAGGGCCCGATGCAGGCGCGTCAGGTCGTTGCGCCGGCGCACTTCGCGACGCAGCTTTTCCAGGGTGTCGGGCGCCTCCTCGGGGCCCTCCGCCTGGTCGGCATGGCGCTCCCAGGTGCGCGCTTCATGGGGGGCTTTGGACATCGGGCGGACAACTTGGCCCGGCCATGCGCGGTTCCTGGGAAAGAGTCTGGACGCGAGGGTCGGCCTCGCGCCCAGTCCCTTCGGGTCCTAGTCGACCGAGACGATGGTGTTGGTGGCCGCGTCCACCACCACCCGGTGGCCATCCACATAGGCCCAGCGGTAGGCCGGATAGTCCGGCACATCGCGCCAGCTCACCGTCCCGTCGACCGCCTCGCCCACCACCAGGGGATGGCCGTAGGTGACGACCGGGCCGGTCTGGCCCATGACGTAGGTGTGGACGGCGCCCGGGGGCGGGGCGGCGTAGACCGCCACCACCTTGCCGCTGGCCCGGTCGATGACCACGCGGCGGCCGTCGAGATAGGCCCAGCGGTACTTGGGGTACTTGGGCACGTCCAGCCAGGTCACCGTCCCGGCGATCGGTCGACCGACGATGATCGGCTGGCCGTAGCTCACCGTGGCCACGTCCTGGGTGGTCACATAGGTGCGGACCTCCGCCGGCGGATCGGCGGTGTGGCCCACCACCGCGCCGGCCACCGCGCCCACGGCGGCGCCGACAGGGCCGCCCACCGCCGCGCCGGCGGCCGCGCCGGTCACCGCCCCCGCGGCGGTTCCGCCGCTGGGCCGCTTGGTCACCACCGTTGTCTGCTGCTCGACCGGCTGGGCGAGCGCCACGGCCGGGGCGGCGGCGAGGCCCAGCAGGGCCGCGCTCAGATAGATCGTTTTCCTCATATTTTCTCCTGTTCAGCCCCCACGGCGAAACCAGGAGCGGTGCGGCTAGTTCCGGAGGGGCGGGCCCGCGGGCGGCCAATTTCCGGCTCCGCTTGGCAAAAAAAGCGCCGCCGTCGGCAACCAAAGGCGCGCCCAACCATATCCTTAGGGAGGCGGAGGCCGGGGCCCCCGCCAGTGTGCCTGGAGACGTATTCCGTGAGCCTGATCGACCGCATCCCTACCTTCAGCGACGAAGAGGTCATCAACCTGCTGGCCAACGCCCGCCGGCTGGAAGTCTCCGGCGATGAAAAGCAGCGCGCCTCGGCGGCCGAGCTGATCGGCCCGCTGGAGGAAGCCGCCGCCGAGCGCAAGGCCGCCCGCCTCGCCGCCGCCCAGGTCAAGCGCGCCGCGCGCCGTCCCGCCAAGGCCAAAGCCGCCTAGGCTCCCTCCACCACCGTGAGGCGTCAGCGGCCGGGCCTCGCCCGGCCGTCTCCGCGCCCGGCGCCATGCGCCCTTGCCCAGAGGCGATCCAGCGGGCAGCTTCCCGCCAAGGCTCAGCTGCACCAGGTCCCCCTTGGCCCCATCCGATCCGCTCGCGTCCCTGATGACTCGCATCGCCGCCGGGGACCGGCTGGCGCTGCGCGCGCTTTATGACGCGACCTCCGCGAAGCTTTTCGGCGTGTGCCTGCGTATCCTCAGCGACCGCGAGGAGGCCCAGGACGTGGTGCAGGACGTCTATCTCACCGTCTGGCGGCGCGCCGACCGGTATGACGCCGGGCGCGCCGGCGTCTCGACGTGGCTGTCCACCATCGCCCGCAACCGCGCCATCGACCGCCTGCGGGCCCGCGGACCCCTGGCCAGGTCCGAGCCGGTCGAAGGCCTCGAACTCGCCGACGACGCGCCGGGCGCCGAGGCGGCCCTGCTGCAGGGCGACGAGGCCCGCCGGCTGGCGGCCTGCCTGGACGAGCTTGACGAGCGCACCGCCGCGGTGATCCGCACGGCCTTCTTCGAGGGCGTCACCTATGAGGCGCTCGCCCGCCGCACCGACACGCCCCTTGGCACGGTGAAGAGCTGGATCCGCCGCGGTCTGGCCCGCCTCAGAGGATGCCTGGAGCGATGAGCGAGGGGCCCGAACTCTCCGACGTCGAAATGATCGCCGCCGAGCATGCCTTGGGGGTGCTCTCCGAGCGCGAGCGGTCGGATGCGGAGGCCCGCATGGCCCGCGACCCGGCCTTCGCCGCCCTTGTGGAGGCCTGGCGCGAGCGGCTGGCTCCCCTGGCCGAAGGGCTTTCCGCCGTCCCGCCGTCCAGCCTGTGGCCGGCGATCGAGCGCGCGCTGCCGGCCAACGACAACGCCGCTGTCCGCCGGCGGCTGCGCTTCTGGCGGGCGACCGCGGGGCTCGCCATGGGCCTGGCCGCCGCCAGCCTGGCCGTGGCGGTGCTGTTCGCCAGCCGCCCCCCGATCGTGCTGCAGTCCCCCGCGCCGGCGCCCATCCTCAACGCCAGCCTGATGAGCCAGGGCGGCGGCGCCCAGCCGATGTTCGTCGCCGCCTACGACCCGGTGCGCAAGGCTCTGATCGTCACCTCCCTGGTCAAGCCGGGGGCCGACCCCGTGCACGTCCACGAGCTCTGGATCATCCCGGCGGACGGCCGGCCCCACCCGCTGGGAATGATCGCGCCCGGCGCCTCCAAGGCCATGCCGATGCCGGGCCACATGGCGCCGATGTTCACCCCGGGCGCGGCCATCGCCGTCTCGGTGGAGCCGCCGGGCGGCTCGCCCAATCCCGCGGCCCCCTCCGGCCCGATCGCGGCCGTGGGCAAGCTCGCGGCGATCTGATCACGACCTCGCCGACCCTTGCGGGCGGGCCGGCGGGCGCCTACCCTTTCGTCTTCCCCAGCGCCGCCAAGGTCCGCCGCCCGATGTGATTCCCCCCCCGCCGCAACGTCGCCACGTTCGCTCCTGGGGAAGTCATGTCTGCTGCGTCCATCACCATCCGCGACCTTCGCTGGGCTGCGCCCGGCGCGGAGCCGCTGTTCACCAATCTCGATCTGGCCGTCGGCGCCGAACGCGTCGGCCTGGTCGGCCGCAACGGCGTGGGCAAGACCACGCTTCTTCGCCTGGTCGCCGGCGAGCTGAAGCCCCACGCCGGCGCCATCTCGGTGCACGGCCGGCTGGGGATGCTGCGCCAGGCGGTGCAGGTCGGCGGCGAAGCGGAGATCTGCGACCTCTTCGGGGTTCGCGAGCCGTTGGCGATCCTCGCGCGGGCGGCGGGCGGCCAGGCTGGCGAAGAGGATCTCGCCGCCGCCGACTGGCTGCTGGAGAGCCGCATGGCCGAAAGCCTTGCCCGCATGGGCCTCGCGGCGGCGCCCACCACGCCCCTGGCGGCCC
>Ga0075364_10001208_pt1 | contig 13870 bp, 25 predicted proteins | sample EndMetdeltDD1764_FD_71517 | JGI IMG/M metagenome (GOLD analysis project Ga0075364, IMG submission 71517) | Populus endosphere microbial communities from Tennessee, USA - Endosphere MetaG P. deltoides DD176-4 | ecosystem: Host-associated > Plants > Roots > Endosphere | place: USA: Tennessee... | reverse complement strand
CATGACATCAGTACCATTGCTGCATTATCAGACAATCGGTGACCAACTTTTACCATTCTGGTGTATCCGCCTTGTCTCGACATAAAACGAGGAGCGAGATCAGTCATGAGTTTTTCGACAGCATTATGATTAACATCTGGAGCTAATAACCGATACCCTTGCGTGCCACCTTTTTTTGCTTTTGTGACGAGTTTATCAGCTGCACCACGAATCGCTTTTGCTTTCTCTTGGGTGGTTTTGATATGCTCTTCCATCACTAACGAAGTCAGCAAGTTTTTAAACAAAGCTTTTCGCTCGTTTGTATCTCTTTTAAATTGTCGTCCAAATACATTTTTTTTCATAAAAAAAATCAGCTATCAATTTCTAGTCGTCGGTCGTCAGAGTTTCGATTGAGAGACTTATCCGATAACAGAAAACTGAGAACTGATAACAAATTACTGATTATTCAGGCTTATTCCTTTTTCTTGTAGTTTTTCGTCAATAACTGAGATTGATTTTCCGCCCATGTTTCTCATTGAGACTAAATCTTTTCGTGGAGCTGCTAAAAGTTGTTCAATTGTTTCAATTCCACCATTTCTCAAACTGTTGTAGATCCGTGTTGGAAGATCCAACTCATCAATTGTCATTTTCAAGATGTTTTGTGGGATGGTTGATGTCGCTACTGGGCCTTCGGCTGCTGCTGCAACTGCTTTTGGTTCATACACTTGCATGAATGAAGAAGCAAGGATGCGTGCTGCATTATGTAATGATTCTTTTGGTGTAACACTTCCATTGGTCCATACCTTCAAGGTAAGTTTGTCCAAATCAGTTCTTCGGCCAACACGAGTTGCTGTGACGGTATAAGTAACTCTACGAACAGGTGTGAATACTGCGTCAGTTGAAATAACACCAAGCGTTGTTGATTTTCGCTCTTCAGCGAGTGAATAACCAAGTCCCTTTGCAACGGTGAGTTCCATTTCGAGTTTTGCTTTGTCACCTGAGAGTGAACCGATATATTGGTCTTTGTTAATAACCTCAACACCATCTGGTAATTCGAGATCATTTGCGGTAACTGTCTTTGAACCTTTAACAGAAAGTTTTAATGTTGCTTCTTCTTTACTATCTGAGAGTCGAAGATTTAATTCTTTGATGTTTAAGAGAAGATCTACAATGTTCTCTTTCAATCCTTGTAAGGTTGAGAACTTGTGTTTAACACCGGTGATTCGTACTGATGTTACCGCAGCTCCAGGAGTTGAGGTATACATAACACGTCTCAGTGCGTTTCCAACAGTGTGTCCGTATCCTGGATCAAGTGGTTCGAAAACGAACTCTCCAAAATCTGGACTTGTTGTTATTTCTTGTATTTTAAAATTTAAGTCATCCATAACAGAACCTTATTCTATCACACCTTCGTGTAATATTCAATACTATCTTGAATAATACTCAACAATCTGTCTTGTATTAAAAGGAACACTAAAATCGCCAGCCTTTGGCAGACGTTTTAGCTTCCCAACTGTACCTTCTTTTTCAAGGAAAGGTGCAATTTCAGTTTTCTCAGCAAGATTTTTAATGACATCAGGATTTGCGAGCATTGTTTTATCTAAGGTAACAATATCTCCTTCTTGAACAACATATGAAGGGATTGTCATCTTTTTATCATTAACGAGGGCGTGTCCATGAGTAACACTTTGACGAGCCATCATTCGTGATTTAGCAAGACCAAGTCGGTAGATGATGTTATCAAGTCTTCTTTCGAGAGATGAGAGCAAAAGTTCTTCGGTATCACCTTTTTGGCGAGATACTGATTCAACGAGTGTTTTGAATTGTCTTTCATAGACACCATACATTACTTTTGCTTTTTGTTTTTCGCGGAGCTGTAAACCGTATTCTGAAAGTCGTCGTCGTCCTCTCTTACTGTGTACACCTGGAGGAACATTCAATCTTCTCATTAAAGAGTTCGACGTCTTTTCAAGAATATTGATTCCTTCTCTTCGTGCTAATTTATGTTTTGGTCCTGTATATCTTCCCATACTATATATATTATAAACTATACTCTTCGTTTCTTCTTCGCCCGTGGCCCGTTGTGAGGCATTGGCGTAATATCAGAAATTGAGCTAATTGAAAGTCCTCCGTTTTTGATTCCTCGAAGAGATGAATCACGACCTGATCCTGGTCCCTTAACAAAAACATCTGCTGACTTTAATCCTTTTTCAACAATTTTCTTAACGACATCTTCGACAGCAAGGTTTGCTGCGTAAGGAGTTGATTTTCGTGTTCCTTTAAATCCTCGTGCTCCTGCTGAACTCCAGCCAAGTGCATCTCCTTTATCATTGGTGACAGTTACTAACGTATTATTGAAGGTTGAGGTAATATACACTCTTCCATGTTCAGTAACATTGTTTGCTGATTTTTTCTTAACTACTTTCTTTGTATTTTTTTTCATTGCTTTTGCCATAAGTTATTTTACTTTCCTTTCGCTTTCTGTGCTGCCTCCATCTTTGCCATTACCTCTTTCTTGATAGCACCGATGGTCATTCTCTTTCCACGTTTGGTACGAGCATTTGATCTTGTTCGTTGTCCACGTGAAGGTAAGCCTCTTGCATGTCTGACTCCTCGATATGAACCAATCTCTTTAAGTCTTCGAATAATTGTCGCAATCTCGGTTCGTAAGTCTCCTTCAATTTTGTAAGGCTCGAGTGCTTTACTAATCCGTTTGACTTCATCCTCAGTTAATGCCTTTGCTCGAGTTGCTGGATCGACTTCTGCTTTTTTTAAAACAGGAATGACATTACTTCGACCAATACCGTAAATGTACGATAATGCAATATCAATTCTTTTTTCGTCTGGTATAGTTACTCCTGCAATACGCATATGTTTATATTATCCTTGTCTTTGTTTGTGTCTTGGATTTTCGCACGTTATTCTAATCACGCCTTTGCGCTTAATAATTTTACATTTCATACATCGTTTCTTAACACTTGCTTGTACTTTCATATTATTTATATCGATACATTATTCGACCTCTTTCGGAGTCATACGGTGTCATTTCGATCCGTACTTTATCTCCGGGCAAAATCTTAATGAAATGCATCCTCATTTTACCTGATAAATGGCAGAGAACTTTTGTGCCATCATCGAGCAATACGCGAAATAACGTGTTAGGAAGTGATTCCAAAACTTTGCCATCTTTCTCGAAAGAGCCTTGATGAGCCATTGGAGCATTATAGCAAACCAGGCTGCAAAGAGCAACAAGATTATGCTGTTAGCATCAGCGGACCATCTTTTGTTATCGCAACCGTTCTTTCATAAAGCCCAGCAAGCGCACCATCAGCCGTTCTGATTGTCCAACCATCCCCGTCAAGAACAACATCTGGTGTCTTCATATTATAAATGACTTCGATAGCAATTGTCATTCCCTCACGTAAAAGAAGCGTTCTCTCGATCTTCCCCGACAGATATCCAGGGACTTCCGGCTCCTCATGAAGGTTTCGTCCTACACCATGACCAATTAAGTTTCGAACAACTGCATAGCCTTTGCCTTCGACAATCTTTTGAATAGTATGGGAGATATGACCAATTCGGTTGCCGATAACTGCCATCTTTATTGCTTCGTCCAAAGCATGCTTGCCTGTTTCAAGAAAGATATCTTCCTCGGTTTTCTTCGCTTCTCCTTTTCGTTTAATCCGTACTGAGTCTGACATATCGGTATGAAAGCCTTTATAGAAGACGCCACAATCAACGCCAACCATGTCTCCCTCTTTAAATCGATAGGAACCAGGGATGCCATGAACAACAACATCATTGGTAGACATACAGATCGTGTGATGATAGCCTTTAACCTTTTTAAACCCTGGCTCACCACCGCGCTCTTTGATCAGCTTTTCAGCCAACTGATCAAGCTCTAGCTCTGAGACGCCTGGTTTTACTGCTGCCATAACACTTCCGAGAACATCACTAAGGATATGGCCACCGTGTTTCATAATCGCTATTTCGTCAGTTGTTTTGATATCAATCATATAAGTCCTCTCCTTTTCAATTCTGCCAGAATCGCCTGTTCTTCATTTTCATCTGAGTTATCAACGATAAAGTAATCAAGTTCTTCAGGATTACTTGGCAAGGGATCGGTGATTCGACCTTTGTCTCGTTGATCTCGCTCCTTAATGTCTTGTAACACTTGCTCAAAAGGAACATCTTTGCCTTGGTCTTTAAATTGAGCAACTCGTCTTTTCGCTCGCACTTCATCGTTTGCCGTAAGATAGATCTTAATATCAGCATTTGGGAAGACCTTCGTCCCGGTGTCACGTCCTTCAGAGACGACAATCTTGCCAGCAGCAATCGCATCATGTGCAATCTGCTGTTGCAATGCCACCATATGTTCTCGTACCTTTGGAAAAGCAGCAACGACCGACGAACCATTTGCAGCATCGGCTTCTTTTATTCGCTCCGTTACTTCTTTATCATTGAAGAAGACTTGTTCTCCATCAAAACGAATTGCAATCGAAGGGAGCTCTGCCACCACTTGTCCTTCATTATGCAAATCAATCCCTTTCTCGATACACGCTAACGCCACAATGCGATACATAGCACCCGTATAAAGATAGAATGCCTGTAAGTCTCGTGAGAGTTTCTTTGCAATCGTTCCTTTCCCTGCAGCGACAGGTCCATCAATTGCCATAATAAATCCTTTTTTCATAATAAATACCTCTTAAAATAAAAAAATCGGCATGGTATCTGCCGAATCTCAATCCCATTACCCTGATTCCGTCTACTTGTGTTTTTTAGCAGCACCATTCAACTTAGTCATAATCCCGGCATGAATGTCTTCAATAGATTGTTCTCCATCAATTTCTATCAAGGTACCCTTTTTTCGATAATGAGCAATGACTGGCTCTGTAAACTGGTGGAATTGATCAATACGCTTTCGCAATGCATGAAGCGTTTCGTCTTCACGTTGTTCTTCATTAACTCGGTAAGCAAGCCGCCACAATGCCTCACGATCTGAAACTTTTAAGTAAATTGCCCAATCGATACCATTTTCAAAAGCTTCTGCTTGGTTTACGGTACGAGGGAAACCATCCATAATATAGCCTTTTTCATATTCTGGTCGATGCAAATATTCTGAAACGATCTCCAATGTTTTATTATCAGGGATCAAGTAACCAGCGTTCATAATCTCTTTGATATACCGGCCAAGCGATGAATGCTCTTTTGCCAGCTTACGAAAGATATGACCTGTGGAAAGATACGGGATCTCAAGCTTTTCATTAAGCAAGTTCCCTTGTGTTGATTTTCCTGATCCTTGAATACCAAGTAATACTAATTTCATATTATTTCTTTAAAAATCCGTCGTAGCTTCTCATTACGAGATTTGCTTCGATTGCTTTAAATGCTTCAAGCACCACACTGACGACAATCAAAACACTTGTGCCTCCCAAGAGAAGGGTTTGTACGCCGGTCAACGCTCTCGCAATTTCTGGTAAGATCGCAACAAATCCGAGAAAGATTGCGCCAACGAGCGTAATACGCGTTAAAATGTAATTAAGATATCGAGCAGTAGGCTTGCCTGGACGAATCCCCGGAATAAAACCACCATACTTTTGAATATCTTCTGCAATCTTGCTTGGCCGGAAAATGATCGCCGTGTAAAAGAATGTAAACGCTACGACAAGCAAAAAGTATACCACATTATATAAAACACCGGTAGGAGAGAACCACAGATTAACCGCCTGGCCAACACTACTTAATGCTGCATTGTTGGATGCGATAAAGACATTTGCTAAGAGTGATGGAATCAAGACCAATGAGATAGCAAAAATAATTGGGATGACGCCAGCTTGGTTTAAGCGAAGTGGTAAATGTGTTGATTGCTCGCCCGTTACTTTATTACCCCGAACCCGCTTTGCATATAAAACAGTAATTTGCCGTGTCGCTTCTGTCATAACAATAATCGCTGCGATCACGATTAAGCCCAATGCGGTAAAGACAAAAATATTCATCCACGTCTCAGGTGTAGCAGTTGAAAGTGTTTGCCCCAACACAACAGGAAGTTGGCCAACGATACCAGCAAAAATAAGCAGCGAGATACCATTACTTACACCTCGCTCAGTAATCAATTCGCCAAGCCATACTAAGAGCATCGTCCCAGCAACCATCGTTGCGATAAAAGAAATCAGAGCAATGGGAGAAAGGGTCGTAATAATACCTTGGCTTTTCAAGAGTGCATACATACCAACTGCTTGCAAACAAGCAAAAGGAATCGTCAACAGTCTCGTGTACTGATTGATTTTTTTGCGCCCTGCATCGCCTTCTTTTTGGAGTTCTTCAAGCTTTGGGAAAACCATTGTTAAGAGTTGGATAATAATCGACGCGTTAATATACGGATTAAGACCGAGGGCCATAATGGAGAAATTGGCGAGTGTACCACCAGAGAAGATATTTAAAAGACCGAGGAATTGATTACTTTCAAAAAGATTTTTGAGCTGTGCAACATTGACCCCAGCGACAGGGATGTGAGCGAAGAATCGAAATACGAAAAAAATACCAAGTGTGAAAAGGACTTTTTTCCGTACTTCAGGTGACGTGACACTCTTACGAAGAGTGCTAAAGATCTCGTTCATACATTGCTAAATTCTAAACGAATTTAGAGTTTTATAATTTAGAGGACGCTTCCTCCGGCTTTTGTTATCTTTTCAGCTGCTCCTTTTGAAACTGGTAATCTGACAGCAAGCGCAACGGTTAATTCTCCATCACCCAAAATCTTAACGCCTATTTTCTTTACGTCTTCAAGATTCAATAAGTTGTGTTTTGCTAACAGTTCAACATCAACAGTTGACCCTTTTGGTAAATTGTTTAATGCTTCAACATTAATAATAATTGGCTTTGGCTTAAATGCTTTATTTCTTCCTTTACCACGCAGTAATGGGAGACGCTTCATCAATGGTAATGCTCCACCTTCAAAATCCAAAGGAACACTGTTTCGAGCTTTTTGCCCTTTCATACCACGTCCAGCTGTCTTACCACGACCGCTACCGTGACCTTGACCGACTCGTCTTCTTGTTTTTGTTATGATGCTTTGTAATGTATGTAATTGCATGTTATTTTGTTGCTCGTCTTTCTTTTTGTTTTTGTGCTTGATCACTTACTCGCTTTAATGCTTCAAGTGCTGCGTACACGTTACTTGCTTTATTTCCGGTTCCTAAGATCTTTGATGAGATGTTTTGAATACCACAGGCCTCCACAACACTTCGAACTGCTCCTCCAGCAATAATACCACTACCATGTGGCGCTGGCTTCAGCATAACTTTTGCTGCACCTAATTTTACATCAATACGGAAAGGAATTGTACCATCTTCAAGTGGCACGGTAATTAAATGTCTCTTTGCATAAGCAATTCCTTTACGAATCGCATTTGAGACATCAGGTGCTTTACCAAGTCCAACACCAACTCGACCTTTTTTATCTCCAACAACTGTTAACGCTGCAAATCCAATTTTGTTTCCACCTTTTGTTTTTTTTGATACACGATTAATTTGCACAATTTGCTCTGCAAATTCGCTTGGTTGTTGTCCGTATGCTGATCGTGTATTTCTGTTTTGCATAATATCTTATTCAATCTATATTAGAATTGAAGTCCTCCTTCTCGTGCTCCCTCAGCAAGTGCTTTGACGCGGCCATGATAAGCCAATGATCCTTTATCAAAAACGACTGCCGTAATCTTTTGTTCTTTTGCTTTCTTTGCAACCTCTGTCCCTAATTGTTTTGCTCGATCCATAGGAGCAAGTTTCTTTGCGATAAGTGTTTTATCAGAAAGGCCAAGTAAGGTTTTTCCGTTATAGTCAACAATTTGTGCATACACATATTGATTTGAACGAGAAATACTTAATCGAGGTCTATCTGCGATAACCCTAACCTTTTTTCTAATTCTTGTTGTTCTTTGTGCTTTTGTACTTTTGGTATTTACTTTATCCATACTAATCCTTTCTATTTAGTTCCTGCTTTTGCTGCTTTTCCAGCTTTGCGTCGAACCTTTTCACCTGCATATCTGATACCTTTTCCTTTATATGGTTCTGGTGGACGAACAGCTCTAATTTGTGCTGCGGTCTGACCAACCAACATTTTATCAATTCCTGAGACGGTAACTTTGGTGTTATCAGCAACAGCAATACTAATTCCATCAAGCGGTGTAATCTTCACCGGATGTGAGAATCCTAATGATAATACCAAACTTGTTCCTTGCATTTGTGCTCGGTACCCAACACCAACCAATTCAAGTTTTTTCTCAAACCCACTATCAACGCCTTTTACCAAGTTTGCAATCAGTGCTCGTGTTAAACCATACAAAGCTCGGACTATTTTATCTTCTTGATGTTCTGTCGTAACAAGTACTTTGCCATCCTCAACTGTCGCAGCAATTTTTGCTGGGATAGTGTGTGACATTTTCCCCTTAGGACCCGTAACCTCAACATGTGTATCCTGTATTGAAACAGTTACACCGTTTGGAATGATAATTGGCATTTTTCCTATTTTTGACATATTGTTTCATGTGAACTACCAGATTTTAAAGAGTAGTTCTCCTCCTAACTTTTTTTTCATTGCTGAGTAACCAGTCATAATACCGCCATTGGTCGAAAGTATTGCAAGTGATGCTCGACCTTGCTTTGAACCGATTTCAGCTGCACCAATGTATACTCGAAGTGATGGCTTTGAAACCAAGCTAACATCGGTAATCGCTGGCTTTCTTCTTTGATAACGAAGGGTAACAACTAATCGTTTCTTATCATCAACTGTCTCTTCTTTAACGCTATCAAGAAAACCTTCTTTAATCAGCACCTTAGCAATCGACTTTTTAATATTGGCATAAGGCGTTGTAATTTCTTTTTTGCGAGCTAACGCCGCATTTTTTAACTGAATAGCAAAATCTCCAACTGTGTAATTCATATATTTATTAAGTCTACCAACTGGCTTTTAATACGCCTGGTAACTCTCCTTTCATTGCTCGTTCTCTAAAACAAATTCTGCACAAACCAAATCTTCTCATATAAGCACGGTATCTTCCGCAAATGCCACATCGATTCACCATTCGTCCGGCGAACTTCTGTTTTCTATGAAATTTAACGATATCTGATGTTTTAGCCATAATAAATTATTTCTGCAACTTTGGCATTATACCATATTCTGCCTATTGCTTCGGTTGTTCTTTCGCAAAAGGCATACCCATTGCTTGTAAGAACTCAAAACTGTGCGCGTCATCTGGTGCAGATGTTACAAAAATCATTTCCATTCCTTGCAATCGATCAACTGATGCTGGATCAATCTCAGGAAAAACAGAATACTCATGGAACCCTAAAGCATAGTTGCCGCGTCCATCAAAACTCGTTCTTTTGATTCCTCTGAAATCTTTAATACGTGGCAAAACAATGGTGATCAATCGATCTAAGAATGCATACATTCTTTTTCCACGAAGTGTTACGACGAGACCGATAGCATCGCCTTCTCGTAATTTAAATCCAGCAATCGCTTTTCGTGCTCGTGCGACTTTTGGCTTTTGTCCAGTAACTTGACCAAGAGCAACACTCATTTTTTCAATAACCTTTTTGTCACCAACTGCATCTTTAACACCCATGTTGACGACAATCTTTTGCAACCGTGGCAAAGCCATTGGGTTTTTTACCTTCAAACTCTTCTGCAGAGTTGGCACAATTTCTTCTTTATATTTTTTTTGTAAGTCTGTCATATGTTTATAATTCTGCTTGGCATTTCTTGCAGATACGTACTTTATCTTCCTTCATAACTTTATAGCCAACTCGTGTCAGCTTTTTGCACTTTGGACATAAAAGCATCACATTTGAAACAGGCAATGGCTTCGTCAGTGTAACAATTTCTGATTTCTGACCAGCCATCCGTGCTTTGATATGACGTTTGTATTGATTAACGCCTTCAACAAGCACTTTCGCTTCTTTTGAGAATACTTTCTCAATTTTTCCTGTTTTTCCGCTATCTTTTCCTCGGACAACGTTTACTGTATCACCTTTTTGTAATTTCATATGTTTATACTACCTCCACTGCCATACTGGCAATTTTCATAAAACCTCGGTCTCGAACTTCTCGAGCAATAGGCCCAAAGATACGAGTACCTCGAACATTTTTATCTTTGACACTATCAATAACAACGCCTGCGTTGTCTGAGAACCGGACGTACGAACCATCTCGTCTTTTAACTTCTTTTCGTGTTCGAACAATAACGACTTTGACAATTTCACCATCTTTAACTTGTCCATGAGGCATAGCTGTTTTAACAACCGCGTTAACAACATCACCAATGTGACCAAATTTTCTCTTCGATCCACCAAAGATATGAATAACGGTTAATTCTTTTGCCCCTGAGTTATCAGCTGACGCTAAGATACTTCGTAATTGAATCATACTTTTTTCTCCTCCTTTTGGACGTGACTATCTTTCACGATTTCAATAACTTTGAAATGTTTGTATTTCGAGATTGGTCTTGTTTCAACAATTTTCACTGTTTTGCCAACCATAACCTCTTGTCCTTTGGTATCAACTTGAAAATGCTCACTCTTCTTTAACAATTTCTTGTATAACTTGTGTGGAACACGACGGGTAACTTCGACGACCACTGTGTCCTGCATTTTTGTTGAAATGACTTTTCCAGTAAGTACTTTTGCCATTATTTTGTCTCCTCCTTTTTCTTCATATTCATAAGTGTCTTAATTATTGCTATTTCTTTTCGCTTCCAAAAGAGTGTACGAGTGTTTTTCAGTCTCGCTTGTTCTTTTTCAAGCTTGAGTGATAATAACATATCTTCAGCATCTTTCAAGAGCTTTTGTAACTCTAGTACTGTTTTTGTCTGTAATTCTTTTTTTTCTTGTGTTTTCATATTAGTTTTCAAGTTTTGAAATAAACTTCGTTTTTACCGGCAATTTGTGTGAAGCGAGACGAAGCGCTTCCCGTGCAATTTCTGATGTTACACCTGACATCTCAAACATAATTCTTCCTGGTTTAATCGGCATTACCCATTCTGCTGTATCTCCTTTTCCTCCACCCATTCTAACCTCTGGTGGTTTCTTTGAAATTGGTTTGTCTGTAAACATACAAATCCAAATTCTTCCACCACGTTTTGTGTAATGCGTAATTGCTCGACGTGCTGCTTCAATCTGACGATTGGTAACCCACGCTGTCCCTTGTGACTGTAAACCAAATTCACCAAAAGAGAGTCTTGTGCCACGAGTTGCATTACCTTTCATGGTTCCTCGCATTTGCTTTCTATATTTTTGTTTTCTTGGCATTAACATAATTATTTCTCCTCCGGTTTATTAATCCAAACCTTAACACCGATATATCCCTTTTTAGTAAGCGCTGGCACTTGTGCATAACTGATCTCTTCTCGAATCGTTGAGAGAGGCACTGTCCCGACATGAATTTTCTCACGTCGTCCAATTTCTGCTCCATTAATTCTTCCTGTCAGAAGGATCTTAACTCCTCGTGCTCCTGATGCCATAACTTTTTCTGATGTTCCTGCTAAAATTCGTTTAAATGGCAAACGTCTGATTAATTGATCAGCAATATTTGTTGCGACCAATTGTGCTTCCAGATTTGGATCTTTAATCGGCTCAACCCGAATATCCATTTTTGGCATTGGTTTTGTCCCTCTTGTCTTTTTAAAGAACGCATTAATAAATTTCTTCAACTCTTCAAGTCCTGTTCCACCTCGTCCAATAACAATTCCAGGACGTGAAACGTGCAAAATGATCTTCAAACTGTTAATCGAACGCTCAATCTCAACGCTCGCAATACCTGCCATCTTAAGTCTCTCCATCAACTTGGTTCGCAGATGATAATCTTCAAGAATAATATCTTTGTATTGTCTCTCATCAAACCATCGACTACTCCAGTTATAGACAACACCGAGTCTAATAACGTGTGGATTAACTTTTTGTCCCATTTATTTTTTTCCTCCTTTTTTCATCTCTTTTGTTTCTTCAGCTTTTGCTTCAATTTTCTTTGCTTCGGCCTTAACTGCTGCTGGTTGAGCAACCGATGGAGCAGCAACTGCTTCCAAAATAACACTAATGTGACTACCTCTTTTTTTGTAAGGATGAATTCTTCCTCTTGTTGAAGGACGGAATCGCTTCATCGCTTGTGCTTCGTTTACCATAATTGTTTTAATGGTTAACTGATTCATGTCTAATTTTGCATTATTAACGGCATTCGCGACAGCACTTTGTAACGTTTTAAGTACTGGTCCTGCACCTCTTTTTTGTGTTCCTTGCAGTACCTGATAGGCTCTCTCAATTGACAGATGTCTAATACTATCTGCAACTAAGCGAACTTTTCTTGGGCCCATTCTGACTGATTTACTGATTGCTCGTACTTCCATAATAACTCCTTAGGTCTTACTGACCTCACGTGCGACAACTTTACCGTGACCTCTAAACAATCGTGTTGGAGAAAATTCTCCCAAACGATGACTTACCATATTTTCTTGTACATAGACACTAATGAAGTGTTTTCCATTATGGACTAAGAACGTGTGTCCCACAAACTCTGGTGGGATTTGGCAAGCTCTTGACCACGTTTTGATCGCAGAACGATCTCCGCTGTCTTTTTGTGCAAGCACTTTCTTTAATATTCTTGGATCGATATATGGTCCTTTTTTTGTACTTCGTGACATAATTTTTAACCTCTCTTACTCTTTCTTCGTTTAACGATAAACTTGTTTGAATATTTATTCTTCTTTCTTGTTCGTCCTACCGCAATTCTCCCAGCAAATGTTTTCGGTGATGGCATACCAATACCACTTCGTCCTTCTCCTCCTCCATGAGGATGAGATCTTGGATTTTGTGCTACTCCTCGAACGGTTGGACGTCGTCCCATACGACGAGCTCTTCCAGCTGTTCCGATTACTTCATTTTTCCATTCAACATTTCCTAATTGTCCAACGGTTGCCATTCCTTTAGATTGTAACTTTCGCACTTCACCTGAAGGAAGTTTGATATGAACATAAAGCCCTTCTTTAGCTGAAACAATAGCACCAGTTCCTGCTCCTCGAGCAAGTTGACCACCTCGACCAGGAGTCAGTTCGACATTATGAACAACTGTCCCTACTGGCATCGCTGATAAAGGCATTGCATGCCCAATCTTTGGATCAACACTTTTTCCTGCCACAATTGTATCATGGACTTTCAACCCATGTGGAGCCAAAATATATCTTTTTTCTCCATCTGGATAGTGTATCAACGCAACATCTGTTGTTCTATTTGGATCATATTCAACAGCTACAACTTTTCCAACAAGATCAAATTTATCTCGTTTGAAATCAATCAAACGTAAAAATCTTTTTTTCTGTCCACCCTGATGACGCACAGATACTTGTCCGCTTGCGTCTCTTCCTGAGTGTTTTTTCTTGATAACTTTTAATTTACTCATAGCTTATTTCTTCTTTTTCTCTTCTTGCGCAGCTGCTCCACCTGGTTCAAAAAGACTAATTTTCTCACCTTTTTTAAGGGTTATAATCGCTTTCTTCCAGACTGAATCTGCTACTTCTGTTCTTTTTTTGCCAATTCTTTTTGTTTTTCCTTTTACAATACTGGTCGTAACTGAAACAGGTGTAACATTAAATACTTTTTTGAGTACTTTCTTAATATCATTTTTTGTCGAATATCTAGCAACGATAAAGGTAAATTTACCTAACTCTGCATCAAGCATCGATTTTTCACTAATTACTGGTTTAATAAGTACATATTGTGCATTCATAATATTATTCCTTTGCTAAAAAATGTTCTTTCATCTCTTCAATTGCGTCTTTGGTAAGAAGCAAATGTTTATTCTTCAAGACGTCATAGGCATTAAGTCTGGTTGCGCCAGTAAGATTAAC
>Ga0075364_10001207_pt1 | contig 13881 bp, 11 predicted proteins | sample EndMetdeltDD1764_FD_71517 | JGI IMG/M metagenome (GOLD analysis project Ga0075364, IMG submission 71517) | Populus endosphere microbial communities from Tennessee, USA - Endosphere MetaG P. deltoides DD176-4 | ecosystem: Host-associated > Plants > Roots > Endosphere | place: USA: Tennessee... | reverse complement strand
AGGCGTAGCGCCCGCCGGAGGGGCGTATCATCGGGCTCGTGAACAGGCCGGAGCGCCGGTCGCCTGGGATGCGCGCCGCCACTGCGGCCGCGATGGTCGCCGTCTGCCTCACAGCGCCTCACGGCGATGCCGCCCCGCGCGGATCCGGGCGGATCGAGGGGCGCGTCTCCATCTCCGTCCAGGTCGCGGCCCCGGCCCGGTCGGCCGCCTATGCCTCGCGGCGCGTGGGGGCCGCGGCTCCGTCGGGCCCCGAAGTGAGCAACGTCATCGTCTTCCTGAAAGACGCGCCGAAGCCCGCCTCGCTGGCGCCGATGCGCGCGACGATCCTGCAGCAGAACGAGACCTTCGTGCCGCGCGTCGTCGCCATCACGGCCGGATCGCGGGTGGACTTCCCCAACGGCGATCCCTTCTTCCACGACGTCTTCTCGCTGTCCCGCAGCGGCCCCTTCGACCTCGGGTCGTATCCGCGCGGCAAGAGCAAGGGACAGCGGTTCGATCACGCCGGGCTCATCAAGGTGTACTGCCACCTGCACTCGCACATGACGGCGAGCATCATGGTGTTCGACCATCCGTACTTCGCGACGCCGTCCGCCGACGGATCGTTCGCCATCGACGACGTTCCGACGGGATCGTTCGCGGTCAGCGCGTGGCACGAGCGGATCGGCGAGAGCACGCAGCAGGTGACCGTCGAGAGCGGACGGACCTCGGATCTGCGGTTCTCCCTGCCGATAGGCGCCAAGTGACCGCGCGCCGGACGCCGCCCAGCTTCGTCGCACGCACCAGACTGACGACGTTCTCGACCGTCGTCCTGATCCTGGCGGCCGTGTTCCTCGTCGTGACGCTGATCGTCCGCGACCGCGTGCGCGCGACGGCGATCGCGCGGCTCGCCGTCGGCCAGACGATGCTGAGCACGCTGGAGCAGCGGCGGGCCCAGGAGCTGCAGGCGCAGGCCGAGACGCTCGCCGAATCGCCGACGGTGAAGGCGGCGATGGACACCTACCAGGCCGAGGCCCACATGGCCGATGCCGAAGTCCAGCGGCAGCTCGTTCGCACCGTGCAGCGGGAAGTCGAGGAGCTCGCGGAGCGCATTCATCCCGACATCGTCGCCGTCGTGGAGCCGTCGGGCACCGTCATTGCGGCCGCCGGCCGGCGCCGCGGCGACTGGCCGCGCGTGATGGCGGGCGGCGCGGCGGGTCCGGACGACTTCCTCGTGCTGCCCGGCGGCGTGTTCCGCATCGCGTCCGCCCCGCTGGTCGTGGAGAAGGTCGTGGGCTACCTGCAGCTCGGCTTCGCGCTCGACACCGAGTACGCGCAGCAGCTCACGTCGTTGTCCGGCGCGGGCACGGTCATCGTCACTCACGCGTCGATAGTCGCCAGCACGCTGCCGGCCGGCGCGACGCGCGGACTGTCCCCCGCCGTGCTCGCGTCGCTGCCCGAGTCCGACACCGTCGATCTCGACAACGAGCAGTACGCGGTGCGAAAGCTGCTGCAGCATGGGCCCGTCTCGATCTACGTGCTCGACTCGATCGACCGCTCGGCCGCGACGATCCTGATGGATACGCAGCGGGCGATGGCGGTCATCGCGCTCGCCGCGCTCGGACTGGCCTGGCTGGCCAGCCGGTGGCTCGCGCAGACGGTCGCGCGGCCGATCGACACCCTCACGCGGTCGCTCACACGGCTCACCGGCTCAGCCGATTTCGGCAAGCCCGTGGCAAAGACAGGCACGGCGCTCGAAGTCGACACGCTGACCGACACGTTCAACGATCTGATGGCGACGCTGTCGGCGGCGGAGGCGGAGACACGCGGCGCCTACGTCGGCGCGATCCGCGCGCTCGCGCTGGCGCTGGATGCGCGCGACCCGTATACGGCCGGCCATTCCGAGCGCGTCAGCGCGATCTCCGCGGCGGTCGGACAGCGCCTCGGTCTCGACGGCGACGATCTCGACGTGCTTCGCCTCGGGGCCCTGCTGCACGACATCGGCAAGATCGGGATCAGCGACGACGTGCTGCGCAAGCCCGGCGGGCTGACGCCGGCGGAGTTCGAAGCGATCAAGGAGCATCCGACCACCGGCGCGCGCATCCTGCGCAGCGTGCCGTTCCTGGCCGCGCACTTGCCGATCGTCGAGCTGCACCACGAGCGTCCCGACGGCAAGGGCTATCCGCACGGGCTCCTCGCCGACGAAATCCCGCTGCACGCCCGCATCGTCCACGTCGCCGACGCGTTCGACGCCATCACGAGCGCCCGCGCCTACCGGCCCGCGCGCAGCGCCGCGGAGGCGCTCGACGAGCTCTGGCGGTTCGCCGGCACGCAGTTCGACGCCGAAGTCGTGCAGGCGCTCGCGCTCACGATCCCGACGTTCCGTCTCGAGGACCACCGCTTCGAACCGGCTGCCGCGCGCGCCGGCCGCAAGGCCGGCGTCGTCGCCTTTCCACGCGCATGAGACGCACGGCCGCGATTGCCGTCCTTGCCTTCGGCTGCGCCGCCGGCGCGGACGCGCAGGAGCGCGTCGAGCCGCGCGTCAGCGCCGAAGCGGTCGCGTCGGCCGCGATGCTGTCGTCGTACCAGCACGTCTCCGCCGTCCTCGACGTCACCGGCACGATGCGCGTGGCACCCGGCGTCGAGCTGATCGCGCGGCCGTGGTGGTGGCACCGGCCCGACGGCACGTCCGCGTTCCAGATGTACCAGCTGCAAGTCCGCTACGTCACGCGGACGGAAGTGCCGCTGCGCGTCGACGCGGGCGTGATCACGTCGCCGATCGGCTTGAATCCGCTGCAGATGCGCGCGGATCTCAATCCGCTGATCTCGCCCGTGCCCTACTACGTGATTCCGCTCCCGCGGTTCGAGCGATCCTTCGACGGCCTGCAGCCGCTCACGTCGGGGTATCCGCTGGGCGTCATCGTCAGCACGTCGGGCAGCCGGTGGGATCTGCGCGGCGGCGTGCTCGACTCGACGCCGGCGCGGCCCGGCGTCGAGCTGAAGAGCGACGGCCGTCCGCCACTGCCGCAGGTGGTCACGGGCGGCGGGTTCACGCTTCGTCCGGGCCTGCGCATCGGCGGCGCGATTGCGCACGGGCGGTACCGCGCCGGGACCGAGACGATCGCCGGCGGTACGGCCACCGTCGCGAACGTCGAAGCCGAGCTCACCATCAACCACACACGTCTCAGCGGCGAATGGGTGATCGACCGCTTCAGCGGCGCGAACGGTTCGGTGACGGCGCGATCGTTCTACGTGCAGGGCGTGCAGACGCTGACTCCGCGGCTGTACGGCGCGGCGCGGTTCGCGCATGTGGACACGCCGCCGGTGTTCGCGGTCGGCCGGGCCACCGACTGGACGACCGCCGAAGCGATCGGCGGCCTGCGCGTGACGCCCGACTGGACCGTCCGCGCCGGCTACGTCGGCCAACGCCCGTACTTCGGCGTGTGGGATCACCAGGCGGCCGTGTCCCTCGTGTGGGACGCGCGGTGGTGGCGCTAGCGCCTCCTCGTGTCCTGTAGTTTCCGCCTTCAGGCGGAACGCCGGGCGCCTCGAACTTCGGCCCGAAGGCGGAAGCTACGAAGATCCAGAAAGCGCGCTAGCGCCAGCGCCGATCCCACGCCGCCGACAGCACCGTCCCGCCGTCGCGCAGACCTCGCGCGACGTCGATTCGCATCACACCTGCTCCCGGCAATCCGATCCGCAATCCCGCGCCGGCATCGACATGAAGACGGTCGTCGCCCAGGTCGAGTCCGCGCGCCGCGCGGGCGACATCGACGAACGCGGCCGGCGCGACGCGCACGGGAAGCCGCCGAAGCAGCGTCCATCGCTGCGCTTCGACCGTGGCAAAGGCGAGCCGCCGGCCGAACGCCCCACCGGTGACAATGCCATCGTCGAGCAATGGATGCGCGCGCAGGAGCACGTCGCGTGCGTGACCGGTGTCGGCGCCCGGCCACGCCGAGGCCGGTGACGCACGACTGGCCGCGCGGTAACCCGCCAGGCCGAACACGACGATCCCCTCGTTCGCGGCGTTCGAGCGAACGGCCCCCGACACCCCGGCGGTCGCGTACGGATCGGCGCCGATCGCTTGCGTCGCATCGGCCTGGACACGAATGCGGTCCGACGCCATCCATTGCTCCAGACCGCCGCCGACCGTGACGTCGCTCTCACGCGTCGTCCATCGCTCGACCGACATGCCGGCGGTGATCCGCATCCGGTCGGTCATCCAGCGCCCGAGCGTCATGCCGGCCCGCGTGCGGGTCTCGCCGAGCTGCGCGACTCCGAACGTCTGTGTCTCGCGCGACGCGTCGAGACGCCACACGCCGCCGATCGCCGGCGGCGCCGGCGCAGCGTAAAACCCGGCGATCAGCGGCCGGTGCTCCCACCATCGCCAGGTCACGCCGGCGGCATCGCCGCCGCCGCTCATGTTGCTGAATGCCGCCGAGATCTCGCGGCCCGTCACGGCGTCGAAGCCGGCGCGAATCCAGGCCCCGTACCCGAACGGTCCGCGGCCGCGCTCGACAACGGCCGCGTCGATCTGCACGTCGCCGTTCTCGACCGGGTGAAACGTCACGCGCGCGGCCGCGATCGCGGGAACCTCACGCACGCGGCGCTCGGCCAGCTTCATCGCGTCGGGCGTCAAGACGGTTTTCAGCTGAACGCCAATCGCGTCGGCGATCACGTCGTAGCGCGTGTGCGCGAGTCCCTTGACGTCCACCAGACGCACCGTCGGTTCGCCGATCCGGTTCCAGGCCGCGAGCGCGGCGAGATCGTCGTGACGCAGGTAGCGCGCCGTTGCGAGGATGCGCCAGGCGAGCGTGTCGTCCCGATCGATGGAGGCCGCCCGGCCCGCATGTTCAGCCGCGGCCGTCCAGTCCGAATCGAGTGCATCCAGGCCGGCCAACTCGCGCCAGGGCGCAGCCTCATCCGGGCAGTCGACGGTGGCGCGCAGGAGCAGCGTCCGCGCGCGCGATCGATCGGCCGCCGCCTGTCCGACGCCTTCGTCCACGAGCGAGGCGCACGCCGCGCCGTGAGCCGGCGGGCTCGCGTCGTTCTCGGCAGTCGTGCCGGCACTTGTCGCGGAGTCACCGGCCGTGCCGCCCGGCAGGAGGATCAGCATCCATCGGCCGGACTTGTTCCATGCCGCATCGAATCGCGCACGGTCGAGCGTCCGGTTCGGGCCGCGCGCGGGATCGTGGACGACAACGTGGGTATCGGATCGGTCGACGACGACCACGTAGTGGTAGCGGCCGGGACGATCTTCGATGAGCGCGATGACCGGGCGCCGGCGGCCCAACTCCCGCGCGATCTCCGTCCCGTCGCCGGAACCGGAGACTGCGATCCAGCCGCGCCGCTCGAGATCGGCTGAGAGCACCGACGTGCGGATGCCGCCGGCGGCGCGCTCGACGAGGGGCTGGAAGGCGTCGGGGTACACGCCGGTGGCGCCCCAGTACCGCATCACCATCGCGGCCGCGGCGCCACCGCATAGTTCTTCCGTTTGTGGGAGAAAGGGAACCGCCAGCGGCTGGGCCGCCGCCGGCGAAGGAACGACGGCCGCCGCGATCAGCGTCATGGCTGTGAACAGCCAGCGCCACGGGCGTGCCGTCGGGTTCATCAATTCGCGAGCGCGACGATGAGGATGACGAGCAGCAAGACGATGATGATCGTCGTGGTGGTGATGACGATCGTGTCGCCGCCGGCGAGCTGGTCGTTGACCACCCGCGCCTGTCCCGCCGCCTGCCGCAGTTCGTCGCCCTGCAACGTCGACACGGCCGCCTGGGCCTTTTCGACCGACAGGCCGGCCTTCTGCGCCATGCCCTGCACCGCGGGATTCTGCAGGAACGTCCGGATCGCTTCGCGGTCAGCCTGATCCTGCGACACACGCTGCTGAACGGCCTGATCGAGCGCCGACTTGTTGATCACATGGGTCTGTTGCGCGAACGCCGTCGACGCGGTGAGTACGACCGCGAGCGCCGCGCCGGTGACCCGGCGGAACCTCTGCATTAGCTGCCTCCTGCGAAATACATTCACGCGTTCGCATGTAGCAGCTTTCGTGCCGCGAATTCTGCCGGACCTGAAGGTCCGGCGTGCGGCAGATCTATGAATGGAGCAGCTGATCCAGCTCGTCCGGATGGACGGCTCGGGCCATGGCGTCCTGGCGCTCGACGAACCCCTGCTTCACCAGTTGGGCAAGCGATTCCTCGAATGTGAACGATCCTGCCTTCCGGGTGATCGTCGTTTCCTGGTGGAGATGCTGCAGCGCGTTGCGGCGAATGTGCTGCCGCGCCCCATAGCTCACCATCAGCAGCTCCGCCGCGGGTACCACCCCGCCGCCCGTCTTCGGCATCAGCGTCTGCGTCATCAGCGCGGCCAGCGCCATCGACAGCTCCTGCCGGATCGTGTTCTGGCGCTCGTCGGGAAACGAATCGGCGATGCGGGAGACGGTGGACGCCGCGTCGGTCGTGTGCACCGTCGAGAGGACGAGATGTCCCGTCTCGGCCGCCGCCAGCGCAATGCGCATCGTCTCGGGATCCCGCATCTCGCCGACGACGATGACGTCCGGCGCCTGGCGCAATGACGCGCGCAGCGCGGTCGGAAAGTCGGGCGCGTCCACGCCGATCTCCACCTGCTCCACCACGCCCGCGTGGTGCGCGTGCTCGTACTCGATCGGATCCTCGATCGTGACGATGTGCCGCGCCTCGCGGCGGTTGATCTCTTCGACGATCGCGGCGAGCGTCGTCGTCTTGCCCGATCCGGTCGGACCGCCGATCAGCACGAGGCCGCGCGGCAGGTACGTCAACAGCTCGACGTTCGGCGGCAGGCCGAGCGTGGCGAGGCGCGGCACGCGCGACGGCAGCGCGCGCAACGCGGCGGCGGCGCGGCCCCGCTCGCGATGCAGGTTGATCCGGAAGCGGCCGACGCCCGCGATGCGGAACGAGGCGTCCGCGATGCCCCCCTGCCGGTACGCCTTGCGGGCATGCGGGGCGATCGCCGGCAGCACGGCTTCCTCGACGTCCACGCCGTCGATCGGCCCCTCGGCCAGCGGACGGATGCGTCCGTCGACCCGGATCGAGGGCGCCGCGCCCGCCACGAGGAGCAGGTCGCTCCCGCCGGCCGCCGCGAGGATCCGCAGCCAGCGTTCGACGCGGCCCGTGTCGCCCGCGGCCGCCTCGGGGGGCCCGGCGGTGGCGTGGAGCTCGGCGATCAGCTGATCGATCTGGTCGGCGTCGCGGGGAGCGGGCATGCCCCATCCTACGCCAACCAAATCGCCCGCCGTCCCGTCCAAGGTGCTATATATAGGGCTCCATCATATAGGGGACCTGCACATGCCCAGCCGGCGGCCGATCGACGAAGCGAAGAAAGGGAGTGCCGAGATCGTGATCCTCGCGATCGTCGAGCACGAGAGTCATCACGGGTACGAGATCGCCAAGCTGATCGAGGCGCGCACCGGGGGAAGCCTCCGGTTCACGCTGGCGTCGCTCTACGCGACGCTGTACCGGCTCGAGGATCGCGGCTGGATCAAGGGCCGGTGGGTCGAGCGGGCCGGACAGCGGCGCCGGTGCTATTACCGGATCACCGAGGCCGGCCGGCGCGTGCTCGCCGAGCAGCGCGCCGACTGGAGCCGGTTCGTCGCCGCGCTGGGCCAGGTGGCCGGCGTGAAGTTCGCCTAGACGGGGATCCCGGGGAGATGAAGATGGACGTCCCACACGATTGGAAAGCGATCGTCCGTGCGCACGCGCAGCGCACGGGTGCCGTCGGCCTCGCGCCGCACGCGATCGACGAGCTGGCGGCGCATCTCGAGGACATCTACGCCGACGCACGCCGCGACGGCCGGCCGGACGCCGACGCCATGCGTGCCGTCGACGCCGCGCTCGCCGAATCGCCGCTCGCGCTCGTTCCCGCGTCGCGTACGCGCGCGCCGGAAGCGCGGCCGCATGTCAGTCCGCCGGGCCGCGGCTGGAGCAGCGGCCTGTCTGGCCTTGCGGGCGACGTCCGCTTCGCCTGGCGTCAGCTGCGCCGTTCGCCGTCGTTTGCGGCGGTCGCGATCGCCACGCTCGGTCTCGGCGCCGGCGCCGCCACGGCGGTCTTCAGCGTCGCGGACGCCGTGCTGCTCAAGCCGCTGCCCTACCGCGCGCCCGACGAGCTCGTCACGATCTGGGAGACGAACGCGGAGCGGGCGCTGCCCAAGGAGCGGCTCTCGCCGGTCAACTTCATGGACTACCGGTCGCTCGACGCGACGTTCGCCGACGCGGCTGCCTGGTGGCGGCCCGAGATGATCCTGTCGCGTCCGGGCGCGGAACCGATGCGCGTCAGCGCGGTCGAAACCAGTACCAATCTCTTCCGAATCCTCGGCGTGTCGCCGCAGCTCGGTCCAGGCTTCACGCCGGACCGGCCGTTCAACGCGGGTGGAACGGTCGCGGTCATCAGCGATCGCCTCTGGCGCGAGCGCTACGAGGCCGACCCGTCGATCGTGGGCCGCCTGCTCGATCAAAAGGACGGCCGTCAGTTCGTCATCGTCGGCGTCATGCCGCCCCGTTTCAACTTCCCGGACGATGTCGACGTGTGGCTGGGACTGACGTGGGATCTCACTCGCCACAGCCGTGGCGCGCATTTCATGGAGTCGATCGCGCGGCTGCAGGCCGGCGTCACGCCGGAACGCGCGGCGCAGGACCTGGCGTCGCTGAGTAACCGGCTGGCGACGGAAAACGCTGCGACCAACCGCGGCTGGATCGCGCGGCCCATGCCGCTGCTCGACCACATGCTCGGCTACTACCGCCCGGCGCTCTTCGTGCTCCTCGCCGCCGTCGGTCTGCTGCTCCTGACTGCGTGCCTGAACGTGGCGAGCTTGCTCCTCGCGCGCGCCACCGCCCGGGCGCGCGAACTCGCCGTCCGTGCGGCCCTTGGCGCCTCACGCGCCCGCCTGCTGCAACAGATGCTGGTCGAGAGTCTGCTGCTCGCGCTCGCCGGGACCGCGGCTGGCGCCTTCGGCGCCGTCGCCTTCCTCAAGATCGTGCTCGCCTCGATGCCGATGGACATCCCGCGCCTCTCGCAGACGTCCGTGGACCTGCGCCTGCTCGGCGTCGCGATCGCGATCGTGGCCGGCACCGCCATTCTCTTCGGGCTCCTGCCCGCCCTCGTGCTGTCGCGAACGCAGGCGTCCGACCTCCAGGACGGATCGCGTACCGCGACGGGCGTCCGCGGCAGGCGCTGGAACCGCGGGCTCGTGGTGATGGAGGTGGCGCTCGCGTGCGCGGTGCTGATGGCCTCCGCGCTGCTGGTCCGCAGCGTGTCGCGGATGCTCCATGCGCCCCTGGGCGTCTCGACCGAGGGCCCCGTCGTCACCGCGACGATGCAGCTGCCTCAGGGGTCGTACCCCGACTGGCCGCGGGTCGATCAGGGATACGAGACGCTCCTCGCGACGCTCCGCAGCCAGCCGGGCCTCACCGCTGCGGCCGCCACGTCGATGCTGCCTCTCGATCCGGGATGGCGGATGGGCTTCCGTGTCGACGGTCGCGCGGTACAGCCCGGCGACTACTTGATCGCACAGCACATCTGCATCAGCAGCGGCTATCTCGAGGCGATTGGCGCGTCGATGGTCGCGGGCCGCACGTTCGCCGCCACGGATCGCGCCGACACCGAACCGGTCGTCCTCGTGAACCAGTCGTTCGCTCGCCGGGTTTTCCCCGGGGAGGAGGCGGTCGGCCGAAGGCTCGTCTCGACCGCCACCAACATCGGTCCCCTCGGCATGAACGTCGTCGGCCGCGGTCCGTTCCGCATCGTCGGCGTCGTCGCCGATATCCACCAGGTACCGCTCGGGCAAGCGGGCGAGCCGGTCATCTACCACACGATCCGCCAGTTCCCGTACCGCCCGATGACGATCGTCGCGCGTGGCGCCGACGCCGCGACGGTAACGGCGGGCCTGCGCGCGGCGCTCCGCTCGTTCGATCCAACGCTACCGCTTGGCAATCTCCAGACGATGGAGGAGCGGCTGCGCGCGCGGACGGCGGCGCCGCGGCTGCTGATGTTCGTGCTCACGGGGTTTGCCGTGCTGACGGGAGTCCTGGCGGCGATCGGCGTGTACGGCCTCCTCGCCTGCCTGGTCAACGATCGGCGACGCGAACTGGCGATCCGTCTGGCGCTCGGGGCGCAACCGGGAGCGCTCGCCAGGCTCGTGACCGCCCAGGGTCTCGGCCTTGCGGCCGCCGGAATCGCGGCTGGCCTGATCGCCGCGCAGTTCGGGCGCGGCCTGCTCAAGGCCGTGCTGTTCGAGACTCAAACGACTGACCTGCGCGCGGCCGGCGTCACGGCCGGCCTGCTCCTGACTGCCGCGGCGATCGCGTGCCTGGCGCCGGCGCGCCGGGCGGCGCGCGTCGCGCCCGTCGAAGGATTGCGCGGCGAATGAGCAGTTGTACTTTCGATCGCGCTCTGGTACTGTCGCGGGCGGATGAGAGCGGTGGTCGCGTTCGGCGTGTGTCTCCTGCTGTTCACGCTCTTCGGCGACGACCACGGCCTGCGCGCGATCGCGCAGGCCAGACGTGACGCGGAGATCCTGACCTCGCGGATCGCGGCGCTGCGCGCCGACAACGCCGCCCTCCGCCAGCGCGCCGAGGCGCTCCGCCGCGATCCTGCCGCCATCGAAGCCGTCGCGCGCGAAACGCTCGGGCTGATCCGGCCGGGCGAAATCCTCGTCACCCGGCCGTCGCGGTAACGGCGCTCAGCGCGGAACGCCGACGCGCAAGCGGTCGATCACCTGCGTCACGCCGTCCGTTTCCTTCGCGAGCGACATCGCCCGATCGTGCTCCGCGACGGAACGGACCTCTCCCGACAGGGTGACGACGTGATCCTTCGTCGTGACGTCGATGCGGCGGGCTTCGACCGAATCGTCGAGCGCCATCTTCGACTTGATCTTCGCCGTCAGCGCGCCGTCGGTCAGCAGCTCGCCGGCCTTGTTGGCGGCTTCCGCCGCCTTCTCTCCCACCTTGGCCCCGGCGTCGCGCGCGCGCTCGGCGTCGATGCGGCCTGACGTGCCCACCGTCGCCGATGGACCGTCGGCGGGGCGCACCCGCCAGCTGCCCCAGTAGCCGAGGAAGAACGACGCTGCCGCAACGACGACAACGACCAGGATGACCAGTTTCAGCAGAGCCCGGAACATGCAGCCTCCTTAATGTCCAATGCTGTGCTGCACCTTCCATGCCCGCGGCGAAATGTGTGAAGATCCGCTGGATGTCCGCGCCCGATCCCGAGAAAGACCCGATCGATCAGTATTTGCGCGCCGTCGCGCGCGCCGCCGCCTCAGGCGTAGATACTGCTCCGGTCGCGCTGGCGACCGCGGATCGGTCGTCCAGGCCATCAGTACGTATCGTATTGCTCAGGGGTGTGGATCGGCGCGGCTTCGTCTTCTACACCAACTACGGCAGCCGCAAGGCGCGCGAGATCACCGAGAATTCGCAGGCCTCACTGTGCGTGCACTGGCCGTCGCTCGAAGAGCAGATTCGAGTCGAGGGGACCGTCGAGCTGGTGGATCCTGCCGAGTCGGATGCGTACTTCGCGGGCCGCCCGCGCGAGAGCCAGATCGGCGCGTGGGCGTCCGATCAGAGCGCCGAGCTCGCGTCGCGCGCGCTGCTCGAGGCACGGATCGCGGAGCTCGAAGCGGGCTACGCCGGCCGTCCCGTTCCCCGGCCCCCCTTCTGGGGCGGCTTCCGCATCGTCCCCGATCACATGGAGTTCTGGTACGGCCGTCCCGGCCGTCTCCACGATCGCCTGCTGTATCGCCGCACCGGCGACACCTGGACGACCAGCTACCTGTATCCCTGACACAAAAAGGTGGCTGTCACCTTTTTTCGCGAAAACGCGAAAAAAGGTGACAGCCACCTTTTTACTCGGCGCGTAGGGCGGACATCGGATCGACGCGGAGCGCGCGGCGGGCAGGCACGTACGACGCGAGCGCCGTCACCAGGACGACGGCCAGCGCGGTCAGTCCGAGGACCTGCGGGTCCAGCGGACTGACGTCGTACAGCATCGTCTTCAGCGTCCCGGTCAGCATCCAGGCACCCGCGAGCCCGATCGCCAGCCCCACCGCCGCCATCGCCAGCCCCTCGCCGACGATCAGCCGGACGACGGCGCCGCGGTCCGCGCCGAGCGCGACGCGGATCCCGAGCTCGCGCGTGCGCTCGGCAACCGAGTACGCGATCAAGCTGTAGATGCCGACGCTCGCCAGCAACGCCGCGAGCAGCGCGAACACGGCGGTGAGTGTCGACGACAGCCGCGTGCCGCCCGCCGCAGCGTCGACGATCGACGCCAGCGTCTGCGGCCGGACGATCGGCAGGTTGGGATCGATCGCCGCCATCCGCTGGCGGATCGCCGGCAGCAGCGACGCCGGATCGCGTAACTCGGTTCGCACGACAACGCCCATGCCGCGGCCGGGGGCCTGCGTCAGCGGCGCGTACGCCTCGATAACGGGGACCGCTCTCAACGCATTCGAGCGCACGTCGCCGACGACGCCGACGATCTCCACCGAGCTGTTGGGCGATCCCGCGCCGAACGTCAGGTGCTCGCCGATGGGATTGCCGTTCGGCCAGAACTGCGCCGCCATCGTCGCATTGATCACGCAGACAGGGTTCCCTGCCGCCGTGTCGGTTTCGCCGATCTCGCGGCCGCGCAGCACCGGAATCCCCATCGCCGCGAAGTATCCCGGCGTCACGACGCGGTACTCGAGCACCGGCGCGCGATCGGCCGGCTGGAACGGCGGCCGGCCGGCGATGCCGAAGCCGCCGTTGAAGCCGAAGTTGACGAGCGGGATCATGTTCGCCGCGCCGGCGACCTGCACGCCGGGCAGCGATCCGATCTCGTCCACGATCCGCTGGTAGGTGCGGAGGACGTCTTCGTTCTTCGGGTACGCGCTCGACGGCAGGTTCAACTGGAACGTCAGTGCGCCGTCGGGCCGGAATCCCGTTTCCTGCGCCTGGAGCTTGAGCAGGCTCTTCACCATCAATCCCGCGCCGATGACGAGGACCATGGCGAGCGCAATCTCGGCGACGACGAGCGCGCGGCTGGCTCCCTTCGATCCCGCGCTGGTCGCGCCCCTGGCGCCGCTTTCGCGCAGGCTGTCGTTCGGATCGACCTTGAACCCGTGCCGCGCCGGCGCGAGCCCGAACAGCAATCCCGTCGCGCAGGCGGTGAGCAGCGTCACCAGGAGCACCTGCGCGTCGAGACGGACCGTCTGCACGCCCGCGAAGTTGGCCGGCGCCAGCGCGAGGAACAACCGCAGCAGCCAGGACGCGAGCAGGACGCCGACGACGCTGCCGATGACGGCGAGCAGCACGCTCTCGGTGAGCAGCTGGCGGACGAGACGCGTCCGTCCCGCGCCGAGCGCGGCGCGGATCGACAGCTCGCGTCCGCGCGACACGCCGCGCGCGAGCAGCAGGTTGGCCACGTTGGCGCACGCGATGAGCAGCACGAACGCCACGGTGCCCTGCAGCACGAGCAGCATCTGGCGGTTGCGGCTCGTGAGGAAATCGTGCAGCCCGTAGGTCTGGATGTCGCGCTGCAGGTTGTTGGCCTGGTTGTACGACGCGGTGACGGCCTTCAGATCTTCAGTCGCCTGTTCGAGCGTGACGCCGGGCTTCATGCGTCCGACGAGCCGCAGGAAGTTGTTCCCCTGGAACTTCGCGGGCAGCGCCAGCGGCACCCACGCCTCGGCACCGGCCGGATAGTTGAACGACGCGGGCATCACCGATACGACGGTAGACGGCTGGCCATCGATGACAACGGACTGTCCGACGATCTGAGGATCGCCGCCGAAGCGGCGCTGCCAGAGACCGTAGCTGAGTGCGATCACCCTGCCGCCGTTCGGCACATCGTCGTCGCGCGTGACGAGCCGGCCATGCGCGGGACCGACGCCGAACACCG
>Ga0075364_10001206_pt1 | contig 13887 bp, 12 predicted proteins | sample EndMetdeltDD1764_FD_71517 | JGI IMG/M metagenome (GOLD analysis project Ga0075364, IMG submission 71517) | Populus endosphere microbial communities from Tennessee, USA - Endosphere MetaG P. deltoides DD176-4 | ecosystem: Host-associated > Plants > Roots > Endosphere | place: USA: Tennessee... | reverse complement strand
GTGCTGGCCGCGCTGCACGACGTCGACCCCGATGCCCTGGGGTTGTCGGATTTCGGGCAGCGGGACAATTATTTCGGTGTTCAGATCGCGCAGTGGACCCAACACTATCGGGCGAACCAGCGTGCACCCATCCCCGCCATGGAATCCCTGATCAGGTGGTTGCCAGGGAACGTGCCCGATGATGGCCGCACGCGCATCATCCATGGGGACTACTGCATCGAGAACCTGATTTTTCATCCCACCGAGGCGCGCGTGCTGGCCATCGTGGATTGGGAGTGCTCGACATTGGGCCATCCCTATGCCGATCTGGCGCACCACGCTCTGGCCTGGCACCTGGGCGCACCGGGCGAGCCGGGTGTGGCCGGACGTGATCTCGATGCACTCGGCATTCCGACCGAGGACGCATTCGTCAACGCCTATCTGACCTACCGCCAGGCCGATCCCATCGTCCACTGGGATGCCTACCTGGCCTACAGTTTCTTTCGCAAAGCTGCCATGCTTCAGGCCGCAGCGGGCGCTGTTGGCCCCCCCGAAATGGCGCGTGCGACGTCCACCGTGGCATCGTTGGCCGAGAGGGGATGGCGTCACGCGCAGGCGTTTGACCGCACACCGCTTTTTCGCACCGGCCTGGGCCGGTGACGTTCGACACCAGAGACTTCAATGTCCGACCATCAGGAGACCTGCATGACTGCTCGCTGCTCGTTCTTTACCCGCATGAATCGTCGGACCGCGCTTGCCGTGAGCGCAGCCGCACTGGCCAGTGCCTGGATGGTCGGCGCGCCCTCAGCCCACGCGGCCGACACGTGGCCCGCGAAGTCCATTCGTGTCATCGTGCCGTACACGCCAGGCGGGGCGACGGACACGGTCGCCAGAACCGTCATGGACAAGCTGGGGCAGCGGCTGGCGCAGACCATCATCGTGGAGAACCGTCCCGGTGCGAACGGCACGGTCGGCACCGCCGCGGGCGCGCGCAGTGACCCGGATGGTTATTCCTTCGTCATGGTGCTGGCAGCGCATGCGGCCAACCCCAGCCTCTATCAGAACCTGCCCTACAAGCCGAGCGATCTGGTGCCGGTCAGCCACATTGCGGACCTGCCGCTGTTCCTGTTCGTCAATAACGACATTCCCGCCAACACGGTTCAGGAATTCATCGCCTACGCCAAAAAGAACGAGGGCAAGTTGAATTACGCATCCAGCGGAACCGGTTCGAGCGCCCATCTGACCGGTGCGAACTTCGCCATGAAGACGGGGCTGAAGATGACCCACATTCCCTACAAGGGCAGCGCGCCTTTCCTGGCCGATTTAATGGGTGGACAGGTCAGCATGGCGTTCGATGCATCAGTGGTGCCCATGCCCCATGCGCGTGCGGGCAAGCTGAAGGTGCTGGCCGTGGCCTCGGCCCAGCGCTGGCCGGACAATCCCGACACGCCTACGCTGCAGGAAGCCGGCGTCGCGGATTTCGTCATGAACTCGTGGGCGGGGCTGATGGCCCCCGCGGGCACGCCCCAGGCGGTCGTGGAACGCATGTCGCGCGAGATCGCAGAAGTGGTCAAAATGCCTGATGTGCAGGCTACGTTCAAGACGGCGGGTTTTTTGCCTGTGGGCGGCACGCCTGCCGAATTCAAGGCCCTGATCGATGGCGACTCGAAGAAGTATGCCGAGATCATCAAGGCCGCAGGCGTGACCGTGCAGTAGCCCGGCGTGAAGGGGCAAAGGCCCCGGCGTGACCTTGCACCCGGTCGGCGTGACCGTTCATCAGATTACCCCGGGCCTGGTTCAGGCCCGGTCACTTACATTGCTCATCAGGAGAAAAAATGGATCTCGGTATTGCAGGTCGGCGTGCGCTGGTGTGTGCGTCCAGCAAAGGGCTGGGGCGCGCCTGCGCGGTGTCGCTTGCGCGAGAAGGGGTGGACTTGACCCTGGTGGCGCGCGGCGAGGCAGCGCTTGAGCAGACCGCGCAGTTCATTCGCGAGTCGACCGGTGCGCAGGTGCAGATCGTCGTCGCCGATATCGCAACCGAGCAAGGACGGGCGCGCGTTCTGCACGCCTGCCCCGACCCGGACATTCTGGTGAACAACGCGGGCGGGCCCAAGCCTGGAGACTTTCGCGACTGGTCGCGTGAGGACTGGATTGCTGCGCTGGACGCCAACATGCTGGCACCCATCGCCCTGATTCGCGCCACCGTCGACGGCATGATCGAACGGCGCTTCGGCCGCATCGTGAACATCACGTCGGCCGCCGTCAAACACCCCGTCCCCACGCTTGGGCTGTCCAATGGCGCGCGCAGTGGCCTGACCGGATTCGTGGCAGGCCTGGCCCGTCAGGTCGTCGCGCACAACGTGACGATCAACAATGTGCTGCCCGGCCCGTTCGACACCGATCGCCTGCGCACCACCGGTCTGCTGGAGGCTCAGGCCCGGGGTGAGGGTATCGAGGCAGTCATTGCCCGTCGGGCCAGCGCCAACCCGGCAGGGCGTTTGGGTGACCCCGCCGAATTTGGCGATGCGTGCGCGTTTTTTTGCAGCGCGCAGGCCGGGTTCATCACCGGTCAGAATCTGGTGCTCGATGGCGGCGCCTATCCGGGTACGACCTGAGCGCAGGAGGGCGGCAGCGCTTAGACCGGTCGGTCGCCCTTGAGCGTGATGCGATGCATGACGCGCCTGAAACCGTGGTAATCGTTGATCGGGTTGTGCATCGCGCACCGGTTGTCCCAGAACGCAATCGCGTGGCGCGACCAGACGAAGCGACAGGTGAATTCGGGTTTGATCTGATGCTCGAACAGGAAGGACAGCAGCGCGGCGCTTTCCTGATCGCTCATTCCCTTGATGCCCGAGGTGTGGGCCACGTTCACATAAAGACTCTTGCGCCCGGTCTCCGGATGGGTGCGCACGATCGGGTGCTCGGCAACGTAGTCCTTGGGCGCTTCGGTTTTGCCGTCTGACTTCATGCGGTCTTCACGGGTGCGCGACACATCAGCCTTGGCCGACGTGCTGATGCCGACCAGCCCGACCAGCAGGTTTTTCATCGTGTCCGACAGGTTTTCGTAGGCCAGATACTGGTTGGCAAAGAGCGTGTCGCCACCATAGGGCGGAATCTCCTGCGACAGCAGCATGGATCCCATGGGTGGCTCTTGCAGGTAGGTCGTGTCCGAATGCCAGATGCCACCGAAATTCACCCGCTCGGTCTCCAGCTTCTTGACCTCGATGATCTGTGGAAAGCCCGCCAGACCCTTGACGAAGGGGTACTCGATCGGCTCGCCCATGGCGTTCGCAAAGGCCAGAAATTGCGCGGGGGTCAGGTCCTGATCGCGCAGGAAGATCACTTGATGATCCAGCAGCGCCTGTCTGACCGCCCGGGTGAGCGACTCATCCATGGGCGTGCGCAAGTCGATGTCCGACAGTTCAGCACCCAGGGCGCCCGCCACTCTTTTGATTTCCATCTCTCTCCACCCTGTTCTGTTTCCGGTTCATGCCGTGTATGGGTATCATCGAACAATAAAACATTAGGAGACAACATGCGAATCCCACGAATCATGGCAGGGGTGGCCGCCTCGGTTCTGATGATGGGTGCGTCAGGCGCGCATGCAGCAGACCCTTTTCCTGACAAGCCGGTGCGACTGGTGGTGCCTCAGGCGCCCGGCGGGGCATCCGATACGCTGGCACGCATTCTGGCGCAGGGGTTGAGCGAGAAATGGCACCAGCCGGTCGTGGTCGAGAACCGGGCCGGCGCGGGTGGCAATGTGGGCATGGATGCGGTCGCCCGGGCACCTGCCGATGGCTACACCTTGCTGATGAGCTACGAGGGCTCGCACGCCATCAATAGTGTCATCTACCAGGATCTGCCCTTTAATGTTCAGCAGGATTTCGCGCCGGTGGCCACCGTGGCCGTGCTGCCATTCGTGGCTGTCACGCATCCGCAAAGCGGATTGCGCAGTCTGAACGAACTGGTCGAAGCTGCGCATAAAAGCCGGTTGAACTATGGCTCGGCGGGCAACGGGTCGGTCAATCATCTGTTGGGCGAAATGTTCAATGCATCAGCGGGTGTCAAACTCGTGCATGTGCCCTATCGCGGCGCGGCACCCGCCATCCAGGACCTGCTGGGCGGACGCATTCATGTGGTGTTCACCAGCCTGCCTTCGGTCAAGAGCTTCATCGATGCGCACACCCTGCGCGCGCTGGCCGTGACCAGCGTGACGCGCACGCCTGCGGCGCCCAATGTGCCCACCATCGCCGAAAGCGGGTATGCTCCCTTCGATGTCAATCCCTGGTTCGGCATCTTCGTGCCCGCTGGCGTGGCGCCCGAGCGCATCGCGCGTATCAACGAAGACGTCAATACACTGCTATCCGAGCCCACGATTGTGCAGAAATTTGCGGCACAGGGGGCCGTGCCGAAAGCAAGTTCACCTGAGGCCTTTCGCGCCCAGGTCGACGCGTCGATTGCCAAGTGGGCCAGCGTGGTGCGCGAATCCGGCGCACGCATGCAATGAGCCGGCGGCAGCGCCAGCGCAAGCGTCTGCGCGCCTGTCTATTGCTTGATCAGCCCCAACTCGGTCATGTAGCGCTTCTCTTCTATCAACTGTTTGCCGGCATAGTCCCGATACTGCGCCGAGGTCATCAGCTCCGGCACCTGGTCGGCCATTTCCAGCGTGCGCAGGTAGTCGGGGTCCTTCGAGGCCTCGAACAGAGCATCCTGCAGTACCTTGACTCGCTCCGGTGCCACCCCGGCCGGTGCCACGATGCCCACCGGGTTTCTGGCCACGATGGGAAAGCCCAGCTCAATCAGCGTGGGCGCTTCAGGGACACGCTTGGCGCGTTTTTCGCCCATGACCGCCAGCAGCCGGGTACGATGGGTATCGATCATCGGGCCCCAACCGGCATCGGATACGAAACCGATATGACCACCCAGCAAGGCGGTGGTTTCTTCGGCAGCGCCTTTGTAGGGGATGAAGTTGAACTTCGCGCCACTGGCGCGTTGCAGCCGCTCCATCACGATCTGGCCGCTACCCCCGACGCCCGTGGCGCCGAACGAGATTTCGTTCGGCCGGCGCTTGCCGTCTTCGAGCAATTCGGCAAGCGTCTGCCAGGGCGCCTCCTTCATGACGACGATGCCGTAAGAGTACGCGGTCAGATTGGCCACGAACGTGAAGTCCTTGAGCACGTCGTACGTCACGTCCTGGATGAACGGGTAGCGAAACAGGGTGCCCACCACCACGGAAATCGTGTGGCCGTCCGGTCGTGCACTGCGGGCCATCGTGCTCGGTCCGAGCGTGCCGCCAACGCCTGGCTTGTTGGAAATGATGACCGTCTGCTTCAGTATCCGGGAAAGCGGCACCGACAGCGCCCGCATCTGATTGTCCGTGGCCCCACCCGCCGGGAAGGGCACGATGAGCGTGACCGGTTCACTGGGGAATTCGGCCGCACGGCTGCTCGCATGCAGGCCCCAGCCCAGGCCCAGCGCGGGCAGTGCCGCGCCCAGTTTAATCAAGCTGCGTCGGCGCGGCTGCGGCGATGCGTGAACCTTATTGGTCGTTGGCATCCGGGTCTCCTGGTTTTTATGGTCGTTTTGTTCCAGTCTAGGAGCGGCGTGCACCCGGACCAATGGCAAAATCGCTTATTTGCATTGGCGGGAACGATCACACCACACGCACGACGGCCATGACGCATCACACCATTTCGATCGGACATTTGCACCAGATCCTGCAGGGCGCGCGCCAGCAGGGCGTGGATCTCGACGCGTTATTGAGGCGATCGGGCGTGTCTCCCGTGCTGCTGCACTCGCCCAGGTCGCGCATTTCGCAGGCGCAGTTTGCCGTCATCATGCGGGTCTTGCGTCGCACGCTGCAGGACGACTTCATGGGGCTGCTCTCGCGCCCCCTGCCGCTGGGCGTGTTCGAGCAAATGTGTCGCCAGCTCATCCTGGCCCCCACGCTGGGCATCGCCCTGCGTCAGGGCCTGCGTATCTATCACGGCGTCATCGACGATTTCACGCCTCGTCTTCGGGTGCACGACGGCGTGGCGCGCCTCGAGCTGCACGCCCACGCAACTGGCCCCGTTGACACGCGTCGATGGTATGGGCAGCGCACCTTTCTTTTCTTCGCGGTCGGCCTGGCGTGCTGGCTGGTGGCGCGTCGGTTGCCCATCACGCGCGTGGAGTACAGCTGCGGCGCACACAGCGAGGATGCCCCACGTGTCTTCCATGCGCCGGTGCATTACGACCAGCGACAAACCGCGATCTATTTCGACGCCCAATGGCTGGCGCTGCCCATCGTTCAAAACGCCGCCACACTGGATGCGTTTCTGCGCACGGCCCCCTTCGACCTGTTGGTGAAGTATCAGGATCGCGCCTCGCTGACCGATCGCATCCGCCGCCTGCTGCGCCAGCACCTGGCTGGCGAACTTCCTTCCCTGGAGGCCGTGGGCGAAAGCCTCTCGCTCACCCCGCAAACCCTCAGACGGCGCCTGCGTGATGAAGGGCAGGGCTATCAGTCGCTCAAGGATGACCTGCGCCGGGATGTGGCCATCGAGTATCTCGCGCGCGCGGACCTCACCCTGGTGGCGATCGCCGAAAAGCTCGGGTTTTCCGAGCCCAGCACCTTTCACCGCGCCTTCAAGAAGTGGACGGGCGTGGCGCCGGGCGAATATCGACGTACCCGTCTGGGCGTCGCGCCGGATTGAAACTTTAGGCCAATACATTTGGCAGGCCAGGCCATTGTCCAGACCTGCACGTGGGCGCACGCTTCGAGTCATCGTAATGTTCGGTGAGAGGAGCGCAGCATGAGTCGTCTGCAAAACAAGGTTGCCCTGGTGTCGGGGTCGGGGCGAGGGATCGGACGCGACATTGCGCTGAAACTGGCCAGCGCCGGTGCCCGGGTGGTGGTCAACGATCTGGACGCAGGCCCTGCGGCCGAAACCGTCGATCTGATCGAGCGTGCGGGCGGGCAGGCGCAGGCCTGCGTGGGCAGCGTCACCGATTCCGCCTTTGCCCAGCGCTTTGTCGACACGGCCATCGACACTTATGGCGGGCTGGACATCATCGTGAACAATGCGGGCTACACGTGGGACAACGTCATCCAGAAAATGACCGATGAACAATGGGACGCTATGCTGGCCGTGCACCTGTCCGCACCGTTTCGCATTCTGCGCGCCGCCTCTTCATACATTCGCGACGCCGCCAAGCGCGAGGCGCTCGAGGGGCGGGAAGTGTTTCGCAAGGTGGTCAACATCTCTTCCACCTCCGGCGTCTACGGCAATGCCGGCCAGGCTAACTATTCCGCGGCGAAGGCCGGTATCAATGGGCTCACCCGCGCAATGGCGAAGGAATGGGGGCGCTACAAGGTCAACGTCAACAGCGTGGCGTTCGGCCTGATCAAGACCCGCCTGACGGAAGCGAGCGCCGATGCCGACGCCAGTGTCGATATCGAAGGGCGCAAGATCAAGGTTGGCGTGAATCCGGACATTCTGCGACACGCCGAGACCACGATTCCGCTCGGTCGTGCCGGCACGCCGGAAGAAGCGGCAGGCGCGGTCTATCTTTTTTGCATTCCCGAATCCAATTACATCAGCGGTCAGCTCCTGGTGTGCGGCGGTGGCAAACCCTGAGCCCGACTCAACAAAAAAAGGAGACATGCATGAGCACCACGCATCCTACCTGGATGGACAGTGATCTCGAACTGTTTCGCGATTCGATTCGCAAGCTGTTCGAAAACGAATTCGTGCCTGACGAAGAAAAGTGGCGCAAGCAACAGCATGCCGACCGCAGCGTCTGGGATCGGGCAGGCAAGCATGGATTGCTGTGCGTCAGCATCCCGGAAAGCTATGGCGGCGGGGGCGGCACCTTCGCGCATGAGGCCGTGGTCTGCAGCGAGCAGGCACGTGCCATGGTCTATGGGTTCAGCAACAACGTGCACAGCTTCATCCTCGCGCACTACATCCTGGCCTACGGCACCGATGCCCAGAAGCAGCAGTGGTTGCCGCGCATGGCCACCGGTGAACTGGTGGGCGCGATTGCCATGAGCGAGCCCGGTGCAGGTTCCGATCTGAAAAGCATCCGCACCACCGCTGTGCGAGACGGCGATCACTACGTGATCAACGGGTCGAAGACCTTCATCACCAACGGCTATCACGCCGACCTGATCTGCGTGGTGGCCAAGACCGATCCCCAGGCGGGCTCGCGCGGCGTGTCACTCATCATGGTGGAGACGCGTGATCTGCCAGGGTTCAGACGGGGGCGTCTGCTGGAAAAGCTGGGCCAGAAAAGCATGGATACCGCCGAGCTGTTCTTCGAAGATATGCGGGTGCCCGCCGTCAACGTGCTGGGTGGCGAGGAGGGGCGTGGATTCGGTCACCTCATGCAGCAGTTGCCGCGCGAACGCATGCTGATTGCGATCGGCTGCGTGGCGACCATGCGGCGCGCCATCGACGACACCGTCGCTTACGTCAAGCAGCGACAGGTCTTCGGACAACCGTTGATGCAGTTGCAGAACACACGCTTCAAGCTGGCGGAGTGCGAGACTATCGCGACCGTTGCCGCACGATTCGTCGACGATTGCATCGCCCGGCAACTCGCTGGTACGCTGGATCTGCAAACTGCGGCCATGGCAAAGTGGTGGACTTCCCAGATGAACTGTCAGGTCATTGATGAGTGCCTGCAGCTGCATGGCGGCTACGGCTATATGATGGAATATCCCATTGCACGCATGTATGCCGATGCACGGGTCGGAAAAATCTATGGTGGCTCCAACGAAATCATGAAGGAGCTGGTCGCGCGAGGCTTGGACGATTGATGGCTGCTACTTTTTCGACGGGCACGGGGGCCGACAGGCATTTCGCCTTCTGGCCCAAGGGTCTGCCCAAGACCATTGCACAACCACGCAACAGTCTGTCTTCCAACCTGGCATGCAGCGCAACACGATATCCGGACCGTGCTGCCATCGTGTTCTACGATGCCGTCGTGACCTATGCCGAACTGCATGCGCAGGCCGACGCCGTGGCAGGTTATCTCCAGAACATCGGCGTGCAGCGGGGAGACCGTGTTGCGCTTTTCAGCCAGAACTGCCCGCAATTCGTAGCAGCGTTTTATGGGGTGATGCGTGCCGATGCCGTGGTCGTGCCCATCAATGCCATGAGCACGCCGGACGAAATCGAGCATTACCTGCAGGACAGCGGTGCGCGCGTGGTCATCGCCGCGCAGGAGGTCAGTCCGCGCCTGGCCGACTATGCCGCCACGCACGGTCTGGACAAGGTGATCGTCATCACCTATAGCGATGCGCTGGCCCACGCGTCGACGGCAGGCGATATCGTGCCGCCCGCCTGGGTGCTCGCGCAAGCCGAGCCCCTCGTGCTGCCCAACGCGGTCCACTGGCACGCGGTCATCGACGCGAATTTCACGCCCACCGCAGCACGATCGACTGCTGATGATCTCTGTCTCTTGCCCTACACCTCGGGCACGACGGGGCGCCCCAAAGGGTGCATGCATACGCATGGTTCGATTCAGGCGGCCATCGTTGGCTCGTGCCTGTGGCGGGGGCTGACCAGCGAGGCGGTGGCCCTGAGCGTGGCGCCGCTGTTCCATTTGCTGGGCATGCAAAGCGGCATGAACATCCCCATTTTTCTCGGTGCGACCGTGGTGATGCTGCCTCGCTGGGACCGTGTGGCCGCTGCCAGACTGATTGCCCGCCATCGGGTCAGCGTGTGGGCCGCCCTGCCTGCCATGGTGGTCGACTTTTTTGCCCAGCCCGATATTGAATCGCATGATCTCTCAAGCCTGACCTTGTTGTTCGGTGGCGGTGCCGCCATGCCCGAAGCCGTGGCCACCATGCTGGCGGACCGGTATGGCGTGATCTTCAACGAAGCGTATGGTTTGACCGAGACGGCGGCGTTTCTGCACTGCAACCCACTGAATCGCAACAAGCGGCAATGCATCGGCGTGCCGACGTTCGGCGTCGACACCCGGGTCATCGACCCAGCCACGCTCGAGGAGCTCGCCCCCGGCGAGGTTGGCGAGCTGATGACCTCCGGCGCGCAGGTCATGCAGGGCTACTGGAACAACGAGCAGGCCAATCTTGACACCTTCATCGAACGCGATGGCAGGCGCTACATGCGCACGGGCGATCTGGGCCGGGTGGATGAAGACGGTTATTTTTTCATGACCGATCGCCTCAAGCGCATGATCAACGTCTCGGGCTACAAAGTCTGGCCTGCCGAGGTCGAGAGCATGCTCTACGGGCATCCCGCCGTGCATGAAGTCTGCGTCATCGGCGTGGCCGATCCCACCAAGGGTGAAAGCGTGCATGCGCTGATCGTGCTGCGCCCCGAGCAGCAAGGGCGGGTCGACGCGGCCGACATCGAGGCCTGGGCGCGTGAGCACATGTCTGCCTACAAGGTGCCGCGCACGGTCACTTTTCTGCCGGCGCTGCCCAAGTCCGGCACGGGCAAGATCCTCTGGCGGCAACTGCAGGAGCAGGCCAACGCTGTCGAATGAAGGGGCATGCCGATTGACCTCGGCAACCCTCTGGCAACACCAACGGCGACTGCTCGCGACAATCGCGCGCCGCCGGATTTGCCGTGGCGCACGATGCTCGATCAACATACGTACGAATCACTGAGGGAGACAGACATGACCGATATATTGGACTTCACCGGCAAAACCGTTTTCGTTGCAGGCGGCAGCAGCGGGATCAATCTCGGCATCGCGCAGGCCTTCGCCCAACGCGGTGCCCGGGTGGCAATCATCAGCCGCTCGCAGGAGCGCGTGGACGCCGCAGTGGCAGGGATTCGTGCCTTGGGCGGCGATGCCCATGGCTGGTCGGCCGATGTGCGCGACCCTGACGCCGTGATGGCGGCGTTATCCAGCGCGCATGCCGCGTTGGGCGACTTCGATGTGCTGGTATCCGGGGCGGCGGGCAACTTTCTCGCCTCGGCGCTGGGCATGTCTTCGAATGCTTTCCGTACCGTTGTCGACATCGACCTGAACGGCACCTTCAACGTACTTCGTCACGCTCACCCCTATCTGCGCAAGCCCGGTGCATCGGTGATCAACATCTCGGCACCGCAGGCGGTCAACCCCACGCCTTTGCAAGCACATGTCTGCGCGGCGAAGGCCGGTGTGGACATGCTGACCCGGGTGCTGGCCATGGAGTGGGGGGCAGACGGCATTCGGGTCAATGCCATCACGCCCGGCCCGATTGCCGATACCGAAGGCATGCGCCGCATGGCGCCGACCGACGAAGCCATGGCCGCAGTGGCGCGGTCCGTGCCGCTGGGTAGGATGGGGCGTCTGGATGAAATCGCCAATATCGCGCTGATGCTCAGCTCGCCGCTGGCCTCGTTCGTCACGGGTGCCATTCTTCCCGTCGATGGAGGCAGTTCGCTGGGCGGCGCCCGCAAACTCGACGCATCCTGGACTCAGCGTTGATCAGCCCTCGCTGCGGCGGCGCATGTACCGTTTGATCAGCATGCCCACCACGATCAGCCCGAGGGCCGCTGCCCCAAGCAACCAGAGCGAATGTTCATCAGAGGTCATCGCCGCTTCAGCCAGCTGATCGGCGAACAGCACTTTGATGAGAATGCCGGGTGACATGCCGATCAGCGTGCCCAGCAGGTAGTCGCGCAGCGACACGTGCGAGGCACCCAGAATCGCATTGATCACGGCAAAAGGCGCGACGGGCACCACACGTATCGCGATCACCGATCGCAACCCGTTGCGGCCCGCTGTTCGGCTCAGTGTGTCGATGCGCTTGCCGCCCAACCGGGCCAGACGAGCGTGGCCGATCGCGGCACCCACACCATAGGTGGCCAGCGCGCTTGCGCCAGTGCCCACCAGCGCGTAAAGCAGTCCGGGCCAGGCGCCGAACACCAGGCCGGTCACCGCGATGGTGAGTGAGACGGGCAGCAGGATCAGCCCGCCCACCACATACACGGCCAGCACGATCAAGGGCGCCGAGCGCATGTTCTCCAGTTCCTGCGCCCACGCCGACAAGGCGTCTACCGACGCCACATCGCGCAACGGCGTGAACGACCACAGCAGCGCCAGCATGCCGGCAATCGCAAGAAAGCCGACGACAAAAGCGACCCGCAGGCGGGTGTTGGCCTGGGGCGAAGAGGGAGACGCAGTGGCGGTCATAGCGGCATTGTGACGCAAATGCCGGGCCTGTGCGGGTCGGTCAACAGGCAACCACACTCACGGCCAGGCCACCCAGCGAGGTTTCTTTGTACTTGTGCGACATGTCGCGTCCCGTATCGCGCATGGTTTGTATGACCTGATCCAGTGACACCATGTGTTGCCCATCCTGACGCAGTGCCATCTGCGCGGCATTGACCGCTTTGACTGCCCCGATGGCGTTGCGCTCGATGCAGGGAATTTGCACCAGTCCCCCTATCGGATCGCAGGTCAGCCCCAGGTTGTGCTCCAGCGCGATCTCGGCGGCGTTCTCGACCTGTTCCGGCGTGCCGCCCATCACCTCGGCCAAGCCTGCGGCGGCCATGGCACACGCCGAACCCACCTCGCCCTGACAGCCGACCTCGGCGCCAGAGATCGATGCGTTCGTCTTGCAGAGAATGCCGATCGCTGCGGCTGTCACGAGAAACCGGGCCGGGTCCTGCGGTTGTGCGCCGGGATTGAACTGCATGTAGTAGTGCAGCACGGCAGGCACGATCCCGGCCGCTCCATTGGTCGGCGCGGTCACGACACGTCCGCCTGCCGCATTTTCTTCGTTCACGGCCAGTGCATACAGGTTGAGCCAATCCATGGCCGCAAGCCCCTGATCGTGCGTGGGCGCATCGGGTGCCAGCATGGCCTCGCGCAACCTGCGTGCGCGTCTACGCACATGCAGCCCTCCGGGCAACTCTCCGTGCGCCTGCAGGCCCGCCGCCACGCAGGCCTGCATGGCATGCCAGATGTTCGCAAGCTTGCGCAGGATCTCGGATTCGTCCGCCCATGCCTGCTCATTGGCCATCATCAGCGCCGAAATACTCAGCCCATGACGTTTGCACTGCGCCAGCAGCGCCTGCGCGGTCGAGAAGGGGTAGGGCACATCGGCCGCGGCCACGGCGCTGCAGGCTTCGCCGCAAGCGCCCTGTGCAACGGCTACGACAGCGGCTGCGTCGGTGTACGGGCCATCGGCAGCCTGCATCGCGCCCGGGGGCGCGACCTGTGCCTCGTCCAGAATGAAGCCACCGCCCACCGAATAATAGGTGCGCGTCGCCACACGACGCTCGCCTTGCATCGCGTGCAGGGTGAGCGCATTGGGATGATAGGGCAGGGCTTGCAAATGAAACGCAATGTCGCGGTCAGGACGGAAGTCGATATCGCCCAGGCCCGGCGCATGAAAAACACCGTCGGAAAATGCGGCGTTCACTGCGGGTGCCGCCGCGCGGGGATCCACGGTTTCCGGGTCCAGCCCCATCAGGCCCATCACCACGGCACGGTCGGTCGCGTGCCCGATACCGGTCGCGCCCAGCGAGCCAAAAAGTTCGATGCAAAAGCGGTCGATCTGCTCGAATCGTTGCTCGGTCAGCATCGTGAGAAAGACGCCTGCAGCCCGCATGGGGCCCACCGTGTGCGAGCTCGAGGGCCCGATGCCAACCTTGAAAAGATCGAATACGCTGATAGTCACGCTAAACTCTTCTGAATGCTTGTGTCGATGCGGGTATCTAATCACGTTGCAACTAGGCTTACGAGCGACGATCTCTATATGAAGATATTAGTAAAACTAAAGGCACGAGATGCCTAGCAGTCGCAACCATGCGCAAATCCACGGGCGCTTGCATATGTTCGCATCGGCGGCGCGACATTTGTCGTTCACCAGCGCCGCCCAGGAACTCAACGTCACACCGGGTGCGGTCAGCCAGCAGATCCGGCAGCTCGAGGACAGGCTGGGCGTCAAGCTGT
>Ga0075364_10001205_pt1 | contig 13901 bp, 7 predicted proteins | sample EndMetdeltDD1764_FD_71517 | JGI IMG/M metagenome (GOLD analysis project Ga0075364, IMG submission 71517) | Populus endosphere microbial communities from Tennessee, USA - Endosphere MetaG P. deltoides DD176-4 | ecosystem: Host-associated > Plants > Roots > Endosphere | place: USA: Tennessee... | reverse complement strand
AGGCGGGCGTTGTGAGTCGCACGCTGACCACACCAGCAGCGCGCTTCGACCTGGAGCGCGACACGATCGTCGGCGATCTCCAGCAGCCGTTTGGTGGCGTCGAACAGCAGCCCGCGGAAGTCGGTGATCAGCCCGAACGCATAGACGTCGACCCCGAGCTCGTCGACCACCCGGGCCAACTGATCGCATTGCTCGACCGTGTAGAACTGGGCCTCGTCGCACACGAGGAACGACAGCACCGGCTGCCGAGCCGCGAGATGGAACAGGTCGAGGTCGGCGCGCACCTCGACAGCCGGCGCCGACACACCGAGCCGGCTCGTGATCTGCGCCCCATCCCGATCGAGTTTGGTGAGCAGCAGGCCCTTCAGGTGACGAGAGCTGAGGTTGTGGTGGATCTGGAGGGCGAGCGTGCTCTTGCCCGATCCCATCGTGCCGAAACTGAACCGGAGCGTCGCCATGCCGCCCAGCACCGTACTCGCGCTCAACCGGTGACGAAGCCGCCCACGATCTCACCGGTGCGTTGCAGCGACGCGTACAGCAGGTCCTTGGTGGCGCCACTCACGCTCGGGTCGGCGAGATCGGCGAGCACGGGACGGATCACGAACCCGTCGCGGCGATCGACCCATGTCGGGATGACGACAGGGCGATCAACGGCGAAGGAGCCGTCGGCCTGCTCGCTGACCGAGACGGACACGATCATCCCGTCCTGGGTCGTCGCCGGAAACGAGCCGGTCGGCATGTTCGACAGGAAGTTGCCCATGCCGAACACGACCCACGTGCCGTTGACCTGTTCGATCGGCTGGATGACGTGGGCGTGCTCACCGACGATCAGGTCGACGGCACCCGACCGCGTGATCGCGTCGGCGATCTCCATTTGGTAGTGGTTGATGTCGCTCCTGCCTTCCGTGCCCCAGTGCAGGTTGAGGACCACGACATCGGCGCCGCGGATCCGGGCGTCCGCGGCAGCGGCGACGATCTTGGCGACGTCGATCAGGTTCGAACGCCACGGCTCATTGCTGGGCAGGTGCGCCCCGTTGAATCCGTAGGTGTACGCGAGGTGGGCAACGGTGATGCCGTTGGCCTCGACGAGCGTCGCGACGGCTTCATCGGGCGTGCGGGCCATACCGGCCTGGGTCAACCCGGCGCGCTCCAACGCGTCGATCGTCGCATCGATGCCACCGGTACCGCGATCGATGGTGTGGTTGCTGGCAGTACTGCAACGGTCGTAGCCGGCCGATGCCAGACCGTCGGCGATCTGGGCCGGGATGCCGTACATCGGATACGTGCTCAACGGCTGACCGGCCGGCGCCACCGGTGACTCGAGGTGGCAGACCGCCAGGTCGGCCGCAGCGAGGATCGGGGCGACGCGTGCGAACATCGGCGAGAAGTCGTACCCATTGCCGAGCGCGTTCGCTCGTGCCCGGTCGACCAGCGGTGAGTGGATGAGGGTGTCGCCGGTGAAGTCGAGCGTTGCATGACGCAGCCCAGCGTCGGTGCGTCCGGCTGGTGACGCGCCGCCCGCCGGTGTCGCCCCCATCAGCAGCGCCGGTTCCGGCTCGGTCGTCAACGGCTCGGTCGCCAACGGATCGGTCGGGGGCGGATCGGTCGCGACGACGAGTTCGGTTGCAGGCAGTGCCGTGTCCGCCGGGACGGTGTCGTCACCGGCCGACAGCGCGGTGCTCAGTTCGGCAAGCATCGCGGGCAGCGCGACCGTGTCGGGAACCGGCGCTTGGGCGGCATCGGCCTCGCGCTCGATCGATCCTCGACACGACGCGGTACAGCAGATGAACACCATGCCCGTCAGAAGCGACCCCATGCGGCGTCCGACCACGCCACGAGTCTTTCAGCGCGGCTGGGCTCCGTCGCGGATGGTCACCGCCCGGCGATGGAGGAAGCGGATCAGGTGCGTCCGGCCGCCGCAGCCGCGTCCTCGGCCGCGGTCAGCTGCTGGTCGACGATCGCGAGGCCGCCGTCCCAGAACGACGGATCGGTGAGGTCGCAGTCGACGATGCGACCGAGATCTTCGGGGCTCATCGATCCGCCGGCACGCAACAGGTCGAGGTAGCGCGGCACGAACTCCTCGCCGACGTCCTCGTAGCGCTTGTAGACGCTGAGCGCCAGGAGCTGACCGTACGCATAGGCGTAGACGTACCCGGGAGTGTGCAGGAAGTGAGGGATGTAGCTCCACCAACTTCTGTAGCCCTCGGTGATCTCCACCGACGGCCCGAGCATCGCGGTCTGCGTCTCCTCCCACAGTTCGTTGAAGCGTTCGACCGCGAGCTCGCCCTCGGTTCGACGCGCCGTGTGCACGCTGTGCTCGAAGCGGTTCATCGCGATCTGCCGGAACACAGTTGCGATCGAGTCCTCGAGCGTGTTCGCCAACAGAGCGAGGCGCTCGTTCGGGTCGGACAACGTGCTCAACAGGCGCTTGCTGGTGACCGTTTCCCCGAACACCGAGGCCGTCTCGGCCAAGGTGAGCGGGGTCGTCATCTGGAACACGCCCTGCTCACGCGCGAGGTAACCGTGAACGCCGTGGCCGAGCTCGTGGGCGAGGGTCGCGACGTCGCGCGTGCGACCGGTCCAGTTCAAGAGCACGTAGGGATGATGGGAGGGAACGGTGTAGGCGCAGAACGCGCCACCCCGTTTGCCGGGCGTCGCCGGAGCATCGATCCAGTTCTCGCGCAGGAACCGCTGCACCACACCGGCCAGCTCGCCACTGAACGACGAGTACGCGTCCATCACCGTCTCGGTCGCCACCGACCACGGAATCTGGGCCTCTGTCGTGGCCACCGACGCAGCGCGGTCGTAGTCGGCGATCTTGTCGACACCGAGGATCTTGGCCTTGAGCGTGTACCAGCGCTGCGGGATGTCGTAGCGGGCCACCACCGAATCGACCAGCGCCTGCACGCTCTCGTCGCTGGCCTCATTGGCAAGGTTGCGGCTGCTGATCCAGCTCGGGTAGGTGCGCAGGCGATCGTCGATCGACTTGTCGTTGAGGATCGTGTTGAAGATGAACGCACGCGTGCGCAGGCCCGGCTGGAGCCCCTCGGTGATCGCGGCGTGGGCGCCCTGCCGGACAGCCCGATCGGGATGCTGCATGTTGGCCAGGGCCTGCATCAGCGAGACAGTGGCCGTCGTGCCATCGGGCTGGGGCAGCTCGACCTCCATCGCCGCGCTCAACTCGTCGAACAGGCGACCCCACGCACTGACGCCGGTCACGCTCTTTTCGTTGAGGATGCGCTCCTCGGCCTCGCTGAGGATGTGCTCGCGGTAGCGGCGCTGCGAGCGCAGGTGGTGGCGGACGAAGTCGAGCGACGGGGTTGGATCGGCGAGCACGGCATCGACGTGGTCGTCGCTGGCTGCGGCCCATTCGATGCCGATGAAAATCAGCTTGGTGCTGATGGCCGTCGTGCGCTCTTCGACATGGGCCATCAATGCGCCGTGCTCGGGCTTCGACGTGTCGGCGGAGAAGACCAGCCCTGCGTAGTTCTCGGCGCGCTGGGCGAGATCGAGCAGCTCCGCGTAACGGGCGTAGAACGCGCCCAGTTCGCCGGCGCTCATCTCGGCGATCCTGCCGCGGCCGCTGGAGACCAGCTCGTCGGCAATCGCGTCGGCGGAGGCGAGCAGCGCGTCGACGTCGTCGGCGCCATCGAGCAGTGGGGTGAGATCCCAGTTCACCCCGTTCGCGGAGAGATCGTTGGGGTCGATGCTGCGTTCGTCGGTGACCGTCATGGCTCCAAGGCTAGGCACCAACGGGTTCCTCAGTGCGACCGTCGCAGACGTGAACCCTCCCCCGGCCTTCGCGCTTGGCGGCGTACATCGCGTGATCCGCGTCGATGAGCAGCCAACCGGGATCCGTCGGACCACCCTCGTGATGGGCAACGCCGACGCTCGCGCCGAGGTAGACGACCGCGCCGTTGACCGAGACGGGTTGACGCACCGCTTCGATGATGCGCTCGCCGACCTTCACTGCGTGAGCGGCGGTGGTCGCTGGGCAGATCACCACGAACTCGTCACCGCCGGTACGGGCAAGTGTGTCCTGATCACGGATGAGCGCTTCCAGGCGGGCCGCGATCACGCGCAACGCGTCGTCACCGACCGCGTGACCGTACCGATCGTTGACCGACTTGAAGCCGTCGAGATCGATGAGCAGCACAGAGACTTCGCTCGACGACATCGGGTCCGGGCTGATCGCCGCGCGCAGTCGCGACTGGAGCATGATTCGGTTACCGAGTCCGGTGAGCGGATCGCGCAGCGCCTGTTCCTCCAAGGCGGCCTGCAGGCGCTTCCTTTCGGTGAGGTCGCGCAGGCTGGCGCGGTATTCAACCGCCATACCGCTTTCGGGATCGACGACCGCGGACACCGAGTTCGCCACCCACACGTACGTACCGTCGGCGCGCTCGATGCGACACTCTGCCGTCAGCGGCGCACCCTGCTGCAGGCGAGCCTTTCTGACGTGACCCAGCCCTTCGATGTCGTCCGGATGCACCATCTTGTGGATCAGGCGTCCGAGCATCTCTTCCGGCGTGTAACCGAGCAGACCGACCGACGACGGTGACGCGTATTGAACCGCGCCGTTGGCGTCCATCAGCAACACGACATCTGCAGCGGTCTCGGACAGCGACCGGAAGCGAGCCTCGCTGCGCCGCAGCTCATCGTCGACCCGGGCCCGCTCCAACACATGGGCGATGGTCTCGCTGATGATGCGCAGGAACGCGACCTCGTCGTCGCTCCACACGCGAGGCCCGTGCACCATCGAGACACCGACCACACCGAACAGCTCGCCGGCGGCTGACATCGGGATCGCCAACAGGCCGCCTTCGTCACCCAGCGCCTCTCGCTTCCCGATGGCCCAGGGCTCGGTCGCATCGTCGACGTTGTCCATGATGATCGGATCGAGGCAGCGCAACCGCTCGATCCACAGTGGAAGTCGGCTGAACGGCAGCGTCTCGCTGGGCTGCAGCTCCTGCACCGCGCCGTTGCTGACCCAGCCGGCAACGTTGGTGAGCAGCTCCTGCTGTTCGTCGATCCGGTCGACGTAGACGAAATCGGCGCCGAGCATCGCGCTGATCGTCTGGCACACCCCCGACAACGTGCCGAGGAACTCCTCCGGGTCCAGGTCGAGTGCGGCCTGGGCGACTTCGAAGGCGTAGGTGAGGTGACTGACGCGAGCGGCGGCCGCGATCTCTGCCGCGTGCCGTTCGGTGACGTCTCGACACGTCAGCACTTCGCCGCCCGCAATCGGGTTGCGCATCAACCCGCTCATGATCTCGATCCAGCGCGTCGTGCTGTCGCGAGCGATCACGCGGAGAGTCGTCACGTCGGGTACCTCGCCGGCGGTCAGCATCTGCATTCGTGTGATCGCCATCGCTAGATCATCGGGGTGCACGATCTGGGCGATGTTGGTGCCGACCATCTCCTCCGGGGCGTATCCGAGTGAGCGGCGCACCGCGCCGTTCGTGTACAGGATGTCACCGCAGTCATCCACCACGACGACGAGGTCGAGTGATCCGTCGAGCATCGCTGCCAGACGAGCCTCGCTGGCCCGCAACGACGTTTCGACCGCTTGTCGGGCGAGCAGTGCCGCGATGGTGTCAGCCACGCGGCGGACGAGCGCGATCTCTTCCATGGGCCACGTCCGCGGCGTGTCCCTCATCGTCACACCGACAACGCCGAACGATCGGCCTGCCGAGACCAGCGGCTCCATCATCGCGCTGCGGGCGTGGTCGGGCAGGCTCCGCCACTCCCGTGCCCACTGTTCGTGATGCAGCTCGATGTCGTTCACGACGAGCTCGATATCGGGCGCCCGAGTCCGCTCGGCGAGCAGCGGCGCGTCGAACTCAGGGGGCGTGCCCGCGCCGGATTTCCCTCTCGCCCACTTCGCCGCGCAGCGAATGGTGGCCCCATCGATCAACCAGATGCCGGCCGTGTCGGTGTCCAGCGCCTCGCCGAGATTGCGGAGGTGGTCGACGAGGCCGGCCTCGATCTGCTCGAACTCGACGTTCAAGGCCCACTCCGACAGCGTCGTCACGACCTGCTCCAGGTCGAGACGACGATCGACGACATCGGCCTGGGCATGTTGGATGGAGATGTTGCGCATCGAGATGACGTAGCCGCCGAGCACGGGGTCGTCGACGCCGGAGGTGTCGATGTCGTACCACTGGACGCTGCCGTCAGCCAGCACCAGCCGCAGTTCGGTGACCGGTAGCGTCAAGGCGCCGTTGATCGTTTCCTCGAACCGCTCGACGGCGATCGCCGCGTCGTCAGGGTGCACCAGATGCAGGAAGTGCCGGCCGACGACATCGGCCACCTTGTGCCCGGTCGACACCTCGATCTGTGGGTTCGCGTAGCGGACCATGCCCTCGCGGTCGATCACGACCAGGATGTCGCGCACGTTGCTGAGCATCGCGTTGACGTGCCGCTCGCTGGCGCGACGAGCTCGGTCAGCCCGTTCGCGCCCGAGCAGGTTGGCGAGGGTGTCGGCAATCTGCTGCACGGTGGCCAACTCGTCTTCGCTCCACGCGGGATCAGAACGTGATCTGGCCAGGCCGAATGCTCCGACGAGCACCCCGCCCACGTTGAGCCCGCAATAGACGTTCGACTCGAAGGATTTGTCGCCGAACACGGCGGTGAGCTCGTCGCGCCAGGGCGCGCGCTCACCGTTGCGCGAGCCCGTGAGCACGCCGCGCTGGCCGAGGCGCTCGATCCAGGTCGGAAGGACAGCCAGGTCGACGGGTGCCGGTTCGGCGGCCTTCGCCGTGCGATCGCCACGCCATGAGCCGAGCGGTCGCAGCAGGCCCTCGTCGACGTCGATCGTATCGACGTAGGCGAAGTCGGCGCGGAGCAACCGCCCGCACTCGGCGAGCACGTTGTCGAAGTCCTTGAACAGCTCGTCGCGACCTGTGGCCAGGGCGCGTTGGGCCAACTCGGCGGCGAACCCGAACAGCTCGCGGCGGCGACGCTCGATCCGTTCGAGGGCGTTGAGCTCGGTGACGTCGCGGCTGACGGACGCATAAACCTTCACGCCCGGCCGCAACGGGTCCTCGACGACGTTGATGTCGGTGATCACCTCGGTGACTGCACCGGTGACCCGGTTGACGTACGCCATCGGGCCACTCCAGCGTCCGGTCAGGAGCAGCTGAGATCTCGCCACGCTGTCCATCACGGAGTCATGAGCTTCGCCGAACATCACCGCACTGGCGATGTCGAGCCGGTCGTGCGGCCCGACACCGATCGCGGTGCGCAGCGCAGCGTTCGCGTAGACCCACTCGACGCCAGTGCCGTCACCGGCGCTCTCCACGATCGCCACCAACGAGGACGACTGCTCGATGAGACCTTGGAACCGGGCTCGATCGTTCGCTTCCGCGCGACGGGCACTGAGGTCGCTGCGAACGTGCAGCCAATGGGTGTGAATGCTGCGCTCGTCGAGGATCGGGCTGAGCGTCACCTCGCACAGGTACGTCGTACCGTCGGCACGCCGGCTGGCCACCTCACGCGTCGCGGCCGACCCGCCGGCGTGCACCGTGTGGAACCACGCCACCAGGTCAGCATCACGTGGTTCGGCGAGTAGGACCTCGATGGTCCGGCCGACGACGTCTGCCGACGCGAAGCCGGTCTCGGCCTCGAACGCCGGGTTGACGTACACGATCGGCGGGCTACCCGTCGATGTCGGCGCGGCGGACGTGACGACGATCGAATCGTGGACCGTGTCGAGGGCCGACAGCAGCAACCTGGCTCGAGCCGAGCCGAAGCCTGGCAGGTCGTCAGCGCGCCGGTCGACGGGTCGATCCGTCGCGGCGGCGGGAGGTGAGCCGCACCACGGACGGTTCAGCGTGGCCTGGAGCTGCTCGGCGGGCTGCGGATAGCTGAAGTGGAAGCCTTGTGCTTCGTCGGCACCCATGCGGATCAGTGCCTCTGCCTGTGCCGACTCCTCGATCCCCTCGGCGATGACGCGCAGACCCAACGCATGGGCCAGATCGATGACGGCCTCGATGATCGCTTCGTCGGCGAGCGAACCGCCGATGCCGGCCACGAAGCTGCGGTCGATCTTGACCGCCGTCACCGGGAGCTGCTGCAGGTAGGTGAGCGACGAGTAGCCGGTGCCGAAGTCGTCGAGGGCGATCTCCATGCCCAAACAGCGCAACGCTGACAGCGTGCCGACCGCGTTGGGGAGATCAACCAGCAGGTTCGACTCGGTGACCTCGAAGCCGATGTCGCTGGCCTTGATGAGGCCGGCGCGCATCGCCTTGCGGACCTGGGCGAAGAGATGGTCCCCGTTGGCGAGCTGCTGGGCCGCGAGGTTGACCCAGATCCGCAGCGGAGCACCGGGACGAGTGACCCGCCAACGCCCGACCAAGCGGATGGCCTCGCCGAGGACCCAGTCGCCGATGGCCGTCGTCAGCCCGGCCGCCTCGGCGGCCGGCAGGAACTCGGCGGGAGCAAGCAAGCCGTCGATCGGGTGTTGCCAGCGAACCAACGCCTCGACGCCAACGATCTGACCGTCGCGAAGGTCGACGATCGGTTGCACGTGCAGGCGAAGTTCGTCGCGCGCAACTGCGTCGCGCAACGCGTCTTCGGTGCGCAGGCGCTCGACGGCATCGACGCTGAGGCTGGCCTCATAACCGACCACCGACCCGCGCTGGGTCGTCTTCGCCCGCCGGCAGGCCAAGAAGGCCTGTTCGAGGAGATCGTTCGGCGCCGCGCCGGGGGTGTGATGGGCGAACCCTGCACTTGCCTCGACGATCAGTACGACTCCACCGACGACCACCGGCTGGCGCACCGCGGCGACCATCGCTTCTGCCGCGGCTCGCCCGTCGGCCCGATCGAGCGCGGGAACCATGGCCACGAACGTGTCGCCGTCGATGGGCGCAAGCAGCGAGCCTGCCGGCAGGGCCACGGAGAGTGTCTGCCCCACCACTTCGAGCACCTGGTCCCCCAGCTGCTGGCCCCAGCGCCGATTGATCTGATGGAACCGGTCCAGATCGATGTGGACCACGCAGATCGATTGGCCCGCACACTGCGCAGCCTCGACCGCCGCTCGCAGCCGCGTCCGGTTCACCGTCGCCGACGGTTCGACAGCTGGGGAGGACCCGATGTGGTGGGACGAGATGGACATAATGGTACGCGCGTGTTCTCGGCAGGAGTAGATGTCAAGGTGAACACTCTTGATGGTTCAGACACAAGATGCATCTGCACCATGGTCACGACATCACGGCGGCCCGGCTGTTCCCCACCGCGTCCGGGCGTAGACCTGTCGATTGCAGAGCGGCGTCGACCCGCCACGCTGTTGTGCCATCAGCCCCAGCGCGGCTCCTCGCCGAGGATGCCGAGAACGGACTTGCCGACGAGTTCGTGTACGAGTGGACCGTTCGCGGGATGGAAGCCACCACAGCGGACGTCGCGGTACAGGCGTTCGAGCTCGTTGCCCTTGAACATCCCACTGCCGCCGGACAGCTCCAGTGCCATGTCGACCACCTTCTTGGCCGCCTCGGTCGCGTGATACTTCAAGCTGACGAGCTTCGCCGGCCACAGACCGCCATGATCGACGCCGTTCGACCAGTCATCGGCGATCCGGTCTGCGTGCGCACCCACGGCCTCCAGCTCCAGGAACATGTCCGCGAGGACGTGCTGGTACATCGGGTTGTACGCCATCGAACGGTCGCCCATCGCCACCGAGCTCTTGCGCTTCACACTCTCGACGGAGATGTCGAACGCGCGCTGGGCGATCGAGTAGTAGATGTTCGCGAACGTCGGCTCGGCCCAGGCGAAGATTCCGAGCACGAAGTTGTCCGCGCCGGCGAGGCCTGCGGGAACAACGCGAGCGATGTGGCCGTCGTCGGCGAACACGCCGTCGAGGATCGTGTCATCGCTGCGCGTGGCGCGCATTCCGAGCACGTCCCATGTCTCCAGGATCGTGTACCCGGTCGCGTCGCGGGCGATGAAACCGTGGACGATCTTCGGATTGGCGGCGTCGGAATCGTCGACTGCGTGAACGCCGAGGCGAGTCCACACCGGTGAGAGCGACGAGAAGATCTTGTGGCCGTGGAACGTGTAGCCGCCGTCGACCCGCTTGGCCTTGGCGACTGCGGCAAGCAACGGAAAGTCGTTGCCGACCTCGCCGTGACCGGCGGCGAACACCTCGCCGCGACTGGCCTCCTCGAGGATCCACTGGCAGCTCGTATCGCCGGATCGCCACAGATCAGCGGCGACACCGGTCCAGTAGAGATGCATGTTCGTGGCGAGGGCCGTGGCCGGAGCGCGGTAGGCCAGGCGCCTCTGTTGAGCGCACACCTGGGCAAGGGTCATCCCGTGCCCGCCGAGCTCCACCGGCACGGCGATCTTGAGATAGCCCGCGTCGCGCAGCTCCTCGAAGTCCTCCTTGAAGAACCGATTCTCGCGGTCGTAATCCGGCGCCCGTTCTGCGCAATGATGCAGCAGATCGTCGGACAGTACGCGATCGGTGTCGCCCATGGTCATGGTCATGGAATGAACCTCCCCTGACAGCCCCCTGTTTGGAAGGTATACGCCGCCGCGACCGGGTGGTCAAGGGGCACTCCCCGGGGCTCGCCTACTGGATCGAGGTCGCGAAGAGGTTGTCGTAGGCGAGGCCCCAGGGCGGCCGCAGGAATCCGAGCGCGCGCACGTCCTCGAACCAATGGGCAAAGGGTGAGCGCTGCGAGAACGTTCCTCCGCCGAGGACTCGCGTGACGCGGCGCAGTGTCGCTTCGGCCAGATCGGCGACTGCCTCTTTGGCTCGCAGCGCGGCGTGGAACGCGACCTCCGGCGTACCGTTCTCGATGGCCCGGAGCGCGCCCTCGTATGCCTGCACGGCGACCCAGTGGTCCTGCTCCGCACGAGACCACTCGACCTGTTCGAACGGACGCATGTCCGCGGCCCGGGCACGCACCTGATCACGCGCAACGGCAATCGCCTCGTCGAGCACTCCGAGGACGACAGCGGTGAAGAGCGTGGAGATCACCGGTCCAGCTGCGCGAGAGATCGAGTCGAGCCGACCGTTCCACGCGAGTCGCACAGCGGGTGCGCCGTCCAAACGCATCGCATGGCTCTGTGTTGCGGCCATGCCGATGCCGTCCCACTCGGCGATGAGCGTCATCCCGGCGCTCCCGTCCCACGGCCGGCCGCGGACGTCGAGGACGAAGATCGTGGGATCGGCCTCGCCTTCGGGGACCGCGGTCGTCATCATCCGGTCAGTGATCCCGGAACCACTGCCGAAGTGCTTGTCGCCGGTGACCGTGTACGTCCGTCCGGGGATGGCCCCGGCCCCGTCGAGCGGCCGGGCCACAGCGCGCGTTCGCGCGATGTCACCACCGCTGCCCGGCTCGGACGTGATCGTGCCCCACTGGACGCCGGCAGCCGCGCTGGCGAAAACGGCTTGGCGCTGCGCCTCCCACTCCGGTTGGGTGCTGTCAGGGCTGGACAGCCAGAAGGCGATCACGGCGGGGTGCATCGACGAGACGAGCGCCACAGATGGATCTGCGGACGCGAGGCTGCGGTACAGCTCGCAGATCGGCCGGACACTCGATTCGACACCGTTCCACAGCCCGCCCGCGTCGAGGGGAGCGATCGCCGTCAACAGCCCGGCATCGCGGAGGAGATCGAAGTCGGCTTGATCGAGCGACCGTCGCGCTTGCCGCGCGGTCCGATCGGCGCGCCATTGCGAACCGATCTCGCACACCGTCCTGGAGAGCTCTTCGAAGGTGACCGACATGACCGGAGTGTAGAGCCGGCCGATGCCCAGCTTCGACGGTTGCCATCCTGCACGGTGACGTGGCTCCCCGCATCACAACTAACGTTGTCCGGATGGCACGTCGAGTCCCGTTCACCGGCGACGAGAAGGAGAGCCTGAAGGTCGCCATCGAGCGCCACCGCGATGTCGTGCTCTGGAAGATCGACGGCCTGGACGACGAGCAGCTTCGGCGCCCGATGACACCGTCCGGTACGAGCTTGCTCGGACTCGTCAAGCACCTCGCGTGGGTCGACTATGGCTGGTTCTGCGAGACCTTCGGACGGCCGGCGGATCACTTCGACCTCGACCCCGATGACCAGGACGCGGACCTCCGCGTGGAGCCCCACGAGACCACCGCGGACATCCTCGCCTACTTCGCCCGTTCGCGAGCCGCGACCAACGCAGTCATCGACGAGCTACCGCTGGATCAGCTGGGAACGGCCTGGTTCGGCGACGCGGTCACGCTGCGCTGGGTGATGGTGCACATGCTCGAGGAATGGGCCCGCCATGCCGGGCACATGGACATCATCCGCGAGCTCATCGACGGCACGACCGGCGACCACGACCGCTGACCGCACCGCACTCGGGACGACCCGAGCCTTCTCACACGTCGACGGCCAGCCGCAGCCGGACGACGTCGCCGAGGTCGAGCCCTTCGGCCTTGCGCACCGCCACCTTGATCGGCACGAGGTAGAGACCGTCCTTCGGGAACAGCGACGTCGTCCATGTGGTGTCGCCGAGGTGAGCCGTCACAGGAATCACTCCCCAGCCATAGGTGACCTGCGACGAAACGGCTTCGATCGCGGCGCACTCCTCGTCGGGGACGGTGACGAAATGAAACGGCGCCGGACCTTTCCAGAACCAGATCTCGCCGCTGAACTCCAGCTCCATCGGATCAGGCGAGAAGCGCTGCCACAGGTCAGCTGCGGCTCAGCTGCAGCCGCTGGTGCTGCCGCAGCTGGGACAGGCGTGGCATGAGCCGGCCCGCATCATCTGCACACCGCACTGCATGCACATCGGTGCGTCGCTCTGGCGGATCCTGGGCATACCGGTCGACGGCGTGTGATCGCTCTTCGGAGCCGTCGGCGCCAGTCCGAGCTCGATCGAGTTGGCCAGTTCACCGGCGGACGGGATGCTCTTCGGGTCGATCGCGATGTCGCTGCCGCTGCGGGTCTCGATCGCGCTCTCCTCGACACCCGGCAGCGTCGGCTGCAGGCGCTCGTTGACCGAGAAGATGCTCAGCTCGGCGCGCTCGTCGAAGGTGAGGTACTCGAGCGACAGGCGGCGGAACAGGTAGTCCATGATCGACGACGCAAAGCGGATGTCGGGGTCGTCGGTCATGCCCGCCGGCTCGAAGCGCATGTTCGTGAACGCCTCGACGAACGCCCGCAGGGGCACGCCGTACTGCAGGCCGTAGCTGATGCTCTTGGCGAACGCGTCCATGATGCCGCTGAGCGTGCTGCCCTGCTTCGACACGGTGAGGAAGATCTCGCCGGGCTGACCGTTCTCGTACTCGCCGATGGTGGCGAAGCCCTTGCAGTCGGCGACGCGGAACTCGAATGTGCGACCGCGACGGCTGCGGGGCAGCTTCTGGCGCACTGGCTGGTGGACGATCTTCTCCACGATCTTCTCGATGATCTGCGCCGGCACCTGCGGTGCGACTGCAGCCAGTTCGGCTTGCGGCGTGCCGGCGGTGAAGGTGCCGTCGGCGTTGATCGTCGCATCGCCCTTCTTGCCCGTCGACAGCGGCTGGGCCACCTTGCAGTTGTCGCGATAGATCGCGACGGCCTTCAGACCGAGCTCCCACGACAGCATGTGCAATGCCTCGATGTCCTCGACCGAGGCTTCCTCCGGCATGTTCACGGTCTTGGAGATCGCCCCGGACAGGAACGGCTGGGTGGCGCCCATCATCCGCACATGGCCCTCGTAGTGGATCGTGTTGTCGCCCATGCTGCAGGCGAACACCGGGATGTGCTCGGCCGCGATGTGCGGTGCGCCGAGGATCGACTTCTCGATGTCGATGTAGGCGATGATCTCGTCGATCTGCTTGGCCGTGTATCCGAGCTTGCGCAGCGCCCGCGGGATCGTCTGGTTGACGATGCTCATGTTGCCGCCGCCGACCAGCTTCTTCATCTTCACCAGACCGAGATCGGGC
>Ga0075364_10001203_pt1 | contig 13910 bp, 11 predicted proteins | sample EndMetdeltDD1764_FD_71517 | JGI IMG/M metagenome (GOLD analysis project Ga0075364, IMG submission 71517) | Populus endosphere microbial communities from Tennessee, USA - Endosphere MetaG P. deltoides DD176-4 | ecosystem: Host-associated > Plants > Roots > Endosphere | place: USA: Tennessee... | reverse complement strand
CGATCGCCGCGGCGATCGTGATGGGCGCGGCGCTGACGATGGTCGGCAACTCGCCGCTGATCCTGCTCAACGACCTGCTGGTCTCGGCCAACAACAACCTGCCCTCGGGCATGGCCACGCTGGAACCGCTGGCGATGTTCGCGCCGGCGCCGGTCGGCATCGTGCTGCTGGTCGCCTCGCTGCTGTACTTCCGCTTCTACGGCAACCGCAAGCTGGCCGAGGAGGAAGGCGTCGGCGAGAACGTCACCCCGGCGCGGACCGAAAGCTACTTCGCCCGCACCTACGGCATCGACGGCGACGTGTTCGAACTGACCGTCTCGGCCGAGAGCCCGCTGGTCGGCATGTCGGTGAGCGAGGCCGAATCGCTGCACGACGCGCCGCTGCTGCTGGCGCTCAAGTCCGGCAACGACACCCGGCTGGCGCCGCCGGCCGACATGCGCATCTGGGTCGGCAGCGTGATCGGCGTGATGGGCCCGCGCCAGCAGGTCACCGACTTCTCGCAGAACCAGTTCCTGCGCATGTCCTCGCGCCTGCGCAACCTGGGCGACCTGTTCAACCCCAGCCGCGCCGGCATCTCCGAGGCGGTGGTGCCACCGACCTCGCGCTTCATCGGCAAGACCGCACGCGAGCTGCGCCTGCGCCAGCAGGCCGGGATCAGCCTGCTGGCGATCAACCGCGACAAGCAGGTGATCCGCGAGGACGTGCGCTCGGTCGCGCTGCGCGCCGGCGACATGCTGGTGTTCCACAGCATCTGGCAGGACCTGGGCCAGGCCGCGCAGAGCCGGGACTTCGTGGTGGTCACCGACTACCCCAAGGGCGAGCAGCGCCCGCACAAGTTCAAGATCGCGATGACGATCTTCGCCTTCACCATCCTGGTGGCGCTGTTCGCCAAACTGCCGGTGGCGCTGACCCTGATGACCGGCGTGGCCGGCATGCTGCTGGCCGGCGTGCTGAAGATGGACGAGGCCTATGCGGCGATCAACTGGAAGACGGTGTTCCTGACCGCCGGCCTGATCCCGCTGGGCTGGGCGATGGACAGCAGCGGCACCGCCGCCTGGGTCGCCGGCAATACCCTGGCGCGGTTGCCGGAAGGCACCCCACCGTGGGCGCTGGAGATCGTGGTCGCGCTGCTGACCACCGCGTTCTCGCTGGTGATCAGCCACGTCGGCGCGACCATCGTGATGGTGCCGATCGCGATCAACCTGGCGCTGGCGGTGGGCGGCAACCCGACCGCGTTCGCGCTGATCGCCGCGCTGTCGGCGGCCAACAACATGATGACCGCCTCCAACCCGGTGATCTCGATGATCACCGGCCCGGCCGGCTACAGCGCACGGCAGATGTGGCGGGTCGGCGCGCCGCTGTCGCTGATCTATACGGTGGTCGCGGTGACCGTGGTCAACCTGATGTTCTGGGGCGACTGACCGCAGCGGCGGCACGCCGTTCGCGTGCTTCGACCCGACGCCCCACCGGACCGCGCACCCTGCCATCGGTCACTGGCAGGCGCCTGCGCCGCGTCGTAGCGTCGGACCTCCCGACCGCAGAGGAGTCCGCCATGTCCCAGGATGCGTCCGTTTCCGAGCGCGGCGCCCGCCTGCGCCACTGGCTGCGTCGCGAGGCACTGCCGCTGGTGGTGATGCTGCTGCTGATGCTGGCCGCCCGCTCCTCGTTCGCCAACCATTACCAGGTGCCGACCGGCTCGATGCAGCCGACGCTGCAACCCGGCGACCGGGTCGTGGTCGACATGCGCGCCTACGGTCTGCGCCTGCCCCTGGGCAACCGCATCCTGGTCGAGGCCGGTACGCCACGGCGCGGCGACGTGGCCGTGTTCGATTCGCCGCAGGACGGCACGCGGCTGATCAAGCGCGTGGTCGCCGTCGCGGGGGACCGCGTCCGCCTGCGCGACGGCCACCTGAGCATCAACGGACGGCCTCTCGCTGCGGACGCGGCGGCGACGATCGAGCGCTTCGACCCGCGTCTGGTCCAGCTGGAGCTCGACCGCGGAGGCGGTCCCGACATCGACGATCTGGTGATCCCGCAAGGCAAGGTGCTGGTGCTCGGCGACCACCGCGGCAACAGCATCGACAGCCGCTGGTTCGGCCTGGTCGATGCCGACGCGATCTACGGCAAGGCCGTGGCCGTGTACTACCGCCGCGGCGAAGGCCTGGCCTGGCGCCGGCTCTGAGCCACGCTCAGCCTGCGGTCGCCAGCCAGACCGCGCCGTCGCGCACGTCCACCGCCACCGCGCGCAGCGCATCGCCGCGGCAGGGGCCGGCCACGCACTGGCCCTCGCCCAGTTCGAAGGCCGCGCCATGGGCCGCGCAGACCAGATGCCCGTCCTTGCTCTTCAGGAAGCGCCCGGGTGCCCAGTCCAGGCGCCGTCCGGCGTGCGGGCAGACGTTGAGCCAGGCCCGCACCACCTCGCCGTTCCGGTGCAGCACCAGGGATTCGCTGTCGCCGTCCAGCACCGCTTCGGCCTCCACGAGCTCGCCATCGGCGAACGCGTCGAGCTGAACCAGCGGGGCTGCATTTAACGAAGTCATCACACTGTCACCTGGCATCGGGCCGATACTTCCGCCTCGTCCGCCATTCTGGCATGACCCAAGATGATCCACGCCCGTTCGTTCCGCTTCGATACCGCCTCGCTGCATGGCCTGTTCGCACCGCGCAAGCCGCGTGCGCTGTGGCTGCGCGCCCTGCTGGGCGTGGTCGGCCTGGGGTTGCTGGCCCTGCTCGTGTTCTTCAGCGTGTTCGTCGGTGCGGCGATGATCGCCGCCGGTCTGGCCTGGCGCCTGCTGCGTGGCCGGGGCCGCGCCGCGTCCGCTGGCGACACCCGCGTGGTCGACGGCGAGTATCGCGTGGTGCGCAAGGCCGCTCTGCCCGGCTCGCGCTGACGCACCGCGCGATGCATCGCGTCCGACGGCCCGGCTCATCCGGGCCGTTTTCGTTGGGCGCGCGAGTGATGGCCCCGTGTGAGACCCAGCCAACGACAGGCCCGGCTCCGGGCCGACCGGTATGGCGCAGCCATCCTGTCGCTGCGCGACGGGTCTGGATGGCGGGACGCAGGACCGGCCACATCCGGCGAGGCATCCGCATCACCTGCCGGCGCGCCAGTTCCATCCGCATGGATCGTGGTGTCGCACCGGCAGGAGGCGCCCCCGTCACGCACCGGCATCGGATCCCCTCCGTCGGTGCGCCAGCCGCTGCCCGTGCATCACCGTTGTCCGGCCGCCGCTACACTGCGCCGGTCCTTCGCTGTCGATTCCGCCACCATGACCGATCTGATCCCCGCACCTTCCGTCCCGCGCGTGCCCGTCCGCGGCGGCGGCACGTTCCCGGTCCGCCGCATCTACTGCGTGGGCCGCAACTTCGCCGACCACGCGCGCGAGATGGGCGCCACCGCCCCGGCCTCGAAGGCCGAGCGCGGCACACCGGTGTTCTTCATGAAGCCGGCCGATGCGATCGTCACCGGTGAGGCCGTGCCCTACCCGTCGGCCACCGCCGACCTGCACCACGAGGTCGAACTGGTCGTGGCGATCGGTCGCGACGCGCCGGCCGGCCCACTGGCGCGCGAGGATGCGCCGGCGCTGGTGTTCGGTTACGGCGTGGGCCTGGACCTGACCCGCCGCGACCTGCAGGCCGCAGCCAAGGCCAAGGGACTGCCCTGGGACACGGCCAAGGGCTTCGACCACTCCGCGCCGATCAGCGAGCTGGTGCCGGCCGCGGCGGTCGACGGCCTCGATGCCCGCGTGCTGGAGCTGCAGGTCAACGGCGAAACCCGCCAGCGCGCGCCGCTGACCGACCTGATCTGGGACGTGGCCGACATCCTGCACGAGCTGTCGCTGCTGTACGCGCTCAAGGCCGGCGACCTGGTCTACATGGGCACGCCTGCCGGCGTGGCCGCGCTGTCGCCGGGCGACCAATACCTGGCACGGCTGGACGGCGTGGTGGAGCTGCAGGGCCACATCGCGCGCTGAGGCCGCCGCGGCGATGCCTCCTCGTTCACGTCGCGCTGCGCTAGGCTGTCGCCGACTCCACACCTGAGGAACCGCCATGGGCATGATCAGCGAGTTCAAGGAATTCGCGATGCGCGGCAACGTGATCGACCTCGCCGTCGGCGTGGTCATCGGCGCCGCGTTCGGCAAGATCGTCACCGCGCTGGTCGAGAAGATCATCATGCCGCCGCTGGGCTGGATGATCGGCGGCATCGACTTCTCCGACCTGGCCTGGACGCTGGCGCCGGTCCGGATCGCGGAGGACGGTACCGAGATCCCGGCCGTGGTGATCGCCTACGGCGAATTCCTCAACACCGTGATCCAGTTCGTCATCGTCGCCTTCGCGATCTTCCTGCTGGTCAAGGCGGTCAACCGCCTGGCGCGCAAGAAGCCCGAGCCGGAGAAGGCGCCGGCCGCGCCACCGGAAGACGTGCTGCTGCTGCGCGAGATCCGCGACGCGCTCAAGCGCGACCAGGTCTGACATTCCGCGCAGGTGCCGACACCGCGGGCCGCCGATGGGTGCCCCGCGGTCGTATCGGCGTCCGTAGGCAGGCGCCGGATGATCGACACGCCATCACCCGTGACCTGCTGCACGGGAGCGGGGCGCCCGGGCTTTGCTAGTCTTCCGGCCATCGTCGCCCTGCCGGACTCCTCGCATGCGTACCGCCCTGCTCGCCGCTGCATTGACCGCCACCCTCGCGTGCATCGCGCCCGCCCATGCGGCGCAGACCACGCAGACACGGATTCCCGATGCGGCGCTGGCGCAAGCCGCGCAGTTGCGTGAGCGCGCACTGGCCGACGACACCGGCTGGAAGGTCACCGAATCGCTGACCACCGAGATCGGCCCGCGTCTGGCCGGCAGCGAGGCCGATGCCCGCGCGGTGGCCTGGGCCGAGGCGAAGTTCCGCGAACTGGGATTCGACCGGGTCTGGACCGAGCCGGTGACCTTCCCGAAGTGGGAGCGCCGCAGCGAACGCGCGGCCGTGGTCGGCGCGCACGCGCAGCCGCTGGCGATCACCGCGCTCGGCGGCAGCCCGGGCGGCACGGTGGAAGCACAGATCGTGCGCTTCGCCGACCTGGCCGCCCTCGAGGCCGCTCCCGACGGTTCACTGGCCGGGAAGATCGCCTTCGTCGATTTCCAGATGCAGGCCGCGCGCGATGGCAGCGGCTATGGCGCCGGCGGCGCGGTGCGCTCGCGCGGCCCGTCGGCGGCGATCCGCAAGGGCGCGATCGGCTTCCTGATGCGCTCGGCCGGCACCGACAACCACCGCGTCGCGCATACCGGCATCACCCGGTTCGACGAGGGGCTGACGCCGGTGCCATCGGCGGCACTGAGCATTCCCGACGCCGACCAGCTCGCGCGCCTGGCCGCACGTGGCCCGGTCACCGTCCAGTTGGCGCTGGACTGCGGCTGGGATGGCCAGTACACCTCACAGAATGTGATCGGCGAGATCACCGGCGGCAGCCGGCCGAAAGAAGTGGTGCTGATCGGCGCGCATCTGGACTCGTGGGACCTGGGCACCGGCGCGGTCGACGATGCAGCCGGCATCGGCATCACGATGGCCGCCGCGCACCTGATCAGGCAACAGCCGAAGCGCCCGGCGCGCAGCATCCGCGTGGTCGCCTACGCCAACGAGGAACAGGGCCTGTTCGGCGGCAAGGCCTATGCCGAACGGCATGCGGCGGACGCCAGCCGGCATGTGCTCGCAGCGGAAAGCGACTTCGGTGCCGGCCGCATCTATGCGTTCAACACCGGCGCTCCGGAACATGCGCAGGCCGCGACGCGGCAGATCGCCGAGGCGCTGGCGCCGCTGGGCATCGCCTACGCACCCGGCAAGGGCGGCCCGGGTCCGGACATCGGCCCGCTGTCGGCCAAGGGCACGACCTGGGCGTGGCTGGCGCAGGACGGCAGCGACTATTTCCACCTGCACCACACCGCCGACGACACCTTGGACAAGATCGACCCGGCCGCGCTGGCGCAGAACGTGGCGGCCTATGCCGTGTTCGCATGGCTGGCGGCCGAGGCGGAAGGCGACTTCGGCAGCCATGTGAAGCAGGACTGAGCATCGGCCCAGGCAGGGCATCCCACTCGATCCGCAGGCCGACCCCAGCGCTGCGCGAATGTCCCGGCGGCGTGCGGCTCAGCGCACCGCCCTGAGCACCCACACGCCATCCGGAAGCCCTGCCTCGGGATCGCGCAGGCGGTGTGCGGCCACCTCGCGGAAGCCGGCGTCCCTCAGATCGTCCAGCAGGGCCCATCCGAAGTGGTGGAAGCACGGCACGCCACCGCTCACGGGATCGCCGTGGTACTCGGGCTCGCCGATGAAGTCCACGACACCCCGCTCCGAACGACGGGCGATGACCGTGTTCTGCGGTCGGTCCCAATAGAACGGAACGGTGATCAGCAGGACGCCTCCCGGCCCGAGCACCCGCGCGAATTCGGCCAGTGCAGCCCGATGGTCGGGCACGTGCTCGAGCACGTCCAGCGTGGCCACCACGTCCAGCGATGCCTCCGCGAAGCGCAGCGCGGTCACGTCCTCGTGCATCAGCGCAGGCCACACGCCCTTGCGCAGCAACCAGATCCGCAGCCGCAGCCGCGTGAACCGGGAAAAGACGTACTCGCTTCCCCTGAGACCCGGACGCCGACGGCGGAGCGACACGAACAGCCGACTGGCCTGTTCGGTCAGATAGATGCGCTCTCCGGGAGCGTCCCGGGACGCGGACAGCACCAGTGCTCCGACCGCGCGCTGGCGCGCATTGCATCCGCAGGCCAGGCAGGGCAATCCTTCGCGCGGGTCCTCATGCAGGCCGTTCCGGAATCCGGCCCGGCTGCCGCAGACCGCGCACTGCCCCGGCAATACCGGACCGGCCGCGGCCTGCAATGCGCCGGGGTCCGACGCCATCACGCCGGGTTCGGCGCGCTTCCAGTCTTCGAACGACGACCACCCCGTGTTCACACGCGGCGGCTCGCCCACTGCGCCAGGAACACCGCCGTCGCCGCGGCGACGTTGAGGCTTTCGACCGTGCCGGTGCCGGGAATCGACAGCCGCAGATCGCAGGCCGCGGCCAGATCGCCGTCCATGCCCTCGCCTTCGGCACCCATCACGTAGACCAGGCGCGGCGGCAACGGCGCGGCGAACAGCGAATCACCACCCCGTACGACCGTCGCAGCCGTGGTGAACCCCGCAGCGCGCAGCTGGGCCAGCGCCGCGTCGGTGTCGCCCATGCGCACCAGCGGCACCTGTTCGGCGCCGCCTTCGGCCACGCGCGCGGCCGCACCGGACAGGGCCAGCGACGCGCGCTGCGGCAGCAGCAGCGCCGACACGCCGAAGTGCGCGGCCGAGCGCAGGATCGCACCGAAGTTGTGCGGGTTGCCGACGCCATCGAGCCAGATCGCCAGCGCGGGCGCGGCGGCCGGCAACGCGGCCAGCCAGTCCGCCAACGAGGCCTGCGGCTCCTTCAGCACGTCGGCCACCACGCCTTCGTGGTGCCCGCTCGCGGTCAGCCGTTCCAGGTCCTGCTCCTCGACCACGCGGTACCCGACCCGGTGCTTCACGCACCAGGCCAGCAACGGCTTCAGCGCGGCGATCCGCGATTCGAGCAGGTAGACCTTGCGGATCGCCTCCGGACGCCGGGCGAACACCGCATGCACAGCATTGAGGCCGTACAAGCGGACTTCATCGCGGCCGGCCCGCGGCACCGATGCACCGGCCGCGGCGGGATCGCGCGGCACCCCGTCACGCGCTGGCGCCGCCGCACGCGGCGGGCCATCGTTGCGGGGCGGGCGCGCCGGAGGACGCTGTTTCCACGGACCACTCATCTCAGACACGCTTCTTCCAGAAATCGGCGTTGCGGATACCGGCCACGTCCGGATCGAACACCGGATCCAGACCCAGCTTCTTCTGCCGCTCGTAGTCGCGCAGCGCGGCCAGTGCCGGCTTCTGCAGGATCAGGATCGCGACGACATTGAGCCATGCCATCACGCCGACGCCGATGTCACCCAGGGTCCAGGCCATCTTCGCGTCGTGGTAGGCGCCGAACACCACCATGCCGACGATCGCCAGGCGCAGCAGCAGGGTCGCCACCGGGTGGGTCTTGCGGGTGCCGGCGACGTAGGTCAGGTTGGTTTCGGCCATGTAGTAATAGGCCATGATCGTGGTGAACGCGAAGAAGAACAGCGCGATCGCCACGAAGCCCGCGCCCCAGCCCGGCAGCACCGACTCGACCGCGGCCTGGGTGAACTTCGCGCCCTCGTCGGGCTGCACGCCGGGCACGCCGGTGAACACCGCGGTCAGCACCTCCTTGCCGTTCTCCTTGGCCACCTGGAAGGTGTTGTACATGCCGGTGGACAGCAGCAGGAACGCGGTCGAGGTGCAGACCAGCATGGTATCGAAGTAGATCGCGAAGGCCTGCACGTAGCCCTGCTTGGCCGGGTGCGAAACCTCGGCGGCGGCGGCGGCGTGCGGGCCGGTGCCCTGGCCGGCCTCGTTGGCGTAGATGCCGCGCTTGACGCCCCAGGCGATCGCTTGGCCGATGATCGCGCCGAAGGCGGCATGCGCGCCGAACGCGCTGGAGAAGATGTCGGAGAACATCGCCGGCACCTTGTTCGCGTTGAACACCATCACCAGCACGGCCATCAGGATGAAGCCCAGGGCCATGAACGGCACGACGATCTCGGCGAAGGTGGCGATACGCTTGATGCCGCCGAAGATGATCGTCGCCAGCAGCGCGGCCACGACCAGGCCGATCCACAGCTTGGCGCCGCCGGCGCCACCGACCGCCGCGCAGCCATCGGCGCCGCACAGCACGGCGCTGGCGCTGTCGGCGATGGCGTTGGCCTGCACGCCCGGCAGCAGCAGACCGGCGGCGACGATGGTCGAGAGCGCGAAGATCATCGCGTACCACTTCAGGCCCATGGCCTTCTCGATGTAGTACGCCGGACCGCCGCGGTAGCGCCCTTCGGCGTCCTTTTCCTTGTAGATCTGGGCCAGGGTGCACTCGATGTACGAGGTCGACGCGCCGAGGAAGCCCATCACCCACATCCAGAACACCGCGCCGGGGCCGCCGTAGGCGATGGCCGTGGCCACGCCGGCGATGTTGCCGATGCCCATGCGGCCGGCCATCGACATGGCCAGCGCCTGGAACGAGGACACGCCGGCATCGGACTTCTGCCCGGCCAGGGTCAGGCGGCACATCTCGGCGAAACCGCGGATCTGCATGAAACGGGTGCGGACGGTGAACCACAGACCGGCACCCAGGCACAGCGCGATCAGCGCATTGCTCCAGATGATGCCGTTGATCCAGGCAAAAAAGGCTTCCACGGGAGCAGCTCTCCAGTCAGATGGCGGGGCAGAGGAGCGGGCGGACCCGCGAAGGTGACCACAAGATAACCGCGCGTGAGGATCCTCGACAGGGGGCGCGGCCAATCGCCGATGCACCGCCTCCGCTGGAATGGCCTCAGCCCGGCCCCGGCGATTGGATCCTGGCGAACAGGCGCAGGTCATGCAGCACGCCATCCTTGACCACGGCCGCCCGCATCAACCCTTCCTCTGCGAACCCGTTCTTTTCCAGCACCCGCGCCGAGCCTCGGTTGAACGCGAGCACCGTGGCCTGCAACCGGTACAGCGACAGCGCCTGCATGACCCAGGGCGCATACACGGCCACCGCCGCGCTCATCAGGCCCCGCCCCCAATGGGCGCGCCCCAGCCAGTAGCCGAGTTCGCCGCCATGGCGTCGCTCGGCCTGCCCGACGCGCACGCCGATGCTGCCGCAGGCGTGACCGCCGACCTCGATCGCCAGCACCGGCATCGCCAGGTCGACCACGTGGCCGGCCAGGAACGCCTCGCCGCCGGCGCGGGTGTACGGGTGCGGGAACCGGTCGCTGAGCCCGCGCGGCACCTCCGGGGCGTCGGCGTGCAACAGCAGCGCGTCAAGGTCGTCGTGGTGCCAGCGGCGCAGGACGAAGCCCTGGCCCTGCAGCCGCAGCCCGTCCCAGCGCCCCGACTCAGGCATGGCCGCCCACCTCGGGGGTTTCGGCCTCCAGCTTGTCCAGCTCCTGCGCCAGCGCATCCGGCGAGCGTGTGAACGGCGCCAGCAACGCGTAGAACGTCGGCACCACGAACAGCGAGAGCAGCGTCGAGAACGCCACACCGAAGATCACCACGATGCCGATCGTGGCGCGGCTGGCCGAACCCGGGCCGCCGGCGACGACCAGCGGGATCGCGCCCATGATCGTCGCCGCGGAGGTCATCAGGATCGGGCGCAGGCGCACCGCCGAGGCCTCGGCGATGGCGGCACGGACGGTGCGGCCCTCGTCGCGCAGCTGGTTGGCGAACTCGACGATCAGGATGCCGTTCTTCGCCGCCAGGCCGATCAGCATCACGATGCCGATCTGGCTGAACAGGTTGAGCGTGCCGCCGGTCGCCCACAGCCCGAGCAGCGCGCCGAGCACCGCCAGCGGCACGGTCAGCATGATCGTCAGCGGATGGATGAAGCTCTCGAACTGCGCGGCCAGCACCAGGTAGACGATCAGCAACGCCATCGCGAAGGTCAGGATCACCGCGCCACCGGCTTCCTGGAACTCGCGGCTCTCGCCCTTCCAGTCCACCTGCGCATAGTCGGGCAGCTCCTCGGCGGCGACCTGGTAGGTCCAGGCGATCGCCTCGCTCATCGTGTAACCGGGCGCCAGACCGCCTGCGATCGTGATCGAACGCAGCCGGTTGAACCGGTTGAAGCTGCCCGGCTCGGCGATCTCGCTGAGCGTCACCAGGTTGGACAGCGGCACCAGCACGCCGTCGCGGCCGCGCACGAAGGTGCCGGTCAGGTCGTCGGGCGCCATGCGTCGGTCGCGGTCGGCCTGCAGCAGCACGTCGTACTCCTCGCCGTTGTCGACGAAGGTGGTGACCTGGCGCTGGCCCATCATCGTTTCCAGCGTGCGTCCGATCTCCTGCACCGAGACACCCAGGTCGGCCGCGCGCGCGCGGTCGATGTCCACCCGCATCTGCGGGCGGGTCTCCTTGTAGTCCGAGTCCGGATCCTGGATGCCCGGGTTCTCGCGCATCCGCGCCAGGATCCGGTCGCGCCACTGCGCCAGCTCGGCATAGTCCGGCCCGCCCAGCACCAGCTGGTAGCGCTGGCCGCGGCTGCCGACCAGGCCACCGGGCACGTTGGCGCGCGCCTGCACGCCGGGCAGCTGCGCCAGCTGCCCACGCAGCTGTTCGACCACCTCGGCGGTGCTGGCATCGCGGTCGCGCCAGTCGCGCAGGAACACGATCACCTGCCCGGTGTGCATGTCCTCGCTGCCGCCCCAGCCGCGCGGCACGCGCGAATTGGCGCGCTCGATCGGCCGGTCCTCGCCGACCAGCGGCGCGAAGATCTTCTCGACCTGCTGCATCTGCGCGACCGTGTAGTCGTAGCCGGCTCCTTCCGGACCATCGACACCGATGAAGAAGCGGCCACGGTCCTCGGCCGGCGACAGCTCGCTGGGCACGCGCCAGAACAGCAGCATGGCCACCAGCGCGCAGGTGGCCATGATCGCGGCGATCAGCGCGGTCAGGCGCACGCCGGACAGCGCGACCAGCCGGCCGACCCCGCGCCCGTAGGCCTCGCCGAGGCGATTGAGATGGCGGTTGGTCCAGGCGTTGAAGCCGGTCTGCCTGTGCCCGTGCGGACGCACCAGCTTGGAGCACATCATCGGGGTCAGGGTCAGCGCGATGAAGGCCGACAGCGCGACCGCGCCGGCCAGCGCCACCGACAGCTCGCGGAACAGGCGCCCGGAGTTGCCTTCCATGAAGCCGACCGGCAGGAACACCGCCACCAGCACCGCGGTGGTGGCGATCACCGCGAACGCGACCTGTCTGGTACCGCGCCGCGCGGCCACCAGCGGCGGCTCGCCGAGGTCGGCGCGACGCTGCACGTTCTCCAGCACGATGATCGCGTCGTCGACCACCAGGCCGATGCACAGCACCAGCGCGAGCAGGGTCAGCAGGTTGATCGAGAAGCCGAACGCGTACAGCGCGATGAACGCCGCCACCAGGCAGACCGGCACCGTGACCGCCGGGATCAGCGCCGCGCGCAGGCTGCCAAGGAACAGCCAGATGACGATGAACACCAGCGCCATCGCCTCGGCCAGCGTCCAGTACACCCGGCTGATGGCCGCATCGATGAACACGGTGTTGTCGGCGGCGACGAAGATCTCGGTGCCTTCCGGCAGCGTCTGCTGGATCCGCTCGGCCTCGGCGCGGGCGGCCTGGGCCACGTCCAGCGCGTTGGCGATCGAGGTGCGCACGATGCCCAGGCCGACGTTGGGGATCGAGTTGCTGCGCATGTAGGAGCGCCGTTCGGCCGCGCCGAGCTCGATCCGCGCCACGTCGCCCATGCGCACGACGTAGCCGTCGGCGCCCTTGCGCAGCGGGATCTGCGCGAACTGGTCCGGCTCGCGGTAGCCGCGCTCGACGCGCAGGGTGAAGTCACGGGTTTCCGATTCGATCCGGCCGGCGGGCAGCTCGATGTTCTCGCTGCGCAGCGCCTGCTCGACGTCGCTGGCGGTGACGCCGCGCGCGGCCATCGCATCGCGGTCCAGCCAGATCCGCATCGCGTAGCGCTGCGCGCCGGACAGCTGCACCCGGGCCACGCCGTCCAGCGCCGACAGCCGGTCGACCACGTAGCGGTCCGCGTAGTCGCTGAGCTCCATCGTGTCCATCACGCTGGAGCGCATGTTCAGCCACATGATCGCGTCGGCGTCGGCCTCGACCTTGGAGATCTCGGGCGGATCGGCCTCGATCGGCATCCGGTCCATGACCCGGCTGATCGCGTCGCGCACGTCGTTGGCGGCGGCCTCGATGTCGCGGGTCAGGTTGAACTCGATGGTGACGTCCGAGCGGCCGTTGCGGCTGCGCGACTCGATCGTGCGGATGCCCTCGATGCCGGCCAGCGCGTCCTCGAGGATCTGGGTGATACGGGTCTCGACCACCGCCGCAGAGGCGCCGGGGTAGCTCACCTGGACCGACACGATCGGCGGGTCGATGTTGGGCAGCTCGCGCACCGTCAGCCGGGTGAAGGCCATCACCCCCAGCGCGACCAGCAGCAGGCTGATCACCGCGGCGAACACCGGCCGCTTGATCGACAGGTCGGACAGCTTCACTGCGCGTCGCCCCCGGCCGGCGCTTCATCGGCCGGCTGCGATTTGGCTTCCTGCACCGTGCTCTCGCTGATCCGCATGCCCGGGCGCAGCTTGCCGGTGCCGTCCACCACGATGCGGGTGCCCGGCTCCAGCCCGTCGGTGACCTCGGCCAGGCCCTCGGCGCGCACGCCGATCGCCACCGGTGCCTGCTCGACGGTCTCGTCCTCGCGCACCCGGTAGACGAAGGTGTCGCGGCCGACCTGGATCACCGAGATCTCCGGGATCAGCAGCGCCTGCCGCTCCCGCTGCTGCAGGCGGACCTGGACCAGCATGCCGGGCCGCAGCGCGCGGTCGTCGTTGGCGAAGATGCCGCGCACGGTGACCGCGCGCGACTGCGGGTCGATCCGCGCATCGATGGTCTGCACCTCGCCCTGGAAGTCGCGCCCCGGGAAGGCGGCCACGCGGCCGAACACGCGCTGGCCGACCGCCACGCCGCCGAGCTGGGTCTCGGGCAACTGGAAGTCGATGTAGACCGAGCCGATGTCGTCCAGCGTGGCGATCGGCGTGCCCGGCGTGACCAGCGCGCCGGGGCTGACCTGGCGCAGGCCGAGCATGCCGGCGAACGGCGCGCGAAGGGTGCGGTCGCCGATGTTGGCGCGCATCTCGGACACGGTGGCGCGGGCGGCGTCGCGGGTGGCCCGCAGGGTGTCGACCGAAGCGCGGGAAATCAGCTGCGCCTGGACCAGCTCGTTGCCGCGGATGTACTGGCGCTCGGCATCCTCGGCCGAGGCCTCGGC
>Ga0075364_10001202_pt1 | contig 13915 bp, 14 predicted proteins | sample EndMetdeltDD1764_FD_71517 | JGI IMG/M metagenome (GOLD analysis project Ga0075364, IMG submission 71517) | Populus endosphere microbial communities from Tennessee, USA - Endosphere MetaG P. deltoides DD176-4 | ecosystem: Host-associated > Plants > Roots > Endosphere | place: USA: Tennessee... | reverse complement strand
TGGGGCGCGGACTACGTCGGCGACACCAAGACGCTCGACGTCCACGTCAAGCGCCTGCGCTCCAAGATCGAGGCCGACCCGGCCAACCCGGTGCACCTCGTCACGGTGCGGGGTCTGGGCTACAAGCTGGAGGGCTGAGCGGCGGCGCGGTGTCGGTATCGAAAACGGTCCGGGCATCGTCGCTGGCGCTCAACGTGATACGACGACACATGTCGGCTGTCATCGGCGGAAGCTCATCAAGGTCGAACCATGCCGCTGCGGTGCTCTCGTCGTCGGCCACAAACGGCTCCCCGGACAGCCATTCCATCCGGAATACGTGATCCAGATACTGGGCCTGATCGCCGTTGGCGTGTACGGTCGGCCGGGTCACGTGCACCCACGCGAGTCTGGTGGCCCGCGCGCTGACGCCCGTTTCTTCGCTCACTTCGCGGGCGGCACAATCGGCCGGATTCTCGCCAGGCTCGACTATCCCGGTCACCGCCGTCCAGGCGCCGTTATCTGAGCGCTTGACCAGCAACACTTTTCGGTCCCGGATCGTGACAGCCGTAACGCCGGCCAACCACAACGGTGCGTTGCCAACCGCGCGACGAAGCTCAACGATGAAGTCGGGGATGGGCATCCACCGTTCTTAACACGGATGCCGTGTGTCAGCGCGCGCCGACGACCTCGTCCGCGACGGCAAGCGCCATCGCCATGATCGACAGCTGCGGGTTCACCTCCGGGCAGCTGGGCAGGATCGACGCGTCGGCGACCCAAACGCCGTCGACGCCGCGCAGCCGGCCCGTCTCGTCGACCGGACAGACCTGCGCGTCGCCTCCGGCGGCAGCAGTGCCCGTCGGATGGAACGCGGCCAGGTGCAGGCTGCGCGGGTCGCTGCGGCTCAGCAGCTCCCGCAGCGCCTCCGGCGTTCGCACCGGGCCCGCGCCGGGCAGACCCGTGAGCACTTCGACCGCGCCGGCGGCGAACAGCAGCCGGCCAATGGCCTGCATCGCGACCCGCAGCTTGGCGACGTCGGCGGGGGCGATGTCGTAGCGCACCACGGTCTCGCCGCGCACCGACAGCACCGAGCCCACGCCCTGATCGGCCACCATCGCACCGAACGTCGCGACATGGGCGGCCCGGTCGAGCCAGCCGAGCAGCTCGGCGCCGTAGCCGGGGAACAACATCGAGCCCATGCCCGGCGGCGTCGAAGTCGCCTCGATCAGCACGCCGTCCGACTCGTGAAACTCGTGTACGGCTGCGCTTTGCAGCACGCCGTGCCACGCCGTTACGTCGTCGTCGAAGCGCCCGGCCAGCATCATCGCCGGGTGCAGCGCCAGGTTTCGGCCCAGCCGCGGGTGGGCTCCAATTTCGCTGCGCCGCAACAGCCCTGGCGTCTCGGTGGCGCCGGCGGCGACGACGACCGTGTCCGCCAGCACGTCGATCGCCGTCCCGTCGGGCCGACGGGCCCGCACCCCGCGGGCGCGCCCGTGTTTGTGCAGCACCCGTTCGACGCGCGCGTCCGAGACGATCCGCGCGCCGGCCGCGCAGGCCTGCGGCAGCGCGTTGAGGTGCACACCGAACTTGGCGTTGTGGGGGCAGCCGATCGCGCACTGGCAGCAGCCCTCGCAGCCGGGTGCGTTGCGCGGGATGGGCGCCGCCTGCCAGTCCAGCGCCTCGGCGGCATCCAGCAGCAGGCGCCCGTTGCGGCCCATGATCTGCAGCGGCACCGGGGCAACCCGAAGCGTGCGCTCGACGTCGTCGAGATGGGCGGCCAGCCGGTCCGGATCGGCCATGGGCAGACCGAACTCGTCGCGCCAGCGCCGCTGCACCGCAACCGGCGGCCGATAGCAGGTGCCGGAGTTGACGACGGTGGTGCCGCCGACCGCCCGGCCGATCGGTAGGACCACCGATGGGCGCCCCAGCGCGACAGTGGACCCGGCGCCGCGGTACAGGCCGGCATAGCGGTCGATCGGGTGCGTGGTCCGGAACTCCTCGACCGTCCAGCGCCGCCCCTCTTCAAGCACGACGGCGTCCAAGCCGGCCCGCGCCAGCGTGCGGGCCACCATCGCCCCACCCGCGCCGGAGCCGACGATCACCACGTCGGCGGTGACGACGGAGGGGCTCTCGGTCGACGGGGTGATGGTCAATTCCGCGTCGGGCCGGGCCGGGTCGTGCGCCTGGGCGCGGGACAGCAGCTCGTGGGCATAGGTGTCGGCGCCGTTGGCGAGCAACACGATCGCCTTGAGGCCCTCGACGGCCGCGGCGGCGTCCGGGCCCAGCCCGGCGATCCGGTGCAGCACCTGCGCACGCGCGCCCGGGCTCAGTCGCGACAGGGACCGGCCGGTGGTCAGGTAGCTCGCCGCCGCCAGCGACAGCAGCCCGCCGCGCACCGCGAGCCGCGAGGTCACCGGCAGCCGGGTGACATAGCGGTCGACGCGCTCGACGAACTGGGCCGGCGACGGGCCACCGTGCTCCTCGGGCAGCAGCGCTGTTCCGAACGACGCTGTCGCGCGATCGGCCAGACGACTCATACCCGGCTCCCGAGCCTGCGCCCCAGCCTGCGCCCGAGCTTGATGAAGAACGGATACGTCGCGAAGATGCCCCCGGCGGCGGCGTGCAGCGGCCAGTCCGCCTCATCGGTGTTCACACCGAAAACGCCGCTGTTCCACATGAAGTCGCGGCCGTTCTGCGCGCGAAACGGGCGCCACAGCAGCCCGAGCCCGGGCACGTTGTTGTACAGCCCGAACGACCCGGCGAAGAACACTCCGAGGGTGGCGGCCTCGGCGATATCGCGACGGTCCTCTTCGAGGCTGCGCTCGATGAGCACCCCGGCGGCGAACAGCAGCGGCGGGTCCAACACAAAACTCATCGGGGCGTCCTTTCGTTGACGGGGGGTGCCTCGGCTCCACGCAGTCCGACCTCGGCGTGCCCGGTGCCCAGCACCGACCAGCGCCGGTCGTCGATCTCGATGTGGATGTCCGCCTGTTCGGTGTTCGTGCACACCGCCGTGTCCCCGTCGGGGTCGGTGTATGCCAGGCTCACGCTGCGATCCGGGTGCTGGTCGACGCGGATCAGCACCTTGCGCCCGCCGATACGTCCCTCCAGCTGCCAGTGCCGCACGCCGAGTGTGGTGCGCATCCGTAGCGACGGCAAAGTGCTTGCGGGCCAGTCCTTTCCGTCGATACGGGCGCGAACGAACGCCAGCGGCGCCAGCCTGCGCAGGCCCGGCTTGTGCGATACCGCCGAGACGACCTCCAGCACGTCGCCGTCGCCGAGGTCGGCGTGGATCCATCCCCAGCGCTTGGCGTTGCCGTGCCCGTAGATGTGGGCGATGTTGCCGCGCCAGCCGTCGACGCGGTGGGTGGTGTCGCCGACCGTCAGCGTGCCGCTGAAGTCGGCGGTGGGGGCGAGTACCACCTGGGCGCCGGGCAGCAACTCGCGCTCCCAGGCCAGGCGGGGAAACGTCCACAGCGGTGCCGCGGTGTCCTTCCAGGACAGGTCCCAGGCCAGCGATCCCGCGCGGCCGGACAACCCCTCGACGCCCGCGCGCACACCTGCGGCCTCAAACCAATCACCGCCGGCCGCGGGGGCGACGGGCTCCGGGCCGAACCGTTCGGTGCTCGGAGGGCGGTCGGCCGGAAACCAGGTCACCCACCCGTGCGCGTACGGAGCGCCGGAGGTGGGCGCGACGGTCTCGCAGTGCACCCACAGGCCGGCCCCTGTCACCGGGTCCGACAGCGTGGCGTACCAGACTTCCAGGCGCCCGGGCGCACCCCGCCAGCGTGGGGCGACGGCCGATCGCATTTCGTCGTCCACTGATTACCTCCGGGGGCTCGACGCCGACTCTGTCAGGATACTATATTGGTTGAGCCAATGAACCAGTCAAATCCGCTGCAGCCGCCGGATCGCCAGCGAGTCGACGAACAGATCGCGGCGCAGATCGCCGACGCCATCCTCGACGGCGCCTTCGCGCCGGGCTCGACGCTGCCGCCCGAGCGAGAACTGGCCGAACAGCTCGCCGTCAACCGCACCTCGCTGCGGCAGGGCCTGGCCCGGCTGCAGGAGATGGGCCTGATCGAAACCCGGCACGGCAGCGGGAACGTGGTGCGTGACCCCGAGGGCCTCACCCACCCTGCGGTCGTCGAGGCGCTGGTGCGCAAGCTGGGCCCCGAATTCCTCGTCGAGTTGTTGGAGATCCGCGCGGCATTGGGCCCGCTGATCGGCCGTCTGGCCGCCGAGCGGATAACGTCCGACTCGGAAGATGTGGCCGAGGCGCTACGCTCGGCCCTCACGGCGGTGCGGCAGGCGGAGACGGCCGCGGGGCGGCAGGCGGCCGACCTCGCCTACTTCCGGGTGCTGATCCACGCCACCCGCAACCGTGCGTTGGGGCTGCTGTATCGCTGGGTCGAGGACGCCTTCGGCGGCCGCGAGCACGAGCTCACCGGGGCCTACGACGACGCCGAGCCCGTGGTGAACGACCTGCGCGCCATCACCGAGGCCGTGCTGGCGGGCGACGCAACGGCGGCCGCCGCCGCGGTCGAGGCGTACCTGTACGCCAGCGCGCTTCGCATGGTCGCGTCGTACCGCGACGGGCCCAGCTAGTTGGCTGCCCGCGTCGCCGGGTGTACCGCGATGAGCCCCAACTTGTTGCGGCGCTTGCACATTGCCGCCAGTTCGCCGTAGGCCTTCTCGCCGAGCAGTTCGGTGAGCTCGTCGGCCAGGCTCTCCCACACCTGCTTGGCGCCGACGTGGGCGGCCGGATCGCCGGTGCAATACCAGTGCAGGTCGGCGCCGCCGGAGCCCCAGCCGCGGCGATCGTATTCGGTGAGGGTGGTCTTGAGGATTTCCGTGCCGTCGGGCCGGGTCACCCACTCCTGGCTGCGCCGGATCGGCAACTGCCAGCAGACATCGGGTTTCATCGTCAGCGGTGCCACGCCCAGCTTGAGGGCCTTGCTGTGCAGGGCGCAGCCGACGCCGCCTTTGAACCCCGGCCGGTTCAAGAAGATGCAGGCGTCCTTGTGCTTGCGGGTGCGGTATTGGGGCTGGCCCTCATGCTCGTCGAGCTCGAGATAACCCTTGCGTCCCAAGCCTTTTTCGCGGTACTGCCAGTCGTCGTCGGTCAACTGCTTCACCGCGTCATCCAACCGGGCGCGGTCGTCGTCATCGGACAGGAACGCACCGTGCGAGCAACACCCATCGTTCGGCCGGCCCGCCACGGTGCCCTGGCACGCCGGCGTGCCGAATACGCATGTCCAGCGCGACAGCAACCAGGTGAAATCGGCCGCGATCAGGTGCTCGGGATTGTCGGGGTCGTAGAACTCCACCCACTCGCGGGCGAAATCCAGCTCGACTTCTTTTCCGGGGTGCACCGGCCCCAGGTGCGAGTTTGCCACGGACCCAACGTTAGTCCACGATTCCCGCCCGCCGTCGGCTACACACGCGGGCTATCTCAGCGGGTCGCTAAGCGCCCTTTAAGGTCGCCCGGCTAGGTTATTTTCGTGCGATTAGGCGTGCTTGACGTGGGCAGCAACACTGTCCACCTGCTGGTGGTCGATGCCCACCGCGGTGGGCATCCGACGCCTATGAGCTCGACGAAGTCCACGCTGCGGCTCGCCGAGGCCACCGATAGCTCGGGCAAGATCACCAAGCGCGGTGCGGACAAGCTGGTTTCGACGATCGACGAGTTCGCCAAGATCGCGGTCAGCTCCGGGTGCGCCGAGTTGATGGCCTTCGCCACGTCCGCAGTCCGCGACGCCGAGAATTCCGACGACGTACTGGCCCGGGTGCGCAAAGAAACCGGGGTCGAGCTGCGGGCCCTGCGAGGGGTCGACGAGTCGCGGCTGACCTTTCTGGCGGTGCGGCGGTGGTTCGGGTGGAGCGCGGGGCGCATCATCAACCTCGACATCGGCGGCGGCTCCCTGGAACTGTCCAGCGGCGTGGACGAGGAGCCCGAGGTCGCGATGTCGCTGCCGCTGGGGGCCGGGCGGCTGACGCGCGAATGGCTGCCCGACGACCCGCCCGGCCGCCGCCGGGTGGCGATGCTGCGGGATTGGCTGGATTCCGAGATCGCCGAGGCCAGCGTGACCGTCCTGGAGGCCGGCGAGCCCGACCTCGCGGTGGCGACGTCGAAGACATTTCGTTCGTTGGCGCGGCTGACCGGTGCGGCGCCGTCGGCCGCCGGACCGCGGGTGCGGCGGACGTTGACGGCAAACGGCCTGCGGCAACTCATCGCATTCATCTCTAGGATGACGGCGGATGACCGTGCGGAGCTGGAGGGAGTGAGCGCCGACCGAGCGCCACAGATCGTGGCCGGTGCTCTGGTGGCGGAGGCGAGCATGCGAGCGCTGTCGATCGAAACGCTGGAGATCTGCCCGTGGGCGCTGCGGGAAGGTCTCATCTTGCGCAAACTCGATAGCGAAGCCGATGGAACCCCGTTGATGGAAACGTCGTCGGTGCGGACCTCGGTGCGGGATGCTAGAGGTCAGGTAGCTGAGCGGAACTCGGCTAGCCGATCGAGAGGCAGCAAAACATGACCGGACCACACCACGAGACGGAAACGGAAGGCCGGCAGGTCTCGGTGGCCGAATTGCTGGCCAGAAATAAAACCGCCGGCTCTCCGACGGAACCCCGCCGCCGCCGGCGGCGGCGCGGCGACACCGACGCGGTCACCGTCGCCGAACTCACCGGTGAGATCCCGATCATCCGCGATGTCCCTCGCGACGAGCCCAAACGCCCCGAACCGGCCCAAGCCGAGCGGGCCAGCGGGCGGGTCCAGGTCGTCGAATCGCCCCCAGAATCGGTGGCGGAGTCGCCCCCGGAGGTCGCGCAGGCCGTCGAAGGCCAGCCCCAAAAGACGTACTGGTCGGCACCCGAGCCGCGCTGGCCCAAGGCCGCGCCGCGGCAACGCAGCGCCGGGCCCGAGCGCAGCGAGTACCCACGCCCCCTGCGCCACGCCGACGAAAGCGATACGCAGGGCGAAACATCCGGTGCCGAGGACATGAGTCCCGACCCGGTGGACCACTACGGCGACAGCTCCGTCGACGTGATGGACAGCGAGGTCCGCGAGGCGGAACCGGTCATCGAGGATTCCGCGTACGTGCGCTCCTACCTGCAGGCGTCGGACGGGGCCTCGGAACAGACATTGTTCGGCGGGCAGTCCCTCGCCGACGAGGTGGCCCGGCGGCGCAGCGACGAGAATGCGGGGCTGGCGGAGGCGCTGGCCGTCGGCGACGAGCGCGACGAGCTCGACCTCGAGGCCCCGCCCGCCCGCCGGCCGCACGGCACGCTCGAGGCGCTGTGGCGCGGCGCGGTGATCGTGCTGCAGTCGATTCTGGCCGTCGCGTTCGGCGCCGGGTTGTTCATCGCCTTCGATCAGTTGTGGCGCTGGAACAACATCGTGGCGCTGGTGTTATCCGTCTTGGTCATTCTTGGCCTTGTGGTAGGGGTGCGGGTGGTACGCAAAACCGAGGACATCGCCAGTACGTTGATCGCGGTTGCGGTGGGGGCGCTGATCACCCTGGGACCGTTGGCCCTGTTGCAATCGGGCTAGGGGCCACCACAGGCAGTGCGTCCAGCAATCAAAGTCGGCCTGTCGACGGCCTCGGTGTACCCATTGCGGGCCGAGGCCGCATTCGAGTACGCGGCGCGGTTGGGCTACGACGGGGTCGAGCTGATGATCTGGGGGGAAACGGTCAGCCAGGACATCGGTGCCGTCAGGAAGCTGTCGCGGCGCTACCACATGCCGGTGTTATCGGTGCACGCCCCGTGCCTGCTGATCTCCCAGCGGGTGTGGGGTTCCAACCCGATCGTCAAGCTGGAACGCAGCGTGCGCGCCGCCGAGCAACTGGGCGCGCAGACCGTCGTCGTGCATCCGCCGTTCCGGTGGCAGCGGCGCTACGCCGAGGGATTCACCGAACAGGTATCCGAGCTGGAAGCGGCGGGCGAGGTTCGGGTGGCGGTCGAGAACATGTTCCCGTTCCGGGCGGACCGGTTCTTCGGGCTCGAACAGTCGCGGGAACGGATGCGCCGCCGCGGGGGCGGTCCCGGTCCCGCGATTTCGGCCTTCGCGCCGTCCTACGACCCGCTGGACGGCAACCACGCGCACTACACGCTGGACCTCTCGCACACGGCGACCGCGGGAACCGACGCGATCGACATGGCACAGCGGATGGGTTCGGGGCTGGTGCATCTGCACCTGTGCGACGGCAGCGGCCTGCCGGCCGACGAGCACATGGTGCCCGGTCGCGGCACGCAACCGACCGCCGAGGTGTGCCAGATGCTGGCCGGCGGCCAATTCGCCGGCCACGTCATCCTCGAGGTGTCCACCTCCAGCGCGCGTTCCGCCCATGAGCGCGAACTCATGCTGTCCGAATCCCTGCAGTTCGCCCGCACCCACCTGATGCGCTGACCTTTCCGGGAGACCATGAACGCGTTATTCACCGAGGCGATGACCCTGCGGGAGGCCGGCCCGGGCGTCTATGAGGGCGAGCTGAACAAGCATTGGACCATCGGGCCCAAGGTGCACGGCGGCGCGATGGTGGCGCTGTGCGCCAACGCCGCGCGCACCGCTTACGGGGAGGACCGGCTGCAGCCCGTGGCCGTGTCGGCGAACTTCCTACGGGCACCGGATCCGGGGGAGATGCGGCTGGTCACCGCGCTCCACAAGCGCGGCCGCCGGATCAGCGTGGTCGATGTGGAGCTCACCCAGGGCGACCGCACCGCCGTGCACGCCGTGGTCACATTGGGCGAACCGGAGCATGTCGCCGCGCCGCTGCTGTCGGCGAACCCGGTGGTGGATCTGATGCCGCCGGAACCGCCCGACGGCGTCGCGCCGATCGGGCCCGGCCACCGGCTGGCCGGCCTGGTGCATCTCGGCGAGGGCTGCGATGTGCGGCCGCTGCTGTCGACGATGCAGCCGAGCACCGACGGGCGGCCCCCGGTGCTGCAGATGTGGGCCCGGCCCCGGGGCGTCGCTCCGGACGCCCTGTTCGCCCTGATGTGCGGGGATTTGTCGGCCCCGGTGACGTTCGCCGTGGACCGCACCGGCTGGGCGCCCACTGTGCAGCTCACCGCGTTCCTTCGGGCCCTGCCCGCCGACGGCTGGCTGCGGGTGATCTGCACCTGCGTGGAGATCGGGCAGGACTGGTTCGACGAGGACCACATCGTCGTCGACCGCGTGGGCCGCATCGTGGTGCAGTCGCGCCAACTGGCGATGGTGCCCCCGCAAAGGTAACGCCCGGTAGCACGGCTAAGCAGAGCGGTCTGCGATGCTTTCCGGCATGGCAAGAATCGCGATCATCGGCGGCGGCAACATCGGTGAGGCATTGCTGTCGGGTCTGCTGCGCGCGGGGCGGCAAGTGAAGGACCTGGTGGTGGCCGAGCGCATGTCCGATCGCGCCAAATACCTGTCCCAAACCTATTCGGTGCTGGTGACGTCGGTGAAGGAAGCGGCGGACAACGCGACGTTCGTGGTGGTCGCGGTGAAGCCGGGCGACGTCGAATACGTGATAGGGGACCTGGCCAACGCGGCCGCCGCGGCCGAGCACGACAGCGCCGAGCAGGTGTTCGTCACCGTCGCGGCGGGAATCACGCTCACCTATTTCGAGTCGAAACTGCCGGCCGGGACGCCGGTGATCCGGGCGATGCCCAACGCGGCGGCATTGGTGGGCGCGGGGGTGACCGCGCTGGCCAAGGGCCGATTCGTCACACCGCAGCAACTCGAGGAGGTCTCGGCGCTGTTCGACGCGGTCGGCGGCGTGCTGACCGTTCCCGAGGCGCAGATGGACGCTGTGACCGCGCTGTCCGGGTCGGGTCCGGCCTATTTCTTCCTGCTGGTCGAGGCGCTGGTGGATGCCGGTGTCGCGGTGGGGCTGAGCCGCGAGGTGGCCGCCGAGCTGACCGCGCAGACGATGGCCGGATCGGCGGCGATGCTGCTGGAGTCCATGAATCAAGACCGGCGATCGGCCGAGGGGGAACGGCCGGGCTTACGCGTGGACTCGTCGGCGTCGCAACTGCGCGCGTCGGTGACTTCGCCCGGCGGCACCACCGCCGCTGCGCTGCGGGAACTGGAACGCGGGGGCTTTCGGGTGGCGGTCGACGCGGCGGTCCAGGCCGCGAAAACCCGCTCTGAGCAGCTAAGAATTACATCGGAATAATTCACAAATTTTGAACTGATTATCCCCCACCAGTACCAGTAACCCCACTAGTCCCGCTATTCTCCTCTTTGTAAGCACGTGTGGGTGCCGGCGGAGGGGAAGCCGCTGGCATTGCGCGGGCCTGACACGATTGGGTTGCGATGACGTCTACGAACGGGCCATCGGCACGGGATTCCGCTGGTAAAGCAACGGGTTCCGTTGAGGGCCAGCCGGGCCGGACACAATTTCTCACGGTTGCCGAGGTGGCGGCGCTGATGCGCGTCTCCAAGATGACCGTGTACCGGCTGGTGCACAACGGCGAACTGCCCGCGGTTCGGGTCGGGCGGTCGTTCCGGGTGCATGCCAAGGCCGTCCACGACATGCTCGAGACGTCGTACTTCGACGCGGGCTAGCCTGCCCGGTTCCGTGCCGCACGGTCTGGGCATCGCGGTGCCGGTTTGGTGTTGCGTGCGTCCACCCGGGTAATGTGACTCGAGGTTTTACGGTCAATTCTTAGCGGTCACAGGTCAGATAGCGGAGTTCATGGGTTCAGTCATCAAGAAGCGGCGCAAGCGCATGTCGAAGAAAAAGCACCGCAAGCTGCTGCGTCGCACCCGGGTGCAGCGCAGAAAACTCGGCAAGTAGACGTTCTCCCGCCACGGCCGTCATCCGCGTGTAATGCCGCCGTTTTAACTCCCGGCTAGGCTGTCGGGGTGGACTCGTCGAACGGCCGCGATGGAGGCGGAGCCAGCGGCGGCGACACCGTGCACTACCCCAAAGTCGTGTTGGTCACCGGTGCGTGCCGCTTTCTCGGCGGCTACCTGACCGCGCGCCTCGCGCAGAACCCACTGATCAACGGGGTCATCGCGGTCGACGCGATCGCGCCCAGCAAGGACATGCTGCGCCGGATGGGGCGGGCCGAGTTCGTTCGCGCCGACATTCGTAATCCATTTATTGCCAAGGTGATTCGAAATGGCGACGTCGACACGGTGGTGCACGCCGCCGCGGCGTCGTACGCGCCGCGCTCCGGCGGTACCGCTGCGTTGAAGGAAATCAACGTGATGGGCGCGATGCAGCTGTTCGCGGCGTGCCAGAAGGCACCCTCGGTGCGCCGCGTCGTGCTGAAGTCGACCTCCGAGGTGTACGGGTCGAGTCCACATGATCCCGTGATGTTCACCGAAAACAGCAGCAGCCGTCGGCCCTTCCGCGAGGGGTTCGCCAAGGACAGCCTCGATATCGAGGGCTATGTGCGTGGTCTGGGCCGCCGCCGCACCGACATCGCGGTGACCATTCTGCGGCTGGCCAACATGATCGGCCCGGCGATGGATACCACGCTGTCGCGTTATCTAGCTGGGCCTTTGGTGCCAACGATGTTCGGCCGCGATGCGCGACTGCAGCTGCTGCACGAGCAGGATGCGCTGGGCGCGCTGGAACGCGCGGCCATGGCGGGCAGGCCCGGCACGTTCAACATCGGCGCCGACGGCATCATCATGCTGTCGCAGGCGATCCGCCGCGCGGGCCGAATTCCGGTGCCGGTTCCCGGGCTTGGAGTGTGGGCGCTGGATTCGCTGAGACGAGCTAATCGTTATAACGAAATCAGCCGCGATCAGTTCGCTTACCTAAGTTACGGCCGGGTGATGGACACCACGCGAATGCGTTCCGAACTCGGCTATCAACCCAAGTGGACGACGGCCGAAGCGTTCGATGACTACCTTCGCGGGCGAGCCTTGACTCCCATTATCGACCCACATCGGGTACGCTCCTTGGAGGGTCGCGCCGTTGCGTTAGCGCAACGCTTGGGTAGCCGAAAACCAATTCCGTGGGGCGGGGTCAGGTAGATATCGTGGCGGGTGAAACCAGAGCGAATGTCATTCCACTGCACACGAATCGGGCTCGGGTAGCGGCGCGTAAGCGTGCGGGGCAACGGGCCGAAGCGTCCGGTAAGCACCCCTCCTTGCTAACGGATCCGAACGGTCGAGCGTCGGCCGAACAGATCGCCGCCGTTGTTCGCGAGATCGACGAACACCGGCGTGTCGCGGGTGAAACGTCGACGACCGAGGCGCCGCTGAACGAACTCGCTCAACGCGTCGCAGCCGTGGCCGGATTCCTTCGCCAACGGCTGACCGGTGACTACAGCGTCGACGAATTCGGGTTCGATCCACACTTCAACAACGCCATCGTGCGGCCTTTGCTGAGAGTGTTCTTCAAGTCATGGTTCCGGGTCGAAGTCAGCGGAATCGAGAACATTCCCAGCGAGGGTGCCGCGCTGGTGGTGGCCAACCACGCAGGGGTTTTGCCCTTCGACGGGTTGATGCTGTCGGTGGGGGTGCACGACGAGCACCCCGCGCAACGGGATCTGCGGCTGCTGGCTGCCGACATGGTTTTCGATCTGCCCGTGATCGGCGAAGCCGCCCGCAAGGCCGGGCATACGATGGCCTGCACGACCGACGCCCACCGGCTGCTCGCCGGCGGTGAACTCACCGCCGTGTTCCCCGAGGGCTACAAGGGGCTGGGCAAGCGCTTCGAGGACCGCTATCGGCTGCAGCGGTTCGGTCGCGGCGGCTTCGTGTCGGCGGCCCTGCGCACCAAGGCGCCGATCGTGCCCTGCTCGATCATCGGCTCCGAAGAGATCTACCCGATGCTGACCGACGTCAAGCTGCTCGCCCGGCTGTTCGGCCTGCCGTACTTCCCGGTCACGCCGTTGTTCCCGCTGGCCGGCCCCGCCGGCCTGGTGCCGCTGCCGTCGAAATGGCGCATCGCGTTCGGTGAGCCGATCCAGACCGCCGACTACGCGCCCAGCGACGCCGAGGACCCGATGGTCACCTTCGAGCTGACCGACCAGGTGCGGGAGACGATCCAGCAGACGCTGTACCGGCTGCTGGCCGGACGCCGCAACATCTTCTTCGGCTGAGTACGCGCGAAAATAACCCCCGGTGGCTGGCAGCCCCGGGGGTTATCGGAGTTGTCGCTATTTGACCAGCGTGAACTGGCAGACGTTGGTGTAGCCGTCGCGGAACAGGTCCGAGCAGCCGCGCAGGTACTTCATGAAGGTCTCGTACTCCTGCTCACCCTTCAGCTCGATCGCCTGGTCCTTGTGCGCTTCCAGGGCGTCGGCCCACGTATTCAAGGTTTGGACGTAGTTCTTCCCGATGAAGTGGTGGCGCTCGATCTTGAAACCCGCCTCGGTCGAGTACTTGTCCACCTGTGCGACCTGGGGCAACTTACCGCCGGGGTAGATCTCCTTCAAGATGAAGCTGATGAAGCGCAACAGGGTCATCGTTGTCTTCAGGCCGAGCTCCTCGCCCTCTTCGGCGCTGGGCACCACGATCGTGTGCAGCAGCATCCGGCCGTCGTCGGGCAGCAGGCTGTAGTACTTCTTGAAGAAGGCGGCGTAGCGCTCGTATCCGGCGTCGCCGGCCCCGTCGGCGAAGTGCTCGAACGCGCCCAGCGAAACGATGCGGTCGACCGGCTCGTCGAATTCCTCCCAGCCCTGCAGCCGCACCTCTTTGCGTCGCGGGCTGTCCATCTCATCGAACTTCTGCTTGCAGTGGGCGAGCTGGTTCTCGCTGAGGGTCAGGCCGATGACGTCGACGTCGTAGTGCTCGACGGCGTGCCGCATGGTCGAACCCCAGCCCGAGCCGATGTCGAGCAGCGTCATGCCCGGCTCCAGGTTGAGCTTGTCCAGTGCGAGCTTGCGCTTGGCGAACTGGGCCTCTTCCAGCGTCATGTTCGGACGCTCTTCGAAGTAGGCGCAGCTGTAGGTCATCGACGGATCGAGCCACAGCTTGAAAAATTCGTTG
>Ga0075364_10001201_pt1 | contig 13918 bp, 9 predicted proteins | sample EndMetdeltDD1764_FD_71517 | JGI IMG/M metagenome (GOLD analysis project Ga0075364, IMG submission 71517) | Populus endosphere microbial communities from Tennessee, USA - Endosphere MetaG P. deltoides DD176-4 | ecosystem: Host-associated > Plants > Roots > Endosphere | place: USA: Tennessee... | reverse complement strand
GCCTGCGCGCTGGCCCGACTGGCTTCACCGAGTGTGAACATCAGATCGATGCCGCGCGCCTGCGCATAAGCGCCCACTTCATGATGCATGGCCGGTCCGTTTTCACCGACCTCGCCCATATCGCCCAGCACCAAGGCACGCGGCGCCGGCAGGCCGGCCAGAACGTCGACCGCGGCTCGCACCGAATCGGGGTTCGCGTTGTAGGTGTCGTCGATCAGCACGGTGCCATCATCCAGACGACGCGACTGCATCCGGCCGGAAACCGCCTCGAACCCTGCCAACCCCTCGATGCACGCATCCAGCGGCGCGCCAGCCTGCAAGCAGGCGGCGATGGCACCGAGCGCGTTGCGCAAATTGTGCAGGCCGGGCACCGGAAGCGTCAGGACTGCCGTACCTGCCGGCGTTACGACCGAGCAGGTCGTACCCTGGTCATCGCTCCGAACAGCCTGTGCATGCACATCGGCGTCCGGCGTCAATCCGAAGGTCAGTCGCCGCGCCCCCTGCGACATGTCATCCCACACCCACGCATAGTCGTCATCACGGGGGTATACGGCCGCTCCTGGAGCCTGCGTCTGGGCTGATGGTGCCGAGAGGCCGCCGAGCTGGCCGCCATGCACGCCGGCCAGCCGGGTGAACACCATGCCGTTTTCGCGCGCAACAGCCTCGACCGATTGCATGAATTCCTGATGCTCGCGCTGCGCGTTGGTCACCAGCGCCACGGATGCCTGGGTCATCTCTGCCAGGCTCTCGATTTCCCCGGGATGATTCATTCCCAGTTCGATAACTGCAGCCTCGTGATCGTCGCGCAGGCGCAGAAGCGTCAACGGCACGCCGATTTCGTTGTTGAAATTGCCAGCCGTGGCCAGGCGACGCGACGCCCCGAGAAACTGGGCGAGAATGGCCGACACCATTTCCTTGGTCGTCGTCTTGCCATTGCTGCCAGCCACCGCAATCACGGGAATATCGTGACGCAAGCGCCACGCGGCCCCCATACGCATGAGCGCGCGCCCCGTCGGCCCCAGCACGAACTGCGGCATGGCCGAGGGTGTGCGATGCGCGACCACGGCCGCGCACGCACCGCGAGCCCGGGCCTGGTCGAGATAGTCGTGGCCATCGAAACTAGGCCCCGTCAACGCAACGAACAACTCGTTCTCGCCAATGCTGCGAGTGTCGCTGGATACACCGGACACCTGCGGCAACAGCATGGCCAGGCGCGCCCATTCGCGGTCGTCCATGGGCTCGCGCACGCCGGCGATTTCCTGGTAGGTCTCGTGTCCCTTGCCTGCAAGCAGCACTACATCGTCGCCATCGGCCTGCCAGATGGCTGTCATGATGGCCACCGGCCGGTCGAGCACCACAGACCAGCGAGCCTCGGCAGGAAAGCCCGCCACAATATCGGCAACGATGCGCTCAGGCGACTCCGAGCGCGGATTGTCGCTGGTGACCACGATGTCATCAGCCAGGCGCGCGGCGGACCGCGCCATTTCCGCACGCTTGCCGGTATCGCGATCGCCACCGCATCCGAATACGCATATCAACCGCCCGCCACGGGCCGCGACGACAGGTGCCAGCGCACCGAGGGCGCGTTCCAGGGCATCGGGCGTGTGCGCATAGTCGACAACGACCAGCGGTGCACGCAGTGTGTTGCGGGCAGGCGCTACGGTCGCTGCTGCGTGCGCATCACCCTGCGAGCCGACGGCCAGGTTGCTGTGCAGGTCGCTGCGCGCATCGCCCTCGTTAAGCGTCAGCGCAGTGACCGTCTGCATGCGACCGTCCACAGCGTCCAGCGCACTTAACGCCCGACCGATCTGGGCGAACGACCATCCGAGCTGGTGCAGCACGCCAGCGACCAGCAGCAGGTTGTACACGTTATGCTCGCCCAGCAGACGCGTCATGATCTGAACATCACCCGCTGGCAGTACCAGGTGGAAGCGCTGCCCTTCAGATGTGGGCTGAATATCTCTCGCAGAAACCGTCGCGCAGACCGCGGGATCGATCGAAAAGGTCAGTGCGTGCGCCGCCGTCTCGATGATGCGACGGCCGGCGGGATCATCTGCGTTGACCACGCACGCCTGCAGGCCCGGCCAGGCGAAGAGCCGGCGCTTGGCCTGTTCATAGCCCTGCATGTCGCCATGGAAATCCAGGTGATCACGCGACAGATTCGTGAACGCTGCCATCGCAATGCGCACGCCATCGAGACGCCCCTGCACAATGCCGATCGAAGACGCCTCCAGTACCACGAACTGGGCGCCGGCCGAACGCATCCGTGCCAGTGTGCGATGCATGCTCAGCACATCGGGTGTCGTCAGCCCACCCGCAGACTGTGTACCGTCAGGCCACGTTGCGCCCAGCGTACCGATCGCACCAGCCGCCTGGCCTGCATCATTCAAAGCCCGAACCAGCCATTGCACCGTTGACGTCTTGCCATTGGTGCCCGTCACGGCAATGACTTTCACAGAGGCGGACGCACGCCCATACCACTCATCGGCCAGCGCACCCAGCATGGCTCGCAGCCCTGCCACCTGCAGCAGTGGCACGCTACATGCTTGCTGATCGGCATGCTCAATCGTCTCGCACAACACCGCTTTTGCACCACTGGCTACGGCGTCTGCAACGAACGCCCCAGCGGCGTGACGCGCGCCGCTCAGCGCGACGTACACGTCACCCTGTGCGACAGTACGCGAATCGAGGTGCAGGTCGGCTTGCGCGTCGACATGCGTGAGCAACCAGCTGCGCAGTTCGTTGACACCTATATTCATCGTGTACGCTCCGGCGCGTTCGCCACGATGGTGGACTCGAAGGGGGCATCGGGCTTCACGCCCATAAGGCGCAGGCTGCCACCGACGATTCGTGAGAATACGGGCGCGGCAACGGCGCCACCGTAATAGGCACCTTTTTGCGGCTCGTCAATGGATACGGCCACGATGATTTTGGGATCGGACACCGGAGCGAAGCCAACGAACGAACTGCGGTAGCGGCTCGTGCTGTATTTGCCGTCGATAATCTTGCGCGCCGTACCGCTCTTGCCGGCAACGCGGTAGCCCTGCACCTGTGCGGCCTTCGCACCATCGGGCCCCGCTGCGGCTTCGAGCATCGAGCGCAACATCACCGCGATCTTCGTCGGGTAGACACGCACGCTGGTCGGTTCGCTATCGCGTTTGACCAGACTCAACGACACCATGTCGCCATCACGGGCGAACACCGAATAAGCCCGTGCGACTTGCAGAAGTGACACCGACAACCCGTAACCGTAGGCCATGGTGGCCTTCTCGATCAGGCGCCAGCGATCCCAGGGCCGCAACCGGCCCGGTGCTGCGCCCGGGAAGCCGATTTGAGGTGCGGTGCCCAGACCCAGTTCGGTGAATCGATCCCACATCTCACGCGACTGCAAACGCTCGGAGATCATCGTCATGCCGATATTGCTGGAGCGGCGCAGAATGTCGCCGACAGCAATCGAACCATTTCGGCTCACGTCACTAATCGTCGACCCTTGATAGCGAAACTTGCCATTGCCCGTATCAAAAATCGTAGTGGGTGTGATCCGCCCCAGATCCAATGCCAGCGCCGCCGTGAATGGCTTCATGATCGAGCCAGGCTCGAACGTGTCGGTGATAGCCATGTTGCGCAGGTTCGCCGGCTTGTAGGTCTCACGCCGATTCGGATCGAACGTGGGCAGATTTGCCAACGCCAGCACCTCACCCGTATGGACATCGATCACCACGGCCGCACCTGCGCGTGCACCGCGCTCTTCCAATGCGTCCTGAAGCGCCTTGTAAACGACAAACTGCAGCCGCGTATCGATGGACAGACGCAAATCCTTGCCGTCGACCGGCGGAACGATGGCCTGCACGTCTTCAATCACGCGGCCCAGCCGGTCCTTGATAACGCGGCGGCTACCTGCCGTGCCGGACAGAACATCATTGAACGTCAGCTCGACACCTTCCTGACCACGGTCTTCGATATTCGTAAAACCGACGACATGCCCCATCACTTCGCCATCGGGGTAATAGCGGCGATTTTCTCCGAGCTGGTGCACACCTGGAACATTCAGCGCCTTGATCTCATCGCCCACGTCGACGGACACCTGACGCTTCAGGTAAACGAAGTTCCGATCATCATCGATACGCGCGCGGATATCGGCGACCGGCATCTCCAACAGTTTCGCCAACGCCTTCATCTGCTCGTCAGAGGCTTTCTTGACGTCTTCAGGAATAGCAAACACGCCGCGCGCCGGCACACTGGAAGCCAGCACCGCGCCGTTGCGGTCCAAAATCTTGCCGCGCATGGCGGGCAGCGGAATCGTGCGCTCGTAGCGGCGCTCGCCCTGCTGCTGCAAAAACTCGGTCGAAATCCCCTGCAAAAACAGGGCACGCCCCACCAGGGTAAGGAAACCGGCAAAAATGAGAATCAGGACCAGGCGCGCCCGCCACATGGGCAGCGAACCGCGCAACACGGGATTATCGAAAAAGGGCACGCGCTTCATTGTGCGCCCCCTGCCGTATTGCCCCTGGGCTGATTCAGATAGAGCGTGCGATCAGGCACGATACCCAGCATACCCAGCTCACCACTGGCCGCCTCGTCTACGCGGGAATTGCGCGCATACTCTGCACGATCAAGCTGCAGTCGACGCCATCCCGTCTCCAGATCACGCGTTTGCGCCTGCACACGTTCCGATTCAACGAACAACTGACGCGACTGATAGCGAGCGGTCACCAAAGAAATGGCCGACAGCATGAGAAGAATGGCCACGATGACACTAAGCCGCCCCATCAATCCCCCTTGCGTGTGCGACCACGCGGGCGAGCGGACGAAGCCGTCCGCGTGGGTTGAGAAGGCGTGGCGTCCAGACCTTTGACGAACGACGATGCGCCGGCAGGTGGCAGCGCCGTGCCTGTGCGCTCAGCGACCCGGAGCACAGCGGATCGGGCCCGAGGATTGACGGCGATCTCGTCATCGTCAGCCAGCACCCGCCCAAGCGCACGCACCACAGGCTGAGGCATTTCGCTTTCCCGCAAGGGCATACGTGCGAAAGCCGCAGCAGGGCGAGAGGCCGCCGCAATGCATTGTTTGACCATGCGATCTTCCAGCGAATGGAAGCTGATCACAGCCAATCTCCCGTCAGGCGCAAGCAGTTCTAGAGCTGCCGCGAGGGCGACAGCGAGTTCTTCGAGCTCGCGATTGATGTAAATCCGTAGAGCTTGAAAGGTGCGTGTGGCCGGATGCTGCCCCTTTTCGCGCGTCCGGACGCAACTGGCAACGAGCTCTGCAAGCTCGAGCGTGGTGCCAATCGGCTGTATTGCGCAGCGAGCTGCAATCGTTTTTGCAATCTGAAAAGCAAACCGTTCTTCGCCATAGCTAGCTATGACCTCCCGCATCTCATCCACACTGGCTTGCGCCAACCATTGCGAAACCGTCTGGCCTCGCGTCGTATCCATGCGCATGTCCAATGGGCCATCACGCATGAACGAAAAACCTCGTTGAGCGTCATCGATCTGCGGGGAAGACACACCCAGATCAAACATCGCCCCATCTATGCTTTCTATCCCCAGGTCTGCCAAGGCTTGCGCCATCGTGGCAAAGCCATCATGCACAACCGTCACCCGGGCATCTTCATTTGCCAGGGCACGGGCAACCTCGATCGCACTGGGATCCTTGTCGAATACGACCAATCGTGCAGAGGCGCCCAAACGCGCCAGCAACGCCCGACTGTGCCCGCCTCGACCAAATGTCCCGTCGACATAAATGCCGTCACCACGACCCTCGGCAGGCAGGCGCGAAGGCCGGCTCAGCGCTTCGGATTTGCTGCGAACGCCAAAAGCAGGATTCACCAAGGCATCCACCGTCGGCGCCAGCAGCACGGGCCGGTGTTCAAAGTTCATCACGGCGCGCTAGAAAGAAAATTGGGCCAGGGCGTCTGGCATACCCTTGGCCAGATCTTCCGCCTCACGGCGTTCCAACTCGGCCGTGTCCCACAGCTCGAAGTGCGCTCCCATCCCCATCATCATCACCTCGCGAGTCATACCCGCAGCACTGCGCAACTCAGGCGCAATCAGAATGCGACCGGAACCATCCAGCTCGACATCCTGTGCACTGCCCAGTAGCAAACGCTGAAGCGCACGCGCGGCCATCGGGAAAGCGGCGATTTCGGCACGCTTCTTCTCCCACTCGGACCGGGGATACATCAACAGACAACCGTCGGGGTGGCGGGTGAGCGTGACCCGGCCTTCGGCCTGGGAAACGAGCGCGTCGCGATGCCGGGTGGGTACGGAGACCCTCCCCTTGGCATCCAGCGTAAGCGCGCTGCGTCCTTGAAACACGTTCTTGACCCCACTAATTTGCACAAAATCCTACTTTTTCCCACTCTACGGCAATGGCTTTAGGCGGTCAAGCGGCCGTTCAGTTTTTTTCAATGACAACAAGGACTTAGGACAGTTACGTCACGAACGCAAAACTAAAAAATACTAATAAATCATCAGGTTGCATGATGAAGTCAAAGTCCGGCATTAGGAGCGGCGCGTGACTTTGTCACGGTTCTTACGTTCTGTGGGAATTTAAGCGGAGATGAAGGATATTCAGCCCACGTTCAGCGAGCCCAGAAGGCTTTTCCAGCGCGTCAAGCCATTTGTAAAATTAGACACACATCGGGAAACCCAGCGGCCACGATCCGCCCAGCTTGAATAGGAATATGCGAAAGCGCTTGGCCAGCCTGCCAGGCACGGCTGATCCAGGTTGCGTCAGTCTCGGTCGGGCTGGGATGGGTTCGGCCGGGGTTTGGCCGGGGTTCGCCCTGGGTTCGCCCTGGGTTCGCCTTGGATTCGCCTTGGATTCGCCTTGGATTCGCCTTGGATTCGCCTTGGATTCGCCTTGGGTTCGCCTTGGGTTCGCCTTGGGATCGCCTTGGGTTCGCCTTGGGTTCGCCCTGGGTTCGCCCTGGGTTCGCCCTGGGTTCACCTTGGGTTGGACCTTGGCGCGGTCAATACCTAGCGTATTTATGCCCCATGGACGCACCCAGTATCAGGGGATGTCGTATGGATACCCCTGCCTGTGACCTGGCCTGAGCCTGCGGCCCAAGCCTGTCATCTGAGCCTGTCGCCAAGCAATCGCCAATCAGTAACCATAACGACAAGCGCTCGGCACAACTCAGGCTAGCGAAGAGAATTAAAAGCAGAGCAGATCTATAGGCCGGATTCTGTATACCGGGTCTCCCCGGCAGGCAATCATTCCTCTGGCCAAGCCATTGCTGACTTGATCTAGCCACCTACCCGCGCACTCGGACGGAACCGCCCTACGACAACCGAAGCCGCCACGTACGCCTATTTGGTGTTGCTCCGGATAGAGGTTGCCGCGTTTCACCCTTCTGCGTTGCCAGTCATGCGACTGACGCCATACGGAGATAGCCGTATCGATGCCGAACGCTTGCGCACACGGCCCACGCAGAAGTCTCGTCTCTGTGGTCCTGTTCCTCGATCTCATGCATACAGGCGAACCCGCATGCACCGCCGGACGGCCGTTAGCCGTTATCCTGTCCTGTGGAGTCCGGACCTTCCTCGACATCTGCAAGAGATGCCGCGACTGCCCAATCTGCCCTGCAAACGACATTCTAATGCACAGTGCGACAATAGCGAGTTGATCCTTCCAAAGCATTGTTCATGGCCCCCACCAATCTCATCAGTTTTTCCCAGGTCCAGCTGGCCTTCGGGCACCACCCCTTGCTCGATCGGGCAGATTTCTCGATCCAGTCCGACGAGCGCATTGGACTGATCGGACGCAACGGTGCGGGCAAGTCCTCGCTCCTGCGCCTGCTGGATGGACGTGCCCTACCCGATGACGGTGACATCGCGCGCCGGTCCGGGCTGCGTATCGCCACTGTCGAGCAAGAGCCCGAACTGGACGAGTCACTTACGGTCTTCGACGTCATCTGCGGTGATGCGATGGAAGAGGAAGACTGGATGCGCCCATCAAGAACCCATTCTGTCATCGAGAAGCTGGGCTTGAACGCTGACGCGCTGATCGCCGGACTGTCGGGCGGCACCCGCAAGCGCGTCGCACTAGCCCGCGCCCTCGTGGCCGAGCCGGATCTGCTCCTGCTGGATGAGCCGACCAATCATCTGGACTTCGAAGGCATCGCCTGGCTGGAAAACATGCTTCTGACCTGGCGTGGCGCGGCCATCATCATCACCCACGATCGCCGCTTTCTGGACGCGGTTGCCACGCGTATCGTCGAACTCGATCGTGGACGCCTGCTGAGCTTTCCTGGCAACTTCAGTCAGTGGCAGGTTCGCAAAGCCCAGTTCCTGGAGTCCGAACGCCTGGAGCAGGCACGCTTTGACAAGCTTCTGGCACAAGAAGAGGTCTGGATACGCAAAGGGGTTGAAGCCCGGCGTACGCGCAACGAAGGTCGCGTACGTCGCCTGGAACAACTGCGCGTGCAGCGAGCCGAACGCCGCGACCGCGTCGGCAATGTCTCGCTTGCGGTTTCTCAGGGCAGCAAATCAGGCAAGCTGGTGGCTGAGCTTGATAACGTCAGCAAGACCTTTGGCGAAAAGCAGGTGGTGCGCAACTACAGCACCACATTGTTCCGCGGCGACCGCATCGGCCTGATCGGCCCCAATGGCGCGGGCAAAACCACATTGCTGAAACTCATTCTCGGCCAACTGGCGCCGGACAGTGGTACCACCCGAATGGGCACCAATGTCACCGTCGCATACTTCGATCAAATGCGCGGCCAACTCGACGAGAACGCCTCGCTGGTCGATGTGATCAGTCCAGGCAGCGAATGGGTGGAAATCGGAGGCGAGCGCAAACACGTCAAGAGCTATCTGGGCGACTTCCTCTTCTCGCCCGCGCGCGCGAACTCCCCAGTCAGCAGCCTGTCTGGCGGCGAACGTGCCAGGCTCCTGCTTGCCCGTCTGTTCGCACGACCCGCCAACGTCCTGGTACTGGACGAACCCACCAACGATCTGGACATTGAAACACTGGAACTGCTGGAACAACTGCTGCATGAATATTCCGGCACCGTCTTGCTGGTCAGCCACGACCGAACCTTTCTAGATAACGTCGTGACGCAGACCATCGCCTATGAAGGCAATGGTCAATGGCATGACTATGTGGGCGGCTACGACGACTGGCTGTTGCAACGACGAGCCCCCACGCCAGACACAGCGCCAGATGCGGCACGTGCGAACGCACCGGTGGATAGCGCCACGCCCTCGACACCTTCGACGACTCCTGGCTCGACGACAGTGCCACCCGCAGCAGCCTTGGCAGCCACGGCACCTTCGGCAGCAGCATCGAACGATCGAGCCAAAGCCGCCAAGAACAAACTGGCACCCTGGGAACAAAAGCGACTGGACGACATTCCAGAAGAAATCGCCCGCATCGAAGCACAACAAGCGGAATTGGCAGACAAGCTCGCCGACGGCTCGGTTTACCGTGATGCGCCTGGAGACGTTGACAGCATCAACGCCACGCTTGCCACCTTGCAGGCCGAGCTCGACGACCTCTTCGAGAAATGGGAGAAGCTGGAGGCCAAACGCACAGGCGGCTAATCACTGCTGGCAAGGAAAAGGGGCATTGGTGAACGGCACCAATGCCCCTTTCTTCATTGCACGCGAATAAGCCGTTCGCTACCAGGCAGCGCTTTCCAACCCGCCCCACAACCACCCTCGGGTTGGCAACATGAACCAAGGGCGACTGACAGCCAATCATTCCAGATCGAGCGCCGATCAGTGATTACTCGCTGATTGGTAATGGATATTGATCAGTCGTTGATCGTTGATCGGTGGTTGCATTGATCAGTAGTTGCGTTGATCAGTAGTTGCATTGATCAGTCGGATAACGGTCGTTGATCGCCGCATGTCGTCCGACTGCGGAAGATTAACCTTGGAAACGCCAGTCCAATGTCTCTCCAGCGGCCAGCGGCACGATAGCGGTTCCGGCAAACGGCAACTCATCCGGCACAACCAGAGAATCACGCACCAACGTGATCGTTCCCGTATTGCGCGGCAAACCGTAGAAATCAGGACCATGGTGGCTGGCAAAGCCTTCCAGGCGATCCAGCTTGCCTGCACGCTCGAACGCCATGGCATAAAGCTCCATCGCATGCAGTCCCGTGTAGCAGCCCGCGCAACCGCAAGCATGCTCCTTCAGGCCGCGCGCATGCGGTGCGCTATCGGTGCCCAGGAAGAACCTGGGGCTGCCGCTGGTGGCAGCTTCCACCAGCGCCACGCGATGCGTTTCTCTCTTCAAGATAGGCAAGCAATACCAGTGTGGTCGGATGCCACCGGTGAACAGCGCGTTGCGGTTATACAGAAGATGCTGCGGCGTAATCGTTGCGGCGATCGGGCCCTCGGCATCACGAACGTACTGCGCGCCCTGTAGCGTCGTGATGTGCTCGAACACCACTTTCAGCTCAGGAAAGGCGCGGCGCAGTGGCAACATGACGCGATCAATGAACAGCGCTTCCCTATCAAAAACATCGACCTCAGGATCCGTCACCTCGCCATGCACCAGTAGCGGCATGCCACAGGCCTGCAACGCCTCAAGCGGCGCACGACAGAACTTCAGCAAATCGGTGACCCCAGCGTCGGAGTTCGTCGTCGCCCCTGCCGGATAGAGCTTGACCGCATGCACTTTGCCGGACTCGCGGGCGCGTCGGATTTCGTCCGCGGTCGTATTGTTCGTAAGATAGAGCGTCATCAGCGGATCGAAATCGCCCGCCGGCACACCTGCGGCGGCCAGCGCCGTCAGGATACGGTCGCGATACGCCAGAGCCATATCAGTGGTCGTCACCGGCGGCCGCAAATTCGGCATGATGATGGCCCGGCGAAATTGCCGCGCGGAAGCGGGCGCCACGGCGGCCATCGCATCGCCATCGCGCAGATGCAGGTGCCAATCGTCGGGAGCAGTAAGGGTCAGCGAAGTAGGCGTGTTGGACATGTGGACTATTGAGCGAGAGGCAATCCACGTTCGGCCAGCGCGCAAAACATGGCGCTGCCCAGCGGAATCACATCGTCATTGAAATCGAAACGTGAATTATGCAGCACGCAGCCGGTCTCTGCGCCGCCCTGCCCCAGTCGGAAATACGCACCCGGACGCTGTTGCAGCATAAATGAAAAATCTTCGGACCCCATCGATGGCGTCAAATCCCGAATCACCTGCTCACGGCCGAGCAACTCCGTTGCGATATCTGCAACAAGATGAGCATGCTGAGGCGTATTCAACGTTGCCGGGAAAAGGCGGTCGTAGATCATCTCCGCGCTGGCACCGAATGCCTGCGCCACGCCCTGTGCCACCTCTCGCATGCGCTGCTCGACCTGCTCCTGTACCGTGCGCCGAAAAGTGCGCACCGTGCCGACCAGGCGAGCCTCACTGGGAATCACGCTCATCGCACCAGGATTGCCCGCCTGCATCGACCCGATCGAAACGACAGCGGAATCCAGTGGATTAACGTTGCGTGAGACCACGCTCTGCAAGGCGGTAATGATATGACCCGTTGCAACCACTGGATCGATCGTTTGATAGGGATGCGCGCCGTGCCCGCCCTTGCCCTTGACGATCAGCTCGAACCGATCTGCCGCCGCCATCATCGGCCCGGGATTCACACCTATGGTTCCTGGTGGCAAGCCCGGCCAGTTGTGCAACGCATAGATGGCATCACAAGGATAAGTGTCGAAAAGTCCGTCATCCAGCATTGCGCGAGCGCCGCCGCGCCCCTCTTCGGCAGGCTGGAAAATAAGGACCACCGTACCGTCGAAATCCCGGGTGTGCGCAAGATAACGCGCAGCACCCAACAGCATGACCGTGTGACCATCATGCCCACACCCATGCATCAACCCTGACTTGGTCGACCGATGGGCAAACTTGTTCTCTTCCGACATCGGCAACGCATCCATGTCGGCACGCAGTCCAACCATGCGGCCGCTTTCGGTTCCCCGACCACGAATGACGCCGACAACGCCCGTCTTGCCGATACCCCGATGCACTTCGATGCCATAGGACTCGAGAGCGCTCGCCACAATACCGGAGGTTCGCACCTCCTCGAAGCCAAGTTCGGGGTGCGCATGGAGATCCCGACGCAAAGCCGTCAGTTCCGCGTGAAATGACTGGATGGCGGCTAGCGGTGTACGTGGATTCATGAAGGGTAACGGAAGGTATGGCTCAAGGAGGCCGTCAGCAATACTCCATTTTAGATGCTACAGAGGATAAATGACTTTGTTTTTACGCGGCAGACACGTTATGCTGCCGCGCAGGACATTTTTTTCCAATCATCCAGAAGGAGCGCCGCATAATGGCCACAACCTCCACCACCGCGCGCAAGCCTAACGCCGCCTTCATGAAGCCCTTGACCCCCAGCGCCGAATTGGCAGCAGTCATCGGTCCGGAAGCCGTGCCGCGCACCGAGGTCACGAAGAAAATCTGGGATTACATCAAGAAACACGACCTCCAAGATCCCAGCAATCGCCGCAACATCAACGCTGATGCGAAGCTACGTCCCATTTTCGACAAAGACCAGGTCTCGATGTTCGAACTGACCAAACTGGTCAATGCCCACCTGAAATAAGCCTGCAGGGGCCTGTTCAAGCGCTCTTTGGCGCTTCGCACCCCAAGACTCGCAGCCAAAAAGGAGCAGATAATCTGCTCTTTTTTTTCGCCGTTGGCAGGCATGGCTTGCATTGCCCACCCGTCGGGCGTGGCAGGACCTGCCATCATGTCGTCCAGCACAACCCCGCACCGATCATTCGGGACTGCGCATGCCTGGGCACGGCGCGCCCCAAGTAGACCGTCTTGAGTGTCACTGGGACCGCCGACCATATTTCTTCCAGATATCGGCATAAGCGTCAGTTGTATTGGTTGGGTGCCCGACCGTCGAGCAACGCCAGCCATCCGCGTGCGACGCGATAGACTACCCAAACAATGGCCGCGAGCAACACAGCCCAGCCAATCACAATAAACGTCAAGATGAAACCGATGGCGCACCACAGCAATGCCCACCAGAATGTCCGCAACAGCCAGTCAAAGTGCGCAGCATAGACAGTCCCTGCGGCATCGGCCCGCTTCAGATACATCACCACCACAGCCGCAAAGGTCGCGATAGCAAGAAACCCACTGGTCAGAAAGCCAATGGCATACAGCGCATACACGACGTGCGTGAGCTGCCGTAGATCAGGTGTAGGTGCTTTATGGGGGGTGTTGACGTTCGACTCGGTTTCTATCACTTGCGTGCTCCATCAGCGATGTTTGAAGCATATTACCGCACATAGCATACACATAGGCACTCAGCCTAACTCCCTTCGCGAGTGTGCATCACACTTAATTCACCTGTTACACCGCGAGTGTGTCTGACGCGCAAATTCGTTCCAATCACCCGCGTAAGCATCTTGGGATGCCGCGCTGCTCGGCATCGCGCAGGTGGCCGCTCCCGTCCGAATGCAGATTTAGCACGCAGCTCTGCGGCGCAGGGCGCAAGAGCCCTCCTTCGACACGGGCCTCGTCTGCTGATACGAGTTCGCCAAGTGGGCAAGTGGGTAAACACCGTGTTTGAAATGGGGTCCTACGGAAAGCGCTTACCACGTAGAGATAGGGCGGCTCATAACGCGAGCGTCGAGGTTGTGATGCTCTAGTCGGTACACCGACAACGCTATTGATTTGCCGAAACATCTACCCGAGCACCGAGAGGGAGCCTTTGGCAAGTTGGTAAAGTGAGCACCAAGGGCGAAATCGAGATAGTCGTAGCCAGACAGAGAGTCAGCGCAGGTGCAAGGCACTGGTAGGCAGTGAATCCTGGCGCGGCCCGCCTACGCTCGCTTCCAGCTTAAGCCTCGAGAGAGGCCATTTTGAATCTGCAAAGACAAAACCCCGCAGGTATGAGCTGCGGGGTTTTGCGGAATAAAAGCCTAACGATGACCTACTTTCACAG
>Ga0075364_10001200_pt1 | contig 13919 bp, 7 predicted proteins | sample EndMetdeltDD1764_FD_71517 | JGI IMG/M metagenome (GOLD analysis project Ga0075364, IMG submission 71517) | Populus endosphere microbial communities from Tennessee, USA - Endosphere MetaG P. deltoides DD176-4 | ecosystem: Host-associated > Plants > Roots > Endosphere | place: USA: Tennessee... | reverse complement strand
GGATGGCGAACAGCGCGACCGCGAAGGCGGCAACCGCCAGAACCGCCGCGAGCGCTTCCGCAACCGCCGCGACCGCGAGCGCGGTGGCCGCCGCGACGATGGCGGCATGCAGGACGACGGCGGCCATCAGCAGCCGCACGTCGCCCGCCCGCACCCGAGCGTGCCCGAAGGTTTCCCGCAGTACTCGCTGGGCGACCTGAAGCGGATGCCGGCGCACAAGCTGCTGGAGATCGCCGAGCAGCTGCAGATCCATGAAGGCGTGGCCCGCGCCCGCAAGCAGGACGTGATCTTCGCCCTGCTCAAGGTGCTGACCCGCCACGGCGAAGGCGTCGCCGCCGACGGCGTGCTGGAAATCCTGCCGGACGGCTTCGGCTTCCTGCGCGCGGCCGAGGCCAGCTACCTGGCCGGCCCGGACGACACCTACATCTCGCCCAGCCAGATCCGCCGCTTCAACCTGCGCACCGGCGACCACATCTCCGGCCGCATCCGCTGGCCCAAGGACGGCGAGCGCTACTTCGCGCTGAACATCGTCGACACGATCAACGGCGAGCCGCTGGAAGCGAGCAAGGGCAAGGTGCTGTTCGAGAACCTGACGCCCCTGTTCCCGCGCAAGCGCTTCCGCCTGGAGCGCGGCGACGGCTCGACCGAGGACATCACCGGCCGCATCCTCGACCTGATCGCCCCGCAGGGCAAAGGCCAGCGCGCCCTGATCGTCTCCCAGCCCAAGGCCGGCAAGACGATGATGCTGCAGCAGGTGGCCTCGGCGATCACCGGCAACCATCCGGACGTGCACCTGATCGTGCTGCTGATCGACGAGCGTCCGGAAGAAGTGACCGAAATGCAGCGCACGGTGCGCGGCGAGGTCATCTCCTCGACCTTCGACGAGCCGGCCGCGCGCCACGTGCAGGTCGCCGAGATGGTGATCGAGCGGGCCAAGCGCCTGGTCGAGCACAAGAAGGACGTGGTGATCCTGCTCGACTCGATCACCCGCCTGGCCCGCGCCTACAACAACGTCGTGCCCAGCTCCGGCAAGGTGCTGACCGGCGGTGTCGACGCCAACGCGCTGCACCGCCCGAAGCGCTTCTTCGGTGCGGCCCGCAACGTCGAGGAAGGCGGCTCGCTGACCATCATCGCCACCGCGCTGATCGATACCGGCAGCAAGATGGACGAGGTGATCTACGAGGAGTTCAAGGGCACCGGCAACTCCGAAGTGCACCTGAGCCGCCGCATCGGCGAGAAGCGCGTGTACCCGGCGATCGACATCAACCGCTCGGGCACCCGCCGCGAGGACCTGCTGATCGAGCCGGACCTGCTGCAGAAGATCTGGATCCTGCGCAAGCTGCTGCATCCGATGGACGAAATCGGCGCGATGGAGTTCATGCTCGACAAGATGAAGAACACCAAGTCCAACGACGAGTTCTTCGGTTCGATGCGGCGCTGACCCGGAACGCATTCCGGCAGCACCACACGAAAGGCCCCGCCAGCGCGCGGGGCCTTTTTCGTCTGAACGGATCGGCGGGTGCCCTCCGGCGGCGTCTCAACCGCCCGGTGCGTCCCGCAGGCGCAGGCCACCCTCCCTGCCGATCGGATACAGACCGCCGGACGCGAGTGCATCCGGCGGCGTCCCGTCATCGGCCGGCAGCCAGGGCACGGGCTGACGCGGACCTGGAACATAGGCCTGCCATCGGCCGTAGCGCGGCTCCCGCCGATCCAGCGAGAACGCCACCGGCACACGCGCGAATACAGGTTCGGTGCTGCCTGCTTTCTCCCCGCGTGTCGCGCGGCGATAGGTCCACGTGCGCGCCTTGTCGACCGCGCTTCTGGCCAGCACGCCGCGCCAGCGCTCCATCTCCACCCGGGAGGCAACGACCCGCAGGTTGACCTGCTCGACCGCTGCATCCTCCACCCGGCCATCGGTGCCGATGCGCAGGACCAGGTAGACCGTCCCGCTGACGCCTCGATCGGCCGCCGTCCTGGGATAGACGGGTGCCGCCATGGACACCACCTCAAGCTCATGCCCCTGCTCTTCGACCGGGTAGAAGCTCAGGTTGCGCATCTCGATCCTGACCAGGCCCTCGCCGCTGGGCACCGCCACCAGCAACAGTCCCATCTTGTTGCGGATCGCCACCGGCCGGCCATCGACATGCATCGGCTCGAAGCGCCAGGTGGCGATGTGGGCATCGATGAGATCGACGACATCCGGCGGCAGCTTCTCGCGCTGGCTCAGGGTGTAGCGTTCCACACCGCCCTGCGCGTCCACATCGATCTCGCCTTCGACCAGCATGCTGGCCTCGAGCTGGCTGCGTGGCGAGGCGACCGCCAGGCAGGACAGCAGCATCAGGACACAGAACGCCATTCGCATCATGGGAATCCTTCCCCGGCAGTGGAGTCGGCCGCAGTCTAGCGCGTCGCGGACCGACCGGCCCCGGCGGTGCTGGCGGGCAGCGCCCAGAGACTGTTCGGATCTCCGCAGCGGCCACGGCGCAGGGTCGCGCGTGCCATCCGCCAGAAGCCCCAGGCCATCAGCAGCGCGGTGACGTCGACCAGCAGGAAGGTCCAGTCGCCGTGCCACAGCGCACTCAACGGCAGTGCGCCGCTGGCGACGATGCCGGCAACTGGGACCAGCGCGGTCAGAAGCGCGCACAGCAGCAGCAGCTCATGGCCGGCATGCGCGGGACGGCGCACGCAGGCCCAGGCCAGGCAGGCGAAGAGCACCGCGTGGTAGACCAGATCCGCCGGTGCGCCCGGCAGCAGCTTGTCGGCGACGAACAACGCCGAAATGCCGGCCACGCAGCCCAGGCACACGCCCAGCGTCAGCGACGCGACGAAGCGGGTGCGCCGCGGCTGCTGCACCTGGCGGCGTTTGCGCCGTGCCTCGATCCACAGCAGGTTGCCGGTATAGAACAGGAAGGCGCCGGCCAGGCCGAGCACGAAGTACAGCCACTTCACCGCGGCCTGGCCGAAGTGGCCGTAGTGCAGCATCTGCAGGCTGCGCAGGAAGGCCATGCCGGGCGGATAGTCCTTCGGTCCCAGCGCGTTGATCACCTCGCCGCTGGCCAGGTTCAGCGCCACGCCGCCCATGTGGTTCAGGCGCCGCTGCGGCAGTTCGCCGCGCAGGGTGACCTGGCCGTTGGCATCGCCGGCGTCGTGGTAGGACAGGCTTTCGACCGCGATGCCCGGCAACGCCAGCTCGGCGCGACGCAGCAGCTCGGCGACCGGCAGCATCGGCGCGGCGACGTTGGCGGGCTCCACATGCGGGGCGATGTCGAAGTCCGACTCCAGCAGCTTCAGCAGCTTGCCGTCGTAGACCAGGAACTGGAACGGCGCCAGCAGCAGGAAGCCGATGGTCAGCACGGCGCCGGACCAGGCGAAGATCACATGGAACGGCAGCGACAGCACGCCGATCACGTTGTGCGCGTCCTGCCACATCCGCTTGATGTTCCTGCCGACACGCAGCGCGAACAGGTCCTTCAGGAAGGCCGGCGCGTACAGCACCACGCCGCTGACCAGGGCCAGGCCGTACAGCACGCAGAACACGCCGAACAGGTACATGCCACCGGTACGCGGCAGGCCGGCGGTGAAGTGCAGGTCGTAGATGAAGTCGACGAAGCCCGAGCGCCCCGGCGCCTGCTGGAGCGCGCCGTCGCCGTCGAGCACGAACAGCCGCTGTTCGCCGATGGCCTCGTCGTACCAGTAAAGGCTCGGCTGCGGGCCGTGCTCGCCGGGCAGCATCAGGTACACGCTGTGCGCGGCATCCGGGTGCGCGGCCAGCACGGTATCGAGCAGCTGCTGCGCGCGCGCATGGCCGTCGGCAACCGTGGCCTCGGCAGGGATGGCCTTGCCTGCACGCTCCCAGTCCTGCAGCTCGTGCACGAACACGGTCAGCGCACCAGCATAAAAAGCAATGAACAGGCCCAGCCCGGCGATCAGGCCGACCCAGGTATGCACCGACAGATAGGTGCGCAGCGTCGACGCCTTCATGCCGGCAGCTCCACCCAGCCCAGCAGCTTGACCACGTGGATCAGGCCGAAGCACAGCAGGGTCGCGCCGCCCATCCACAGCCAGGCGCGCAGGCCGCTGCGGGCGATGAACGCCAGCGACATCACCGCGGTCCACAGCGGGAACGAGAGCAGCAGCCAGGGCAGCGTGGTGCGCGTCGGATCGCCCGGCCACAGCAAGGCGAGCAGGCCGATGATCGCCACCGTCAGCGGCAGGCCGAGCAGTGCGGCGGCGAGTGACCTAGCCCACATCGGTGCGCCCTCCGCGCTGCTGGCGCCACGCATCGACGCAGGGCAGCAGCACCAGCGCCAGCATCAGCGCGGTGAGCGCGGCGAACAGCCCGGCCCAGACGCCCAGCGCGGCGATCGCCGCGGCGGCCGACAGCACGCTGCCCGACCATCCGAGTACGCGCAGCGCGCGCCTGCGCGTGCGCAGGCCGGGGCGCAGCCGCTGGTGCGCGCTGGCCAGGTAGAACGCGATGCCGGCGAGCGTCGCCAGCAGCAGATAGAACATGGTCATCGTGGCGGCCTCGGCTGCGTGTGCTGTGATCACCAGCGGTACTCGAAGCCGATCCCGACCACGCGCGGCGCGCCGAGGATCACGTTCGGACTGCCGTCGGACCAGGCGTACTGGGTGTATTGCTCGTCCAGCAGGTTGCTGCCGAACACGTAGGCGCTCCAGTCCAGGTTCTCGTAACCGAAACGGCCGTTGAGCAGGGTCCGGGCCGGCAGCCACTTCGCGTCGGCGCCGATGTCCGGGCTGACCCGGCTGCGGTGATTGAGGTTGAGGTTGGCGAACCAGTGTTCGGCCCAGCGCAGGTTGCCGCCGATGGCGAAGGTCCAGCGCGGCGCGTAGGCGAACTCCGATCCGGCGTAATCGTCGACCTGGGCGCCAGCGACCGCCAGGAACTCGTCGTAGCGGGTACGCGAGTAGCCGACCGAGCCGTACCAGTCGAACGCGGTGCCGATGCGGTGGCTGGCCTCCAGCTCGAAGCCGTACAGATGCGCCTTGCCGGCGTTGACCGTGTGGGAGTCGAACTCGTTGATGCCGAACAGCGCGCCGACCTGCTTGTCCTCCCAGTCGATGTAGTACAGGTTGGCGTTGAGCGTCAGCGTGTCGTCCAGCCACTGCGAACGCAGCGACAGCTCGGCGTTCCAGGTGTATTCGGGGTCGTAGGCGAAGTTCTGGCCGCGCGCGATGTTGAAGGTGGAGCCGCCGGAGCGGTAGCCGCGCTGGATCACCAGGGCGGTCGACACGTCATCGGTCCAGGCCTGGCGCAGGCCGAGCTTCGGCAGGAACGCATCGAAACGGCGCGTGCTTTCCGGGGTCAGGCTGTTGGCCTGCTGGACCATCGCCAGCACCGCACGGTTGATGCCGGTGATGGCCGGCGCGAGCGCGGTGCCGAAGGCGCTGGCGTCGGGCAGCGTGCCGGCGAACAGCGCGGTGGCCTGGGCGCCGAAGCGGTACTCCTCGCGGTCCTGGCGGAACCCGCCCAGCAGCGACAGCCGGTCGGTCAGCGCGAACTCGCCATCGGCGAACAGCGCCAGGTTGCGGGCGCGCGACCGGTTGGTGGCGGTGTAGTCGACCGGGATCACCGGCAGCGCCTGCGCGTAGGTCCGGGCGACGAAGCCCGCGGTGGCCGCGTCCAGGCCGGCGCCCTGCAGCACGCCGGCGATGGTGCCGACCGGTGTCACCACGTTGGTCCGGTTGAGCTGGTCGCGGTCCATCTCGCGCTGTGAGGCGTAGACACCGACCAGGCCGCGCAGTCGCTGCCCGCTGTAGTGCAGGCGCAACTCCTGCGAAACCGTGTCGAACTGCTCGTCGGTGTCGCCGTGCGCATCCGGGCGCGCGGTGAGGTCGGTGTCGTAGCTGCGCGTGATCGCCACGTCGGTGAGCGAGGTGACCGAGCCCAGCGACCACGCATCGGACACGGCGTAATCGACCTCTAGCGTGGCCACCTTCGCCAGCAGATCGCTGCGGGACGGGTAGTCGGAGGTGTTGATCCGGTTGCGGTAGTAATCGGGCACGTCGTTGCGCGCGTAGGTGTACATGTACGGGCCTGCGCGATCGTCGCGGGTGAAGGTCAGCCGCGCGGTCAGGCCGTCGATGCCGGCGGGGGTCCACAGCAGCTTGGCCCGCGCCATCGTCGACTCGCGCGCATCCTCCATGGCGCCGCGGGTCGGGTTGTAGACGAAGCCGTCGAAGCTGCGGTCCTCGACCGCCACCCGGAACGCGAGCTGGTCGGCCACCAGCGGCCCGCCACCGGCGAACGCGATGCGCCGGTCGGACGGATCGGACAGCAGCGCGCGCGCGCGCCCGCTCCAGTCCATGCCCGGGTCCTCGGTGCGCAGCACCATCGCGCCGGCCAGCGCGTTCTCGCCCTGGATGGTCGACTGCGGGCCGCGCAGGATCTCGACCTGGGCGATGTCCCACAGGTCGGTCGGGCCTGCATCGGCGATGTGGCTGGGCAGCGCCGCGCCATCCAGGTAGATCGTGGCCAGCGGATTGGGCGCGCCGGCCTCGTCGGCGATGCCGCGGATGGTGAAGCCGCGGTCGCCGTACATCTGCGACACGTTGGCGGTGCGGTTGAGCACGTCGTACAGGGTCAGCAGCGTTTCCTGCTCGATCCGCTGCGAGGTGCTCACCGCGACGCTGGTGGTCGTCTCCTGCAGCGTGCGTTCGGTCTTCTCGCCGCGGACCAGCACCGTGTCCAGCGTGGCCGGGTCGGCGCCGTCCGGCGCGGACTGGGCGAGGACGGACGAGGACAGCAGCAACGAGGACAGCACCGCGATGGACAGCCGGGAACGACGCACACGCATGAAGACACTCCGGACGACGGAACGTGGGAAGAGCGGCGTGGCGTCGGCTGGCCGGGTCGCGAAGGCGACCAACAATGTGAAATCGGCGTTAATTCGATCACACATGCGAACCATTCGCAATACGAGCACGCATCAGGCGACCGCGTCCTTCCGGTCGCGGTCGCCACGGGCCGGCCCGCCAGGGTCGGAGACCCGGCAGTGTCGGCCGAAGCCGGTCACCTTGTTCACCAGTGGTATTCGAATCCGATGCCGACCACGCGCGGCGCGCCGAGGGTGACGTTGGGATCGTCCAGCCACGCGTACTGGGTGTAGCCGCGGTCCAGCAGATTGCTGCCGAACACGTAGGTGCTCCAGTCCAGGTTCTCGTAGCCCAGCTTCGCGTTGAGCAGGGTGCGCGAGGACAGCACGTTGTTGCCGGCCCCCACATCCACGTTGACCCGGTCGCGGAAGTTGACGTTCGCATTGGCGAACCAGCCTTCGCTCCAGCGCAGGTTGCCGCCCAGCGCCGCGGTCCAGCGCGGCGCATAGGCGAACTCGCTGCCGGCGTAGTCGGTCTGCAGCGCGCCCGCCGCCAGCGTGAATTCGTCGTAGCGGGTCCGCGACCAGCCGACCGCGCCGTACCAGTCGAATGCGGCGCTAGGCTGGTGACGCAGCTCGGCCTCCAGGCCATACAGGTGCGCCTTGCCTGCATTGACCACGTGGTAGTCGTAGCTGTTCAGGCCGAAATAGACGTAGGTCTGCTTGTCCTTCCAGTCGATGTAGTAGGCGTTGGCGTTGAACTGCAGCCGCCCGTCCAGCCACTGCGTGCGCAGGGCCAGCTCGTAGTTGAGCGTGTACTCCGGGTCGTAGGCGAAGGGCTGGCTGCGGGCGACGTTGTAGCTGGTGCCACCGGAGCGGTAGGCGCGCTGCGCGGTGAACGCCAGCGAACGGTCGGCATGCCACGACCAGCGCAGCCCGGCCTTGGGCAGAAAGGCGGTGAATTCGCTGTCGTTCCACGGCGTGCGCGCGCCGGCCTGGGCGACCATGCCCAGCACAGCGCGGTTGATGCCGGTGATCGCCGGGACCAGCGCGCTGCCGAATGCGGCCGGATCCGGCAGGGTGCCGGTGAAGCCGGCCTCGGTCAGCGACTCGAAGCCGTAGGTCTCGCGGTCGTAGCGGAAGCCGGCGATGGCGGCCCACGTGTCGTTGAAGCGGTACTCGCCATCGGCGAACAGCGCCAGGTTCTCCGACTCGCCGGTGTTGCGCGCATCGTAGGCCACTGGAATCGACGGCAGCGCGGCCGCGTACATGCCGGCGATCGCATTGGCATTGGCCGCCGGCAGGCCGGCGCCCTGCAGCACGCCGGCGATGGTGGGCACCGGGGTGGCGATGCGGATGTTGCTGAGCTGGCTGCGGTCGTAGCTGCGACGCGCGCCGTACAGGCCCACCAGGCCGCGCAACGCGTCGCCGGCGTAGTGCAGGCGGAACTCCTGCGAAAGCACCTTGTAGGGCTCATGGGTACTGCCGTACTGCTCGGGCACCGGGCTGTTGTCGTTGTCGTAGCTGCGGCGCATCAGCGCATCGCTCCAGCCGCTGACCGCGCTCAGCGACCAGGCGTCGCTGAAGGCGTAATCGATCTCCAGCGTGCCGACATCGGTGCGGGCGCGGGTGGTGTTCGGATGGTCCGAGGTGTTGATGCGGTTGTCGTAATAGTCCGGCACGTCGCTGCGGGCATACGCGTACATGTACGGTCCCTCGCGCTCGTCGTGGGTATAGGACAGGCGCACGCGCAGGCCCTCGATCGCCGCGGGTGTCCACAGCAGGGTGGCGCGCGACAGGGTGGATTCGGCCGCGTCCTCGCCGGTGTTGCGGGTGATGTTGCGGGTGAAGCCGTCGAAGTCGCGGTCCTCCACCGCGACGCGGAAGGCCAGCTCGTCGGCGATCAGCGGCCCGCCACCGGCGAAGGCGACGCGGCGGTCCGACGGGTCGGACAGCAGCACCCGGGCGCGAGCGCTCCAGTCGAAGGTCGGATCCTCGGTGCGGATCACGATCGCGCCGGCCAGCGCGTTCTGGCCCTGGATCGTCGACTGCGGGCCGCGGAACAGCTCGACCTGGGCCACGTCCCACAGCTCGGTCGGGCCGTTGCCGGTGACCTGGGTGGCCAGCGCCGCGCCGTCCAGGTAGATCGTGGCCAGTGGATTGACCTCGCCGCCCGCGTTGCCGATGCCGCGGATGGTGAAGTCGCGGGCGCCGTACGACTCGGCCACGTTGGGCGTGCGTTCGAGCACATCGGCCAGGCTGCGCAGGTTTTCCTGCTCGATCCGCACGGAGGTGGTGACCGCGACGCTGGCGGCCGTCTCCTGCAGGCTGCGTTCGGTCTTCTCGCCGCGGACCAGGACGGCGTCGAGCGTGGCCGGGTCCACGGCACCCTCGGGCGCGCGTTGCTGGGCCATCAGCGGCGCGACGGGCAGCAACGCGCACAGCACGGCCAGGGCAAGCCGGGAACGACGGACACGCATGCAGGGCACTCCGGATCTGAAGAGGGAGGCGGCGTGGCGTCGGCTGGCCGGGGGCGGGAATGAGCCGCCATGTGAAATCGCCGTTAATTCGACCACGGATGGAAACCATTCGCAACGGGGAATGATTCTCATGGTGTGCCGCACGCTCGGCGCGTCGGTCCGCAACAGGCGCTGAGCACGCGCCGGAAGCCGCATCGCGTCGCCGGATCCACGGCGCATAATTCCGCCGATGGACACCCCCGCATGAGTACCGGCATCAGCCTCGAACTGGCCCTGGTGCTGCTGATCGCCGCGATCATCGCGGTGCCGCTGTTCCGCCGGCTCGGTCTGGTCGCGGTGCTGGCCTACCTGGCCACCGGCGTGCTGCTGGGCCCGGACGGGATCGGCGTGGTCAAGGATCCGGACCGGATCCTGGGCGCCTCCGAGATCGGCGTGGTGATGCTGCTGTTCGTGATCGGCCTGGAGGTGTCGCCTGCGCGGCTGATGCTGATGCGGCGGCCGGTGTTCGGCGCCGGCGGCGCGCAGGTGCTGGTGTCGGCGCTGCTGCTGGGCGGCGCCCTGCTCGCCTTCGGGCTGCACTGGAAGGGCGCGCTGGTCGCCGGCCTCGGCCTGGCGCTGTCCTCCACGGCGGTCGGACTGCAGCTGCTGGCCGAACGCAAGGAACTGGGCAGCGGGCACGGCCGGCTCGCGTTCGCGGTGCTGCTGTTCCAGGACCTGGTCGCGATCCCGCTGCTGGCGGTGATTCCGCTGCTGGGCGGCGCCAAGGACGAGACCCTGACCTGGAGCATGGTGCTGCACGCGCTGGGGGCGCTGGCCCTGGTCTATTTCGGCGGGCGCCTGCTGATGCACCGCGGCCTGCGCATGGTCGCGCGCACCCAGGCGCCGGAGGTGTTCACCGCGACCACGCTGCTGGCCGTGCTCGGCAGCGCCTGGATCATGCAGCAGGCCGGATTGAGCCCGGGCCTGGGCGCGTTCATCGCCGGCGTGCTGCTCGCCGATTCCGAGTACCGGCACGAACTGGAATCCCAGATCGAGCCGTTCAAGGGACTGCTGCTGGGACTGTTCTTCATCGCGGTGGGCATGGGCATCGACCTGGACCGGATCGTCGACGAGCCGCTGCTGATCGGCGGCGGCGTCGCCCTGCTGCTGGTGGTGAAGTTCAGCGTGCTGGTCGCGGTGGGCCGCGCGGCGAAACTGCCGCTGCGCAATGCGCTGCTGCTCGGCGGCACGCTGTGGCTGGGCGGCGAGTTCGCCTTCGTGGTGTTCCATGAAGCGCTGCGCGTGCGCCTGATCGGCGGCGAGAACCACGACCGCCTGGTGGCGATCGTCGGCGTGTCGATGGCGCTGATGCCGTTGCTGATGCTGGCCCTGGAACGGCGCATGCGGCATCGCCAGGCGCATGGCGCCGCCGCGCCGCAGGCACCGGCCTACGATGCGCCCGACGCCGGCCTGCAGCCGCAGGTGCTGATCGCCGGCGTCGGACGCTTCGGCCAGATCGTCGCGCGGCTGCTGGCGGCCCGGCGCATCCCCTATGTCGCCCTGGAACACAGCCCGGCCCAGGTCGAGGACGTGCGCCGCAATGGCGGGCGCATCTACTACGGCGACCCGTCGCGGCCGGACCTGCTGCGCGCCGCCGGCGCCGCGCACGCGCGCGTGTTCGTGGTCTGCATCGACGATCCCGACACCAACCTGCGCACGGTGCGCCTGATCCGGCGCCTGTATCCGCACGCGCGGGTGCTGGCGCGGGCGCGCAACCGCCAGCACGCATGGCGCCTGATGGACCTGTCCGCCGAGCCGGTGCGCGAGCTGTTCGGCAGCAGCCTGGACATGGGTACCAGGGTGCTGCGGGAACTGGGCGAGCCGGACGCCGTGGCCGACGCGCACGTGGCCCGCTTCCGCGAACACGACGAGACGCTGCTGCGCGAGCAGTACCTGGTCTACGACGATGACGCGGCGGTGGTGCAGAGCTCGCGCCAGGCGCGGCAGGACCTCATGGACCTGTTCGAGGCCGATTCGAGCGAGACGCCGGACACCGGGACGCCACCGGACGCAGCGACCGCACGCACACCCTGACCACGCGCGTGCCACGCGCGCTGTCCGATCGGTCCAGCGCGGACGTCCCGGCCCCGCGCGCGCCGGCCGGGCAACCGGCCGATGCGCCCGGGATGCTCAGGCGCGCGGTTCGCGCAGGAAGCGCGCCATCGACGACACCCCGGGCACGACCGGTGCGAACTCGGCGGCGACATCGATGAACCCGCGCATCACCGCGATCTCGCGCGGCGTGCGGTTCAGCGTGTCGCGCAGGTCGGGATCGGCGCCGGCGCGGAGCAGGCGCTGGACCACGCCGCCAAGCCCGTGCAGCGCGGCCAGATGCAGCGGGCCGAAGCCGCGCGGATCCTGGGTGTCCAGCCCCACGCCTTCCTCGAGCAGCCGCTCCAGGCCGGCCAGCACCACTGCCTCGTCGCAGGCGCTGCCCGGTTCGGCACGCGCGCCGAGCAGCAGCAGCAGCGGGGTGACGCCACCCGCTGCGGACTGGTCCGGCTCGGCGCCGGCCAGCAGCAGGGTGTCGAGCAGGGCCAGCAGGCGCTGCTTGTCGCGGCCGGTGAAGCCGTACAGCGCCGCGCAGTGCAGCGGCGCCAGGCCTTGGCCGTCGCCGGCATGGATGTCGGCGCCGGCGGTGAGCAGGCGCGCGGCGATGTCGGCCAGGCCCAGCGCCGAGGCCAGCATCAGCACGGTGACGCCGCCCGGCAGGCGATGTTCGATGTCGGCACCGGCCGACAGCAGCGCGGCCACGATCGCGGTCTGGCGCATGCTCACCGCGGCCGACAGCGCGGTGGCGCCGCTCTGCGCCGCATGCTGCGGGTCGGCACCGCGGGCCAGCAGCAGGTCCACCGCTGCGGCATGGCCACCACCGGCCGCACGCAGCAGGCCGGTACAGCCCTGGGCATCGACCGCATCGACCGGGAAACCGAGTTCGAGCAGCCGGCGGATCGCATCGGCATCGCCGGCCATCGCCCCGGCGACCACATCCGAGGCCCGCAGCGGGCGTCGCGGCAGCGGCCAGCCGCGCCAGTCCAGCCAGTCGGCGAGATCGCGGCGCCCGCTGGCCAGGGCCACGCCCAGCGGCGTCTGCCCGTCGGCGGCACGCGCGTCGGGCGAGGCGCCATGCGCGACCAGCCGGCGCAGCGCCGATTCGCGGCCCAGCGCGGCGGCAAGATGCAGCGCGGTCATGCCGTGGCTGTCGCGGGCTTCGCGGTCCACGCCCAGTTCCAGCAGTGCCGCCAGCAGCCGCAGCCAGCCCAGCCGCACCGCCAGCGACAGTGGCGGGTCGCCGGCCGCCGAGGCCGCGAACGGATCGGCGCCGGCGCCGAGCAGGTCCAGCGCGAGCTGCTCGTGCCCGCGCGCGGCGTGGTCGCGCTGCACGCAGCTGGCCAGGAAGCGCGCGAGCCCGCCGCTTCCGGCCGGTGACACGCCCTGCCGGAGCAGCACCTGCAGGCAGGCCGCGGCCTCGCCACCGTCGCCGAGCAGGCGCGCGAACAGCGTGCTGCCTTCATGCAGGACGTCCGGGTCGGCGCCGTGCGCCAGCAGCCACGCCAGCGACGCGGGCTGGCCGCGCAGGGTCGGGTCGTGCAGCAGCCCGCCCAGTTCGGCCGGCGCGCACAGGCGCGCCAGCGCCGGCAGGCCGTCCAGGCGACCGGCCCGCAATCCGTCGCGCAGCAGCGCCAGCGGCGGGCGCTCGTCGCCCTGGCTGGCGCCGTCGGCGATCGTCTCGGCCACCGCCACCGGCAGCGGGTACTCCGGGTCCAGCGCGGCCACGATCGACCAGCGGCCGGATTCGGCGGCCAGGTCGACCGCGCGCCGGCCATGCCGGTCCGGCTGCGCCGGGTCGACACCCAGCTCCAGCAGGCGCCGCACCAGCGGCAGCGCGGGACGCTCGCCCGCCACCGCCAGCATCACCGCGTTGCGGCCTTCGGCATCGACCATGGCGACGTCGATCCGGTGCTCGACCAGCTGCTCGAACACGCCCGCGTGCAGGGCGCGCACGGCTTCCATCCACGGCGCCCGGCCGGCCGCGTCGCGCAGCTGCGGGTCGGCGCCGGCGGCCAGCAGTGCGGCGACGATGTCGGCATGACCGGCCAGCGCGGCCTCGTGCAGCGCGGTGCGTGCATTGCGACCGGGGGTGCCCACCCGTGCCCGGTTCTTGAGCAGCAGCTGCACGCCGGCGGCGTCGTCTTCCTCGGTGGCGGCCGCGGCCAGCAGCGCGGGCTGCCCGCCAGACGGTTCGGCACGCGCGCCACGCTCGAGCAGGAACCTGGCCATCCGCCAGTTGCCGGCCATGCAGGCCACGCCCAGCGGTGAGAAGCCATCGTGGTTGAGCGCGTCGATCTCGGCGCCGGCGTCGCGCAGCAGCGCGGCCACGGCCGGGTCGGTGCTGCGTGCGGCGTGATGCAGCGGCGTATGGCCGTCGGCATCGGTCGCGCGCGGATCGGCGCCATTGGCCAGCAGCGTCATCACCGCTTCGGGGCGCCCATGCCAGCTGTCGCGGGTGGCCGCCAGCAGCGGCGCGATCGCGTCGGCCTGCGGATTGAGCGTGGCGCCACGC
>Ga0075364_10001199_pt1 | contig 13926 bp, 13 predicted proteins | sample EndMetdeltDD1764_FD_71517 | JGI IMG/M metagenome (GOLD analysis project Ga0075364, IMG submission 71517) | Populus endosphere microbial communities from Tennessee, USA - Endosphere MetaG P. deltoides DD176-4 | ecosystem: Host-associated > Plants > Roots > Endosphere | place: USA: Tennessee... | reverse complement strand
GCCGTGGATCCACGGCTGCTCGATCAGGTGGTCGTACTCGGTGGACAGGTTGATCGAGTCGATCACCTTGCCCTCCTCGTCGAGCAGTCCGCCGGTGCCGGTCAGGAAGATGATCTTGTACGGCTGCAGTTCGCGGACCAGTTCGTTGGCGGCGAAGTCGGCATTGATGTTGAGGATCTGGCCGCTGACGGTCTCGCCCAGGCTGGTGATCACCGGGATCGAGCCGGCCTTCAGGCTGGCCTCGATCGGCGCTAGGTTGACCTTGCGCACCTCGCCGACCAGGCCATAGGTCGCCTGGTCCAGGTACTCGGCCTCGAACACGCCGCCGGTGATCGAGGTCGCACGCGCGCCGTTCTGCTGCAGCGCCTCGACCAGCTTCAGGTTCGAGGCCTGGAACACCTTGCGCACGATCGCCAGGCCTTCCGGCGAGGTCACGCGCAGGCCGCCGATGGTCTGCTTGACGATGCCGGCCGCCGACAATTCCGCATCCAGCTGCGGACCGGCACCGTGCAGCACGATCGGGGTCAGGCCGACTTCCTGCAGGAAGGTCAGCGACGAGGTCAGGTCGTCCAGTTCATCGCGCAGCACCGCGCCCCCCACCTTGACCACGGCGAAGCGCTTGGCGTCCAGCTGCGAGAAGCGCTTGAGGTACTGGCTGATCTCCTTCGCACTGGCCATGCTCGAGAGCAGGCGCACGATGGTCTGGCGGGTCTGGGCGTTGGTGACGGGGATGTTCACTGGGACGATGTCTGCGGAAGGTGGGAAACAACCGGCAACGACGCCGGAAGAACGCGGCTCAGCCGCGCAGGAGGAAGCGGCCGGCGCTCATCGCGGGCCGTTGATGATCCGGTCGACCGAGGTCGCGTAACCCTGCAGCTGCTCCAGCGTCACGAACTCGTCGGCGGTATGCGCCTGGGCGATGTCGCCCGGGCCGTAGACCAGCGCGGTGTAACCGCCGGCGGAGAACAGCGAGGCCTCGGTCCAGAAATCGACCGCGTTGCCGATCGGCAGGTCCAGCGCGTCGGCGACGTCGCGCGCGGCCAGGCGCCGTTCTTCCGCACGGGCGATGTCACCGGAGGGCAGACTCGGTCCGCGGAAGGTTTCCTCGAAGTGCGCGGCGGCCGGCTCGGCGAAGCCGGCGAAGGTCGCCAGCAGATCGTCGATGTCCATCGACGGCAGCGGACGGAAGCCGAAGCGCAGCTCGGCCGCAGGCGCGATCATGTTGGCCTTGATCCCGCCATCGACCCGGCCGATGTTGAAGCGCAGCCCGGTCAGGCCGCCGAAGCGCGCATGCGCCAGCGACTCGACATGGTCCAGCGCCCGGCCGCCCCAGCGCATCGCCTGGTGCAGCGCGCTGGCCGACGGATCCTGCCTGCCGGACGCATGACCGGCGCGGCCGGCGAACTTCATCAGTACCGAACTGATGCCGCGATGGGCCAGCACCGCCTCGCCCATCGTCGGCTCGGCGACCAGGATCGCCTCGTAGGGCAGGCCGCGCGCCAGGAAGGCGGCGATGCAGCGCGGGTCGTTGGCTTCCTCGTCGGAGGAGAACAGGAACGCCGCATCGCCGTCGCCGGCGTTGGCCGCAGCGATCAGCGCAGCGGCCGCGCCCTTGATGTCGCAGACGCCCAGGCCGACCACGCGGTCGTCCAGCCGCCGCATCGTGTGCGGATCGGCGCTCCACGCCGGCGAATCGGGCACGGTGTCCAGATGCACGTTGAACAGGTACTTCGGCGTGCCGCGCACCGCGTACAGGCTGACCGCACCGGCGCCGTGGTCGATCACCTCGACGGCGAAGCCGGGCAGCTGCGCGCGGATGTAATCGAAGATGCCGCCGGTGGTGATCGCACGCGGCGGGTTGCGGGTGTCGAAGGACACCAGCGTCTCCAGATGCGTGAGCGTGGTTGCGAGCAGGTCGGTCATGGTCGGTCTTGGTTGCGGTGGAGACTCAGGCGATCGCCCGGGTGTAGATGTCGCTGTCGAGCCGCTCCATCAGCCGGTCGGGCCGGGCCGGCGGGGTGAATCCGAACTGCGTGTAAAGCCCATGCGCATCGAAGGTGGCCAGCATGAAGCGGCGCAGGCCCTGCAGCTGCGGATGCTCCATGATCGTCGCGACCAACTGCTTGCTGTAGCCGCGCCCACGATGCTCCGGCAGCACGAACACGTCGGCCAGGTACGCGAAGGTGGCGCCATCGGTGATCACCCGCGCGAACGCCACCTGCCCGACGCCATCGAGATAGCCGCCGAAGCACAGCGAGCCGGCGATCGCACGCTCGACCACCGCACGGGGAATGCCGCGGCACCAGTAGGCCTCGGTCGCGAGGAAGGCATGGATCAGATCCACGTCCAGTTCATGCCGGTCGGTGCCGATGCGCAGCGTGCCCACGTCAGCCTGCATCCGCCACGAAGAACCAGGCCGCCGCGATCAGCCCGTCGCGGATCTCGAACACCGCCATGTTCTCCACCACCCGGTCGCCCAGCCCATGGATGCGCTCATGGTCGAACACCGTATTGCCCACCACCGTGCGCGAGATCAGTTCGGCGCGCAGTGCCGGGTTGTTGAACCGGTGTTCGGCGTAGAACGCGGCCAGCGCAGTCCTGCCCTGCAGGGACGGCGTCTCGGCCGGCATCCGGTACGACCGGAAGTCCTCGGCGAAACAGGCGACGAAGCCATCCAGGTCGCGGCGGTTGTACGCCTCGAACTGACGGGCCACGGGAGCGGTGACGTCGGACATCGCGGGTCGGTGATCCTTGTGCATGACGGACGCCAGCGCCCGCGGAAACCGCGGACGCGGGATGACGACCTGGCGTGGCCCGGCGCCCCGCCTCCGCGGAGCGCCGGAACCGCCTTCAGCGGTTGATCTGCGCGTACAGCGTCGAGCTCATGCCGAACAGCTTGATGAAGCCCTCGGCCTCCTCCACGCCCCAGTCGGCCGACTGCGCGTAGGTCGCGCCCTTGGCGTTGAGCAGGTGCGGCGATCGCACGGCCACCGCATCGACGCGGCCGCCACGGGTTTCCAGCACCACTTCGCCGTTGACCTTGGCCTGCGAGGACTTCAGGAACGCCTCGATGTCGGTCTTCAGCGGGTCGTGGTAGAAGCCTTCGTAGACCAGCTCGACCCACTTGCGCGCGACTTCCGGCTTGAAGCGGTTCTGCTGCTTGGTCAGCACCGCGTCTTCCAGCGCGCGGTGCGCGGCCAGCAGCGAGACCAGGCCCGGCGCTTCGTACACGATGCGGCCCTTCAGACCGATCACGGTGTCGCCGGTGTAGACGCCACGGCCGACGCCGTACTGGGCGAACAGCTTGTTGAGCTTGGCCAGGATCTGCGCGCCCGGCAGCGGCTTGCCGTCCAGCTCCACCGCCTCGCCCTCGACGAACTTCAGGGTCACGGTCAGCGGCTCGATCGGCCACGCGCTGCGCGGTGCGCACCAGCCGCGCGCGCCCTCGCCCGGCGCTTCCCACTTGTCGATCTCGCCACCGGACATGGTCAGGCCCAGCAGGTTCTCGTTGATGGTGTAGGCCTTCTGCTTGGCGCGCACGCCGAAGCCGCGCTCCTCGAGGTACTTCTGCTCGTAGGCGCGGGTCTGGGTGTGCTCCTTCTGGATCTCGCGGATCGGGGCGACGATCTCGTAATCGCCCAGCGCCTTGACCGCCAGGTCGAAGCGGACCTGGTCGTTGCCCATGCCGGTGCAGCCGTGCGCGATGATGTTGGTGCCCAGCTCGGCGGCGCGCTTGAGCGCGGCGTCGACGATCAGGTAGCGGTCGGAGACCAGCAGCGGATACTGGCCCTGGTAACCCTCGCCGGCCCAGACGAACGGCTTGACGAAGCCTTCCCAGATCGACGGGCCGCCATCGACGGTGACGTGGCTGGCCGCGCCCAGTTCGGCGGCGCGCTTCTCGATGAAGTCGCGTTCCTCGTCGTCCACGCCGCCGGTATCGGCGAACACGGTGTGCACGGCGTAGCCGCGCTCCTGCAGGTACGGAATGCAGAAGCTGGTATCGAGGCCGCCGGAGAAGGCCAGGACGATGTCTTTCTTGCTCATGGGGGAGTTCCGCGTTGCGTGGGTTGGGTTACTGGGAGGCCAGCGCGGCCATGATCGCCTTCTGCACGTGCAGACGGTTCTCGGCCTCGTTGATCGCGATGCAGTTGGGCGAGTCCATCACCCCGTCGGTCGCCTTCACGTTCCGGCGCAGCGGCAGGCAGTGCGAGAACACGCCGTTGTTGGTCAGGGCCATCTTGGCTTCGTCGACGATGAAGTGCTGGTGCTGGTCGCGGATCGGCTTTTCCGGCGCCCAGTTGCCGAAGAACGGCAGCGCGCCCCAGCTCTTGGCGTAGACCACGTCGGCGCCGCTGTAGGCGCTTTCGATGTCGTGGCTGACCCGCAGCGAGCCGCCGCTCTCGGCGACGTTCTGCTCGGCCCAGCCCATGTAGCGCTCGTCCAGGATGTAGTCCGGGGTCGGGCACAGCAGGGTCACGTCCATGCCCATGCGGGTGGCGATGGTCAGCGCCGAGTTGGCCACCGCGGTGTTCAGCGGCTTGGGGTGGTAGGTCCAGGTCAGCACGTACTTCTTGCCGCGCAGGTCGGAGGTGCCGAAGTGCTCCTGCAGGGCCAGCGCATGCGCCAGCTCCTGGCAGGGATGGGTGATGGTCTCCATGTTGATGACCGGCACCGGCGAATACTTCGCGAACGACTTCAGCACGATGTCCTGGCGGTCGTACTGCCAGTCGACGAACTTCGGGAACGCGCGCACGCCGATCAGGTCGACGTAGCGGCCCAGCACCTGGGCCACCTCGGCGATGTGCTCCTCGGTGTCGCCATCCATCACGGTGCCGAAATCGAACTCGATCGGCCACGCGTCCTTGCCCGGCTGCAGCACGATGGCGTGCCCGCCCAGCTGGAAGGCGCCCAGCTCGAAACTGGTCCGGGTCCGCATCGAGGGATTGAAGAACACCAGCGCGATCGACTTGCCCTTCAGTTCGCTGCCCAGCCGGTTGCGCTTGAACAGGGCCGCCTGGGTCAGCAGCGCGTCCAGTTCGGGGCGGGTCCAGTCCTGGGTGTTGAGGAAATGCTTCAGTGACATCGATCGATCCCTTGCTGCGTGGAGGCCCCGTTGCCGGCATGCCTGTGCGCGGGTGCGCTGTGCGGAGTTAGACGGTCGAACCTATTTCAGTTGAAACTTCTGCCGGGCCGAAAACGAAAAAACCCAGCCTCAGGCTGGGTTTTCGGAATTGCAGCGCGACACGCTCCGGTTACCCAGCGAAGATGTGGGGTTCCGGTCGACGCGCACGCGAGGTCATCCCGGAGGCCATCCGGGCGGCGCTTGCGGCGTGCGTGTGCGGGTGATTCTTCATAGGGGCGGCATCCTCGCACGCGCGGCGCGGGCACGCAAGCATGCCCCGCGGCTCAGGGACCGGAGGCTGGGCGCGCCGGCGCCTCGGCCGCGTACGGCGTGACCGAGACACGGACGCGCAGGCGGTTGCCCGGATCCTCGGCCAGGCGCGAACGGAACTTGGTGCCCTTGTAGACGTAGTCGACGTCGTAGGCGATGGGCCGCTGGAACTCGCGGTCCACTTGCACCATCCGGCAGTTGCGCTGGGCCGGCGCCCTGGGCTGTTCGGCCGGCGGCGGCGGCGCGTCGTCGCGCGAGAACACGCCCTTGACCGAATCGAGCATGCGCGAGAACGCCCCCTGCTCCCTGGCCTCGGGCTCCGGCTGCGGGGATTGCGGCGGCGGGTCGCAGCGCTCCTCCATGCGGCTGGCGCGCAGCGTCTGGTAGACCGGCTCCACGCGCAGGACCTGTGCGTAATCGAGCTTGACGTTCTCCGCAGGGACCACTCTGACCGCCGCCGGATCCTGGGCTGCCGCCGGCAGCGCCGGGAGCACGAGCAGGCAGAGGAACAGCGGTATCGGGGAAGGTCGCATCGGTCCCGGAAGTCGGCGCACTGGAACCGACAGTGTAGGCATCGCGCCTTGCACCGCGCTGAACCGGCAGTGAGGCCAGGTGTTGCCACGGCGCTCCGGTGCCCCGCGGCGGTGCCGGATGGCTGCTGGGAGTAGAATCGCCGACCACCCACGTCCTTGCGTCCGCCACCGATGCCCCTGCGCCTCTACAACAGCCTGACCCGCCAGTCCGAGGATTTCGCACCGCAGGATCCGGCCTGCCCGACCATGTACCTGTGCGGGCCGACCGTCTACAACTACGTGCACATCGGCAATGCGCGCGGCCCGGTGGTCTTCGGCGTGCTGGCCGACCTGCTGCAGCGCCGCCATGGCGCGCTGCGCTACGCGCGCAACATCACCGACGTCGACGACAAGATCAACGCCGCGGCGAAGGACCAGGGCGTGCCGATCTCGGCCATCACCGAGCGCTTCGCCGCCGCCTACCGCGAGGACATGGCCGCGCTGGGCGTCACGCCCCAGAACATCCAGCCCGATGCCACCGCGCACGTCCCGCAGATGATCGCGATGATCGAGCGCCTGATCGAGAGCGGCCATGCCTATGCCGCCGAAGGCCACGTACTGTTCGCGGTCGCCAGCTTCGACGGCTACGGCAAGCTTTCGCGCCGCGATCCGGACGAGATGCTGGCCGGCGCCAGGGTCGAGGTGGCGCCCTACAAGCGGGACGCCGGCGACTTCGTGCTGTGGAAGCCGTCCAGCGACGACCTGCCGGGCTGGGACTCGCCCTGGGGCCGCGGCCGTCCGGGCTGGCACATCGAATGCTCGGCGATGGCCGCCGCCCACCTGGGCCCGACCATCGACATCCACGCCGGCGGCGTCGACCTGCAGTTCCCGCACCACGAGAACGAGATCGCGCAGAGCGAATGCGCCCACGGCGGCCAGACCTTCGCCCGGTTCTGGCTGCACAACGGCATGCTCAACTTCGGCGGCGCCAAGATGAGCAAGTCGGTCGGCAACATCGAACGCGTCCACGACCTGGTCCGCCGGCATCCGCCCGAGGCGCTGCGCTACGCGCTGCTGTCGGCGCATTACCGGCAGCCGCTGGACTGGTCGGATGCGCTGATCGAGCAGTCGGTGCGCACGCTGGACCGGTTGTACGGCACGCTGCGCGACCTGGCCGACGTCGAAGCGAGCGCCTCGATTCCCGCCGGTATCGAGAATGCGCTGGACGATGACCTCAACACGCCGTTGGCGCTGGCCGAAGTCGCCCGTCTCGCCGGCGAAGCGCGCAGGGCCGTCGACGCCGACGCCAAGGCGCGCCTGAAGGCCGACCTGCTCGGCGCCGGCCTGGCCCTGGGCCTGCTGCAGCAGGCGCCGGCCGACTGGTTCAACCGCGGCGCCGGCGATGGCGACGACGCCCGCATCCAGGCTCTGATCGACGAGCGCGGCGCGGCCAAGCAGGCCCGCGACTTTGCCCGCTCCGACGCCATCCGCGACCAGCTGGCCGCCGAGGGCATCCTGCTCGAGGACACGCCGCAGGGCGTGCGCTGGAAGCGCGCCTGACGGATGCATCCGCGCCCGCTGCGTGTCGGTAGCGCCCTGCCACGCGCTGGCCGGGCCTGACGAGACCGGGCCGGCAGCGCCGCGCCAGGGATGGCAGCCACCACAGACCGACGAGAACACCGTGACCGACTCCCCCTTCCCGCTCGAGCCCACCGCCGCGGACGCCCAGGCCGCGATCAAGGACGAGTTCGCCTTCTTCGGCGACTGGTCCGAGCGCTACCAGTACCTGATCGACCTCGGCCGCAAGCTGCCGCCCTTTCCGGACGAATGGAAGACCGAGGAGCACCGCCTGCATGGCTGCCAGTCCATGGTCTGGATCGTGCCGCAGGGCAACGGCGGGCGCCTGGATTTCCATGCCGTGAGCGACTCGGCCATCGTCTCCGGCCTGATCTTCCTGGCGCTGCGCGTCTACTCCGGGCGCCCGGCGGAAGAAATCCTGGCCACCGATCCGAACTACATCGCCGACATCGGCCTGGCCAAACACCTCTCGCCCACCCGCAGCAATGGCCTGGCCTCGCTGCTGGCCTTCATCCGCGACACCGCCGCCAGCCAGCAACGCCAGTGAACACGGCCGAGGCCGCGCTGCCAGGCCCGGCCTCGCCGCTGGGCAGCGTGCCGTTCCGGATCCTGCTGTGTTACCGGGTCTGCGCGATCCTGTCCTATCAGATCGTCGCGGTCACCGTCGGCTGGCACGTCTACGAACTGACCCGCAACCCCTTCTCGCTCGGCCTGATCGGCCTGGCCGAAGTCGTGCCCTTCATCGGCATGGCGCTGTTCGCCGGTTATCTGGTCGACCACCTGCCCAAGCGCATGCTCGGCGCGGCGGCCTGCGCAGGGCTGTGCGGCACCGCGCTGCTGCTGACCTTCATCGCCGCGGGCCGGCTCGGTGCGGCCGCCACCTGGCCGATCTACGCGGCGATCGTCCTCACCGGCCTGGTCCGCGCGTTTCTGACCCCGGTCTACACCGCGCTGTTCGCACGGGTGCTGCGCCGCGAGCAGTTCGCCCGCGGCGCCAGCCTGGGCAGCATCTTCTTCCAGAGCGCGATGGTCTGCGGGCCGGCGCTTGGCGGTGTGCTGGTCGGCGTGGCCGGCAAGACCGCCGCCTACGGCCTGGCCGCCGCACTGGCCCTGGTCGCCGGCGTGGTGCTGCTGTCGCTGCGGATCGTCGAGCCACGCGTGGACGGGCCACGCCCACCGGTGTTCGCCAGCATCGGCCAGGGCCTGCGCTTCGTGTTCGGCAACCAGATCATGCTGGGCGCGCAGGCGCTGGACCTGTTCGCGGTGCTGTTCGGCGGCGCGATCTCGCTGGCGCCGGCCTTCATCCACGACATCCTGCATTACGGCCCGGAAGGCCTGGGCATCCTGCGCGGGGCGCCGGCACTGGGCGCGGTGGCCGCGGGCATCGTCCTGGCGCGGCGCCCACCCGGGCGCCACGCCGGCCGTCTGCTGCTGTACGCGGTCGCCGGGTTCGGCCTGTGCATCATCGGCTTCGGCCTGTCGCGCGCGTTCTGGCTGTCGGCGTTCTTCCTGCTGCTGTCGGGCGTCTGCGACGGCGTGTCGGTGGTGCTGCGCTCGACCATCATGCAGCTGGTCACCCCGGACCAGATGCGCGGGCGTGTGGCCTCGATCAACGGCATCTTCATCGGCTCGTCCAACGAGCTGGGTGCGTTCTACGCCGGCTCGATGGCGCGCCTGCTCGGACTGGTGCCGGCCGTGGTGTTGGGCGGCTGCGTGACCCTGGGCGTGGTCGCCACCACGGCGGCGAAGGCACCACGCTTACGCCGGCTGGACCTGAAGGACCTGCAGTAACGCGTGCATGCAGCCGCCACCGTTGTGGCGACATCGGCCACCGGATGGCGTGCCGCGGGCGGGAATGCACCGTTCGCCACCCTGCCCTTGAGGCCGGAGCAGGCCCGCGCGGACCCGTCCACGGGTGACCACGTCACCAATCCATTTCGCCCGACATGTTCCGCAAGCGCCTTGGCGGCCGGCCGACGCCCTCTCGCTGGCTACACCGGATGTGCCGTGACCTCTTCGGGCACGGGCCCATTCCACTGCGTCGCAGGACGCGGATGCCGGAGCGCCGCGCAGCTCCGCGACACGTGAGGCACAGGAGACACCGGAGACACAGGGCAGGATCGCCTGCACCCATTGGTCGCATCCGCCATGCGCTATGCGCTATGCGCCCCGCGCCCGGAGTCTTCCAGCACAGGCCCACCCTCGCCTTGGCACACTTCGGCCACGCGTGTCATCCATTCCGCGTCACGACAGGCAACAGCGTCGCCGCACCTTGCGCGCAGGCGCTCGTCCTGCCCGCCACGCAGGGCGGCGATGACGACAGGCGCAGCCGGACGCAGAAACGACGAACCCCGCCGGAGCGGGGTTCGTCATGGTGGCACCGCGATGCAGCCGGAAGCGTTACTCGCCCTGCTGCTTCTGCATGTGCTCCCAGCGCTCCTGGGCGTCGATGGTACGCTCGGCGGTCAGGCGCGCCTCGAGACGCTCCAGGCCGATTTCCTCGCCGGTATCGACGCAGTAGCCGTAGTCGCCGGCTTCCAGACGCTTGAGCGTGCTGTCGATCTTGCCGATCAGCTTGCGGTAGCGGTCGCGGGTCCGCAGTTCCAGCGAGTTTTCGGTTTCGCGGGTCGCACGCTCGGCCTCGTCGCCGATGTCGCGGACCTCGTCCTTCAGGTTCTCGATGGTCTGCTTGGACTCTTCGACCAGGTCGGCGCGCCAGCCGAGCAGGCGCTGGCGGAAATACTCCAGCTGCAGCGGGCTCATGTACTCCTCGCCGGCGCTGGGCTTGTAGCCCTGCGGCAGGAGCGGACGGCCGGTGGCGTCGTCGATCTTGTAGTCGACGGACTTCTGCGCACTGCGCGGCGCCGGGGCGTCGGCCTTCTTGGAGACGACGGCGACGGCGACCTTGCCCTGGACGGCCGGACGCGAGGCGGTGGCCGGCGTGGCGGAGGCGGTGGGCTTGGTGGAACTGGGGGATTTCGATGCGGGCACGGACTTTTCTTGCGAAGGAGCGGAAACCGCTGCGGTCGCCTTCTTGGCGGAGGCCGTCACGGTCTTCGCGGGTGCGGACTGGACCGGCGCAGGCCTGGTGGCCGACGCCGGTACGGTGGGAGTGGTCGCTTTCCTTGCGACCGGCTTTGCCGGAGTGGCGGCCGGCGCGGCCTTCTTGCTGGAACTGGTCGGCGTGACCGCCGGCTTGCCCTTGGACGGCGTGGCCGGAGCGGCCTTCTTCACCGGCGCGGGCTTGGCGGCCGTCTTTTTCACGGGCGCCGGTGCGGCTTTCACGCTTTTCTGCGCTACGGGCTTTTTCGGCACCGCAGCGGCCTTCTTGACGGCCTTGGTCGCAACCGGCTTCGCCGGCGTCCTGGCGACGGCCTTCTTGGCGGCAGGCTTCTTGGCGACCGGCTTGGCCGGCTTGACGGTCTTCTTGGCGGGCGCCGCCTTCTTGGCGACGACCTTCTTGGTGGCGGGTTTGGCCACGGCCTTCTTGGCGACCGGCTTGGCCGGCTTCCTGGCGGCGGTGGTCTTGCTTGCGGCCTTGGCGGCCTTCTTTACGGGTTTCTTGGCAGCCACGTACAAGGGTTCCTCGTAATTTTCCCGTCCCCGGGAAAGCGGGCCTTTATAGCTCACCCCATCCGATGCGGCAACCTGGGACGGACCGCCGCGATGGACGGGCCCTGACGGTGTCATCGCCGGCGCATGCTATCCCGGTGCGCATGCCCGCGGCGTGACGCGGCGCGCGGGGGCTGGCGTATGATGCGGACGTGATCGCCCGCCTGCTCATCCTGGCGCTGCGCGCCTACAAGCGCTTCATCAGCCCCCTGCTCGGTCCCCGCTGCCGGTTCGTCCCCAGCTGCTCGGAATATGCGATGGAAGCGATCGGCCGGCATGGCCCGGCACGCGGCAGCTGGCTGACCCTGCGCCGTCTCGGGCGCTGCCACCCGTTCCATCCCGGTGGCCACGACCCGGTGCCCGACTCCCCCCGTTCTTGCTCCTGCACAGGAAACCACTGATGCCCGGCACTACCCTGATCGTCAACGCCCGTCTGGTCAACGAAGGACGCACCTTCGATGGCGACCTGCGGATCGAGAACGGCCGGATCGCGCAGATCGGCAGCGGCCTGAAGGCACAGAGCGGCGAGCGCGTGGTCGACGCGGCGGGACGCTGGCTGCTGCCCGGCATGATCGACGACCAGGTCCATTTCCGCGAGCCGGGCCTGACCCACAAGGGCGACATCGCGACCGAGTCGGCCGCGGCCGTTGCCGGCGGGCTGACCAGCTTCATGGACATGCCCAACACCAATCCGCCGACCCTCGATGCCGAGCGGCTGGAAGAGAAGTACGCCGCCGCGAAGGGCCGCGCCTGGGGCAACCACGGCTTCTACATGGGCGCCAGCAACGACAACCTGGAGGCGATCCAGCGCACCGACCCGAAGGCGACGCCGGGCGTGAAGGTGTTCATGGGCGCGTCCACCGGCAACATGCTGGTCGACAATCCGGAGACGCTGGACGCGATCTTCCGCGACACGCCGGTGCCGATCATCACCCACTGCGAGGACACTCCGACCATCCAGGCCAACATGGAGCGCTACCGCGCCCGGTACGGCGACGAGATTCCGGTCGAATTCCACCCGGACATCCGCTCGCGCGAGGCCTGCATCAAGTCGACCCGGCTGGCGCTGGAACTGGCCCGTCGCCACGACACCCGGCTGCACGTGCTGCACATCTCCACCGCCGACGAGCTGGCGCTGTTCCAGCGCGGTCCGCTGGTCGCCGACGGCAGGCGCAAGCGGATCACCGCCGAGACCTGCATCCACTTCCTGCGCTTCGACCGCCGCGACTACGCGCGCCTGGGCAACCAGATCAAGTGCAACCCGGCGATCAAGGATCCAGCCGATCGCGAGGCGCTGATCCGGGCGCTGGCCGAGGACGTGATCGACGTGCTGGCCACCGACCATGCCCCGCACACGCTGGAAGAGAAGGCGCAGACCCACTACGGCCGCGCGCCGGGCGGCCTGCCGCTGGTGCAGTACGCGCTGCTGGCGGCGATCGAACTGGCCCACGAGAAACGCGCCGACATCGCGCGGATCGTGCAGAAGACCGCGCACGCGCCGGCGCAGCTGTTCGACGTCAAGGAACGTGGCTTCCTGCGCGAGGGCTACTGGGCCGATCTGGTCCTGGTCGACGATGAGCCGCTGACCGTGCGCCGCGAGGACGTGCTGTCCAAGTGCGGCTGGTCGCCGTTCGAGGGCACCACCTTCCGTTCCCGGATCGGCGCGACCTGGGTCAACGGCCGCCTGGTCTGGAACGGACGCGAGCTGGTCGGCAACCCGAACGGGCAGCGCCTGGAGTTCGACCGCTGATGCGGGGTGGTCGCCTGGCCGGCGTGCTGCTGGCCTGCCTCGGCCTGCAGGCCGGCATCGCCCACGCGCAGTCCGATGCGGACGCGCGCGTGGTGTTTCCGGCCAGCGTGCAGCAGGGCGCGATGGTGATCGGCAAGGTCCCGCCGGGCAGCCGGGTCGAGTACGCCGGCCGCAGCCTGCGCACCACCGGCTACGGCAGCGTGGTGTTCGGCGTCGGCCGCGACCAGGCGGCGCCGGTGACGGTCGAGGTGATCCGCCCGGACGGCAGCCGCAGCGCCGCGACCATCGCGGTGAGCGCACGCGACTTCCCGGTGCAGCGGGTCGACGGCGTGCCGCCGAAGACGGTCGATCCGCCGCCGGCGATCGCCGAACGGATCAGGCGCGAGCAGGCCCAGGTCACCGCCGCACGCGTGCGCGACGATGCCCGCGCCGATTTCGCCCAGCGCTTCATCTGGCCGGTGCAGGGCCGCATCAGCGGCCGCTTCGGCAACCAGCGCGTCTACAACGGCAAGCCCGGATCGCCGCATTCGGGCATGGACATCGCCGCGCCGACGGGGACCGCGATCAAGGCGCCGGCGGCCGGCATCGTCACCTTCGCCGGCGCCGACCTGTACCTGACCGGCGGCACCCTGCTGCTCGATCATGGACACGGCATCAGCTCGAACTTCCTGCACCTGTCGCGTCTGGACGTGAAGGTCGGCGACCGGGTGGAACAGGGTCAGGTGATCGGCGCGGTCGGTGCGACCGGGCGCGCGACCGGCCCGCATCTGCACTGGGGCATGAACTGGTTCGACGTGCGAATCGACCCGCTGCTCGTACTCGAACGTGGCAGCTGAACGCCGCTGCGCCGTCGCGTCCTCCACGCGCGGCGGCGCGCCGGCCATGGCGACCATCGAAGTTCCAGCTTGGCGCGGTTCGACCCGCTGCTCGTACTTGAACGTGGCAGCTGAACGCCGCTGCGTCGTCACGCTCTCCACGCGCGGCGGCGCGCCGGCCATGGCGGACATCGAAGTTCCAGCGTGGCGCGGTTCGACGTGCGGATCGACCCGCTGCTCGTGCTCGAACGTGGCAGCTGAACGCCG
>Ga0075364_10001198_pt1 | contig 13929 bp, 10 predicted proteins | sample EndMetdeltDD1764_FD_71517 | JGI IMG/M metagenome (GOLD analysis project Ga0075364, IMG submission 71517) | Populus endosphere microbial communities from Tennessee, USA - Endosphere MetaG P. deltoides DD176-4 | ecosystem: Host-associated > Plants > Roots > Endosphere | place: USA: Tennessee... | reverse complement strand
GCATGTTGACGACTTCGGCAGCGCCCGGATAACCGATCGGACCGGCGCCACGCATGAACAGAACAGTGTTGGCATCGATTTCCAGCGACGGATCGTCGATCCGGTGATGGTAATCTTCCGGTCCATCGAAGACGACCGCACGGCCTTCGAAGGCTTCCGGGTCACTGGGGTTCGACAGATAACGATCACGGAATTCCTGCGAGATTACGCTCTTCTTCATGATCGCCGAATTGAACAGGTTGCCGCGCAGAACGCGGAAACCGGCATGGGCCTTCAGCGGATTGTCATAGGTGCGGATAACCTTGTCATCCTCGATGACGGCCCCGCGACAGTTCTCACCGATCGTCTTGCCGTTGACGGTCATCGCATCCTCATGGATGAGGCCCTGCGTCATCAGCTGGTTCACGACGGCAGGAACGCCACCGGCATGGTAATAATCTTCGCCGAGATATTCGCCGGCCGGCTGCAGGTTGACGAGAAGCGGCACTTCTTCGCCATAGGTCTGCCAGTCATCGACGGTCAGTTCCACGCCGATATGGCGGGCAAGGCCGTTCAGATGGATCGGCGCGTTGGTGGAGCCACCGATTGCCGAGTTGACGCGGATGGCGTTGATGAAGGCTTCCTTGGTCATGATGTCGGAAGGCTTGAGGTCTTCCTTGACCATTTCAACGATGCGCAGGCCAGTGAGATAGGACACTTCCTGACGGTCGCGATAAGGCGCCGGGATGGCAGCGGAACCCGGAAGCTGCATACCGAGCGCTTCGGCCAGCGAGTTCATGGTCGTCGCCGTACCCATCGTGTTGCAGTAACCGGTGGACGGAGCCGAAGAGGCAACCAGCTTGACGAAGCCGGCATAGTCGATTTCACCCTTGGCGAGCAGTTCGCGCGCCTTCCAGACGATGGTGCCCGAACCGGTGCGTTCGCCACGGAACCAGCCGTTCAGCATGGGGCCGACGGAAAGAGCGATGGCCGGGATATTGACGGTGGCCGCCGCCATAAGACAGGCCGGTGTGGTCTTGTCGCAGCCAATCGTCAGCACGACGCCATCGAGCGGATAACCGTAAAGCACTTCGACGAGGCCAAGGTAGGCGAGGTTACGGTCGAGACCGGCGGTCGGGCGTTTGCCGGTTTCCTGGATCGGGTGGACCGGGAATTCGATGGCGATGCCACCGGCTTCACGGATACCTTCGCGCAGACGGTGCGCCAGCTCCAGATGGTGACGGTTGCATGGCGACAGATCCGAGCCGGTCTGGGCGATGCCGATGATCGGACGATCCGACTGTAACTCGGCCTGGCTGAGGCCGAAGTTCATGTAGCGCTCGAGATAAAGCGCGGTCATGTCGACATTGTCGGGATTGTCGAACCACGCGCGCGAACGCAGCTTGCGGCCCTTTGCAGCTTCGACGATGGCTTTCGGATCGTGATTGTCGGAATTGCTCATGATGCTGTTCTCGAATTGGAAGATGGGGCGGATCGAGTTTTCATCTCAATCCCCGAACGCTTCGACATTGACGCGACGGCCGAGCATGAAGGCATCCGCCACATGTACCAGCGGCGAAAGATCGGCATCGACACCAGACGTCGGCACCAGCTCCACGAAGCGCTCGTAGAGACGGCGATATTCGTGATTTTCACCGGCAGGCTGCTGTACGCCATCGATAACGACACGACCGCCGCCATGGGTGAGCGCTACTGGGCCTTCTTCGGTGTCGATGCGGATATCCCAGGTCTGCGGCCCGGTCTGACGCCAATCCATCTCGGCCGTAACGGGAATGCCGTTAGCGGTCTGGAATTTCAGGTTGGCGGCGATCGGTGCTGCACGGTTTTCCGGGAAGAACAGATCGGACGAGGTCAGATGAAAGCTATCCGGCATGATGTGGGTGACGATGGAAAGCGCGTTGATGCCCGGATCGAACACACCGAGACCGCCCGGCTCCCAGATCCAGGCCTGACCCGGATGCCAATAACGCACGTCTTCCTTCCAGATAACCGACACCGAACGCAGTGTGCGCTTGGACAGCAGTTCACGAACCTGCTCGACGGCAGCGCCCGCACGCGAATGCCATGTTGCGTAAAGGCTGACGCCCTGCTTGCGAGCCAGCTTTTCCAGCGCGAACACTTCGGCGAGCGTGGTGCCCGGCGGCTTTTCCAGCATCAGGTGCTTGCCGGCTTCGAGCGCGGCCTTCGCCTGTGCAAAACGCCCCTGCGGCGGCGTGCAAAGCGACACTGCATCCAGCTCGATACCCGATGCGAGCATTTCGTTGATGTCGCGGAAACAGTGCACGCCCTCAAGCTGAGCATTGCGGCTGGCGACAGCCGTCAGTTCGATACCGTTGGCAGCAGCGATCGCTCCGAGATGCTGATCCCTTGCGATCTTGCCCAAACCGACGATGCCGAGACGAATATTACCCATTCCAATTTCTTTCTTTAAAGCTTGCGCATTTCGACCGGCGTCGCCGCCGCAACGGTCAGGCTGTTGACAAGCGGAAGCTTGAACGGCGCCGCCGAGATTTCAAAAGTGTCGCCCGGTTCGGTCTTGATGCCTTCGGAGAAGGACAGCGTCGCCGTGCCGAAAAAATGCACGTGCAGATCGCCCGGACGGCGGAAAATATCATACTTGAAATTATGGTGTTCGAGATTGGCAATCGTGTGCGACATGTTCGCTTCCCCCGAGAGGAAGGGCTTTTCGAAGATGACTTCTCCGCCGCGGCGAACACGCGATGTGCCCTCGACATGATCCGGCAGATCACCCACCAGCAGTTCCGGCCCGAGCGCTGCCTGACGCAGCTTTGAATGAGCCAGCCAGAGATAGTTGCCTTTTTCGGTCACGTGATCGGAAAACTCGTTGGCAAGACAGAAACCGACGCGATAAGTCACGCCGTCCTCGCCGATCAGATAGATGCCGGCCAGTTCCGGCTCTTCGCCGCCATCCAGCGCGAAGGCAGGCGATTGCAGATCCTCACCGGTGGCGCGCAGCTGCGAGCCGTCGCCCTTGTAGAACCATTCAGGCTGCACGCCCGCCTGACCGGGTTTTGGCTTGCCGCCTTCGACACCCATCAGGAACATGCGCATGGAATCGGTCGGCTTTTCTTCCGATTGTGCCGCCTTATGCATCTTGTCACGGCCATCGGCCGAACCGAGATGGGTCAAACCCGTGCCGGCAACGATGAAATGCGCCGGATCAGGATGGGTGATGGGAAGCAGGATGCGCTTTTCTTCGGCGGCCTTCTCAAGATCCACCACATCGCCAAGTCCAACATGGCGGATATAATCAGCCAGCGTCTGTCCGGCCGCAATAGCCTGCCGTGCCAGTTCATAAGTGGCATTCACGCCATTGACCGCACGGGCCTCGCCTTCGCCATCCCAAGCAACGACGCGGACAGCGCCGGATGCATCCGCAACCTGAAGAATTCGCAGCATCAACCAACCACCCTAGATATTCCACTCCCATCCGGCGCCTCCTCAGGGCCGGACCTCTTGCCACCACTGCGCCATAACGACGCTTGGCAGATAAATATGACTATTTGAACAGGCAGCAAATTGTCAAGCATCGGAAACGGCAATCCGCCTCCATCATGTGGAAGGCAACGCTTATAATTTGAGCATTTTAAATCGTTTAGATTGACAAACGTCACTCGCAAACAGGCAAACTGCCGTTTCTGATAAAAATTCCGCTTGCAAAAGTATTACTATATGCTCAGTTAGAAATGCACTTGCTAATTTCATCTCTGGGAGGATTAAAGATGAGAACAGCATTCGCGGCGCTTGGCGTCGCATTGACACTTTCCCTTAGCACCAGCGTTTCAGCAGCATCCCTTACGGTGGGTTTCTCGCAGATCGGCTCCGAATCGGGCTGGCGTGCGGCTGAAACCACGGTCACCAAACAGGAAGCTGAAAAACGCGGCGTCACCCTGAAATTCGCCGATGCCCAGCAAAAGCAGGAAAACCAGATCAAGGCGATCCGTAGCTTCATCGCACAGGGCGTCGACGCCATCCTGATCGCGCCGGTGGTGGCGACGGGCTGGGATGCCGTCCTTAAGGAAGCCAAGGAAGAGAAGATCCCCGTGATCCTGCTCGACCGCGAAATCGAATCGCCGAAAGACCTTTACCTGACCGCCGTGACTTCCGATCAGGTTCACGAAGGCAAGGTTGCCGGCGACTGGCTGGTAAAGGATGTCGGCTCCAAGGACTGCAAGGTTGTGGAATTGCAGGGCACGACCGGCTCTTCGCCGGCCATCAACCGCAAGAAGGGCTTTGAAGAAGCCATCAAGGCGGCGTCCAACATCAAGATCGTGCGTTCGCAGACCGGTGACTTCACCCGTACCAAGGGCAAGGAAGTCATGGAAAGCTTCATCAAGGCGGAAGGCGGCGGCAAGGATATCTGTGCCGTTTACGCCCACAACGACGATATGGCTGTCGGCGCCATCCAGGCCATCAAGGAAGCCGGCCTGAAGCCGGGCACCGACATCAAGATCGTCTCCATCGACGCCGTGCCGGATATTTTCCAGGCTATGGCGAAGGGTGAAGCCAACGCCACGGTGGAACTGACCCCGAATATGGCCGGACCTGCCTTCGATGCGCTCGATGCCTATCTGAAGGACAAGAAGGAACCGCCGAAGTGGATCCAGACCGAGTCCAAGCTCTATACCGCGAGCGACGACCCGATGACGGTGTACGAGTCCAAGAAGGGCCTCGGCTACTGATCCCTGCCATCACGGCATAATCAGCGCGGGCATCCTCACCGATGCCCGCATCACTGACGCAAGACGGGCGGCGCGTTTTATCGCGTGCCGCTCGCCGATAACCCATGCGGACAGGTGAGCATGTCAGATCCCCAACACATTCCGGAAGCCGATAAAGTTCTCGAAGCGCGGTCGATCACCAAGAGCTTTCTCGGTAATATCGCGCTCGACAATGTCGACTTTTCACTCAAGCGTGGCGAAATCCATGCGCTGCTGGGTGAAAACGGCGCCGGCAAATCCACCCTGATCAAGATCCTGACAGGCGTCTATCATCGCGACGGCGGCACGATGCGGCTCGATGGCGAAGATGTGTCACCAGCCAATGTTGGCGAGGCGCAGGCGCTCGGCATCGGCACCGTTTATCAGGAGGTCAATCTTCTGGAAAATCTGACGGTGGCGGAGAACCTGTTTCTAGGCCGCCAGCCGCGCCGTTTCGGCCTGACCGACCGCCGCGAGATGCGTCGTCGTTCCCGCGAATTGCTGGCCCGTTACGGGCTGGATATCGATGTCGATGCGCTGCTCTCCACCTATTCCGTCGCTATCCGCCAAATCATCGCCATTGCCCGCGCCGTCGATCTGTCCGGCAAGGTTCTGGTGCTGGACGAACCGACAGCCAGCCTCGATGCGCAGGAAGTGGACGTCCTGTTTTCCGTGCTGCGCAAACTGAAGGCGGATGGACTCGGCATCGTTCTCATCACCCACTTTCTCAACCAGGTCTATGCAGTGGCTGATCGCGTGACAGTGCTGCGCAACGGCAAACTGGTCGGTAGCCGCGCGCTTGAAAACCTGCCGCGCATGGAACTGATCTCGATGATGCTCGGCCGCGAGTTGCAGCATGTGACGCGCGATCATCAAGCCAGTGAAGGCAATGTTCCGGCTGGCGACGCCTCGATCCGGTTTGAAGACTATGGAAAACGCGGCAGCGTTTCGCCTTTCGATCTGGCCATTCGCCCTGGCGAAGTTGTCGGCATTGCCGGCTTGCTCGGTTCAGGCCGTAGCGAAACCGCCTTCCTTCTTTTCGGCATTGATCGCGCCGACAGCGGCACAGCGAGTATCGATGGCAGCACGGTCGCCCTGACCTCACCGGAAGCGGCAATCGCCAACGGCTTTGGTTTCTGTCCCGAAGAACGCAAAACGGACGGCATTATCGGCGATTTTTCCGTGGCGGAAAACATCGCGCTGGCGCTGCAGGCGCGACAAGGCTGGGCAAAACCGATCCCGTCACGCCAACGCCTGACGCTGGCACAGGAATTCATTCGCTCGCTCGACATCCGTCCGCCCGATCCTGACCGGCCGATCAAGTTTCTGTCCGGCGGCAACCAGCAGAAAGCCATTCTGGCCCGCTGGCTTGCCACCAACCCAAAACTTCTCATCCTCGATGAACCGACACGCGGCATCGATATCGGCGCGCATGCGGAAATTCTGCGAATGATCGAGCGTCTCTGTACCGAAGGCATGTCGCTGGTGGTCATCTCGTCCGAACTGGAGGAACTGACGGCGATTGCCCATCGCGTCATCGTGCTTTCCGACCGCAAACATATTGCCGAACTGTCCGGCGCGGACGTGACCGCCGATAATATCATGCACGCCATTGCCGCCCCGAACCGGACGGAGGCCGCATGAAAAACGCCATCACCCGCCGCCTGCGCCGTCTCGCGCCGCAACTGATCGCGCTGGTCGTCATTCTGGCGATGATCACCGCCGTCGCTCCCGGTTTCCTCAATCTCTCCATCGCCAATGGCCGCATCTACGGCAGCCTGATCGACGTGCTGGTGCGCGCCGCCCCGGTGGCGCTGCTGACGATAGGCATGACGCTGGTCATCGCCACACGTGGTATCGATCTTTCTATCGGGGCCGTTATCGCCATCTGCGGCGCGGTGGCCGCAAGCCTTGTGACGCAGGGTTACAGCCTGCCCGTTGTCATCCTCGTGTCGCTCGGGGTCGGCCTGATCTGCGGCCTTTGGAACGGCATGCTGGTGGCGCTTCTCGATATCCAGCCGATCATCGCCACGCTGATCCTGATGGTGGCTGGTCGCGGCATTGCCCAGCTGATCACCGAGGGTGCCATCCTCACCTTCAACAACGACACTTTTGCCGCCCTCGGCTCCGGCTCCTTTGCCGGCGTGCCACTCCCGATCCTGATCTGGGTGGCGATGGCACTGATCGTCGGCCTTTTGGTGCGGCGCTCGGCGCTCGGCTTCCTGATCGAGGCGACCGGCATAAACCGCCGCGCCGCAACCCTTGCCGGCGTGCGCGCCAAATTCCTGATCTTTTTCGTTTACGCCATTTCCGGCCTGATGGCGGCGGTTGCCGGTCTGATCGTTACCGCAGACATTCGCGGCGCAGACGCCAATAATGCCGGTCTCTGGCTGGAGCTGGACGCTATCCTTGCCGTCGTCATCGGTGGCACTTCGTTGAATGGCGGGCGTTTTTCCATCGCCGCCTCGCTGATCGGTGCTCTGATCATCCAGTCGATCAATACCGGCATTCTGGTTTCGGGCTTTCCCCCGGAATTCAACCTGATCATCAAGGCCGTGATCATTGTCGTGGTACTGACACTGCAATCCCCTGCCGTGCTGACGCTAACCGCCTTCCTGCGTTTCTGGCGCAAGCGGCCGCAGGCTCTGACGTCCAAACCGCAAGGCGGGGTCAATGGCTCGGTGAATGGCAATGACGTGAAGGGAACAGCCCGATGATCCACAGCCGTAACCTTCCCTTCGTCACCACGCTCGCCATCTTCATCATCGCTTATGCGCTTTGCGCCCTGCAGTTTCCGGCCATGCTGTCGACCCGCGTGATCGGCAACCTGCTTGTCGATAACGCCTTTCTCGGCATCGCCGCCGTCGGCATGACTTTTGTCATTCTGTCCGGCGGTATCGATCTGTCCATCGGCTCGGTGATTGCCTTTACCAGCGTCTTCGTGGCCGTCACGGTGGGCACGCTCGGCCTGCATCCGCTCACAGCCTTTGCGCTGGTTCTGGTCATCTCCACCGCGTTCGGCAGCGTGATGGGTGCCATGATCCGCTATCTCGAGATCCCGCCTTTTGTGGTCACGCTGGCCGGCATGTTTCTGGCGCGCGGCGCGGCCTATCTGATCTCGACGGAGTCGGTGCCGATCTCACATCCCCTCATCGATACCATTCAGGGTTTCTACTTCCGCTTTCCAGGTGGCGGGCGGCTGACAGCAATGTCGATGCTGATGATCGCCGTTTTCGTCATCGGCGGCATTATCGCTTCGCGTACGAGGTTCGGTGCCAATGTCTATGCACTCGGCGGCAATCCGCAATCGGCAGAGCTGATGGGCGTGCCGGTGGGCCGCACCACGATCGGCATCTATGCGACTTCAGGCTTTCTATCCGGCCTCGCGGGTATCGCCTATACGCTTTACACCTCCTCCGGTTATTCGCTGGCAACGGTTGGCGTCGAACTCGATGCAATCGCTGCGGTGGTCATCGGAGGCACGCTTCTCACGGGAGGCACCGGGCTGGTGGCAGGCACGTTTGTCGGCATTCTGATACAGGGGCTGATCCAAACCTACATCGTTTTCGATGGCACCTTGTCCTCATGGTGGACGAAAATCGTCATCGGCGTACTGCTCTTCGTGTTCATCGTGTTGCAGCGTGGCATCATCTGGTATTCAAACAGGCGCATCGACATAGCGCGCCTGAAGGGGGCTTGAATTGGGACTGCTGGAAACGACAATAAGTGGCCGCAAACGCCGCAGCAGCCACGCACATGTGGTTGCCGAACTCGGCAGCGCCATCGTTTCCGGCGAAATTCCGGAAGGTGCAATCCTGCCCGGTGATAACGAACTCTCGGCACGTTTCAGCGTATCGCGCACAGTTTTGCGTGAGGCGATGAAGACGCTAACGGCCAAACGGCTGATCGAACCGAAAGCCCGCGTCGGCACACGTGTTCTGCCGCGCGATAGCTGGAACTTTTTCGATCCCGACGTGCTGGGCTGGCGCTGCGAGGCCGGCATCGACCACGCTTTCATCGATTATATTGCCGAGATGCGTAACGCGCTGGAGCCGGCAGCAGCAGCAGCAGCAGCCCTGCGTGCCACCAGCGACGATATCGTCGCACTTTACGCGATCGCCGCGCGTTTCGATGATCTTTCGCACACGCCGGAAACCATCGCCAAGGTGGACCTTGAGTTCCATCTGGCTGTTGCCCGCATGTCCGGCAATCCGTTCATGCGGTCGGCCAGCGCCCTAATCGAAGCGGCTTTGGCGATCTCTTTCCAGATGTCGTCGCCGGCGGCGTCGCCGGAAAAGATCGATGAGGTGGCGAGCAACCATCTGCGCATCGCCCATGCCATCGCGTCTCGCGACCCCGCCAAGGCGGTCGCCGCTATGCAGCATGTCATCGATGTCGGCAGGAGCCGTATTCTCGGTTCGATGGAGCAATCTGCAGCCGAACAACGGGTAGAAGCGTAGCCTATTTGTGCCGGACTGCGGCTCGGTTGCGCGGGCATTCGACAATCAACAGGAAATACGCTTCTTCACGCTGCGCTAATACGGCAGTTTATCCTGTAACTTGTTTTGCATCGGGGGCGAAAACTACCGGAAAAGCTGGGGCGACGAATTGGACGTCGCCACAGCTTAACAACCATACCTAATATTGATCGGCTGGTATGCGGGCCGCCTCTTGCCTGATCAGCGCGATCCATTCATATGACCACAATGAGTACTGATTCAAAAATTTTCGTTGGCCTGAAATCGATCCGGACGAAGGCAAAAGAGAAGGTCCAGCCAACGGGACCGAAATGCCATTGGGACGGTTGTGAAAAAACTGGCCAGCATCGCGCGCCGATTGGACAGGAAGCGGAAGGCCGTTTCTTCATGTTCTGTCTTGAGCACGTGAAGGAATACAACAAGGGCTATAACTACTCGAGCGCCCTCTCCAGCCCGGAAGTGGCGCGCTACCAGAAAGAAGCGGCAACCGGCGGACGCAAATCCATGGGCAAGACGATTGTCGAGCCCGAGGAAGCGCCGCTGCCATCGATGGCACGCTCAGGTTCGGCCAAGGCCGTGAATGCGCGCAAATCGGCTGAACAGCGACAGGCGCAAAAGGCCGACTTGCAGAAGCGCAAGCTCAAGGTTCTTGAAGCCAAGGCTTTTGACGTGCTCGGACTTTCCGAAGACGCGACGCCGGAAGAAATCCGCAGGCGTTACAAGGAAAAGCTCAAGATGCATCACCCTGATGTCAACAAGGGCAGCCGCTCCTCCGAGGAGGCACTGCGCGCCTCGATCGAGGCTTACAAAATCCTGAAGCTCAACGACTTCTGTTGATAAGTGTCGGCGTTGCGCAAGTCCTCCGGCGCACGCTGATTTTAAAAGAACTGCGGCGAGCAACGCTCCTCCGGCGACTGCTTTTGACTGTACCTGTTCATGGGTCACGCAAAACGGATGCGGCAGATATATGCCGCAATTGCCTTTATGTGTCGCAAAACACGCTGAGCTTATTAGTTACATCTTAAGTAAAGCCACAATCAAAGCCATCCTTGATCTAAGAATACGATATAATGTCGCATTTTGCGACAGTAAATCGTTGAATTTTCTCAATCTAAATTTGGATATGAGATTCACCGCTTTGAAATTAGTTTGCATTATAAAGCAATTATTCGAAATTCAAGATTGCACTCAAGGGATTTCAACTCGATATACTCGCCTTTCGGTTGCGGATACGCCTTAATTCTGCCTTATACCGAAATGCCGTCGATCGTGCTGGAACAATAGTCTGGAGATCAGAAATGCCTCTTTCCATTTCTTCCGATGCAGCACGCATCCTCAAGGCCATGAACAGGTCACAGGCGATTATCGAGTTCGACCCCACCGGCCGCGTGCTGACAGCCAACCAGAACTTCTGTTCGGCGCTGGGTTATGAGGCATCGGAAATCATCGGCCAGCAGCACAAACTGTTTGTTCCGCCGGAAGAGGCCGCGAGCGAAAGCTACCGCGCGTTCTGGGCCAAGCTCGCCCGCGGAGAATTCGACCGCCGACAGTATAAGCGCATCGGCAAGGGTGGACGCGAAGTCTGGATCGAAGCCTCGTACAACCCGGTGCTGCGTGGCGGCAAGGTTTATAAGGTGGTGAAATTCGCGACCGACATTACCGAGGAAAAGCTGAAGGCCGCCGAGGATGCAGGCAAGATTGCCGCCATTTCGCGTGCGCAGGCGATGATCGAGTTTACGCCGGAAGGAAAAATCCTCACTGCCAATGAAAATTTCCTGCGAGCTGTCGGGTACCAGCTGAGCGAGATCGTCGGCCAGCAGCACTCCATGTTCTGCGACAAGGATTATGTACAGAGCGCCGAGTACACGGATTTCTGGCGCCAGTTGCAGGCTGGAGAGTTTGCCGCGTCGGAGTTCAAACGCATCGGCAAGGGCGGCCGTGTCGTCCATATCCAGGCATCCTATAATCCGATCTTCGACATGAACGGCAAGGTGTTCAAGGTCGTGAAGTTTGCGACCGATGTCACCGATCGCGTCGACAATGTCGAAGCACTGGCGGAAGGGCTTAACCACCTTGCCAACGGCGACCTGACCAGCAATATCGGCCAGTCTTTCATTCCTTCGCTTGAACGCCTGCGCGGCGACTTCAACCTCACCGCAAATCGTTTGCGCGATGCTATGACGACGGTTGCTCGCAATGCCAGCGGTATTGCCGCCGCATCGTCAGAAGTTCGCAGTGCTTCCGACGACCTTTCCAAGCGCACGGATGAGCAGGCAGCATCGGTGGAAGAAACCGCGGCAGCTCTCGAAGAAATCACCACGACCGTGGCAGACAGCAGCCGTCGCGCGCAGGAAGCCGGTCAGTTGGTCGAAACAACCCGGACCCATGCGGAACAGTCCGGCATTGTCGTTCGTGATGCGATTTCCGCGATGAGCGCCATCGAAAACTCATCGCGCGAGATTTCCAACATCATCAGCGTGATCGACGAAATCGCCTTCCAGACCAACCTTCTGGCCTTGAACGCAGGCGTGGAAGCCGCGCGTGCAGGCGAAGCCGGCAAGGGCTTTGCCGTGGTTGCACAGGAAGTACGCGAACTGGCGCAGCGCTCCGCACAGGCCGCGAAGGAGATCAAGGCGCTGATCACCGCTTCGGCCGCGCAGGTGAAGGAAGGTGTGGCGCTGGTGGATCGCACCGGCTCGGCCCTCGAACAGATCGTCACGCAGGTTCAGCAGATCAGCGGCAATGTCGCAGCTATTGTGGAAAGCGCCCGCGAACAGGCGAACGGCCTGACCGAAATCAACAAGGCGGTCAACACGATCGACCAGGGCACGCAGCAAAATGCCGCCATGGTAGAACAATCGAACACCGCAAGCCGGGCGCTGGCATCGGAAGCCGAAGAGCTCTTCAAGCTGATTGCGCAGTTCAATGTCGGCAATGCCGTTCATGGACAGAGGCACGCGATCGAAACATCGTTTGCCCGACCAGCGGCACAGACGACCAAGTCCACTCTAAGACCGGCTTTCCGTCAGCCCGAAGCACAGCATACCCCGAAACGGGTTGCCGCGGCACCGGCCTTTCATGGCAATGCCGCGCTGGCGCAGGACAGTTGGGAAGAGTTCTGACCTGAAACGCCTTTTGGCTTCACAGATACGCATGACGGGCGCGGCACACCTGCGCCCGTTTGCTTTTCAGCCCAGAGTAAAGATCAGCCCTGCCATTCCTCGGCAAGCGGCCGTTCTTCGAGACGCAACATGTCGATCGCCCGGCGGGCGATATGTTCGACGATATCGGCCACCGATTGCGGGCGATGATAGAAGGCCGGCACCGGCGGCATGATGGTCGCCCCCATTTCGGTAACCGCGACCATGTTGCGCAAATGGCCGAGATGCAGCGGCGTTTCGCGCGCCAACATGATGAGCGGCCTGCGCTCCTTCAAATGCACATCGGCGGCGCGGATGATGAGATTATCGGCAAGACCGGAGGCGATGCCGGCAAGTGTGCGCATCGAGCAGGGTGTAACGATCATGCCAGCTGTGCGAAATGAACCGCTTGCGATGGCCGCGCCTATATTGTCGATGGCATGGTGGTGATGACAGCGGCTTATCAGCCGCTGAAGCGCATCCGGGCCGACTTCTTCGGCAAAGGTGCGGTTCGCTGCCTGCGATACGACTAGGTGCAGTTCCACAGCATGCAGGCCCGACAGCAGTTCACCAATGCGAAGTGCAATAGCGGCGCCCGATGCGCCGGATACACCCAACACGACACGCCTGACCGGTCCACTCATTGGGGCATGTCCAGACCGAGTTCCGCCCACATGGCAGATACCCGCTCCTCAACCTCGGGCTTCATGGCAAGCACCTTGCCCCATTCGCGATCCGTCTCCGGGCCGATCTTGTTTGTTGCGTCCAGACCGAGCTTGCCACCAAGCCCCGTTTTGGGCGAGGCAAAATCGAGGTAGTCGATCGGCGTGTCCGTCAGCACCACCATATCGCGCGAAGCGTCGAAGCGGGTGGCAATCGCCCACATGACATCCGGCCAGCTGCGGACATCCACATCGGGATCGACCGCGATGATGAGCTTGGTATAGGAAAACTGCGGCAGCATGGACCACAGACCGAGCATGATGCGCCGCGCCTGACCGGCATAGCGTTTGTCAATCGATACCACGATGGCACGGTAGGAGCAGGCTTCCGGCGGCAGCCACAGATCGACAATTTCAGGGAACTGCTTTTTGACCAGCGGCACGAACAGCTCGTTCATCGCCTCGCCCATGACGGACGGCTCATCTGGCGGACGTCCGGTATAGGTGGAAAGATAGACCGGCTTTTTGCGCATGGTAATGGCGGTCACCGTCATCACCGGAAACCGGTCAACGGCGTTATAATAACCCGTGTGATCACCATACGGGCCTTCATCCGCCAGTTCGGTTGCCGATACCGTACCCTCGATGACGATTTCCGCATTGGCCGGCACGCTGAGCGGCTGACTGACGGCCTTCACCACCCGCGTTCGGCGGCGACGCAGCACACCGGCAAAACCGATTTCGCTCATGCCTTCCGGCAACGGCATCACGGCGGACAGGATGGTTTGCGGGTCAGCCCCGATCACCACGGCAACGGGCGTATCCTTGCCATTGCGCTGCCATTCGCGGTGGTGTTTGGCCCCGCCGCGATGAGCGAGCCAACGCATGATCAGCTGGTTCGGCCCAAGCTTCTGCATACGGTAGACAC
>Ga0075364_10001195_pt1 | contig 13936 bp, 10 predicted proteins | sample EndMetdeltDD1764_FD_71517 | JGI IMG/M metagenome (GOLD analysis project Ga0075364, IMG submission 71517) | Populus endosphere microbial communities from Tennessee, USA - Endosphere MetaG P. deltoides DD176-4 | ecosystem: Host-associated > Plants > Roots > Endosphere | place: USA: Tennessee... | reverse complement strand
GCAAGGTCGGCTGGCGGCGGGGCTCGCCGCCGCCGCGCGCCAGGCCGCGGCGGTCGCCATTCCGCCGGCGGTGACGATCGGGCTGCTGCTGGCGGCTTGGGAGATCATCGCCCGCGGGCATCCCGCCGGCCTTCCGGCGCCCTCGATGATCTGGAGCGACAGCCGCGAGCTGATCCTGCATCCCGCCTTCGATCACGGCGGCGTCGACAAGGGGCTGTTCTGGCACGCCCTGACCAGCCTCAAGCGGGTGGCGATCGGCTTCAGCTTCGCCGCCGTCGTGGGCATCGCGCTCGGCGTGCTGGTCGGCGCGAACCGGGTGGCGCACCGGGGCCTCGATCCCCTGTTCCAGGTGCTCCGCACCGTGCCCCCGCTCGCCTGGCTGCCGATCTCGCTCTCGGCCCTGCACCAGGCCAATCCCTCGGCCCTGTTCGTGATCTTCATCACCGCGATCTGGCCGATCATCATCAACACGGCGGTCGGGGTGCAGAACGTGCCCCAGGACTACCGCAACGTCGGCCGGGTGCTGCGCCTCTCGCCGCTGGCCTACTTCTTCAAGATCCTGCTGCCCGCGGCGGCGCCCTATATCTTCTCAGGCTTGAGGATCGGGGTGGGGATGAGCTGGCTGGCCATCATCGCCTCGGAGATGCTCCTGGGCGGGGTGGGCGTCGGCTTCTTCATCTGGGACCAGTACAACGCCTCCCGCATCTCCGACATCATCGTGGCCCTGATCTGGGTGGGTCTGGTGGGCTTCGCGCTCGACCGGCTCGTCGCCCTCGTCGGCCGCATCGTCTGCCGCGGCGCCTCGGCCACCTGAAGGACATCCCCCATGAGCAAGTCCTATCTCTCCATCGAGAACGTCGGCGTCTCCTTCGGCGGGCGCCTGGGCCCCTCCGAGGTGCTGCGCGGCGTCCAGCTGCAGGTCGACAGAGGCGAGTTCGTCTCGATCATCGGTCACTCCGGCTGTGGCAAGTCCACCCTGCTGAACGTGGTCGCGGGCCTGCTGCCGGTGACCACGGGGGCGGTGATCCTCGACCGCGAGGCGGTGCAGGCGCCTGGGCCCGAGCGGGCCGTGGTGTTCCAGAACCACTCCCTGCTGCCCTGGCTCAGCGTCTACGAGAACGTGCGGCTGGGCGTCGACCAGGTGTTCCGCGGCAAGAAGAGCCGGGCCGAGCGCCACGACTGGACCCTGCACAACCTCGACCTGGTGCAGATGGCCCACGCCCGCGACAAGCGGCCGGCGGAGATCTCCGGGGGCATGAAGCAGCGGGTCGGCATCGCCCGGGCGCTGGCCATGGAGCCCAAGGTGCTGCTGCTCGACGAGCCGTTCGGCGCGCTCGACGCCCTGACCCGCGCCAACCTGCAGGACAGCGTGATGGAGATCCACGGCAAGCTGCGTAACACCGTTCTGATGATCACCCACGACGTGGACGAGGCGGTGCTGCTCTCCGACCGGATCGTGATGATGACCAACGGCCCGGCGGCCACCATCGGCCAGATCCAGCCGGTCGACCTGCCAAGGCCGCGGCGCCGACTCGAGGTCGACACCCACCCCACCTACATCGCCGCCCGCCACGCGGTGGTGGAGTTCCTGCACCAGCGGCACCTGCGCGCCGCATAGAAATCGGGCGCCTTGGGCGAGCAGGGCGCCTGATTTTTCATCTCCGCCGTCGACATGGCCGTCGGCGCCGGCGAATCCCATGACGCAGTGCAGCATGCGTGGTCTGCTGTGTTCCAGGCCTAGTGAACAACGGCGTTCCGGCCCCTGAGAGACCGGCTCGATGACGAGCCGTTCCCCCGCCTCGGCGACGCCGCCGCTCCCCCGCAATTCTGCTCGGAGCCTTGTTCAGCCATGTTCGACCGTTCCTTCCTCAAAGCCGGCCACGCCCCCACCCTGCTGTCGGCCTTCCTCTATTTCGACCTCTCCTTCATGGTCTGGGTGCTGCTTGGCCCGCTCGGCGTGGCCATCGCCAAGGACTTCCACCTCGACCCCGCCCAGAAGGGCCTGATGGTGGCCATCCCCGTGCTCGCCGGCGCCCTGCTGCGCCTGGTCGCCGGGATCGCCGTCGACCACATCGGGCCCAAGAAGACCGGCCTGATCGGCCAGATCATCGTCATGGGCGGGCTTCTCACCGCCTGGCGGCTGGGCATCCACAACTACAACCAGGTGCTGGCGCTGGGCATGGTGCTGGGCGTGGCGGGCGCCTCCTTCGCCGTCGCCCTGCCGCTGGCCTCGCGCTGGTATCCGCCGGAGCACCAGGGCCTGGCGCTGGGCATCGCCGGCGCCGGCAACTCCGGCACCGCTCTGGCGGCCCTGTTCGCCCCCACGCTCGCCCAGCACTTCGGCTGGCAGAACGTCATCGGCCTGGTCGCCCTGCCGCTTGCCGTGGCCTTCGTGGTCTATCTGGTCTTCGCCAAGGACGCGCCCAACCGGCCGCCGGCCAAGAGCCTCTCCGAATACATGAGCGTCCTGAAGACCGGCGACGCCTGGTGGCTGATGGCGCTCTACGGGGTGACCTTCGGCGGTTTCGTGGGCCTCTCGTCCTCCCTGACCATCTACTTCAACGCCGAGTACGGCCTGCCCGCCATCAAGGCCGGGCTGTTCACCTCGGCCTGCGTCTTCGCGGGCTCCTTCATCCGCCCCGTCGGGGGGGCGATCGCCGACCGCTTCGGCGGGGTGCGCGCGCTCACCGTGGTCTATGTCCTGGCCGCGCTTGGCCTGGTCACCGCCAGCTTCCAGCTCCCCCACGCCTGGATGGCGCTGGCGGTGATCATGTTCATCATGATGGCCCTGGGCGCCGGCAACGGGGCGGTCTTCCAGCTCGCCCCGCAGCGGTTCGGCAAGGAGATCGGCGTCGTCACCGGCCTTGTGGGCATGACCGGCGGGATCGGCGGCTTCTACCTCGCCTCCAGCCTGGGCTGGGCCAAGCAGGTGACCGGCTCCTACCAATCCGGCCTGCTGGTCTTCGCCGGCCTCGCCCTCCTGGCGGTGCTCGGCCTCACCGGTGTGAAGACCCGCTGGCGGCGCACCTGGCCCGCGCTCGCGGCCAGCCGCGCCGTCCCGGTCCGCCTTTAGATCCCCGCGTCCCTGGGAACCTCTGACATGCGTGAGAAGCTCGTCGTCATCGGCAACGGCATGGCCGGCTGCCGCGCGGTCCAGGAAGTGCTCAAGCGCGACCCGAACCGCTACGAGATCGCCATCCTGGGCGCCGAGCCCAGGGTCAATTACGACCGCATCATGCTCTCGCCGGTGCTGGCCGGGGAGAAGCGGTTCGAGGACATCGTCATCAACGACGAGGCCTGGTACCGCGACAACGGCATCGCCCTGCACGCCGGCCGCAAGGCCCTGGAGATCGACCGCGAGGCCAAGGTCGTGCGCGCCGAGGGCGGCCTCGTCCTGCCCTACGACAGGCTGCTGCTGGCGGTGGGCTCCGATCCCGTGCGCCTGCCGCTGCCGGGCGCGGACCTCAAGGGCGTCGTCACCTTCCGCGACCTCGACGACGTGGAGGCCATGATCGAGGCCTCCGCCAGGCCAGGGGCCAGGGCGGTGGTGATCGGCGGCGGCCTGCTGGGCATCGAGGCGGCGTACGGCCTGGCCCGGCGCGGCATGGGCGCCACCGTCGTGCACCTGATGGACGTGCTGATGGAGCGCCAGCTCGACTCCTCCGCCGGCTTCCTGCTCACCGAGGCGATGGCCCAGCGCGGCGTCGAGACCGTGCTGGCCGCCCAGTCCGAGGAGATCGTCGGCGAGGCCGGCCAGGTGGCGGGCCTGAAGCTGAAGGACGGCCGCACGCTGCCCTGCGACCTGCTGGTCATGGCGGTCGGCATCCGCCCCGCCACGGCGCTCGCCAGGGCGGCCGGCCTGGAGGTCGGGCGCGGCATCGTGGTCGACGACGCCATGCGCACCTCGGACCCGGCGGTCTACGCCGTGGGCGAATGCGTCGAGCACCGGGGCCAGGTCTATGGCCTGGTCGCGCCGATCTGGGAGATGTGCAAGGCGCTGGGCGCGGCCCTGACGGGCGGGGAGGGGGCCTACGAGGGCTCGGTGCTCTCCACCCGCCTCAAGGTCTCCGGCGTCGACGTCTTCTCCGCGGGCCGGTTCGCTGGCGGCGAGGGTTGCGAGGACATCGTCTTCCGCGACGCCGGGCGCGGGGTCTACAAGCGCATCGTCCTGGAGGACGGCAAGGTCGCCGGCGCGGTGCTGTTCGGCGACGCCGCCGATGGCGGTTGGTACTTCGACCTGATGCGGTCGGGCCAGGCGGTGGACGATATCCGCGAGACCCTGGTGTTCGGCCAGGCGGTGACGGAGGGCCTTCGAGGGCTCGACCCTAGCGCCGCCGTTGCAGCCATGGCCGACGAGGCCGAGGTCTGCGGTTGCAACGGCGTCTGCAAGGGAACCATCGCGACCGCCATCGCCGACCAGGGCCTGGCCACGCTGGAGGAGGTCCGGGCGGTCACCAAGGCCTCGGCCTCCTGCGGCTCCTGCACGCCGCTGGTCGAGAAGATCCTGATGGCCAGCCTTGGCGACGCCTTCCAGGCCCGCACCGGCCCAAAGCCCGTCTGCGCCTGCACGGCCAAGGGTCACGAGGAGGTCCGCCGACGCATCGTCGCCGAGAGCCTCAAGTCGATGCCCGCCGTCATGCAGGCCCTGGAGTGGACCACTCCGGACGGCTGCGCCTCCTGCCGCCCGGCGCTCAACTACTATCTGCTCTGCGCCTGGCCGGGCGACTACCGCGACGACAAGCAGAGCCGCTTCATCAACGAGCGGGTGCACGCCAACATCCAGAAGGATGGCACCTATTCGGTCGTGCCCAGGATGTGGGGCGGGGTCACCACCCCGGCCGAGCTGCGGGCCATCGCCGACGTGGCGGACAAGTTCGCCATCCCCACCGTCAAGGTCACCGGCGGCCAGCGGATCGACCTCCTGGGCGTCAAGAAGGACGACCTGCCGGCGGTGTGGGCCGACCTCAACGCCGCGGGCATGGTCTCCGGCCACGCCTACGGCAAGGCGCTGCGCACGGTGAAGACCTGCGTGGGGACCGACTGGTGCCGCTTCGGCACCCAGGACTCCACCGGCCTTGGGGTCCGGCTCGAGAAGATGATGTGGGGCTCCTGGACGCCGGCCAAGGTCAAGCTCGGCGTCTCGGGCTGTCCGCGCAACTGCGCCGAGGCCACCTGCAAGGACATCGGGGTCATCTGCGTCGATAGCGGCTACGAGATCCACATCGGCGGCGCCGCCGGCCTGGAGGTGATGAAGACCGAGCTCCTCACCAAGGTCGCCAGCGAGCAGGAGGCGGTGTGGGCGATCTGCGCCATCGCCCAGCTCTACCGCGAGGAGGGCTGGTACCTGGAGCGGATCCACAAGTGGATGAACCGCGTCGGCCTGGCCGCCATCCGCGCCCGCATCGAGGACCTGGAGGAGCGCCGCAGCCTCTACGACCGCTTCGCCTATTCGCAGCGCTTCAGCCGCATCGACCCCTGGGCCGAGCGGGTCGCCGGCCGCGACGCCGACGAATTCAATCCCTTGAGCCGCCGCATGGAGTTCGCCCCCGCATGAACGCCCTTTTCAAGGACCCCACCGCCTGGATCGACGTGGGCGCGGTGACCGACATCCCCATGCGCGGCGCGCGGCGCGTGCCGACCCCCACCGGCGACGTGGCGGTCTTCCGCACCGGGGACAACCAGCTCTACGCCCTCAAGGACCGCTGCCCGCACAAGGACGGCCCGCTCAGCCAGGGCATGGTCCACGGCCGCGCCGTGACCTGCCCGCTTCACGCCTGGAACATCGACCTCGCGACCGGTCAGGCCATGGGCGCCGACGCGGGCAAGGGCTGCACCCCGGTGATCCCCCTGCAGGTCCGCGACGGGCGCATCCTGCTGGGCGAGGGGTGAGGGAGCGGCGGTGACCGCCAGCATCCGCACCACCTGCGCCTATTGCGGCGTGGGCTGCGGGGTCGCGGCCCAGCCGGGGCCCGAGCGCGCGCTCGCCGTGACCGGCGATCCCGCCCACCCGGCCAACTTCGGGCGGCTGTGCTCGAAGGGCTCGGCCCTGGGCGCCACCGTGGGGCTGGAAGGCCGGCTGCTGCATCCGATGATCGGCGAGCGGCGCGCGGGTTGGGCGGAGGCCACGGCGCTGGTCGGCCGGCGCCTTCGCGAGACCATCGCCAGGCATGGTCCGGACTCGGTCGCCTTCTATGTCTCCGGCCAGCTTCTCACCGAGGATTACTACGCCGCCAACAAGCTGATGAAGGGCTTCATCGGCTCGGGGAACATCGACACCAATTCCAGGCTCTGCATGGCCTCGGCGGTGGTGGCCCACAAGCTGGCCTTCGGCGCCGACCTGGTGCCCGGCTGCTACGAGGACCTCGACCTCGCCGACCTGGTGGTCTTCTCCGGCCACAACGCCGCCTGGACGCATCCGGTGCTGTTCCGCCGCATGGAGGCGGCCAGGGACCGCGGCCAGCGCCACGTGGTCATCGACCCGCGCCGCACCGACACCGCCCAAGCCGCCGACCTGCACCTGCCGCTGGCGCCGCAGACCGACGTTAGGCTCTGGAACGGGCTGCTCGCCGACCTGGTCCGCAGGGGCGCGATCGACCGCGCCTATATCGCCGCCCATGTGAACGGGTTCGAGGCGGTCGAGGCGGAGCTTTCCCGCGTCGACCAGGGCCTCGCCGCCGTCGCCGCCGACTGCGGCCTGGACGCGGCCGACCTGGAGGCCTTCTACCGGCTGTTCGCCCAGACCCCGCGGACCGTCAGCCTGTTTTCCATGGGCGCCAACCAGTCGGCCCAGGGCGTGGCCAAGGGCTCGGCGATCATCAACGCCCACCTGGCCACGGGCCGCATCGGCAAGCCCGGCGCCTGTCCCTTCTCGATCACCGGCCAGCCCAACGCCATGGGCGGGCGCGAGACGGGCGGCATGGCCAATACGCTCGCCGCCCACATGGACTTCGACCCGGAGAGCCGCGCGCGCGTCGCCCGCTTCTGGGGCGCGGACCAGGTCGCCCAGGGGCCGGGCCGCAAGGCGGTCGAGATGTTCGAGGCCGTGGCCGAGGGCAAGATCAAGGCGATCTGGGTGATGGCCACCAATCCGGCGGTCAGCCTGCCCGCCGGCGCGCGGGTCCGCGAGGCCCTGGCGGCCTGCCCCTTCGTGGTGGTGTCCGACTGCATGGCCGAGACCGACACCACGGCCTACGCCCACGTGAAGCTGCCGGCCCTGGGCTGGGGCGAGAAGGACGGCACGGTCACCAACTCCGAGCGCCGCGTCTCGCGCCAGCGCGCCGTGCTTCCGCCCGCCGGCGAGTCCAGGCCCGACTGGCGGATCATCGCCGACGTCGCCGCCGCCATGGGCTTCGCCGACGCCTTTCCCTGGCGAACCCCCGCCCAGGTGTTCCGCGAATGGGCTCGTCTGACCGCCTATGAGAACGACGAGCGGATCCTCGACCTTGGCCCCTTCGCCGGCCTGACGGCCGAGGCCTACGACGCCCTGGAGCCGGTGCAGTGGCCGGTGACGGCGGCGGGCGGCACGCCGCGCCTCTTCGTCGACGGCCGCTTCCAGACCGAGGATGGCCGCGCGCGCATGCAGCCGGTGACGGCCCAAGGCCCGGCCGAGGCGGTCTCGCCGCGCTTCCCCATGTCGCTGAACACCGGCCGGGTGCGCGACCACTGGCACACCCTGACCCGCACGGGCCTGGCCGCCGAGCTCTGCCGCCACGCACCCGAGCCCTATGTGGAGATCCACCCCGACGACGCCGTCCCCCTGGGCCTGGTCGAGGGCCGGCTGGCCCGGGTGGAGACCCTGCACGGCGAGGCGGTTGCGGTCGCCCGCGTCAGCGACCGCCAGCGCAGGGGATCGGTCTTCATGCCCATGCACTGGAGCGCCGCCTACGCGCCCATGGGCCGGGCCAACACCCTGGTGGCCCCCAAGGTGGACGCCCGCTCCGGCCAGCCGGAGTTCAAGCACACCCCGGCCCGCGTCTCGGCCTATCGCGAGACCTGGCGGGGCTTCTTCCTGGGCCGCGAGGCGCCCGTCTCGCCGAAGGCATCGGACCTGGTGTGGCGGCGCATCCCGCAGGAGGCCTGCCAGCTGGTCGAATTCGCCGGCCGCGGCGACGAGGCCGAAAGCGAGCGGCTGCGCGCGGCCCTGGTGCGCGGCGCCCCCGCCGACGTCCTGCGCTACACCGACCCCAGGACCGGCGGCCTGCGAGAGGCCTGGGTGGACGCCAGCGGCGCCCTGGACCGCGTGTTCTTTCTCACCCGCACCGGCGGCCTGCCGCCCCGGGAGTGGCTGGCCGAGCTGTTCGCCAAGCCGCAGCTCACCGCCGAGGATCGCGCCTTCCTGCTGGTCGGCCGCACGCCAGGCCAGCCCCTCGACGCCAGCCCGGTGGTCTGCGCCTGCCGGGGCGTGCGCCAGGGCCGCATCGAGGCGGCGGTCGCCGGCGGCTGCGCCAGCGTCGAGGCCGTGGCCGAGACCACCGGGGCGGGATCGGCCTGCGGCTCCTGCCGGCCCGAGATCGCCCGCCTGCTCACCCATTCGCCCAAGCCAGAGGTGCGTCATGCCGCCTGAATCCAAGACCGGCCGCGTCCTGCTGGTGGGCGCCGGCCCCGGGCCCGTCGACCTGCTCACGCTGCGGGCCGCCCGCGCCATCGAGGGCGCCCAGGCCCTGCTCTACGACGCCCTGGTCTCGGACGAGGTGCTGGCGCTGGCGCCCGCCCAGTGTCTGAGGATCCAGACCGGCAAGCGCGCCGGCCGGCCCAGCATGCGCCAGGAGACCATCAACCGTCTGATGCTTCGGCTGGCCAGGCGTGGCCTTTCGGTGGTCCGGCTGAAGGGCGGCGATCCCTCCATCTTCGGCCGTGTCGGCGAGGAGCAGGCCTTCCTCGCCGCCGGCGGGATCGAGAGCGAGGTGGTGCCCGGCGTCACCGCCGCCTGCGCCGCGGCCGCCCAGTTCGGCTTTCCCCTGACCCATCGCGGCGAGGCCAGGCGGGTGATGTTCACAACCGCCCGGCTGGAAGCTGGCGCGGTGCAATGCGACTGGGCCCAGGCGGCCGATCCGCAGACCACGGTGGCGATCTACATGGGCGCGGCCGCCAGCGCCCAAGTCGCCGCGCGGCTGATGGGCGCCGGGCGCGATCCGGCCACGCCGGCCGCGGTGATCGTCGACGCCGGCGCGCCCGGCGCGCGGTTCCTACGAGGAGACCTGGCGGGCCTGGGCGGGCTGGTCCCCCCCGGCGCCCAGGGGCCGGTGCTGCTGGTCGTGGGGCCCGTCGCAGCCCTGGCGCGACCGCAGGTGGAAGAGCTGGTGCAGGCGGCGGCCTGAGCCGGGTCGACTATTTGCTGATCCGCGCCAGTTCGAACTCGGCCAGGCCCTCCATCACCCGCAGGTGCCGGGCCAGGTCGTCGAAGGCGTTCTGGTGGACGGCGGTGAGGTTGCCGCTGAATTCGGTGAAGGCGCCGTCGTGCGAGCGGCCGTAGCTCACCTCGAAGACGGTGACGCGAAAGCGCGCCAGCAGGCTGCGGAGCTCCGAGACGTCCGGCGCCTCGGCGCTGCGAAACCGGAACACCGACCAGGCGTAGATGTGCGCCGGCAGCAGGTTCTCGACCCATCGCAGGATCACCAGCACGCCCACCACGCCAAGCGTGGCGGCGAAGGCCGTGCCAAAGGCGCCGACGCCGAACAGGATGCCGACCGCCGAGGTCGCCCATACGGACGCCGCGGTGGTCAGGCCCTGGATGTTGACGCCCTCCTTGAAGATCACCCCCGCGCCGAGGAAGCCGACGCCGGTCATCACCCCTTGCCCCAGGCGCGCGGCGTCCAGCCGGGTGGCGTCGCCCGGCAATAGGCCTGGCGCGGCGCAGGCGGTGACGGCGGCCGCCGCGGCCAGGCACACCAGCGCATGGGTCCGCAGACCCGCCGCGCGGCCGTGATAGCTGCGCTCGGCGCCGATCACTCCGCCGGCGAGTATCGCCGCGCCGAGCTGGGCCAGGACCTGCCAGTAGATCGTGCTCATGCCGAAGCCTACCTCATCACTGTTCGCCCGCCGCGGGCAATCGGGATCGCCGCTGTAAGGGCGCCGGCGCGGCTGCGCCTTGACGCGAGGCCGTCTTGGCTGGATCGGTCTTCGCATGCAGACCTCCACGCCGCTTAGCCTCTCCGCCCGCCTGCGCGCCGTCGCCGCCGTCGATCCCCAGCACTGGGCGCTGGAGCAGGACGAGGCGCGCCTCACCTGGTCGGACCTGGTGCGGGTGGCCGACGGCCTGGAGGCGGCCGCCAAGTCCGCCGGCCTGCCCGCCAACGCCTGCATCTGCGTGATCGTGCGCAACGCCCTGGCCAGCGCCGCGGGCCTGGTCGGGGTGCTGATGGGCGCGCGGCCGGTGGTCTACGTCAGCGGCGTCCACGCCGAGGAGAAGCGCGTCGAGGAGATCGCCAGCCTGCGCCCCGCCATGCTGGTGGGCGGGCCAGGCGATCTCACCCCCGCCACGGTGGCGGCGGTGGCCGGCTATGGCGGCGTCGCCGCGAGCATCGGGGCGGACGGGGCGGTGTCGCTTGATTCCAAGACCCTGCGCGCGGGCGCCGGGCCGTTCTACGAGCCCGAGCCGGGCACGGCCCTGGCGATGCGCACCAGCGGCACCACCGGCGCCCCCAAGCTGATCTGCCTCAGCCGCTCCATCGTCGAGGAGGGGATGCGCGAGGGGACCCGCGGCAAGGACGGCGGCGAGCGCCTGCCGGAAAAGATCGCCCGCTCGCCGACGCTGCTGTTCGCGCCCATGTTCCACGCCAGCGGCACCTTCGCCCTGCTGCTCTCGATCTACGAGGGCCGGCCGGTGGTGGTGTTCGACAAGTTCAAGGTGGACACCCTGCGAAGCGCGCTCGCCCGCTATCCCGTGCGGCTGGTGAGCCTGCCGCCGACGGTGCTGCGGATGGTCATCGACAGCGACCTGGAGCCGGAGGCCCTCAAGTCGGTCCTGGCCGTCCGCTCGGGCACCGCGCCCCTGGATCCCAGGGTGCAGGAAGCCTTCGAGACGCGGTTTGGCGTGCCGGTGCTGATCACCTATGGCGCCACCGAGTTCATGGGCGCGCTCGCCCGCTGGACGATCGAGGATCACAAGGCCTTCGCCGCCGCCAAGCGGGGGAGCGTGGGCAAGGTGAGCCCGGGCGTCGACCTGCGGATCGTCGATGCCGAAACCGGCGCGCCGCAGCCCGCCGACGGCGTGGGCCTCCTGGAAGTGCGCGGCTCGCGGGTCGGCTCGGAGACCTGGGTTCGCACCAACGACCTGGCCAGGCTCGACGCCGACGGCTTCCTCTGGATCCTGGGCCGCGCCGACGACGCCATCATCCGCGGCGGGTTCAAGGTGCTGGCCGGCGAGGTGGCGCGGGCGCTCGAGGACCACCCGGCGGTCGGCGAGGCGGCGGTGATCGGCCTGCCCGACGAGCGGCTGGGCGAGGTTCCGGTGGCGGTGGTCGAGCCGCGCGAGGGGGTGACGGCGCCCACGCCGGCCGAGCTCACGGCCTTCGCCCGCGCGCGCCTGGCGCCCTACCAGGTCCCGGCCGAGATCCTGGTGGTGGAGAAGCTGCCACGCACCGTCTCCCTCAAGGTCAGCCGCCCCGACGTGCGCGCGCTCTTCGCGACGCGCCGCGATCCCGCCACGGCCTAGGACCGATGGACGAGGCGCCGGCGCCTGGGCCGATCCTCTGCCAGGTCGAGGCGGGCGTGGCGCTCGTCACGCTCAACCGGCCCGAGCGGCTGAACGCCTTCAACGGCGAGCTTGGGCCCGCCTACGACGAGCTGATGACCAGGCTGGGCCAGGACCGCGAGGTCCGCGTCGTGGTGCTCACCGGGGCGGGGAAGGGCTTTTGCGCCGGCGCCGACGCCAAGGAGCTGGACAAGCTCTCGGACAGCGGCGCCGGCGGGTTGCGCAGCCGCCCGCCGGGGGCCGGGCACCCGGTCTATGACGCGCTGGCCGACGCGCCGGCGGAGGTGCGAACCCGCTTCCTCAGCCCCGCGGCCCTGCCGCAGCCGGTGATCGCGGCGGTCAACGGCGCCTGCGCGGGCGTCGGCCTGGCGCTGGCCTGCTACAGCGACGTGCGCTTCGCCTCGGAGACGGCGGTGTTCGCCGCCAGTTTCGCTCGCCGCGGGCTGATCGCCGAAGCCGGGTTGGCCTGGATCCTGCCCCGGCTGGCGGGCCTGGGCGCGGCCAGCGACATGCTGCTTTCCGGGCGCAAGGTCGGGGCCGCCGAGGCGCTGCGGATCGGCCTTGTGGGGGAGGTGACCCAGCCCGACCAGTTGCTGCCGCGCGTCCTCGCCTACGCCCGCGACCTGGCCGAGAACGTCTCGCCGCGCTCTGCGGCGGTGATCAAGCGCCAGCTCCGCGCGGGCCAGGACCAGAGCCTGCGGGAGGCCCTGGACCTTGGCTATGTGGAACTGCGCGAAAGCGTCGCCAGCGGCGATTTCCGCGAGGGCGTCGCGGCCATGCGCGAGCGCCGTCCGCCGCGCTTCACGGGCGGCTGAGGGTTCAGCGGGCGCTCCAGCCGCCGTCCACCGGGATCACCAGGCCGGTGACCCCGCTCGCCGCGGGCGAGCAGATCCACAGGAAGGCCTGGGCGACCTCCTCGGGCGTGACGGGGCGGCCCATGGGATGCTCCCCGCTCATCGCCACCAGTTCCTCGGGGGTGCGGCGGGCGCGCATGCGGTCGGTGACCGTCAGTCCCGGCGCGATGACGTTCACGCGGATGCCGTCCTTGGCGTAGTCCACCGCCGCCTTGCGGGTGAGCTGCATCACCCCGGCCTTGGCCGCATGGTAGGCCGGCGAGCCGTTGGCGCTGACCCGCAGGCCGGCCAGCGAGGCGGTGTTGGCGATCGCCCCGCCGCCCTGGCGCAGCATGACTTCGATCTGGCGGCGCATGCACAGGAAGGCGCTGCGAAGGTTGAGGGCCACCGTCTGGTCCCAGCCCTCCTCGCTGATCTCGTGCAGCCTGGCGGTGGAGTCGTCGGGCGGCATGATGCCTCCCACCAGGTTGGCCGCCACGTCGAGGCGGCCGTAAGCGTCGGTGACGCGCGCCACGAGGGCGGCGACCTCCTGGTCGCGGGTGGTGTCGGCGCGCACGAAGAGGGCTTCGTGGCCGGCGGCGCGCAGCTCCGCCTCCAGGGCCTGGCCGTCAGCCTCGGCGAGGTCGGCCACGACCACCCGGCAGCCGGCCCCGGCGAAGGCGCGGGTGACCGCCCGGCCGATGCCGTTGGCGCCGCCGGTCACAAGGACCACCTGTCCGGCAAGCTCGCTCCCCATCCCATTCCTCCGCTGATCTGGTCTGTTGGCCCCGTCGGGCGCGGGCAGGCTACCATGGCCAGGCAAGTTTCGACGGCAAGACGGCGATCGGGCAGGGTGGGGCCATGGACAGCGAGATTCAGGCCGCCGCACCGCTCACCGGCTTCGAGGACAACCCCGTCGTGCGCCACACCGGCGCGCGCTATCCGATCCTGCAGGCGCCGATGTCCTGGATCGCCCGCGCGGACCTGGTCTCGGCGGTGTCGGAGGCCGGCGCCATGGGGCTGCTGGAGACAAGCGGCCGCGACCTCGCCGCCAGCATGGCCGAGGCCGAGCGGGTCCGGGCCCGCACGGACCGTCCGTTCGGCGTCAACCTTGCGGTCCGCTACCTGAGCGGAGATCCCGAGCGGGAAGAGGCGACGCTGAAGTGGGCGCTGGACGGGCGCTTCGCCTTCGCCACCACCTCGGCGGGCGATCCGCGCCGCTACATCCGCCGGATCAAGGACGCGGGCGTCATCGTCTACCATGCGGTGGGAAGCCTGGAGGCCGCCCTCAAGGCGCAGGACGCCGGCGTCGACGGCCTGGTGGTGGAAGGCGGCGAGAGCGCGGGGATCCGCGGACCCCAGCCGGTGCACAGCTTCGTCCTGCTGCAGGCGGTCCGCGCCCGGGTGGAGC